>Ga0209101_1001022_pt1 | contig 21898 bp, 18 predicted proteins | sample ConPoolayeCmetaG_FD_185481 | JGI IMG/M metagenome (GOLD analysis project Ga0209101, IMG submission 185481) | Hot spring microbial mat communities from California, USA to study Microbial Dark Matter (Phase II) - Cone Pool mat layer C metaG... ...
CCGGCCGCAAGGTCAGGGGGAGAGGGGGGACAAAGGGGGGTGAGGGGCAATGGAGGCCTTCGGCCACAAAAGTGTCAACCAATTTTGAACCATCCCGTGTTCTTCGTGTCCTTTGTGGTGAGATCGTTAGCCCACCGGGCCAGAATTTCACTGGCAAGTGCCTATGATTTCCTCGCGCCCATGATCGCGCATGAGCCGCCTCATCAACTGGACCGTCGCCTTAAGCGTCTGGCAGACCTCTGGTACTCATCAAAGGCCACCGCGCCCAGGAGGATCAGCCCTCGCACGATGTATTGGGGATAGGTGCCCCAATTGGCAAGCTGCATGCCGTTCCCCAGTACGGCCAGGACGAACACCCCGGCGACGAGCGCCGGCATGTTGCCCTCTCCACCCATGAAGCTGATCCCACCGACCAGGGCCGCCGTCAGGGCGATGAACTCTGTGCCTGGGCCAAACGAAGAGTGGGTGGTGTTGGCCTTGGAGATCATGACCATGGTGGCAATGGCGGTCAAAAAGCCGCAGATCGTATACAGCGCGACCTTCATCCTCCGGGTGTTGATACCGGCCAACCTGGACGCCTCTTCATTCCCGCCCAAAGCCATGACCCTCAAGCCAAAAGTCGTCTCATAGTAGACCAGGCTCGCCAGGATGACGATCACCAGGGTCAGAAAGACATCGAATGGTATTCCCAGCACATTGCCCTTGGTAAACAAGAGGAACTCTTCCGGGTAATTGCGGTACGTCTTGGACTCGGAGATCATGTACGAGATCCCCTGGAAGATCACGCTGGTCGCCAGCGTGGCGATCAGGGGGAAAATCTTGATCCGGGTCACAATGAGGCCGTTGATCATGCCCAGCCCCGTGCCGAGCAACAGGCCCACGGTCACGGCGAGCCACACCGGCTGGTTATGCACGACCATCAGCATCGCCGTGACTACGCCGACCAGGGACATCTGATAGCCCACCGACAGGTCAATCCCACCCCCGATCATCACGAACGACAGGCCCACGGCCACGATGATAAAGTAGGTGTTCTGGGTGACGATATTGGTGAGGTTGCGCAACGTCAGGAAGTATGGGCTGGTGAGCGAAAAGAGGCCCATCAGCGCCAGGAGCACAAACAGGACGGTGTATTTTCTCAGGCCGTTCCATGGAATTCTCGACATTGGCTTTATCCGAAAGATCGGTATTCGACAGATGGAGCTTGCACGCCGTTGCGATCCTTGCCCCGGACGATCATCGTCACCACATCATCGAGTGTCACCTGACTGACATCCAGGACCGCTTGCCTTTGCCCGCCTTTCAGGACGAACACCCGGTCAGCAATCGCCAGGACATCCGGGATACGCTGGGTGATGAGCAGGATCGCAATCCCTCTGTCTTTCAGGTTCCTGATCAGGCCCAGCAATTTGCCGGCCTCCGTTACGCCCAACGCGGCTGTCGGCTCGTCCATGATCAGGATCTTGGATTCGAAGGCGATGGCGCGGGCGCAGGCGACCATCTGGCGCTGGCCGCCGGACATCCGGGCCACATTCAGCCTGACCGAGCTGATATCCACACGCAGTTCCTGGATCAACTCCTCGGTTTTCTTGTACATACTCTTCTTGTCCAGCAACAACCCGAAAGGGCCACGAGCGCATTCCCGGCCGATAAAGATGTTCCTGGCGACATCCAGGTTGTTGAACAGGGCCAGGTCCTGGTAGATCATGCCGATACCCAGGTTGAAGGCATCCTGAGGGCTTCGGATGTGCGCCTGCTTTCCATCCACATAGATCTCGCCCTCGTCTGCCACGTAGGCCCCGGAAAGGATCTTCATCAGGGTGGATTTGCCGGCGCCGTTGTCGCCGACGATCCCCATGATCTCGCCGCGCCGCAGCTCCAGGTCCACGCCCTTGAGAGCGTGGATGCCGCCGAAGCGCTTATGTATGCCCTTCATCTCAACGATGTAGTCTGTATTCATTCTCAAACCCCCAACCCGGTTGTCCAGTGTAGGGGTGCCCGGGCCAGTGTGTTGTCCGGGGTTTGCAATTCCCCATCGCGCCGTGCGGGAGATCAGGGCTGGGGAGAACCACCCTGGTTCAAGAACCCAGCCCTGTCCCCTTACCATAGGAGGAGACCCTCGTGCGCTGGGCGTATCCCGCTTCGCGGCACGAAAGTCGTAAGAGATACACCGAAACGGGCACGAGGCCCTACACTACGGGCCTGGCTTGGAGCCTATCCGAAAAAAGTTGTGGGACAGCCTTTCCAGGCTGTCCAGGCAGGCTGGAAAGCCTGCCCTGCAGTTTTTCGGATAGGCACTTGGTGCATTGCCCGCTGCTTAGGGTGTACCACTGATGACGCCGGAGTTGGCCACCGGGACGACGGAAAGCTTGCCATCCACTGCGGTCGCCAACGCGAGCGGGTCCCAGGTGACCTCGGGATATGGCTCCCCATTGAGCATCTTGGCGGCAATACTCACCGTGGTCCCCGGCAGGTCTCCGCCGCCAAAGGCCACCGCGCCTCGGAAGACGCCCTTGCCCTGGGCGGACTCGACGATCGCATCGCCTTCAGGGCCGAACATGCCCACCCCAAAGACGGCGACCTTGCTCAGATCCTTGATGACGCTGTTGGCGCCCTTGGCGTACTCGTCCATGATCGCCTTGGAAGCGCCCACACCGCCATCCGAGGCATAGGCAATGACGAGCTTCACGTTGGGGTTGGTGGTCAGGACGTTCTGCATCGCCGTCTGGCCGGCCTGGAACATCTCGGCCGTCGGCGTCTGGACGATCTTTACTGCCGGGCAGTATACCGGGTTCGGGACCCTGTCCGCCTCCGATTTCCCGGGCAGATAGTTCCCCTTGGTGTCCGAGATGGGGTTCCCGGCGGCATCAATGTACGCGCCCTGGCTGTTCTTCAAGTACGGCTCGCTGATCATCAGCAGGCCATTGGAGCGATCGATCGCCTCTGGGTTGAGACTGGAGAGGAACACGGCCGTCTCGATCGAGCCGGGAGCGGCGTTCGGATAGGTTTTCTCCACCCACCTTTTGGCCAACAGAGCCGCGTATTCGCCTGCCAGGAACTGGTCAATCTTCATGACGGCGTCATGCCCTGATTTGCCGGGTTCACCGCCGGCCACCATGACCAGGATGCCGGCCGCCCGGGCTGCTTCAAGCCGGGGCAGCAGGCTGCTGGCCTCCACGGCCATCACGAACATGAACTTGACCTTCATGGCCGTATAGTTCTCGACCTGGGTAGCCTGCGTGTTGGGGTTGCCTTCGGCGCTGGCGACTTGCACGTCGTACTGGTCTTTGAACTTGTTGACGAAAGCGTCTCGCAACGCCAGCATCAGGGGGTTGTCCAGGGCGGGCAGACACACAGCGATGATCCCTTTCTTCGCTGCGACCGTGGGCGCTGCGGTGGCCGGGGCCTGAGTTGGTGGTACTGCGGTGGCTGCCTTGGTTGCCGACACCGGGGTTTCCGGCGCGGCTGTGGGTGACACCGGTGTGGTAGTTTCGCAGGCCGCCACCAATAGCATAGCTGCGATCATCACGACTGCCAAAGCATTCGAGAGGGTCTTCATCTTTCTTCTCCTTTCCTTACCTTATTTGGGATTGGCGCAGTAAAAGTTCGCAGCGTCGTTCGTATCGCCGCTGCCCTTGTACACTGCCTGCTTTGGATACACGCACAACGGGCGGGTAAAGTCCACCTTGCCGGCTGTCAGATGTGAGCCGAGGATCTGATCCGGCGCGATACCCTTCTCCACCCACTGCTCCAACGCCGCAAGCATGTTGAAGCTGGTGGGACCGGGTCCTCCGCCGCAGTGTCCCATCCCCGGTATCAGGAAGAGACGCAAGAACTCCTGCGTTGCGGCCTCACTGCCCATATCCGCTACCACGCTCTCGTAGTAGTTGATGCTGTTGCGCGGGGCGATGTTCTGGTCTGCCCAACCGTGCCACAGGATGAGCTTGCCGCCCAACTCCTTGAAGGCACTCAGGTCCGGGTCGGTCGCATTGAGGATCGGCCCGTAGCGGGCGTCGGCGTCGTAGAGAATGGCAAAATCCTCCGGGTCGGTAAAGTCGAAGGTCTTCCAGTCCCATGCCGGATTGTCAAAGACCATGGCCTTGAAGTAGCCTTGAGGGATGATGAATGGTTCGCCAATGTGACCGGGCCAGCCGAGCTCGCTGCCGGGCTCATAGCCAGGCCAGAACTGCTCGCCTGTGGTCGGGTCCTTCAGCCCACCGTAGATCTTCTGCACCGAGTCCACCTGGGCTGCGGTCAGGCAGTCGGGGGCGTCCTCTCCCTTACACAGCAGCGTTGCCGGGTCGAACTTGCAGGTTCGCGGGTCGGTGATCAGTCCGTCCTTGACGGCGTCGTTGGCATCACAGGCAGCGAGGACTGCGTTGTGGATCAGCGGCAGCTTTTCCACCGGGATGGCGTTGGCGGCAGTCCGGTGCGTCACATAGGACGGCCATGTTTCGCCGGGCCACATGCGCGTCGGGAAGTTGGCGGGTGCGCCGACGACGATGCCATCGTAGTCAGCCGGATAGCGTTGCGCCTCGGCCAATCCCTGCTGCCCTCCCCCCGAGCAGCCGATGAAATAGGAGTATTTGGCCGGCTTACCGTAGTAGGCTTTGATGATGGACTTGGCGCTCCGGGTCATATCGTGGATGGCCCGATATCCAAAGTCATCCCACAGCTCCGGGTGGTCCTGCATCCAGTCGCCGCTCACGATCGAGGCGCTCGTGTGGCCGCCGTTGGTGCTGGCGACCGCGTAGCCGGCGGTGATGGGTCCCACCATGGCCGGGTAGTTGATCCCACCTGCCAGGGCGCCGTTTCCGACGCCGATGAATTTGCCGTTCCAGTCCTCAGCCGGCGGCAGCCAGACCTCAAAGGTCATAGACGGGGCTACTGTGCCCACCACCCGGCAGAACGGCACACTCACGGAAGCCTGGCCGTGGGCAGATTTCGGCGACTTCCAATCGGGGCCGTAGACGATAATGCCCGGCTTTGTTTCAGTGGGCAGGTTGATGATGAACTGGGTTTCCGTGATCGTCGCCCACGGCAGCTTAAGCGTTTTGATAGCCTCACACGCCGGGTCGGTTGTTACCGGCGCAGTAGTCGCCTGAGTAGCGGTCTGCAAGGTTGCACCCTGAGCGGCGGTCTGCAAGGTTGTACCCTGGACGGTGAAAGTGACAACCAACAAGCAGAGTGCCACCATCGCGAACCAGAATGTGTGCTTCATGGTGAGTTTTCCTCCCTTCTTAGTCTGTTTCATTCTCGAAAAAAGGCCTGTAGAGCTGCGTTCCCGGATTTCACCTCCTTTCCCCAGCAAAACCTGACGCACCCACCGGCTCGGCCTTTGATATCCGGCACAGCGCGGTGCGCAGCGGGTACGAACCCATCTCGGGATTGCAGTGGTCCGGGTCATCGCTCAGGCACACGTTGATGTTGGACTCGAAGACGCCGTGAAGCGATGGCTCCGGCCCCGGCATCTCCGGATACCACCAGCCGTGCTCGGCGCTGATGATTTTGGGATCCATCTTGTCAAAGAGCTGGACCTTCTGGCGCACCCGCCCGCGCCGGGTCTCGATCCAGATCCAGTCTCCGTCGGCGATCCCCTCGGCGCGGGCCGTCTCAGGGTGGACTCTGACGATCGGATCGGGATAGTGCTTGCGGACCGACTCAACTTGCCTCCACTCTGCATGGTAGTAGTACAGGATCCTCCGACCGGTAATCAGAATGTACGGGTATTCCCTGGCCAGCTCGGGGTCGCCCTGCGGGCTTTCCGGGGGAACAAGGTATTTGGGCAGCGGGTCGTAGCCCAATGCTTCGAGCACGGTGGAGCGCAGTTCCACTTTCCCGGTGGTGGTGGCGAACCCCTGCTTCTCGTACTTTTTCTCCACCACGGGACGCACGATGACCCGGGGGAAGGTCTTGAGCGTGTAACCCAGCGGTGCCAGCCGGTAGTCGAGGACTTCTTCCAACGTCTCCCAGGGCCAGTCTGCTTCCTGGCCGAGCCTGATCCCCAGTCCGCGCCAGATGTCATAGTCCCGCCAGTGTTCGTAGCGGCCGGGAACGATGTGGGGCACAACGGCTTCGCGCGCCCAGATATAGCTGCCATAGTCGCTGAACGCCCATATATCGGGCCGCTCCAACCACGTCGCGGCCGGCAGCACGTAATCCGCCAGTTCGGCGCTGGGTGTCATGAAGAAGTCAATCACGACGTACAACTGGAGGTTGGGGCTTTTCAGCGCCTCGTAGACCGACCGGGTTGCAATCTCGGTGACCATGGGGTTGCTATGCGTGGTGAAGAGAGCCGTGAGCGGGTAGGGCTGGCCGGTGATGATCGCGCGATAGGCGCTCGGCGTGTGGCACTGGCACTGGTGGAACATCTCGTTGACCGGCGCGCCCCAGACGCGGGTGATGTTCCGCATGAGCATGATCTGCGCCTCGTAGCTGGACAGGCGGAACCGGTCCGCCCCGATCATCTTCTGCCACTGCGACTTGGGCAGCCTATCCCAAAGCTCCATATCCCGCGTGGGCACAATGCCTGGCGGCCCCATCTGGATCTCGCCGCCCTTCACATCAATGTTCCCGCAGATGGCCGCGAGGATCCAGCGCGCGTGGAGGGCCTGGGTTGAAGAGTAAGAATGCTCCAGCCCCTCGCCCTCGATGCAGCACGCCGGCCTGTTCTGGGCATACATCCGCGCCGCTTCCCGGATCAGTTCCGCGGGCAAACCCGTGATCTCCGACACCCGCGACAGCGGGTACTCCTGCAGCCGCTCCAGCAGGTCGTCGAACCCGTAGCACCATCGCTCGACAAAGTCCTTGTCGTAGAGTTCTTCATCCACGACGACGCGGATCAGGCCCAGGAGCAGGGCAGAGTCCGTGCCCGGGCGCAGAGGCAGCCATAGATCGGCCATGGAAGCCGATCTCGTTTGGCACGGGTCAACGACGATCAGCCTGGCTCCGCGTTTCTTTGCTTCCAGAAGGGCGGCCGCAACCATCGGCCGCGCGACCATCGGCTCAGCTCCCAGGAGGAGCACGCAGTTGGCGTCCCTGGTCAGCGCGTAGTTGGGGAACATCCCGATGATGGCATCGGCCATAATGGAGCGCGGGCCGAAACAGATCCTCTCCTGACCGAGCAGGTTCGGCGAGCCAAACAGGTTGAAGAAGCGAGCGCGGTACTCGTCGTGGGTGCGGGCCGTGCCGCCCGACGCCCCCAGCGTCTCAGCGCCGTAGCGATCCCGAAGTTCGTCGAGCTTGTCGGCGATCTCGTCCAGAGCATCCGGCCATTCGATCCGCTGCCACCGGCCCTCGCCTCGCGCGCCGACCCTTTTCAGGGGATAGTTGATGCGCCCGGGATGGTAGAGGTACTCGGCGGCAGCCTTGCGTCGCACGCAGCCGGCTGTAGGGGGATAGCACTTGATCGGCCACGCCGGGTCCTCTTCGAGTGTGAGAAGCACACCGTCCTTCACGTGTGCCAGCAGGCCACACTCTGCCTTGCACCAGAAGCAGACCGTGGGCTTGACCTCAATGCCTGATATTGGGGATGGCATGGCCCTCTCCTAGGCACCTTTCTTCTTGTCTGGCGAGGAAGGCTTACCCAGGTAACGGCTCCACTCCTGCTGCACGTAGTGACTGTGGATCGTTTTAAGCTCCTCCAACGCGGCCTGGGTTTCCTTGTACAGGCGAGCATTCTCGATGGAGTTTGCGATCTGGCCGGCCATGATCTCCAGCACGGCAATGTCCTCCTGGCTGAAAGCGGCTTCCTGGGAGGATTGGATGGTCAACGCCCCGATGACCTCACCGTGACTGATGAGCGGCAGGGCCAGCTCGGAGCGCGTGTCTGGCAGCAGCGGGTTGGCAAAGCGCACGGTCTCCATGTCGGTGTCGAGCGCGATGCGGGGCTTGCCCTCGGCAATACACCGCCCGATCATCGAATTGCCGCCTACTCTCAGCCGGTGTCTCTGCTTCAGCATGGCCTGGCCCGCCTCACCCGTGGCGGCCCGCAGATAGGCCCACTCACCCGGTTGGCTGTATAGGGTGAGGGTCTGATCCACCAGGAATAAACCCACGTAGTACAGGTCAAACCGCTCGCGGATCAGGTCTACGACCCGGTGCATCAACTCGTCTGGGTCTACGATGCTGCTGGCCGCGTGTGCCACCTCGGCGCCGGTCTGAAGTTGCATGGCCCGGCGCGCCAGCGTCTCTTCTGCTCGTTTGCGTTCGGTGATGTCCCGGACCAGAGCCAGAAACAGCCGGCCGGCGCCGGACTCGATGACCCCGAGACGAACCTCCACCGGGAAGGTGGTGCCGTCTTTGCGCCGGTGGATTCGCTCCACTGTTTCAGCCTGCCCCGGAACCATTTGCCGCCACGCCGCCAATCCTCCAGGGTCAAAGGCGGGGTCGAAATCCTGGACGGACAGGTTGAGTAGTTCTTCTCGTGTGTATCCCAGGCTCTCACAAGCCCGCCGGTTCACGTCCAGAATCCGGGCGTCGGCATCGTGCAGGAAGAAGGCATCTGCGGCCTGCTCTACCAGGAGACGGAACCGTTCCTCGCTCTCCCGTCGGGCCTCCTTTACCAACTCCTGCTCGGTGATGTCCTCGACCATCTCGACGAAACCGACAGGGGTACCCTCGGCGCTGAACACAGGAAAGGCCTGAATGCGGGCAAAATTGACGCTGCCGTCGTCCCTGATGCCTGTGGTTTCGGCCATGGCAGGTTGCCCGGTCGCAATGGCCTGCACGCCGGGGCAGTGGGGGCAGACCGCATCCCGTTTCTCGAACTCCTCGAAGCATCTCTTGCCGATGAACTCTGCCGGTGGCTTGTGGAATATCCGGCCCTGCACGGCGTTGGTCAGGATCACCCGGTGATCCAGACCGATCAGAGTAAGCCCAATGTTGATATTCTCCGCGAGAGAACGGTAGCGTTCTTCGCTCACCCGCAGCGACTCTATCACCAACTCGCGGTCAGCGGCTGCAGCCTGCAACTCGTCAATTCGACGGCGCGCTTCCGCCAACTCATGTACGAGCTGCTCTTCGGACCTGGTTGATTCGCCTGCATTTGGCACCTTGCTCATTCCTCGTATCCCCGTAAGAGACTCCTTGTGGATGCGGCGATGGCCGACCGGTCATCGTCCACGATCCTGTTCACTACCGGACACTTTTCAATCACGAATGATGCGAATGGACGAATGACACGAATTGGTATGAAAAACATTCGTGAGATTTGCCAGATTCGGGTCATTCGTGATGAAACTTGCGAAAATGTCCGGTAGTAAACGATCCTGACGGCCATCGCCGCATATCAATCGCTAACTCTCCGTGGATAGGACCTATCGCTTGTCGAACGGGGGCGCCGGGTAGAGCAGTTTCGCCGAGGCCTGATCCTTGGGCCACACCAGCTCCAGCTTGCCATTCTGCCACTGGATGAGTGGATTCAGCACTTTGCCGGTGCCATCCGCGTTAAAGGTCACGGGTCCGACCACGGTCGTCATATTGGTGGCGGCGATGGCGTCTCGGATCGCATCCCGGTCCAGGGTGCCGGCTCTCGTGATAGCGTCCGCCAGGATCTGCACACAGGCATAGGCCGGCCCGGTCAGCAGGTCAGCGGGCCGTCCGAACTCAGCCTGGTACGCGGCGTTGAGCTTGTCTACACCCGGGAACTTTTCTGCGTTATGCCAGCCGGGGAAGATGGTGACATAGTCGCCGGTCTTGCCCAGCGTCTCACCCCAACTGACGTTCTCCGGGGCGCGGATCATCAGGGTGAACTTGGGTGTCCAGCCCAGCTCGGCCATCTGCTTCTGGATGGCCAGGCCGTCCGGGGGACTGGGCACGGCGAACAGTGCTTCCGCTCCCGCCGCCTTGGCCTTCAGGATGATGTCCGAGAAGTCTGCCGACCTCGGAGCATATTCCTCGTAGACCACCACCTCGTACCCGTATTTGGGGGCGTTCTCCTTCCACAGCCCGCCCAGCTCGATGCCCCAGTCGGTTTTCTCCTGGAAGATGGCCACTTTCTTCGGCCTCTGCCCCTCGGGGATCTCGGCGTTGAGGATCTCGTACACGTCCCTGGCTTGCGCCGGCGACTTGGGGAACGGCGAGAACAGGTACTTGTAGCCCTTTTGGTGAATCTGATACAGGGCAAAAGCAATGCCGAGATAGGGGACCTTGTTCTTCTCCGCGATGGCTGCCGTCGCGGCGTGCATGTCGCTGCCAGCGCCGCCCAGGTAGGCCACCACTTTCTTGTCAGAGTACAGGGTCTCCAGCTTGCTCACGGCCTTGGTGGGGTCAGACTCGTCATCGTAGATGGTCAGGCGCAGCGGGATCTTCTTGTCGAACGCTTTGACGTACACCCCGCCGGCGGCGTTGATGTGGGTCACAGCGAATTCGTAGCCGGGCTTGACCATGGCGCCCAGGGCGCCATATTTCCCCGTGAGGGGAATTGATGCGCCGATGTCAATGGCTTCGGGTGCCGGCGGCTTGGGCACCTCAGTAGCTTTGGGCACCTCTGTCGGCTTGACTTCCGGGGCCTTGGTGGGTTCCACGGCCTTGGTCGGCGGTATCTCCGTCGGCGTGGCCGGGGGCGGGCACTGCGCGGCCAACATGCTCAGCACGATCGCGATCACGATCCCGATACTGATTCTGGCTCTCATGGCTGATCCTCCTCCTTGGTGTTTATGCGAAATAGCCGTCTTCAGAACACGAATCTCCTGGTGCAAGATCACCTCATAGGCTACCCTCCTCTCTGTTGGCTATAGGCCAACGACGGTTTGATGTCCACTCGCCTGCTCCGGCGAGGCCAGCCTGACCTCTCTTGCCCTGGCCCGGCGGGCCAGGACCCGGCGGATCCTTCCCCAGGCCTCCACCAGACCACCGGGGAGAAAGAGGACCACCAGGATGAACAGCGTGCCAAAGACCGTCAGATGAAGTTCAAGCAGATTTAAGGCCAGCAACTCTTTTGCGACGACAAAAAACACTGCGCCGATGATGGGGCCGATGATCGTGCCCGTACCGCCGATGTAAGCCATCATCATCGAATCAAACGTCCACACCGGGCCGAAAGGAAACTGGGGGTAGTAGCCGACGTGGTAGAAGGCAAAGGCCCCGCCGGTCAGCCCGGCAAAGAAGGCGCTGACGCTCAGCGCCAGCAGCTTGTGCCGGAATGCGCTGACGCCCAGCGATTCGGCCGCCTCCTCCTCTTCTCGAACTGCCATCATCCCCAGTCCGAGCCTGGAGTGGACCAGAACATAGGCTGTCCCCACGGTCAGAAGCGCCAACCCCAGGAAAAGATAGTACCGGGGCGCCAACTGGTAGGTAGCCAGGTATTCAGCCGGCAGGGAAGTGATCATGGGGAACATGTTTCCCACGGTCATGTTCAGGACCTGCGCCAGCGCCAGCGTACCGATGGCAAAATATACCCCCCGGAGCTTGAAGGCCGGCGCTCCAACCAAAAGGGCAAAAACCACGGCCACTACGCCCCCCGCCAGCAGGCTGAGCGGCAACGGCCATCCCACCGACAACCACAGGAGGCGCGTGGTCAGCGAACCCAGGCCAAAGAAGGCGGCGTGCCCCAGGTTGGTCTGCCCGGTATATCCCCCCAGGACGTTCCAGCTCGAGGCCAGGGCGATATACAAGAGAGCCAGGATTGCCAGGTTGATGATGCTATCGCTCTGGACCAGCACCGGCAATACGGTCAGCAATGCCAGCCCCGCAATGACCAGAGCGATGACGACGAGTCGTTTTCCGCTCACCAGGTTACCCCTCTTTTGACCCGAATAGGCCCTGCGGCCGCACAACCAGAACCACGAGGAAGAGGAGCAGGGCCACGATCTCTCGATACGTGCCGCCGATCCAGTAGGAGGTGAGTGACTGCGTCACTCCCAGTATCAGCCCCCCCACCAGGGTGCCGGGGATACTGCCCAACCCGCCCAGGACCATCACCACGAGGGCGATCAGCGTCCATTCCAGCCCCATGGTCGGTTGTATGGAGTAGCCCACGCTCACCAGGGCGCCGGCCACCCCGGCCAGCGCGGCGCCCAGCACGAAGGACAGCAGGTAGACCTTGTGAATGTCAATCCCCATCAGGGTGGCAGCTTCCCAATCTTGCACGGTGGCCCGGATGGCCTTGCCGGTGTAGGTCCGGTGCAGGAACAGGTGCAGGGCCAGCAGGCAGACCAGAGCAATGCCGAGGCTGGCGACACGCACCATGGGAAAACGCACCCCCAGGACCGTGAACGCCTGGCCGGAGTAGGAGGTCGTGATGCCCCTATCATCGGCCGTCCACAGGCGGAGCGCCAGGTTCTGAAAGATCAGGGACAGGCCGAATCCGACGAGCAGGGTGTTCTTGATCTTGTTCTCCTCGCTGAGCTTGACCATGCGAGAAAATAGCAGTTTGTAGAGGACCAACCCCATCAGGACCAGGCAGGCGACGACGATGGGAAGGGAAAGGAACGGATCCACACCCCACAGGGTAAAGAACCAGAAGCCAGCGTAACCGCCGAGCATCAGCAACTCCCCGTGGGCGACGTTAAGGAACTTGGTGACCCCAAAGACCAATGAGAGGCCCACCGCCGCCAGGCCATACAGCCCCCCTACCAGGATCCCGAACGCCAGGCTCTGCGCCAAAGGTGTCATAGAAACCTCACTCTCACCCAGCCAGGCCTGGGCTGGGTGCGCACCCCAGGTACGCGCTGCGTACCGACTCGAAGGACAAGAGAGCCTCACCGCTGCCCTCGCCAACAATGCGGCCGTTTTCGATCACATAGGCCCGGTTCGTCAACTCCAGAGCCGCCCGCACGTTCTGCTCCACCAGCAGGACGGTGACGCCCTGGCGATTGATCTCGGTGATCATCTGAAAGATCTGCTCCACCAGTAAGGGGGCCAGGCCAAAGGAGGGTTCATCGAGCAACAGGAGCCGGGGCTTGGACATCAAGGCCCGCCCGATAGCCAACATCTGCCGCTCGCCGCCGCTCAGGGTGCCGGCCCGCTGCTTCTTTCGCTCCTCAAGTCGCGGGAAGATGCCATACACCCACCGCAGGCTCTCGTCTTTGGCCTTTCTGGCCTTGGCGCCGAATGCGCCAAGCTCCAGGTTCTCGAGCACGGTCAGGCCGGTGAAGACACGTCCCCCCTCGGGGACCTGGGATATGCCCAGCTCTACGATCCGGTGGGCCGGTTCCTTAACCAGCGAGCGGCCGTCGAGGAGGACGTTGCCTGCGATCGGCTTCAGCAACCCGCTGATGACTTTTAACGTGCTGGTCTTGCCGGCCCCGTTCGGGCCGACCAGGGCAACCAGCTCGCCCTCGCCGATTTGCAGCGAGACACCCCACAGGGCCTGCAGGTCCTTGTAGCAGGCATCTACCCCTTCTACCACCAGCATCATAACGCCTTCCCCAGATAGCATTCGATGACGTGCGGGTCAACGCAGATCTCGGCGGGCGGACCTTCCGCGATCTTTTCTCCCATGTTCAAGACGATGATGCGGTCAGAGAGTCCCAGGATCGCCTTGACGATGTGCTCCACGACGATGATGGTGATCTGGGAATCCCGGATGCGCCGGATCAAGGCCATCGCCTCCTCGGCCTCACCGGGGTTCAGACCGGCCATCAACTCGTCCAGCAAGAGCAAGCGAGGCCGGGCCGCCAGTGCTCTGGCTAGCTCCAGCCTCTTGCGTTGCATCAGGGTGAGGTCTTTGGCCCGGGTGTCCACCTTGTCCAGCAGTCCTACCTGGGCGAGAATCTCTCTCGATTCCTCGGCCGCCACCTTGAGGTTCCTGGCCGGCCCCTGTCCATAGGCCCGGCCCACCATCACGTTCTGCAGGGCAGTGAACTCCAGGAAGGACTTGGTCAACTGGAACGTTCTGGCGATCCCTTTCCGACATGCCTGGCAGCGCGGCAGGCCCGTCACGTCCTCCCCCCTGAAGGTGATCGTGCCGGAATCGGGCTTCAGGAAGCCGGTGATGAGGTTCAGAGTGGTCGTCTTGCCTGAACCATTGGGGCCGATCAGCCCCACGATCGCGCCTTCCTCGACCGCAAAGTCCAGGTTTCGGATGGCCGCCAGGCCCCCGAAGGACTTGTTTAGGCCCTCTACCTTCAAGAGTTGCATCTCGCCTTCCTCTCAAACTTACCGTAGGGCGGCTTCCCATAGCCGCCGCCTTGGGGCGGGTAAGAAACCCGCCCTACATTCTTCTCCAGGCCGTTGAAACGCCGACTCCCACCTTGATGACAACGGCTATCCCCCTGACACTGGCGGAAAGAAGCACAGCCGGCAGTCAGGCGGCACCGGATCGCCCATCTCGCTCTGGACGCCATTGATCACAACCAGCCCCACTTCCGCCGGGTCCAATCCCAACCGGATGGCTACATCCTGGGCCGTCATGGGGTGCTCCAGGCGCAGGCTTTGGCGCCGTTGCGCGCCAGGTAACAGTTGCCCGAACAATTCGACATCTACCGCCACAGAGTCGCCTATATTCACTACCGGACACTTTTCAATCATGAATGATGCGAATGGACGAAATGACACGAATTGGTATGAAAAACATTCGTGAGATTTGCCAGATTCGGGGTAACTGCCTACCCTGAACCCTCCCGCAGGTTAGAAAGGGGCTGGCGAACGATGCAGCCGGTCATCTGGGCGCGCTCTGGTCTGGTCATTGCGCCCAAACCTGCGGGAGGGTAGGCAGTTACGATTCGGGTCATTCGTGATGAAACTTGCGAAAATGTCCGGTAGTAAATCGCCTATAGAGCATCGAAAACAGCATCAAGTTCGGCATCCGGCACGTCAAAGGTGACGCCGTGCGGCGCCAATGGCTCCTCGCGCATGTACTCAGGAATGCGATAGTCCGCCGCCGTGATGCCGGCGCGACGGTTGAACTCGAGTTCGGTCCGCAATACCTGGCGGTTGAAGCGATCCAGGTCCTCTTTAGTCCACCCCCACCCATAGATGCCGTTGATCATGTCCACCATGAGCTGGGGATCGGCGATCACCGGCGGGCGGGCAAACAGACATAGACCGGTGCTGTCGAGCATGGCCGCGATGATCTGTAGCCTCAAGGAAAGCTCGCGCTGGCCCTGAACGCCCAGGGGATTCACCTCCTTGCGCGCGCCGAAGGCATTGCCGGCCGTGTGATCGGCGCCCATGGGCGAGGTGGCATAGGTCACGCCGTTCCCCTTGAGGCTGCGCGGATCGTAGCCAGGGATCGCCTGACCCAGGACCGCTGGCACCCGCCGAATGCCCAGAACCCGGCCGGTGACTGCAGCACCGCAGCCGATCAGCCGGCCCAGCACGGTGCCTTCGCCCACCTGCCGCAAGAGGCCGACGATGCCCTCGAAGTCGCCGAACCGGGCCAGTCCGGCCTCGACAGCCACGCCCAGTGCCGCGCCGGTTTCGATGGTATCAAGCCCCAGGTCATTGCACAGGTAGTTGAGCCGGGCCACGTCATCCAGGTTATCCAGGCCCAGGTTTGCGCCCAGCAGGGCAATCGTCTCGTACTGGAGGGTGCCGACCAGGGGCTTCCCCGCTTCGTCCACGTAGAGGTTGCGGCAGGCGATCACGCAGCCTGGCATACAGCGCGTCCCGATCTGACCGCCGCGAGCCAGGATGATCTCGCGCATCTGCTCGCCCTGCAAGGCTGCCGCGCCCTCAAAGCTACCGCGGCTAAAGTTCCGCGTGGGCAACGACCCCATCTCGTTGACGGCCGCTGTGATCGCTGCCGTGCCATACCGGTGCGTGCTGCCCTGGGGTCCCAATTTGGGATCGCGGATCAGCTCCTGCGCAAAGCGCCGGGCAGCGGCGCGGAACAACTCCGGTTCGGCCAACGGGACCGGCCGGGCGTCCGCCTTGTCAATGACGATGGCCTTGAGGCCCTTGCTGCCCATGACGGCGCCCAGGCCGCCGCGAGCCGCCTGGTTGCTGCGCTGCGCGCCCTCGCCGGTACAGGCAATGCTGGCCCCGGTGAGGAGCTGCTCGCCGGCCGGGCCGATGGATAGCACCGTGCATCTGGCCCCGTACTCGGCCTGGAGACGGTCTGCGGTGTCACAAGTGCCCAGACCATGCAGGTGGCCGGCCGGCAGGAGTTGCGCCGAATCGCCGACCACGTGCAGAAGGTACAGCTCTCCCTTCCTGGGCTGGCCCTCGACCACCACGGCCTTGAGGCCCAATCTCCCCAGGGCGTCGCCGGCCGTGCCGCCGGCATTCGCCTCCTTGACGCCGCCGGTCAATGGGCTTTTGGCCCCGATAGACAGTCGCCCGGCGGTCGTCACCCCGGCCCCCCCGAGCAGGCCCGGGGCCAGGACCAGCTTGTTGTGAGGACCCAGCGCATCGCACGTGGGCGCGACCTCTTCGAGCAGCAGCCTGGACGTGAGGGCGCGGCCGCCCAGCCGTTCGTAGACGGCGGGCGTCTGTTCCCAGCGCACGGTACGTTGATCCATGTCCACGCGGAGCAGTTTCACGATCCCACTCCTACGGCGGGTACGCCACAGTGTACAGATGTTTGCCCCCGTTCAGCGGCCCTTTGAGCAACGCCTCGATCTCCGCCGGGTCGCGCATCGTCACCTTTTCCACAGGCGGAAGCTGGCCGGGGGGAAATCGCGTCATGATGTCGTCAATCAGCCGGCACATATAGTCCAGGAGCGACTCAAGGCCGGGTTTCGCTTTCTCGGCGTCGGCCAACGTGGGACAGCCGATCACGCCTTCGGGATAGACCAGCACCTCGATCCCCCCCAGGCCCACATGTTCGTGCCCCTTGATCGGGGCGTGATACACCTCGCCGCCCTTGTCCACGTGACCGGCGGGCAGGAATCCTTCCGGCCTGGTGTCCACCACGCGATCCATCTGCATGAATTCGGGGAACAGGGCCAGGGAGTAGGACGCCTCAACCTCGCAGGCGTGCTGGAATGCGGTCTCAAAGGGGCCGCCGTGGGCCTTGTCCTTGAGATAATCGTGGATCACGGTCGGCCAGTGCAACGAGATCAAGATGCAGGGGACCTGGTACTTCTTGGCGAACTGGTGCAGCGCCAGGGGGATCACCTCTTCCTGGCCGTGGCCGTTGAGCAGGATCTGCTTGCGGAACCCGGTGTTCCAGAACCCGGCGATGATGCCGCGCAGGTAAGCCAGGAAGGCGTCTTCGGGGATCACGACGGTGCCCGGCATGCCCAGGTGGTTGTAGGGATGAGACCCATACCACACCGGCTCGGCCACAGTACAGCCGGTCCTGAGGGCCACCTGCTCGGCCATGCGCGTCACCAGGAACGTGTCTTCCCCCAGCGGTTGGCCGGCGCCGTGGCACTCGGTGCTGCCCACGGGGATGATGATCAGGTCGTTCTGCTTGAGCCGGGCACTGATCTGGGTCATATTCATGGTCTGGTAGTACACGCCGTCCGGGCGTTCCATGTGCCCCCCCGCCGGCGGCAACTGCCATGTACCCATGGTATTCTCCTTCGTTCCGTGCCGCGCCAGGTTTACGCCACAGGAATATGCAGGTCGCTTGACCCCTTCGGTGATTGCCTGGCCTCGGGATAGTACGTGCTGAGCATCTCCACGACGATGGCGGCCTGATCTGCCATCCGCTTGCCATCGGACGCCGAGGTGATCTGACCATGGCCGCTGACCACCGAGTTGCCCGTCTTGAGGTGCACGGGCGCTGCCACCCGCACGATCTCCGGCGCCTCGTAGACCCGGATAAAACCACCAGAGCCGGGCGGGTTGTCGGTGTGCACATCCAGCGGGACGTGGACCGCAGCGCGCAGGGCGGCGATCATCGGGATCTGGAGGTCGCGCACCGGGTTGATGCTGTCGGCCCCCAGGCTCTCCAGCAGTTTGACGGAGCAGGGGTTACAGTGCCCCAGGTGCGCCGACGCCTTGAATATGATGTCCTTCGGGAGTGCCCCGTCCTTCCGCATCTGGCCCACCAGCCACAACATGCCCTCGTCGTAGAGCAGGAATCCCCGGCAGCCGATGTCGTAGCCGCGCTTGATGTCCTCCACGCCGCGCAGCACCTGTTCCATGCCTCGCAGCCGGTAGCTGATGCGCACCCCCTGGGGCGAGAGAACCGTGGCGCCCGTGTCGTAGGTGGCGCGCGGGCCGACCGACAACAACAGTTCCGCGCCATACTGGTTGCACAGCCGGCAGAACTCCTTCAATTCCTGGCGCGTATGGCGGAACATGCCATAGGTCTCAGTCACCCGGTTGATGGTGATGCCGTTCTTTGTTGCCGTGTCCAACAGCGCCGCCACGGCCTCGGCCGAGTTGACGGTGGGAACCTCGATTCGATATGCTCCCCCATCAGGAAAGCGCGCCGTTGAGGTCGGCATATCGAACAGATCCCCCGGCGGCAGTCCGAGCTTCTTCAGGTACTTACGGGTCTCTTCAAACATGGTCGTTTTCTCCTTTGCGATATTTGTTTCAATTAGCCGCGATGGGCCGGCAACGGGGGGCAATATACCCACACCAGCTTGAGCGGCTCATCGCCGATGTTTTCCACCCGGTGCTTTTTCCCGCGTGGGGAGTAGAAGGCGGTTTCAGGGCCGATCTCCCACTCGCCCTCCCCCTCGATCACGATCCTGGCGTGACCACTGATGAGGAACAGGACCTCTTCTGATTCCTCGTGCACGTGGTCAGGGATCATGCTGCCCACCTCGGTGATGTTCATGCCCATGGAGAGATTGTGGACCCCACCAAACTTGGGGGCCAGCAGGAGCTTGGAGACGCGCGGGGGGATGCGGTATTCCCCCTCGACGTCAGCGGCCCGGACAAAGGGTAACTCATTCATCGGTCAAACACTCCTCTCAGTTTTCCCGGCAGGGTCGGGAGAAGCCCATCCTGGCGACAATGGCCGCCAGGCCCAGGTCGCCTACCTCGCGGGCGATGGCTTTTGTCGTGGCGAGGAGCAACGACCCCAGTTCCATCATCCGTTCGCGGGCGAGGCGATAGGCCGGACCGGCTATGGCGATGACCGCCACCGGGCAGCCATGGGCGTCCAGGATCGGCGCAGCTACAGCGTTGATGTCCCTTTCGTACTCCTGCTCCGAGATCGCAAACTCCCGCTCGCGCGTAACGCGCAAATCCTGGCGTAAATCGGCCGGGGATACCCGGGTGCTGTCGGTGTAGCGGGGCATGCCCTGGCTGAGGATGTAGTCCACCTGATCGTCGGCCAGATACGCCAGGAAAGCCTTGCCAGACGCTGTGCAGAATGCGGGCAGCCGTTGCCCCACCGTGGCGGCGATCTTGACCCGACGAGGGCTCTCGATCACCTGCAGGTAGACGACCTGTGCGCCGTCCAACACGGCCAGGTCCACCGTCTCGCCGCACTCGGCCGAGAGTCGCTCCAGATGCGGTGTGGCCCACCGCTCCAGGTCTGCTTCCTGAAGGACCAGGGAAGCCAGCTCGATGAAGCGGTAGCCGAGGTGATAGGAGCCGGTGGCCCCGTCCCGGCGCACGAAACGAGCGGCCTCGAGTGTGGCCAGATACCGGTGGATGGTGCTCTTGGGCAGGTCCAACCGTTCAGCGATCCGGGTCAACGACAGCACCGGCTCATCCTGGTTGAAGCACAAGAGCACCTCAAGGGCTCTTTCTACGGCGTGCACTGACTTGGACATTTCTCTGCCCCACGGTAACTACCTACCGGGGAATCCTTTCACAAAAGCCTCGAAGGACATGAAGGATTCTTTTGGGACTTTGTCCTTTGTGGTAGGTAGTTACGCCCCACGCATGAATCTGTGGTCACTCCGTTCAGTGTGGATGAACCTGCTGCTCCCACAGCAAGGGAAAGGGTTTTTAGGGGTTTGGCGACGGCTCCGCCGTCGCCAAACCCCACAACCTGGTGAGGAACAAGGGTTACCCCTGCTTTGACCAGAAGCTTGTAATCACTACTCATCGGAGTGACCACCCATGAATCTGGTCACACGGGGGGTTGTTTCATCCAGTGAAACTAACTTTCACTATATAGTATAACATATGTTTCATCTGGTGTCAAGTACTTTCACTAAATGGAACAGCCCTGATGATCATTTTTTAAGCTTCGGCAGTGCACGGCAGCCACCTGACATCCGGGCATAATTTTTGTCAGGTAAGGAACAAGGGGGAGAAGGCCTCCCCTCCCCGAAGGGACGCGAAGTGGGGAGTGAGGCGGTGCCCTCATGCGTTTAATGGAGCACGGATGTCAGGCAGCCACGGCTTGACCGGGAAGGTAATAAATGTTAGAATACTGCCTGATGAAATTGAGTTCTGTATAATGAAAACAATATGCCTCAATCTCTGGCAGGTAAACCCACGCTGATGAATGCTTTGCAACTGGTTCAGCCGCGATCCTTCTCCACGGTTCGAGTGCCCATCCCGAACCTGGGAGCGGGCGACACGGAGCGAATGCTCATCCGCACGGCCTCGGTGGCGATGTGCGGCAGCGACGTGGCCTTTTTCGCGGGCAACAAACGCCACAGATCGTACCCGCTGCCGGCGGGGGCCCCCATCCACGAATGCGTGGGGCAGGTCGTTGAGAGCAGGGCTGATCGTTTCCGGGATGGCGACTGGGTGGTCGCCATCCCGGAGGGGGACCAGGGGTTGGCCGAGTTCTTTGTGGCGCAGGCCGCCAAAGCGGTCCCGCTGCCGCCCGGGCTGGCGGGCTGCGATGCGTGCTGCCTGATCCAGCCCCTCTCGACGGTGATCAACGCCGTGGACCGACTGGGGGAGGTCGAGGGACGCTCTGTGGCGGTGGTTGGATTGGGTTCGATGGGCCTGTTACTGTGCTGGCTGCTCCAGAAGCGGGGCGCCGGACCGATCCTGGGCATCGATCCGCTGGTGGACCGCTGCCGCGCGGCCGGGCGCCTGGGCGCGACCCGCACCTGGCCGTTGCGCAGCATCGAGCTGGTCCATGCTTCCCGCCAGGATCCCAGCGTGTGGGAGGCGCCCGAGATCTGTATCGAGGCTGTCGGGCATCAGATGGACACCCTGAACGACTGCCTGGAGCTTGTCCGCAAGCGGGGGACTGTGGTCGCCTTTGGCGTGCCCGATCACCCGGTGTACACGATCGAGTACGAGACCTTCTTCCGCAAGAATCTGCACCTGGTCGCCGTCGTGACGCCCGAGTGGAGCCAGTATCTGGCGCAGGCGCGGGACCTGTTGCTCTCGCACCGGTCAGAGTTGGAGGTCCTGATCACCCATCGCTTTCCCATCGGGGCTGCCCAGCAAGCCTTCACCTTGTATGAGCGACACGCGGACGGCGTGCTCAAGGTGATCCTGGATGCGTCCTGTTGGGAAACCACGGCCGAATGAAACCGACTGTTCAGCCGGGGGCTAAAAGGCGGTCTGCCCGCGCAGTTCACGCGGACAGGCGACCACCGTCTGGGGGCGAGACCGGGCTTGCAGCGGCACGTGAAGCGCGCGGGTCACAGACCCGCGCGGAGCACCGGCTGGGCAGTTACGTGGAATGAAACCGACCCGCAAAAGAACGAGGGTGCATTTCCGCTTTTGCGGCGACATCCGCAAAGTGAAATGCACCCTCGCCCAGAACACGAATCACGCCACACGTTCTACGGTACTGGCGCGATATACCCCTCCCGCATCAGGCACTCCGTCTCCTCACGGGCGCGGCGGATGGTGGCCTCCGCCCTCGCGTACAACTCCTCGCGGGTCATGACCAGGCCGGCAATGCCCTGCTCGATGGCCTTCATCCCCACCGCCACCGCCTCGCGGGGAAAGACCTCCCACTCGTCCATCGTGGGGGCGATGTTCTCCTCGCTGATGCCCCGCTCCCGGGCGCAGGCCGCCAGCTCGTGGGCCGCCGCCAGGCACATCTCGTCCGTGATGGTCCGCGCGCGCACGTCCAACGTGCCCCGGAAGATGCCCGGAAACCCCAGCGAGTTGTTGAGCTGGTTGGGAAAGTCGCTGCGGCCCGTCCCCACGATCCGCGCCCCAGCCTCCACGGCCT
>Ga0209101_1001025_pt1 | contig 21860 bp, 18 predicted proteins | sample ConPoolayeCmetaG_FD_185481 | JGI IMG/M metagenome (GOLD analysis project Ga0209101, IMG submission 185481) | Hot spring microbial mat communities from California, USA to study Microbial Dark Matter (Phase II) - Cone Pool mat layer C metaG... ...
CTCCCCACGCCGCTCTGCGGCGTGGGGAGGGGGCGAGGAGGTAGGGCTTTTCGCGATGGACGGCACGGCTGAGTAATTACGATTGGAGATTTCGGGGCAAACTTGAAACGTGAAACCTCAGACCTGAAACCTTACACCTGAAACCCGAAACCTGAAACCTGAAACTATGAATGTCAACTCTTACATCCTTCTCAGCGCAATTTTGTTCAGCATTGGTGCGATTGGTATGCTGGTGCGGCGCAATCCGCTGATTATGTTTATGAGCATCGAATTGATGTTGAATGCCGCTAGTCTTGCCTTTGTGGCATTTTCATCCTATTTACAAAAAATCGAGGGTCAGGTCTTTGTTTTTCTGATTCTTGCGGTCGCTGCTGCCGAAGTTGCAGTGGGCCTGGCGATCATCGTGGCGCTGTTTCGCACGCGGCAAACCGTCAACGTGGATGAGGCGAACGTGCTCAAAGGATAGTTTATGGATCATAATACGCAGGTTGCGAACAAAGCGTTTCGCGCGTTTTTGCTGGGTATCGAAGATGTCCTAGGAAAACACGGCGTCGAGGCGGTGTTGCATCGCGCGAACTTGCCGCAGTACATCAACAACTATCCGCCCAGCACGATGGAACGCAGCGGTCATTCGATTCGCTACTTTAGTCAGATCGCGCAGGCGATGTATGACGTTTACGGCGCGCGCGGTTCGCGCGCGATTATGCAACGCGTGGGGCGCAGCCAGGCGGAAATCGGCTTGCAGGAAAATGCTGCGCTGGTCGCGCTGGCGCGGTTGGGGATGAAACTTTTGCCACTGCGGCAACAGGTGAAACTTGCGTTGGAAGCTGCCGCCAAAGCCATCAACGAACAGATCGGTTCGGAAGCGGAGATTGTGGAGGAGGGTGAATTCTTGTACTATCAGGCGCGCAACTGTAGTTACTGCATAAGCTGGAAAAGCGATGCACCGGTCTGCTTTGCCGTCGTCGGTTTTTTGCATCGTCTTCTGCAAAATATCACGGGTGGTACGGAAAAGATCGAGGAAGTGCTGTGCCGTGCCAGAGGTGATGCGGTGTGCCGGTTCAGAGTGACGCTGAACGCGTAGAGTGAAGGTAGAACACGGCGGCAGATTCGTTTGATGCCTCCATTTGATCGGAAGAGAAACTCGGAGGTGGCGGGCAGGCAGCGTCTTCGCCAAATGATACCCGAAATGTCGTATGCGGGTATCATGGCAAAAGCTGTGATTGCCGTCGGAAAAATGTAGCGTTTGCAGCCATCCTTTGTAATCCAGCGTGTATACTCTTACAGGAGATACTGTGGAAGGTATTCAATTTGTCACCAATGACAAGGGACAGAAAATCGCTGTGATAATTGATCTGCGAAAATACGGCGAACTCTGGGAAGACTTTTACGACAGCATTACTGCCCGTTTGCGAGCTAATGAACCAAGAGAGACGCTCGAGTCCGTCAAAAAGTACCTTCGCAAACAGGGCAAACTCAATGAGTGATTACACTATAACTTTTGCGCGTTCCGCTCGGAAAGAACTGGAAGATTTTGATACACCTATTGTCAACCGTATCTTTCCCAAGATTGAAGCGTTAGCCAAGATGCCACGTCCCTCAGGATGCCGCAAATTGCAGGGTGAGAAGAATCTGTGGCGAATTCGCGTGGGTGACTACCGTGTGATTTACGCAATCTACGATGACGAACAGCGTGTTGACATCATCGCTGTTCGCCATCGTAGCAAAGCGTACGAGTGAAAACAGGGAATGATTGAAGACGGCTACACACACCTCACGCCATTGGCGTTATGGAAAGGTGACTTGGCGTAGCGAGTCTGCCAACGGCGTGAGGCTACAGCATTTGACATCACGACTGAACAGTACCACCATTAGCGAGGAATGATTACCTTGATGAACTATCTCTGGCTCGTTCCCACGCTGCCCCTCGCGGGCGCAATCATCAACGCGATTTTTTCGCGCAAACTCCCGCGCTGGCTCGTCAGCGTGATTGCGTGCGGCACAGTCGGCGCGTCGTTCGTTGTGTCACTGCTCGCGTTCTTTGCGATGCAAGCGCAGGACGAACACCATCGCATCATCAACGTACCTCTCTTCACCTGGATACCGGTCGCCGATTTTCAGGTAGATGTCGCGTTCCTGCTCGATCCGCTTTCCGCGCTGATGCTTCTCGTTGTCACCGGCGTCGGCTTTCTCATCCACGTCTACTCCATCGGCTATATGGAACACGACGACGGCTATGGACGCTTTTTCACCTACCTCAACCTGTTCGTCTTCTCGATGCTGCTGCTCGTGCTGGCGAACAACTATTTGCTGCTGTACGTCGGATGGGAACTGGTGGGCTTGTGTTCGTATCTGCTCATCGCGTTCTGGTTCCACAAGCCCGAAGCGGCGTCAGCGGGCAAGAAAGCGTTCATCACCACACGCATCGGCGATTTTGGTTTTGGGCTCGGCGTGATTCTGATTTTCGTCACGTTCGGCACGCTCGACTTTTCCGCTGTCTTTGCCCACGCGAAAGCGATTGACCAATTACTGATTACTGTCATCACTCTCCTACTGTTCGCCGGTGCCGTCGGCAAATCCGCGCAGATTCCGCTCTACGTCTGGTTGCCCGATGCAATGGAGGGTCCCACACCCGTCAGCGCGCTCATTCACGCCGCGACGATGGTCACCGCCGGCGTGTATATGGTCGCGCGCTCGCACGCTTTGTTCGAACTGTCGCCGTTCGCGTCGAACATCGTTGCGTGGACCGGCGCGCTCACGGCGATCTACACCGCGACGATCGCGCTCGTGCAGATGGATCTCAAGCGCGTGCTTGCCTACTCGACGATTTCGCAACTTGGGTATATGTTCGTCGCGGTCGGCATTGGCGCGTACGGCGCGGGCATTTTCCACTTGATGACGCACGCGTTCTTCAAAGCGCTCCTCTTTCTCGGCGCGGGCAGCGTGATGCACGCGATGAACGGCGTGATTGATATGCGACACCTCGGCGGCTTGCGCGCCAGTATGCCGCGCACCTACATCACCTTCCTTGCCGCCGCGCTCGCGATTGCCGGCTTTCCGTTCTTCTCCGGCTTTTTCAGCAAGGACGAAATTCTGGCAAGCGCGTTCGCCACCGGTCACACGGCGATCTGGGCGATTGGTCTGGTCACTGCCGCGCTCACCGCGTTCTACGTCTTTCGCGCGTTCTTCCTCACATTTCACGGCGAACCGAGCTGGGCGAAAGACGAAGGACGAATGACGAAAGACGAAGGTCATCATTCGTCCTCCGTCGTTGGTCATTCGTCGTTTCATCCGCACGAGTCTCCGTCCGTGATGACGATTCCGCTCGCGATTCTTGCGGTGCTTTCGGTGTTCGGTGGGTTTGTTGGAATGCCGAAGGTGCTGGGACCGAATCTGCTCGCGCATTATTTTGAACCCGTGTTCCATCCACACGATTTACACCTCACCGCGTCAACCGAGTGGCTGCTGATTGGCGCATCGGTGGCAGCGGGCTTGCTCGGCATTACGATCGCGTACTGGTTCTACATCGCGCGTCCAACGATTCCGGTGACACTCGCGCGACAGTTCCGCCCCATCTACAACTTGCTCTGGCACAAGTACTGGGTGGATGAACTTTACAGTTGGCTCTTTGTGGACAAGGGATATCGTCTGGCGATGTTCTTGTGGCAAGTTGTTGACGTGAACATTATTGATGGTTTTGCCAACGGACTGGGGCGCGCGACTGCGTCGCTCAGCCGTGTCGCGCGCGGGTGGCAAACGGGATATGTGCGCGCGTACGCGCTGATGATGTTCATCGCGACGGTGATCATTCTGGGGTGGCTGATTTTGCGATAATGGTGCCGATAGAGTTGTATGGGAATGGAGATGAGATGATGATGGCAACAGATATTTTGCAATCTGTTCAATTCGTCACTGTGAAAGGCAAACGCCTGGCTGTCTTGAATGTGGAAGATTGGGAAGCCCTCGTTGAATGGCTCGAAAACATTGAAGACGTTCAGATCGCGCGCAAAGCATTGGCTGAGCTGAAAGCCGCCAGTGGAGATCGCGAGCGCGCCGGTTGGCTAGAGTGGAAAAATGCGTCCGGGGAGCTCGCGTGAGTCGTTACGTGGTTTACGTTACGCCGCAAGCGTGGCGTGAGATCCATGAACTACCAGGTCACGTACGTCAGAGGGTCAAACGTGCGATTGATGCTTTGCAAGATACGCCGTATCCAGCCGGTAGCAGGAAACTCGATACTCCCGCCGATCTGCAAGTCGCGTTATGGCGAATTCGTTTGGACAAGTGGCGAATTCTGTACGCAATCTCGGAAGCCGATCAAACGATTGATGTGCTGGCTGTCCGTAAACGTCCACCATACGATTATGGTGATCTGAGCGAGTTACTGGAACACAATCGCTAACCGTATAAATCCTGATGATTGGAACACTATGCCGATTCTTTCACTGCTCATTGTCTTGCCTCTCATCGGCGCGCTGATGCTGCTCTTTCTGCCGCGCCAATCTGAACGCGCGATTCGTTACGTCGCGCTGATCACGACCATCGCCAATTTCGTAATCAGCATCGTGCTGTTCGCGTCTTTTCGCGCCACACCCGAAATGCAATTCGTCGAGCGCGTTGCATGGATTCCGCAGTTCGGCATCGCGTACTATGTGGGCGTGGACGGCTTGAGCATCCTGCTCATCATGCTGACCACGTTCTTGATGGTCATCGCCATCGGCGGCTCGTGGGCAGGCATCACCGAACGCGTCAAAGAGTATCACGTCTTTTTCCTCCTGCTCGAAGGCGCGATGATTGGCGTGTTCGTCTCGCTCGATCTCTTTTTGTTCTACGTCTTTTGGGAATTCACGCTGATTCCGATGGCGTTCCTCATCGGCATCTGGGGACACGGGCGACGCGTCTACGCGGCGATCAAATTCATCCTGTTCACGATGTTTGGCTCGACGTTAATGCTCGTCGCGATTCTGGTCCTGGTCTTTGCCAATCGCGATGTGACCGGCGCGCTCACCTTCGCGCTGCCCGATTTGCTGGCAACGCCGGTGCCCATCGGCTTGCAACCGATTCTGTTCGCCGCGTTCGCGCTCGCGTTCGCGATCAAAGTGCCAATGTTCCCGTTCCACACCTGGCTACCCGACGCGCACGTCGAAGCGCCGACAGCGGGCAGTGTGATTCTCGCTGGCGTGCTGTTGAAGATGGGCACGTACGGCTTTATTCGATTCTGCCTGCCGCTCTTTCCCGAAGCAGCGCAGCAATTCGCGCCGCTCATCATCGCGCTCGCACTCATCGGTATCGTCTATGGCGCGATCGTGTCGGCGGTGCAGCGCGACATCAAATCGCTCGTCGCGTTCTCCAGCGTGTCACATCTCGGCTTTGTGATGCTTGGCTTGTTCGCGTTCAACGCGCAAGGCATCAGCGGCGGCATTTTGCAGATGGTCAATCACGGTCTTTCGACCGGCGCGCTCTTTTTGCTCGTTGGAATGTTGTACGAACGCCGGCACACGCGCCTCATCGCCGACTTTGGCGGCATTGCCAGAGTGATGCCCATTTACGCGGCGTTCTTTTTGATTGTGATGTTCTCGTCCGTCGGCTTGCCCGGCTTGAACGGCTTTGTGGGCGAGTTTCTCATTCTCGTTGGCGCGTTCCAGGCAAATGTGTGGTACGCGGCGGTTGCCGCGACCGGCGTCGTGTTCTCGGCGATTTACTTGCTGTGGATGTATCAACGCGTGATGAACGGACCGCTCACACACGACGAAAACAAATCGCTGAACGATTTATCGCCGCGCGAGATCGCGTTACTCGTCGCGCTCGTTGTATTCATCGTTTGGATCGGCGTCTATCCGCGCACCTTCCTCGACCCGATGATGCCAAGTGTTTCGACTTTGTTGAGTGTAATCAAGTGAAGATGTGATGCGTGAAACGTGATGCGTGAAACATGATGCGTGATGCGTGAAACGTGACTCGTGAATCAAGTATCACACATCACGCAATCGAAAATCGGAAATCCCAAATGAGTCTCTCCATTCCCGATCTCAACTTTCGCCTCATCGCTCCTGCGCTGACCGTCACGCTCACCGCGCTGGTTGTCCTGCTGGCTGAACTGGTCACGCCCGCGCCGCGCAAGCGCTGGCTGGGTGTCATCAGTCTCATCGGCTTGCTCATTGCCACTGGCGCGACGCTGGGCTTGTGGGGCGCGAACGCCAGCGCGTTCAATCAGATGATCGTCGCCGACCAGTTCGGTCTGTTTCTGACGTTCGTCATTTTGCTCGGCGCGCTCTTGAGCATCTTGCTCGCGCTCGATTTTGTTCGCGCGCACCATCTCGATCAAGGCGAGTTCTACGCGCTGCTCCTCGCGTCTGTCGTCGGAATGATTTTGATGGCGACCGCGACCGATCTCATCGTCATCTTTCTCGCGCTGGAGGTGCTCTCGTTACCACTCTACATCCTTGCCGCGTTCAAGCGCGCGGACGCGCGTTCGCTCGAAGCGGGGCTAAAGTACTTTTTGCTCGGCGCGTTCTCGTCCGCGTTCTTTCTCTACGGCATCGCCTTCATCTTTGGCGCGACCGGCTCGACGAACCTCACTAAAATCGCGGCGGCACTCACTCAATATCCACGCAACGATTTGTTGATTGTGGGCGCGGGCTTGTTGCTTGTGGGTTTTGCGTTCAAAGTCGCGCTCGTGCCGTTTCATTGGTGGACGCCGGACGTGTACGACGGCGCGCCGACTGTCGTTACCGCGTTTATGAGCGTCGCCGTCAAAGCCGCCGCGTTCGGCGCGTTCTTCCGCGCGTTTCTCATCGCTTTGCCCGCGCTCGCCTTCGATTGGCGCATCGTGCTCGCGGTGATTGCGGTGCTGACGATGACGCTGGGCAACATCGCCGCGCTGCTGCAAACGAACGTCAAACGGATGCTGGCGTATTCGAGCATCGCTCATGCGGGGTACATTTTGATCGCGCTCGTCGCGATGGGCGCGCAGGGTGTTTCGTCCGCGCTGTTCTATTTGCTTGCTTACACGCTGACGAACGTGGGCGCGTTCGGCGCGGTCATCGCGCTGAGCGATGGTGAGCGTGAGAGATTGGAGATTAGAGATTTGGGTGGCGCGGCGCGGCAGTATCCACTCATCGCCGCGATGTTCGCGATTTTTATGCTGTCGCTCGCGGGCTTTCCGCCGCTTGCCGGTTTCACCGGCAAATTCTTGTTGTTCAGCGCGGCGGTGGAAACGGGCTGGGGCTGGCTTGCGGTGATTGGCGTGCTGAACAGTCTCGTCTCGGTGTACTTTTACCTGCGGCCAGTCGTGCAAATGTACATGAGCGATGTGGTGCCGGGCTGGGATCGTCTTCGCGTCGCGCCGCTCGTGGTGCTTGCGCTTGTTATCGCACTCGTTGGTGTCATCGCGCTGGGCGTGTATCCAATGCCGGCGATGGCACTGGCGACGAGTGGATTCGTTCGATAAAAAATCGGGAGTTCTTCTCCCGATTTTCTGCTAATCTGTTTCGACCGGGGGAATGGAAAGATGAAAGCATTCGAGTTCCAAACGACACTAACGGACGAACCAACGTTGATGCTTCCACCAGAGATCAAAACCGAATTGAAAGCCGGAGTCGCTGTGCGCGTGATCCTTTTGCTCCCCGAAACAACGGAACACGCGGATTGGGCGCGTCTGACAGCCGAACAATTCTTGCAAGGGTATTCCGAGCGCGACAGCATCTATGACAACCTATAAACCTGGCGATATCGTTCTCATAGATTTTCCATTCGTCAGTGGAAACGAAACACGCCGGCGTCCTGCGCTTGTCCTACTCGACACCGGTGATGCTGATGTGGTCGTCGCGCGTGTAACGAGTCAACCCCGCTCCGATACTCAAGATATTGAAATCACAGATTGGCGCGCGGCAGGTCTATTGCTACCTTCGATTGTCCGTCTGCACAAACTAGCGACACTTGAGAAACGATTGATCCGCCGGACGCTGGGCAGTCTCTCCCCAACAGATCGCCAGATGGTAGCAGAAATGCTTGGCAAAATTTTTGCCAACTGGTAGAGAGGAAAAGAACGTGGACAATATGGAACGCGCGGCACGCGAAAACCAAACGCTCGCGCGGCTAAAGAACAATCTCGAATCTCCACTCTCCAATCTCCTCGACCTCCTCGCGGCAACGCTCCACGAAAATTTCCCCCACTACACCGGCGTTTACATCTATCTGCTTGAGGGCGAAACGCTGGTGCTCGGTCCGTATCGTGGTCGTCCCACCGAACACACGCGTATTCCGATTGGCAAAGGCATCTGCGGGCGCGCCGCGCGCGTCAAGCACACTGTCGTTGTGGACGATGTGAACGCAGACGCCGAGTATATCGCGTGCAGTTTGCAAACGCGCAGTGAAATCGTCGTGCCGATTCTGCGCGGCGATGAGGTACTGGGCGAGATTGACATTGACAGTGACATTCCCGCCGCGTTCGATGCGCGCGATCGCGCGTTCCTCGAAGAGATTGCGCGACTCGTCGCAAGCAAGGTTAAAGAAGTATAACCGCCTCGCTAACGCATCCACACCCAGCATGACGACGACTCCCACGCTGACCCCGACGCATACCGCGACGGTAGCACAACAAGTTGCGGTTACTGCCACAAGTACACGTACCCCCCCCGCCACACACTCTGACCGCGACGACAACGCGCGCGGCAACGGCCTCCTGGACACCCACGCAAGCCAACGTAACGCGAACCTCCACACTTGATCCAACCACAACGCGCCCGGTAACGCCGACTGCAACACTCACGCGCACGCCGACGCTTACGGCAACCGCGACCATCACGCGCACGCCGACGCTTACCCGGACTCGGATAGTGACAACGGTTTTGGAGGCGGAGATCGATCCGATGCGCGGCGGGGAATTGCGCACCGAAAACGACGCGATCCGGGTGCGCTTTCCGGCGGGTGCAGTCGAGGTCGCCCATCGGCTTCGCCTGGAACGCATTCCGTCACAGGTCCGTCCAGCCCGCGCCAGCCAGCAATTGGTACTAGCCGAGTTCTCCTTGCGCGCCTTTGAACGCGGTAATCTCCAGAAAGAGACGCGTCGTTTCAAGCAGCCCGTAACGATCACCGTGCGCTACGATCCCAAGATGCTGGGCGGCTGGAAGGAGCAAGACCTTGCTCTGGCGTATTGGGATGGGGATAAAAAGCAGTGGATTCCTCTACCCAGCGAAAGAGACCTGAACCACAAGACGGTCAGCGCGCGCACCAATCACTTTACCAATTTTGGTTTGATTGCCGCGCCGGATCAGCCCCTCTACATACCGAAATTGGAGAGTGCAGAAACCAGTCTGTTCACAGGTGCGGCGGCTTTTCGTTACGAGTTGGAGGTGCCGCCCGGCCGTGGCGGGTTGGTCCCCCGGCTGACCCTTGCCTATGCGAGCGCTGACGTGGAAATGATGGAACCCCCTGCCCAGGCATCTTTTGTGGGAGCCGGGTGGCGGTTCTCGACCCACTATATCGCACGCGATATGCGGAATACCTACGACAGTGGAGACGATGTGTTCAGTCTCATTGCCGATGGAGCACGCTATGAACTGATGTTGGGCTTGGACGGCTATTATCACACCATGCAAGAACAATACTGGCGCATTCAATTTGACCAAGCCAACAATCGTTGGCTCGTTATTACGCGTGATGGAACACAATACCAGTACGGCTGGTCGGCGCAAAGCCGGGCTAGTGTGACGCGTGTCAATGGTGGGGGAGGACTCAAATCGGAAGTGTATGCATGGTGGCTGGAAAAAGTGATTGATTTGCATAGCAACGAAATCGCGTACACGTACCTGCGCGATCCTGGCATATCGTATTGCGGTTGGCCCTACGACCGGGACGTCAATCATGATTACGCGCTTTTTCCGCAAGTGATTCGCTACAATGGCACGACCCAGAGCGGTTTTTTGACCCAGATCGAGTTGGCGTATTCGAGCCGGACGGACGTTTCGGGCATGCCGTCACAATATCAGTGCGGTTTCGCGCCCGCCCAGCGTTACAAGTTGGATCGCGTGGATGTCCGCACGACGGTCAGTGGCGCATTGCAACTGGTACGGCGCTACACTTTTACCTATGATTATTCGACCTTTCCCGGCGTGTGGCATGGCCACCCGTACAACGCCGCCGGACGGTTGACCCTGAAAGAAATCAAACAGTTCGGTAGTGACGGGCAAACGGCTTTGCCTGCGTACACCTTTACCTACAGCGGCAATCGTTTGCGACAGGTCTCGAATAATCTTGGCGGCAGTGTAACCTTCGACTACAACAGCGTGGCACAGTTCAACGATAACGCAGCGCGGCGGGGATACGCGGTATGGTATCCCGAAGGTTGCGTGAACAGTTGTAACTGGACACCCCACAATGTGGACATCCAGTCCATACCCTTTCGCGAGGGTAGCGCCTTGCTGATCAGTTCGTCAGGGACGGGCTATGCAGCTTTGCGTTTGAACGATTTCACCCCAGGTGTCACCTATCTGTTTCTCAGTGGTCTGTATGGCGAATCGCCTGTGCGGCTGCGCGCGTACGACGGTATCACCGAGACCCAGTTGGGACCCGATGGGGTGATCCCGGCGAACTGCCCGGACTGTGCCTTTGGCGGCTATTTCACCCCGGCGCATAATGCTCCCTATGTGGAGATTCGCATCTATGTGCAACAAGGGGGTGTTGTGGTGACAACGGGGCAGACCGCTTTGGTTCCCACCTACTACCGTGTCTCTGCCAGGACGCTTCAAGATGGTCAAGGGAGTGCGGCGACTTCCACCTACACATACGAAGGTGCGGCGCTGAACCGCCCCGAAAATTCCACACTGCGACGCGCACCACTCTACACCCAATTTCGGGGTCATTCCAGAGTTACCGTCACTGATCCCACCGGCGCGAAAACAGAGTACTCGTTCTATCAAGATGATGTGAAACTGGGACAGAGTTGGAAAATCATTCAACGGGATGCTAGCGGTAACACGTACACGCAAACCGAACACACCTTTGCCCAACGCTCTATTCCCATTACGCCAATGGTGCAGGGCGATCAATCCAACTTTGTGTACATCAGCCAGACCTTGCGCGATACGTACGATGGGCAGACAACGTATAAACGCGCCAGGACCGTCTACACCTACGATAGTTACGGGAATCTCAGTCAACAAGACGAATATGATGAAAACAACACTCTCTATCGGCGGACCCTGCAAACGGTGTATCCGAATACAACGGCGTGGATCGTGAATCGTGTCGGGCGCGTCCAGGTCAAGAACGCCAGTGATGCGCTCGTCTCCGAAACGTGCTATTTCTACGACCAAGAGACCAACCACACCACGCCGCCGACCAAAGGCGCGCTGCGCCGCATTGAGGTCACCCCTGACGGTACCACCTTTTTCCCGCAAACGCGTAACACCTTTGACACCTACGGTAACATTACAAGCACAACCGATGCGCGCGGTAACACGACGACGATTGAATATGACCCCGTTTATGTGCTCTTTCCCCGCCGTGTTACGAACGCCCTCGGCCATCTCACGACGACCACCTACGATTATCGGTTCGGCAAACCGCTGACCGTGACGGATCCCAACAATGCCGTAACCACCTACGAGTACGATGTCTTTGGCCGAACGACCAAGATTTGGCTTCCGCTGCAACAGGGGCACGCCAACCCAACTGTTCGCTACACCTACACGCTGGGTAATCCACGTTCGCTGGTGCGGGTGGAGGTGCGTGACGACGAAGGGACGACCAACAGCACCGCTACCTATCAATCCGCGTGGTGGTTTTATGACGGTTTGGGGCGCGTGATTCAAAAGCAAACGCCGAGCGCGACGAGTGGACAAGTCATCCTGACGAATACCGCCTACGACGTGCGCGGCAAGGTGTGGCGGGTCTCCAATCCGTATGCTGTTACTGCGAGCAGTGGCACTTACCAATCGCCGAATTGGAGCCAGCCCTTCACCGAGCATCTCTACGATCCGATTGGGCGCGAAATCCGCACGAACAATCCCGATGGAACGTTCCAAACCATAACCTACAATCAATGGACGACTACTTTCACTGATGCGAACAATCATCCAAAGCAAACGATCGCCGACGCCTTTGGGCGGACGATTCAGGTCAAGGAGTTCAACGCCGGGCAAACGTACACCACGCGGTATCAGTACGATACCTTGAATCGTCTGACGCGGGTCACTGATCACGCCGGCAACCTCACAACGATGACCTACGACTGGCTGGGGCGCAAAATCGCGATGAGCGATCCCGACCTAGGCACGTGGAGTTATACCTACGATAACGCCGGGAACCTGACGCGGCAAACAGACGCCAGGAATCAGACGACCTGCTTTTACTACGACGCGCTCAATCGCTTGAAAGGCAAAAATTATCGGAATAATACGAATTGCCCAACGACGGATCCGGGAACGTACGCGGTCACGTACACGTACGATGGCGGGACGAATCAAAAAGGCCGCCGCACCGGGATGAGCAATGCCGCTGGTGCGACGAGTTGGACGTACGATGTGCAGGGACGCGTCCTGAGCCAAACCGACAACATCACCGGCGCGCCCGCGACGTACACGACGCGCTGGACGTATGACGCGCTGAACCGCGTGCGCACAATGACGTATCCCGACGGCGAACAAGTCACGACAACGTACAACGCGCAGATGCTGCCACAAACGCTGCAGGGGTTCATCGCCGTTGCCCCTCTGCCGGGGCGGAATCCACCACCGATACCCCACAGGTCTATCACCAGCGCGCAGTACAACGCGGCGGGGCAACTGACCGCGCTCGCGCTGGGCAATGGTGTGACAACGACGTACACCTATCACCCGCAAAATCTGCGGCTGACACAATTGACGACCGGCGGCAATCTACAGAACTTGAGTTACCTCTACGACAATGTCGGCAACATCACGCGCATCACCGACGCGGTGCGCAACGAGACACTGAATTTCGCCTACGACCATCTCGACCGTTTGACGAGCGTGACCGGCGCGTATTCGCAAAGTTGGGTGTATAATGCGATTGGCAACATCACCCAGTTCAACGGCGTCAATTACACTTACCATCCAACCACGCGCCCCCACGCGGTCACGCAGGTTGGCAGCACGACATACACGTACGATGCGAACGGGAATATGCTTTCGCGCGGCGCGGACACGTTCCAGTACGATTACGAGAATCGTTTGACGCAAGCGACGGTGGGCGGCCTCGCGACGCAGTACGCGTACAACGCGGACGGCGCGCGCGTCAAGCGCGTGATGGGCAGCACCACCACGTACTACATCGGTAACTGGTTCGAGGTGACGCAAGCGGGCGCGGTCACCAAGTACTACTATTTCAACGGCAAGCGCGTCGCGATGCAATACATCGCACCGCAACAAGGCGGTGTGCTCACCTACCTCCACACCGACCACCTCGGCAGCACCAGCGTTGCCAGCACCGCCAGCGGCGCGCTCGTCGCGCGGCAAACGTACTACGCGTACGGCGCGCCACGCACGAGCGAAGGCACCCTCCCCACGGACTACACTTTCACGGGGCAGCGCGTTGACACCAGCGCGGGGTTGATGTACTATGGCGCAAGGTACTATGACGCCGCGCTAGGGCGGTTCATCCAAGCCGACACGATCATCCCCGACTTTTACAACCCCCAAGACCTGAACCGCTACACCTACACGCGCAACAATCCCGTGCGCTACACTGACCCGAGTGGGCGGGTGTGTATACCGTGCCTCATCGGCTTTGGGGTTTTCCTCTTACTGCTTCCGGGGGATACAGGCCCTTACCCAGCCGACCCAGTCGGTGATTTTGCCAGCGATATTGCGCTGCGCACCGCCTTCGAGCCTTACGACTGGATACGCACAGGCCAAGAATGTCTGAGTGGGCAATGTAATGCTGTGGATGTTGGCCTGGCTATGGCGCCGTTGCTCCCTGGAGGCTTGGGGCGTGTGCACAAGATTACCGAGGTGACCACGCGCGCCGAAGGCAAGGCCTATTCGTTCGTCCTGAAAGCGGCACAAAAAGCGGAAGAGGTTGTTGCCCAGAAAGGGCTGCTGGGCTCGCTGGAGAAAGCGAGGGGGGAAGCTGAAGAAGGCAAGGAAATTTTGTCAGGATTGTTCAAGTACAGTCCCAAGCCTGAATTCCGTATTGACGATTATCAACAACATCACCTCTGGCCCATTGCCTTGGGCGGTCCCGAGGAGGGATGGGTGGTCTATGCGAGGAACTACCATACGGCGACTGGTAGAATCCAGAAAAGACTCGATGACTTTCTGACGGGGCGTCTGAACACCAACCTCGACGATATGCGAAAGTGGGCTAGACAAAACCCCGAAAAGATTCTCCCGCTGCTGCGCGAATTCTACCAGCACGAGGGGATTCCTTTCCCCTACTGATCCCAGTCAGCGAGGAGGGAAGAAAAAGGTGTCCATCATCAACACATATCTGAAGGCCATTTTGGAGCAACAGGTGCTCGTTTGCCCCAAGAGAATGCATACGCGGGAGGGTTTGATTTTCACATTTGGCGATGTATTGATTGAGACGGAAGATGCGTGGCTCGTGCCATGTACACACACAACGTATTCACCAGCCTTACCAGAAGATATAAGGGCAATTGAGCAGTCACTAGGATTCGCTCTGCCAGAAAGCCTGCATCATTTTCTGCAACTAACCAATGGTGCTCAACTTTATGTGGCGCCATTAGCCTGGAAACCCTCTTGGTCAACAAAGGGCGATTATATCCACTACCACATCTTCAGCACTCTTGAATTGGTCAAGATCAATCGGGAGATGCTGGAGACCTTCCGTCATTTCGCCAGATTAGACCCAACCTATCGCGATATGCACACTTTGAACTATGTAGCTTTCTGCGATGCCCACGATGGAAACTACCTAGCCATTCTGCGCGAAGGGCCAGAGCAGGGCAAAGTCTTCTTTCTCGATCACGAGTACGAGTTTTTCCCCTACGATGAAAGCACGCTCGAAGCCTACTATACGGTTGCAGAATCGCTGGAGGCGTGGCTGGAACTGGTGGTGAGGACGAACGGGTGGGGCGGCTTTGGAAGGCGTGCACCGTCAATCTAGTACGGTGCGCGTACGCAGGCGATTACACGGAGAGCAATGCCGCTCTCCATTATTTTTATGCTGCTCAACTGATCGCGCCTGCGGATGTGACAACGCCATCTTCACCTACGACGGCGACACAGCGGCGTCACCAAGCGACGGTCAACGAAGCCCGATCTACCTGTGAGGAATCACAATGAGATGACAAATGGCGCGGTCACGCAATATTACCCTTTCGGCACATAACGCATTGCGCTACGAACCATCGCAGGCGTCACATACATTCATAGCAATCACCTCGGCAGCACCAGCGTCGCCAGCACCGCCAGCGGCGCGCTCGTCGCGCGGCAAACGTACTTCCCGTACGGCGCGCCGCGCGCCAGCGAAGGCATCCTCCCCACGGACTACACTTTCACAGGGTAGCGCGTTGACGCGAGCGCGGGGTTGATGTACTATCACGCGCGCTACTACGACGCCGCGCTGGGGCGGTTCATCCAGCCCGACACAATCATCCCCGACCTTTACAACCCCCAAGACTTGAACCGATACAGTTACGTCCGCAATAATCCAGTACGATACACTGATCCAAGTGGACACTGCGGACCCGTTTGTTTAGGGGTAACCGTTCAGGTGGGTTAAGAGTTGGGCAATAGCGATGGCAGTTTGGCACCGCGCGCCCCTCCCCATAGCCGAAACAACTCTTGAGCCTGTTCAAGGAGGGCCTGACCGAGCCGTGCTGAATTACCACCTCGCTCTACCAATTTCTGCAAGTCCCGTTTCAAGTGCGCCCAGCACAATTGGCGCCGCTGCGGAGCGAGCCAGTTGTAGGCGCTCCATCGATCCGAGCCCGTAATGCCTGGAAAGGCTTCCCCCAAGAGGGTCTTGGCGCCTTGGGCACCGCGGGTCGCCAGCACCAGAAACACGACCACCTGCGGGGTGGCGCACACCCAAAGCCAGGCGCGTCGGGACTGTTCGCGCCAGCCGGTTTCATCCAGATTAGCCGCTGGTTGCTGCTGGACATATGTCTGTGCCTCAGCGACGGGTTGCGCCAGAGCCGCGACGTGGGGTTGCACGCGCGGGAGTTCGGTCACTTGATGGCATTGCGGTGCTGGGTCGTCACCCAGCAAGAGTGCCCCATAGGTGCAACACGCCATCGGATGGAGCTCCACGCGCTGCTGAACTTGACTGAGCGGCTTGCGGGAGCGCGCGCGTCCGGGGTGTCCTGGTTGGACACCACGTGGGCGGCCTGCAGGTGGGCGTGATGGACGCGATGGGACACTGGGTGGATGGGCAGAAGGGGGCTTAGGAGTTACGCGAGTTTTGGTTCACGCGCTCTTCCAACTTTGTCAGGCGTTGAAGCAGTGTCATCGCCCATTGACGAACAGACTGGGGTGCGGCTGCCCAGTCTGCGGCCGAAATGCCCTTAGGAGCTTGCTCGATATTCACGCCAATATTATCCAACAATTTCTGTGCGTTGTCTATCCCCAAATTTGGGGATTGACAAATTCGACAAAATACCACCTGAACGGTTACCCAATTTTTAACGTGCGAAATTTAGGCTTAGCAAGTGAAACGCGTGAATTGGCAGGATTGAATTTATCGTGATGCGCTCATGGTTCACCTACCTCCAACAAGGTCTGGCGCGCCAATTGCCGGACGATCGCCTTGGCGCGTCAGGCGGCGCGCGCGCGCTGCGCGCGAATCTCAAGAACCTGCGCCCGTTTGTGCAACGTCATTGGCGCAAAGGCGCGCTCGGCGCGCTGCTCATCCTCCTCCACACCTTGTTGAGTTTCCCCGATCCACTGATCTACCGCTACATCGTGGACAATGTGATTCTGGCGCAACAACTGCACCATCTCGCGCTGGCGATTGGCGTGTTACTCGCGATTCAAGCGTTCGAGGTGCTTGCCGGGATGTTGCGCCAATTCTACTTTGCGCGCTTTGAGCAAGACGTGCTGCTCGATTTGCAGCGCGACCTGCTCGAGCACACTTTGCAATTCCCCAAGTCGTTCTTCGACGCCAGAGAGACCGGCTATTTGATGTCGCGCCTCCTCTCCGATGTGCAGGGCTTGCGCTGGTTTTTCTCCGGCACACTGGTTTACGTCGGCACGAACGCGCTGCAACTGGTCGGTGGCATCGTCTTGCTCTTTTACCTCGAATGGCGTCTCGCGCTCGTCACGACGGTGCTACTCCCTGCGCTCTACCTCATCGTCAATTTTTTCTCCGCGCGCTTGCGCGTGCTCAGTCACCAAACGATGGAACAGCAGGCGAACGTGACGCGCACGCTCGAAGAATCGCTGGCGACGACCGCGCTCATCAAAGCGTTTGCGTCGGAACAGCGCACGGTGGGACGTTTGACAGAACAGTTGCACGCGGTGCGCCAGGTGGTGCTCGAACAAGTGACTGTCGGCGCGGTGGCGAACGTCGTCATCAGCGCGATGCCGGGCTTGGCGCGCGTCGTCGCGCTCGGGGGCGGCGCGCTCCTCGTTGTGCGCGGCGAGTTGACGCTCGGCTCGCTCCTCGCGTTTCAGGCGTACATCGGTTTTGTGTACAGCCCGGCGATTTATCTGGCGCACGCGAATCTGCAACTGCAAAACGCGCGCGCCGCGCTCGAACGCATCTCGGCGTTGTACGACATTGTGCCAGAGGAAAATGTGGGGACGGGGCGTCGCGTCGAACGCTTGCGCGGCGCCATCGAATTCAAGGACGTTTCGTTTTCGTACGATGGACGCGAGTCGGTTCTGGAGAACGTCTCGTTCAAGATTCAGCCCGGCGAACAGGTGGCGATTGTGGGACCCAGCGGCGTCGGCAAGACGACGCTGCTCAGTCTGCTCTTGCGATTCTACCAACCGACGCGCGGCGAAATCTGGTTCGACGATGTGCCGGCGCGCGAGTACGACGTGCGCGCGCTGCGACAACGCATCGGTTATGTGGCGCAAAGTCCGCAGTTGTTGAGTGGCACACTGCGCGAAAATCTTTGCTACGGCAATCCCGCTGCGAGCGACGCGCAAATCACGCGCGCCGCGCAAATCGCCGGCATCCACGCGTTCATCACCAGTTTGCCCGAGGGCTATAATACGCGCGTCGGTGAGCGCGGGGTCAACTTGTCCGAGGGGCAAAAGCAACGCGTGGCGCTTGCGCGCGCGCTCATCCAGGACCCCGATATTTTGATTCTGGACGAGCCAACCGCCGCGCTCGATCGCCTCACCGAAAAATCCATTTTCGATGTGTTGCCCGAGGTCGTCCGCGGCAAGACCGTGTTCATCGTCGCGCATCGCCTCGCAACGATCCAACGCGCAGACCGCATTCTGTTGTTGAACGAAAATCGGTTGGTGGCGGAGGGAACGCACGCCGAATTGTTCGCGCGCAACGCGTACTATCGGACGCTGGTGGAGAATGCGCAGGGTTAGATCGGATAGCAGGGGCGAGCCGACGGCTCGCCCCTGCTCGCCCCTACACCATTATTTCAAATTCGTTTCCACCACGCGTCCGTTTTCCAGAACGATGTGATGCGTAAAGAGGCGTTCGTTTACGTGGACGTGACTGATGAGGAAAATCTGATCAAAGGCGCGCGCGATTTCGCCTTCGGTGAGGAGTTGAATCAGCGCATCGGCGCGCTCGTCGTCGAATGAACCGAGCGGCTCGTCGAGGAAGATGAACGAGGGCGCCGCGCCGCGCTCTTGCGGCAGGGTCGCCAGCGCGAAGGCAAGGCGTAGCGCGAGTGAGAATTGATCTTTGGTGCCACCGCTGAAAATATTTTTTTCTTTGAACGCGCCCCCATTCCCCGCGCGTTCATCCCACACTTGAATCTTGTACGTTTCGGGATCCAGTTGCGCGTCGTGGTAACGATCGCGTGTCAAAGCTGGCAGGATGCGGCGCAAATAGTCCAACGTGGTGGGGAGCACTTTTTGCATAATCCGTCTGCGCGCCAGGGAGGCGATCTCCACACTGCGCTCGCGAATCTGCATCTCGCGCAGTTTGGCTTCCCACTCGGCGCGACACGTTGCTGGGTCGAGGGAAACATTCGCCAGTCCCAATTCGCGCTCCAGTTGCATTTGCCGATCGCGTAACGAGTGGACGCGTCCAACGAGTTCGCGTTGTTGCGCGCGCAGGGTCGCCTCGTCCTCACGCGCGAGCGTCTGGAGGTTCACGACCAACGTTTCGAGATCGTCCAACGTGGGCGATTCACCTAGCACGTTGGATTGTCCCAACGCCTCCAGCGCCTCGCGCGTTTTGGCGACAAGTTGCGCGGCGTTTTGCGCGCGCGGCTCACGTTCCCCCTGCCGTCTCCGCAACTCGTTTCCCAAAGCACGTTCTTGTTGCAGGACTGGATTGCCGCCGAGGGCGTCGTACTCTTCGCGCAAACTTTTGCCCACGCTGTTGTAATCGCCTACCTCGAAGCGCGCGTTCCACGCCGGCAAATCGGGTTGGATGGCGCGGGCTTGGGCGTACGCTTCTTGCGCGCGCTGTTGCATCTCGCGCATCTGTTGTTCGATTCGCGCGATCTCCTGGCGCGTTCGCGCCGCTTCCCCCGCGCGTCGTTTTGCCTGTTCGATCTGCGCGGCGATTTCGCCGTAGACGCGCTGCGCGGTTGCCGCGTCGAGCGCGATGCCCAGCGCGTCCGCGCGTGCCTGCGCGCGCGCGCGCCAGGTGGTGTAGAGTCGTTCCGCTTTTTGCGCGGCGCGCTCACTGCGCGCGCGTTCGGTCTGGAGTTGCGCGTCATCGGCGATGCTGTATTGCTGGCGCACTTGCTCCAGCATCGTGCGCGCGCGAACGATGCGTTCGCGCGTTGCATCGTAGGCAGCGCGCAAATCGTCGAGTGTGGGCGTGACGTGCGCGGCAATTTCGTCTCGCGCTCGCTCCGGCGAATCGGGTAGCGCGATATTCAACTGAGCGAGGCGCGCCGCGGCTTCATTGAGGCGCGCGCGTTGCGCTTCGGTAAGAGTCGCTTGCGCGCGCAATTCCCCCTCGACGTAGCCCAACTCTTCCGACGTACGCGCCAGGTCGTACCACGTTTTGACGATGCGCGCAGCCAGCACGATGGCGATGAGCGCGGCGATACCACCGATGCCGAGCGCGAGAAGCACTGCCAACCCCAGTGCGTTGGGCTCTATGCGCGCAAAGGCCAGCGTCACTGTCGTGACGACCAGCGCGACGATGGCGATGAGCGCGGCGGCACCGCCATAGACCTGCATTCGCAGACGCCGCGCCTGCTGGTCGCGCGCAATCTGTTTTTCCTGCACGCGGCGCGCGAGTTCGGCAGACGGTGCCACCGCGTGCTGCGCGGCAATCCACTGTTCCAACGCGGCGTTCACTTGAGCCTGGTGTTGTTGCGCTTGAATCTGTTCCAGCGCGGCGTGTTCGCGCGCGAGTATGGCGTTGGACTCGCTGATGCGCGTTTGCGCTTGCGCAAGTTGCGCGGCGCGTTGCACGTGGCGTTCGCGCGCGGCGCGTAGTTGTTCGACGCGCGCGAGGCGTCGAGTGAAACGACGCAACTCGGTCAAGCGGGTTTGGAGCGTGGGGATGGCATCTGCCGCGCGCTGCGCGTCGGCTAGTTCTTGGGTCAAGCGTTCAAGTGTACGCGCCTGTTCGTCGCGCTGCGCGATGGCGTCGCGCGCGTCTTTGATATGCTCCATCGCTGTTCGCAACGCTTCGAGGCGCGCGACGCGTTGCGCGAGATCGTTGTGCTGCGCGGCGAGTTCGTTGATCCTGGCATCGAGTTGTTGGATGGCGCGCAGTTCGTTCCGCGCGCCCTCGGCCGCGCGGCGCAAATCGAGCAAACGGAGTTGGCTTTCGGTGTGCGCGAGTTGTTGTTGGAGCGGCGGCAGTTCGGCTTGAATCGCGGCAAGGTCGGCACGCTTTTTCAAGCGTTCCAACTCTTGTTTATCTTCAGCGCGTACTTTGAGATCGTCCTCGACGCGTACGAGCGCGTCGAGATTCAGCAATTTGGCGAGCGATTCTTCGCGCTTGGCGCGCGCGAGTCCTTCGAGTTTGTCTAACTTTTTTTGCTCGACAAAGCAGGTGTTGAGCAGCGCATCGCCATCAAAGCCCAGTTCCGCAATGAGGCGTTTGTTGACAGCAGTGTTGCCGCGAATTTCGTCTACCGCCTCGCCATTCCAGATGTCGAGTTCCCAGACGTTGTTCTTGCTGCGCGTGATCGTTCGGCGAATCTGGAACAGGCGCGTGTTCACCTGAAGGTCGAGTTCGACGCGCGCTTTTTCGACCCCATACCGAATCAAATCGTCGAGATGGCGTGTTCCTCCTTCGGTGACGAGCGCGTGGCCAAAGAGGGCAAAGTACAACGCTTCGAAGAGTGTGGACTTGCCCGCTTCGTTTTTTCCTTGCACAAGGACGCGCGCGTGAGCAGGTATGTGCAACTCGACTTCTTGCAGTTGTTTGAAATTGTGGGCAAAAAGGCGTTTGAGACGAATCATTGGAAATTGGGTGATTGGGTAATTGGGTGATTAGGTGATTGGGTGATTGGGTAATTGGGTGATTAGGTGATTGGGTGATTGGGTGATTGGCTGATTCGATGGTTGGATTATAGCACAGTTTGGAGAATGTAGAAAATATCCTATTGCGTTCTCGTGCAAGTGTGTTATAATCGCAACACGTTGATACATCGAGTTGGGTTGTATCGGCGATAGGTTATGGGCACGCGTTGTTCGTTCGTAACTGCTCAGCCCCGGGCATCGCTCGCTGTCGGTTAGAAACCGATGGCTAAAGCAAGCCGATGGCTGAGCCTGAATTTCGTCGTTCTTCCCACGGAATAACCCCACTCAGCCCCCTGCCCC
>Ga0209101_1001026_pt1 | contig 21829 bp, 13 predicted proteins | sample ConPoolayeCmetaG_FD_185481 | JGI IMG/M metagenome (GOLD analysis project Ga0209101, IMG submission 185481) | Hot spring microbial mat communities from California, USA to study Microbial Dark Matter (Phase II) - Cone Pool mat layer C metaG... ...
GGCACGCTCCCCGCTTCGGCGTGTTTTGGTCACCGGAGAATGGACGCTCGGCCGCAACTATACCAAAAAACTTTCTATAAATCCTATTGTTTTAGTCACCGGAGAATGGACGCTCGGCCGCAACGACCCCGATGCGCTGCGTCAGCGTATCAAGGTTTTAGTCACCGGAGAATGGACGCTCGGCCGCAACTGGGCCAGCAGGGGGAAGCAGCATCTTGAGGTTTTAGTCACCGGAGAATGGACGCTCGGCCGCAACGCCGACCGTCGCAGATTGGAAAACAGCTTTGTTTTAGTCACCGGAGAATGGACGCTCGGCCGCAACAGTGCGGAAAGCATGACGCGGAATAGTGTGTTTTAGTCACCGGAGAATGGACGCTCGGCCGCAACGAGGATTGCTTTTCTATCGCGTCCGCTCGGTTTTAGTCACCGGAGAATGGACGCTCGGCCGCAACGGCCAGGCCACGGGCGCCAAAGTAGGCCAGGTTTTAGTCACCGGAGAATGGACGCTCGGCCGCAACTGGCGTGGGTCTGTTCCCATCGCCTCCCGGTTTTAGTCACCGGAGAATGGACGCTCGGCCGCAACTTTGGCCGCATCCCCACCTCAAGCGGCCTGGTGTTTTAGTCACCGGAGAATGGACGCTCGGCCGCAACTTGCAGTACGCGACTTCCTGGTGGCACAGTGTTTTAGTCACCGGAGAATGGACGCTCGGCCGCAACTGGGTTCCTTCATTGCTGTTTTGTGTTTCCGTTTTAGTCACCGGAGAATGGACGCTCGGCCGCAACGTGCGTCTACCACCGGATGCTGCTCGCAGCGTTTTAGTCACCGGAGAATGGACGCTCGGCCGCAACCCCAGAGCACGTCGGGATCGCGGCCCATCGGTTTTAGTCACCGGAGAATGGACGCTCGGCCGCAACTGCGCGATAGAACTCACCACCGCGCACCAGTTTTAGTCACCGGAGAATGGACGCTCGGCCGCAACCCAATTGCAGCAACCCGTTTGCTGGTAAAGGGTTGCCGCAATAAAAGCACAAAAAAACCGTGGCTTGCCGGGAAAAAATTCCCAGACCAAGTGCGGTTTTTTTTCACTGGGTGCCTTTCGGGCAATGCGGCCGGCGCGATGGTTCAACTTGGCGAACCTGGCAATGACGACAGCGATTTTTAGAGCACAACAGCGGCATGTGCGTTACGTTGACTACCGACTATGGTTCGCGCAACATCGGGCTGGCGTTGATGCAAGCTCATGCCGGTCAGCGTCCGACGGCCCTCTATGCCGCAACCATCATCGTCGAGCCTAAGCCCCTGAAGGAGCTAGTGGTTCGTCGTGCCCAACTGCGGCGGATGCGCCGTACGCGCAAAACACGTCGCCGTCGTCTGCGCCGGCTGGCCGATGCGTTGCGGGGCATCGCCGGTGCGGAGACGATAGTGCGTTTCTGCCGTCGGCGGGGTTATTCGCACGATCCCAAACGGGAACGGGAGGGGCGCGGATCGGACGACTCGAACAGCTCGGAGAAGGTGTTGTTCGCCGTTTCGCGCGAGGAGTTCTTCAAGGCGCTGGAAGCCGAGGTACAGCGCGTTATTGCCGAGCCGGACCGCCAGCGCGTACTGGCCGCCTGCCGCCGACACCTCAACGCTGCGCGGCTGCCTGGCGCCGAGTTGCGCCCACCGCGCTTCGACAACCGCGCCGTGGGCCGGTGCGGCTGGCAAGGCTGCTCGCGTCGGCCGCCGCGGGCCGAAAATGCCGTCTGGGAGTGTCTGCGCCAGACGCTCTACGGATGGTTGAAGCCGGTCTTCGACGAGGCGCTAGCGAATCTCGAGCAGGCCGAGGCTGCCAAGGCCAGGGCCGCGATGTGCGCCGAGGTCGATCAATGGTGCAGCGCGTTGGTAAAGCTGGCCGCCGAGTACCGCAAGCTGGCCGACCAACAGCCCGCCCAGCGCGACAAAAAGGACGTCGATAAGACAATCGCCCTGCTGACACGCAGAAAGAAACAGCTGTATCGGCAGATCGTCCGCTGGGTGCAGGACACGGCGCCGGCCAAAGCTGGCAGAAAGTTCGCCGCGGATTTTGAAGCCTACGTCGGCAAAAAAGGCGGCAAGGGCAAGCAGAAATCGGGCAGTGTCTCGGCCGCTGGCGCAAGGCAAGCCGGCGTCCGGCAGAAAAAGACCAAACGCGGCTTCCGCAATCAGCTGGATGATATCGTGGTCAAAGGCCGGTCCGGCCGGCTGCGGTATTGCCGCGAGCACTCGGCCCAGTACATCCAGTATTTGCTTGATGGCAAACAGATTCCCAACCGGGAAGACGTTCTGGACCGCGACATCCGCAGTCGGCGGCAGAAGATCGTCTTCGACCGGCTGTGGACGCTGATCCGCGGCCGGCTGCTGCCGCTGGCCGGCGGACGCATCGACCGGATTGTGGTCGAGCGTGTGGCCTTCGACGTGCTGGCCGGCCGCTTCAAGCATCGCCAAAAGTTCTATAGCGGCAAAGAGGAAAGAGCGGCCGAGATGTATTGGTTCGGGCCGGGTTACGGCTTCGACAGCGAGTTGGAGATGCTCCGCGAAGAGTTTGGGGGGCGCTGCGCGTACTGCGGCCAGCAATCGCAAGACATGGAGGTAGAGCACATCCTGCCCCGGAGTCGGTTTCCCTTCGATTCATATCTGCTCAAGGTGCCGGCCTGCCGCCAGTGCAACATGAGAAAAGGCGCTCGTTCGATCACGGAAGCCAAAATGCGCATACACCCGGATGCGTATGGGGCATACGAGCGATACCTGGAAAAACGCAACGTGCGACATTACTTTTGTGACATCAAAAAAGGTGCGCTGAAGCTGCTGACCAACGGAACACAGAATTGGGACGCGGAGCGGCTGTTGGGAATGATCGCCCAGAACATTCTTGAAATGGGCAAGTCGCAGAACGCGTCGCGTGCATTGGCGCGCTGGCTGGCCGGAAAGCTGGAGCGCGAAACCGGCGTGCGGCCAGAGGTGGTCTTCCGCAACGGCAGATATACAGCAGCTTGCCGCGAAGTGGTCCTGCCGGAATACGACAAGCCTGCTGAAAAGCGCAAAGGCAACACGCGCAACCATGCCGTGGACGCGATATTACTGGGCTGTGATTTTCCCGCGGTCACATTCGTCGATGCCCAGGGAAAGTGGTGGCTTTCGGAAGACCGATTGCGCCACTGGGAAGAACAAGTCAAGGCCGCCGCGCCGGAATTGGTAGAACTGCCAGGCCAGGGCGATGCGCCACCGGCAAAACTGCCGCGGGTCGAAGCGCCGGCGCCGATTCGGTTCTTCGAGGAGGACGTTGGGGGTGGGTATTTCAAAATCGATCTGTCGGCCTTTGGGTGGAATCGGCGCCGGCAAAGCGGGACGAAGGTTGACCCAGTGCGGAAAATCACAACCGCAAACGGCACGCGCCTTGCCAAGCGCGAGCCGGCGCAAGCGGTACTGGACAAGCTGCTGGCAAAGGAAAAAGATCGCGATAAGTGCATTGCGTTAATCGCCAATCGGCGTCTGCGCCAGTTGCTCCAGAGCGATCCGGACAGCGCCGCCAGGAATTACGTCCTGTGGCTTCAGCGCCAGACAGCCAGAGGACTGCGCGCGGCGAAGATGGGCAATCACCCGGCGGACATAAAGCGGCGCCAAATGCTCCAGCAGTTCATCAACACGCCAGTTGATGCTTTCCTGCGGCCAGGCAAGGAGCGGTCGGCGCAGGACGCCCCACAACAGGCGCAATCCGATTATGCACAAATTCCCGAGGTCATCGGTGTGTGTTGCTTGATCGACCAGGGGGAAATCAAGTACGACGTGCCGCGTTGCGACCGCGTCGGGAAGCCGATTCATTACTACGCCAGCCAGCCGGCAATACGCGCATTGTACGTTGGATACAAACGCCGCAAAGACGGAAAACTGGACCGCTCCAAGCCGGTGATTTTCCGCGTCAATCAGGTCTGGAAGGTGTACTACGGCCCGCCCGGCAAGGACCAAGACAGCCCCGCGGCACGCGAGGTGATAGAGAAACTTGGACAGGACAGTCCGCTGCACGGACGCATGCTCGGACAGCGCGGCTCCTGGCAGAAGTTCCGCAGGCGATGGCACGAGGCCTTCGACAGACTGTGGGCCGACTTGGGCGTGGAGAAGCGTTTCCGGATTGCCCAGGGCGCGGTGATCGAAAAGACCGACGGCACATGTTTCCTGGTTCGCAACTTCGATACCTCCGAGCCTTGGATGAAAGGTTCCCCCTGGAAGAACATTCGCCGCGTATATCGCTCGCCGTTGCACTATCTGGCCGCCAAGGCCAAAGCGGCATCGCACAACGCCGCTCAGACCGGCGCGCCCGTTGCCGAAACACTCAGCTAATGCGACGGCGCCAAGTTGCCCATTCGTAACAGCCCGTTGTTGTGCAAGCTGCCCTTGCAACACAAGATATTGCGTTCTATTGCAAGTTAGCGCTGTGGTTTTTCGCGGCGCGGTCGAGCGCCCTTTTCAGGGCTTTGGTTTGAAGTAATTGGCCTTTTTTCCCGGGGCTGGCGGCTCTGGCTATCGACGTTGCGCCGCTCCGCAGCGGGATGAGACCTCCAAGCTTGTGTGCTTCGATTTTGCAGGCAGGAGTTGTGCCAGCAATCAGATGGGTAGATTGGGAGGAGACGGCTTGTCGACGGCCTTGCGGCCGCGGCTCGGTTTTGGCACCCTTGGCAAACGATGAGATGGGCAAGCGTTTCCGGCGGACCGGAACATGGGTAAGCTTCTTCCCCGAAGCCGAACCAACCAGATTTTCCACCTGCAATCGAGATGCACACACGTCCCCTCATGGCAATCCGATTGGTCTTTGTGCGCAATCAGTGCGGAGTTATACTTTTCGCCAGCGCATAGGGGGCATGTCGTTTCCGATCGTCGAACGTACGGCTGGTAATAGACCTCAGCGGCGATCAAGTAGCGGTCTTAGCGGGCGAAGCACAAAGTTGCCGGCCGCGCAGGATGTTGGGGGCTGGCGAAATGTGATGTCGCGCCCACAGCGATTGGGACCCCGCTGGTCAATGACAACCGTGGCCTTTCCAGGCACACCGCAACAGATTATATCGATTGACTTTGTGTCTTTGTGTCTAGGTGTTGCGGCAACCGCTGGGGCGCCTGTTAAGGAGGGAAAATCGGCATGGGCATGGAAGCCGCTGCGTTGCCGGTGGTAAGTGCCGGTACGGTGGAGCAGCTTCGCACGGCACGGCAAGTTCTGCTGCGCGAAAGCCAAGCGCTGGCCCAGCTTGCCAATCGGCTGGGCGAGGAGTTTTGCCGCGCGGTGGACTTGTTGTGCAAATGTCAGGGAAAGGTGGTAGTCTCGGGCATGGGGAAGGCGGGCCTGATCGGCCGCAAAATTGCCGCCACGCTGGCCTCGACTGGCACTGCTTCCCATTTTCTCCATCCTGCCGAGGCGCTACACGGTGACCTGGGCTGCATCCGGCAGGGTGATGTCGCGCTGCTGCTATCGCAGAGCGGCCAAACGCAAGAGATTCTACGCCTGCTGCCCTGCCTGGCCGAGCTGGGCACGCCGATCATAGCCATAACCGGTTGCGCCACAAGCAGTTTGGGTCGAGCAGCCACGGTTACGCTGGAAATCGGCCCCATCCAGGAAGCCGATCCGCTCGGCCTGGCCCCTACGACCAGCACAACCGCCATGCTTGCACTGGGCGATGCGCTGGCGATCGTCGCTGCGCAGTTGCGCAACTTTGGCCGAGAGGATTTCGCCCGGTTTCACCCCGGTGGAACTTTGGGACGAAGACTGGCCAAAGTGGAAGAGGCCATGCGCCCGCTGGAGCAGTGTCGGCTGGCGCACGAGGGGCTTTCGGTGCGGGAAGTGCTTGTCAGCACCCGCCTGCCCGGCCGCCGCACTGGGGCCACCATGCTGGTGGACGATTCCGGCCGGCTGAGCGGCATTTTTACCGACAGCGATCTGGCCCGGCTGTTCGAACAGCGTAGGGAAAGCCTGCTGGACAGTCCGATCCGGGCGGTGATGACCCGCGAGCCACTGCATGTGCAGCAAGGAACGACGATGAGCGAGGCCATCGACTTGATGGCCAGACGCAAGATCAGCGAACTACCGGTTGTGGACGCCGAAGGCCGACCGCTGGGACTAATCGATATAACCGATGTCGTCGGTTTGTTGCCAAAAGATTGCCCAGAGCACCAGCTCTGGCCAACCGATAGCGCATGCACCCCAAACAGCGGGAAAGAGGGTACGTCGGGAATAATGCCTGCGGTTTATCGCATCTACAGTGAACCGGCCGATGGTCGGCCAGCGTAATCAATGTTGCCAGATGTTCTATGGAGCCATCGCGGTTTCGAGTTGTGGCGGTGCAGCAGCGCGCTGGCGTGCTATCGAAGAACCGCCGCTTGCCACGGGTTCGACCGGGCGACCGCTGGCCGCCAGGCGCTCAGCTGAATGTCTCGGCCGGTCAGTCAAGCGTTTTGGAAGATTGGTGTAGCCCGGTCGATAGACCGGTCGTTAATGTTTGAACCACACGGGCAGTAGCTCTGGCCAATCCGGTTGGCGCGGGCCGCAGTGGAAGGCGTTCGGAGGAGAAACGTCTCGCTTCGGCCCGCGCAAAGCACAATTCCTGCCAGCGTTGATGACTTCCAGCAGGCCGAAACTGCTGTTTGCTTCCCGCACGGTCAAGGCGGCCGTCAGTTTCGCGGTGGTGCTATCGCTTTACTGGCTGTATGCGTTGCTGGCCGTGCCGCTGATCGAGCCATCGGCAGAGCCACATCGGGCGTTGGCGCAGTCGGGCAGCCAGAGCGCCGGCGAAGACCCGCGGCTAGAGGAGTTGCGTCCGCTGTTTCCCCCCGATGCCTGGGAACTGCAATCGCCCAAGATTATCGAAAGCGACCAGCTCAAGCTGCTGATGCAGGAACCGCGCAGCCTGGGCGAACGCAGGGTTCAATTGCGTCCCTGCACGATGATATTCCTGCCCAGCAAAGCGGGACTGAGTTACCAGGAGCGCATCAGACAGGCAGTGGTGCTGCAATCGCCCGAGGGCGCAATACTGGAGTTCGATCAGCCGCTGAATTTGCGCCGGATGGAAATGGGGCGACTGGTAGGCGGAGAACTTACCGGCCTGGTGACCATCCGCAGCCAAGGGCAATCGCCGGGGCCGGAAGACGATCTGCTGATCGTTGCCCGCAATGTGCAGATCAACGAGAAGGAAATCTCGACTGTAGGTCGGGTGGAGTTCCGCTGGGGGCCTCACTTCGGAAGCGGCCAACACCTGGTAATGAAGCTCGCCCCGGCCGGCGGCGATGCACCACGACGGGGAGCAAACATCGGCGGCCTGGAATCGTTCGAGATCCGCCACGTAGAACGATTGCACCTGGAAGTAGTCGACTTGCCCGGCCAAAAGCCGCCGACAAGCCCTCGCCCGCAACCGCGCACGGCCACGCCGATCGAAATTACCTGCCGTGGGCCGCTGCGTTTCGATCCGGTCCGCAAGGAAGCGACTGTTGAAGACCGGGTGACGGTATGGAGCATGGGCCAGCACGGGGCGGACAATCAATTGACGTGCGACTTGTTAGTACTGGCGCTGGGCGATCAGACCGACGCCCGTCCGCAACAGCAGCAGCATCGGCAGCCACAGCAGCATCAGCCTCAGAATCGGCATGAGGCTGAGCATCAGGAGCATCAGCAACGGCACCAGCAGCCGCAACAGCACTCGGCCAGCAGCGCCCCTGGCGGTGCGGAAGCCGGACAATCGAATCACCGGGGCGATCGGTTTTCGTTGAGCCTGCGGCGGATCGTGGCGCAGGGCACTCCAGCCGTAGCGATGGTTCCCAGCCGCCAGCTTGCCATTCGCGCCCGACGGCTTCAATACGATCTGCTGCTCCAGCGCGTCACTCTCGAGGGCGAGCCGGAAGTGATGCTTCGACAAGGCCCCAACGAAGTGCGAGCCCGGAGCATAATCTACGAATCTGCGGACGCCGGCAACCTGGGGCGACTTTTCGCCGATGGCCCCGGTTGGCTCAGAGCACACTTGCCCGATCGGCCCGACCAGCAGCTTTACGCCCAATGGAACGAACACCTTCGCTTTCGGCCGCACGAACATAATCAATTGCTGTCGCTGACCGGCGGCGCAAGGTTGCGCTTTCGCGGGGTGGGCGAAGTGACGGCCAGAGAGATTCACTTCTGGTTCAAGGAAAATCCTGCTCCGAGTGCGCCGGCTGCTGTGCCGAGTGCGCCGGCTGCTGTGCCGGCTGTGCCACAGGCGTGGCCCAAGACGGCGCACAATGTTTCGGCGCGCGCCGCATCGGCGCGTCCGGAAGAATCGTCCCCCCAGCCCAGCCGCTTGCGTCCCGACCGGATGCTCGCCCAACACGATGTGGTGATCGACTCGCAGCACGTAACCGCGCGGCTGGAGCAGTTGGGGGTGTGGTTCGAGCCGAGAGCTCCGGCAGGCCGGCCTTCGGCGGGGGCAACGGGTGGATTGGGCAGTGGCGCCGCAGTTGTCAGTACGTCTTCGCCCAACGAATCCCGATTGATAGCCCCTGTTGCTGAGGCCGTCGCGGGCCACAACGCGCCTTATGCGCTTTGGGCGGTCAATAACGTCGCAGGCCGCAATGCGCCCTCTGCTCACCCGGCGCCCGATGATGTCGCGGCCAGTATCCCTGGCGACCAAGCCAGGGCAAACAGTACGTCGGCAACGGGGTTGCGCGGGCTGCTGGCAGAACCCCGTAGGCGATTCGAAGCCCAAGGCAGATCGCTGCGGGCCAGAGTTCTGTTGGACGAGGACATCGGCACTTCCGCCGGCAGCCAGTTGGCACCGACGGCAGAAGTGCCCAGTCCTCATCACCACAGCAGCGACGCCGAAATAGCCGAGTTGATCCTCGAAGACGACGCGAGATTCGCGGAGTCGCTTGCCGCAGGAACTTCGGCCGCACCGGTGGTCGTCAGCGGCCAGCGCATCCACGTGGTCGAGGCTAGCAGACCGCACGCCGCCATAACCGTAGTCGGACGCCCGGCGCTGTTCGAGGGACGAGGTCTGAAACTCAGCGGCGGGAACATCAATCTGAATCGGGGCACTAACCGGCTGTGGGTCGATGGGCCGGGAGAATTGCAACTGCCGTTGAAGCGAAATCTGGACTTCCCGCTCAAGCAACATCTGGAAAACCAGCCGCCGGCGCAACCCGGCACGCTGTGCATCGATTGGCGGCAGCGGATGCACTTCGACGGGCGATCGGCGCTGTTCGAACAGTCGGTCACGGCGCGCGGCCCGGACATGATACTTTCCACCGAAGTGCTGGAAGTGCAGTTGCAGCAGGCAATAGTCTTCGCCGAGTCCGGCCAGGACTCCCAGCCACAGATCGAACAAATCCTTTGCCGGGGGGGCGTGACGATCGAAAGTCGCCGCCTGCGGGAATTGGAATTGGTATCGCTGATGCGCGCCAAGCTGGCCGACCTGGCATGGCACATTCCCAGCGGGGCGATTACCGGCGGCGGGCCGGGCTCCATGGTGGGAGTGTTCCGCGGCACTGGCCCAGCGAAAACTGCAAACCTCGTGCCGCCCTTCGCTCAGCCGCGGTCGCCACAAGCTGCGGCCGCGCAAGACCGCTCGGGCGCCCCGCTGGATTGCCTGCACGTGCGATTCCAGGGTTCGGTTCGAGGAAACACCAACACCGGCACATTGGGGTTCTACGACCGTGTGCAAGCGGCTTTCGCACCAGTAGGCTCCTGGGATGCAACGCTGGAAGTGGATGATCCGCGAGCACTGGGGCAATATGGTGGCGTGCTGATCAACTCCAGTTGTCTGACCGTGACCGAAATGCCCAGTCCCCCAGGGAACCAGCGAACCCTCGAGCTGGAGGCGACCGGAAACACCATCGTGGAAGCGGTCAGCGAAGACCAGCGGCTCTACACCGCCCGCGCCCAGCGAATCGCTTATGCCCAGGCAAAAGACCTGCTTGTCCTGGAAGGCGACGGACGCACCGACGCCGAGCTGTTTTATCAACCCCAACCCGCAGCGCAACCCTCGCGTCAAGCCGCGCGCAGGATCATCTTGTTTCCCCGTTCGGGCAAAGGTTGGGTCGAGGGTGCCCGCAGCCTGGAGCTGACCGGCTTTCCCCAGTGATTCGGCGTGAAGATGCCAGCCGCTCCACGGCTGGCCAGTTGTTGCGACCCGTCGCCGGCGCAGCATTGCTTCGCAGCAGGACAATAATGCGGCCCGCGGCCGCAACCAAACTATGTTACTGGAGGGACGCGCTGCGGTCGCGTCCGCAAGCCCTCGGGGCACGGCCACGACGGAGCGTGTCCCTCCAGATCACTCGAAAACATGGACGCAAAAGGGGCACAGGTGGTCTCGTAAAGGTCTAACACCCAATGACGCCTAACGAGCCCCTGCCTCAAGCCGGTTGCCACACCAGGAACAACAACTGCATTGGCGGTTGGAAATCAAGGCAGTTGCCATGTAATGGACGACAACCGCGATGAGGTTGGAAATGCGGGGTTTCTTCTCTCTACCGGTGTATCAAGTACAATTATTGCCACTGGGGCGGGATAAGCGGAAAACCGGCCAGCGCCCGCGCAGCCTGAACGGGTCGGTTAGCAGTACACCATTCTGGTAGCAGTGCAGCTTCTTGGAAGCCACAACGGCTCAGTTCGGCCTGCGCGAGGCATATCGTACGAAAGTCCCGCGTGCGGGCCTGGTCGATGCCAGCTACAGTTGAGCAGTTGAAGTATCCGCCAAAATATCGGTGAGCCATCAAAATGAAGACTCTACTGAGCCAAGAACAACTCAGCGAAGGCATTCGCCGCCTGGCAGAGCAAATCCAGCAGCGATATCAAGGCAAGCCGCTGACATTGATCGGCGTGTTTTCCGGTAGCGTGATGCTGTTGGCAGACCTGATCCGGCTGCTGGATATGCCATTGCGGATCAATGTCCTGGAAGAGCGGCGCAGTCTCCGGGGCGATCGCCCGGGGCCTCCGGCCATCAATATCGATCAACTGCGCTGCGATGTTGAAGGTCGTCACGTGCTGCTGGTCGATGACATCTTCGTCACCGGGCAGACGCTCTGGGAACTGGTGCCGCAATTGGACGAATTGAATCCGGCCAGCGTTCACAGCGTGGTGCTGCTGCGTAAAGCGGGATTGCAAACCTCGCCGATCAGCCCGGACTTCGTCGGCTTCGATATACCAGCCGACGTTTACGTGGTGGGCTACGGGCTGGATTACCAGGACCGCTACCGCAATCTGCCTTACCTGGCCGCGCTGGAACCTCAAGACCAATAGGCTCGATAGCAGTGAAGCCACTAAGGCTGGTGTTGGTGGTGCGCCACTTCTGGCCGATTCTAGACGGCCCGGCGCGACTGACGGCCGAACTTGCCGCAGGACTTGCACGCCGGGGATTTCCTGTAACCATTCTGACCGCCCGTTGGTATGAATCCTGGCCGGCAGAAATCTTCTTTCGTGGCGTGCCGGTGATGCGCATTGGGCCGGCGCCGCGCGGCGGCTGGCAGACGGTGCGCTACTTGCACGCTTTAGCCTCGTGGCTGCGGCGGCGCCGCGGGCAGTTCGACCTGGTTTGTGTTTCCGGCGCCACCCTCGAGGCGTTCGCCGCTGCGCTGGGCCTGCGCGGCAGCCGCCCTCTTGTTATAAGAGTAGAACGAGCCGGCCGCGCAGGCGATTGCTACTGGCAGGAACATTCCAGTTGCGGGCCGCACGTCAAACGACGCTGCGCAGAGGCAACAGTGCTCGTCGCGCCGTGGCCTGGCGTGGTCAGTGAACTTCTGGCACGAGGTTACTGCGGGGAACGAATACGGATGATACCCAACGGCGTGGCTATTCCGCCGGAAAGCGACAATTCGCAAAAGACCGCCGCCCGGGCCGTCTTGACACAGCTTTACCCCCCGGCACAGATGCCGCCCTGGGCGCCGCTGGCCGTGTACGTCGGCCGCCTGGACTGCCGCCGCGGGTTGTCCACGTTGCTGCAAGCCTGGCGGCTGCTTGCCGGCCGCTGGCCCGATGCCCGACTGTGGCTCGTCGGCGCAGGTCCCGATCACCATCACATCCAACAAACTGTGCACACCCTGGCATTGGACGGACGGGTACACCTGCTGGGAGCGTTCGACTGTGTGGACCAGCCGCTGGCCGCCGCCGACGTTTTCGTGTGGCCTGACCCCGAGTTCGGAACCGGCGCGGCCATTATGGAGGCAATGGCGGCAGGCTTGCCCGTGGTTGCCGTGGATGCCGAGCCGGTGCGAACGTTTATTGGCCAGGATATCGCTGGTGTTCTTGCGGCTGGCCAGAACGCTCAAGCATTCGCCTTGGCCATCGACCGGCTGTTCGGCGCCCCGCAGCTTGCCAGTCGGTTGGGGGCAGCCGGCCGACGGCGCGTCGAGCAGCAGTACTCTGCCGCGAAAATGGTCGAAGAGCATTCGAAGCTGTTCGAGACTCTGGTTCCACAGTGACCGTACGCATCCTTCACATCATCGACAGACTCGACTGCTACGGCCCCAGCAGGCAATTGTCGCTGCTGATGCATGGGTTGCCGCCCAGTCAGTTCTGCAATCGCATCGGTGCGCTGAAAGTTGCGGCCGATCTGCCCGAGGAACTGGCCGCCGTACCAGGGAAAATCTGTGTGCTTGCCAGCCGGGGGTTGCTCGATCCGACATGGCCGGTCCGTCTGCGGAGGTTGCTGTTGCACTTTCGACCCCAGATAATCCACGGCTGGGGCCGCCGCGCCAACCTTGTGGCGGCACTGGCCGCCGTTGTGCAGCAGAAGGCAGCTCTGATCGTCAGCCAGCGGTGCTCGCTGGAGCAATGCGGCTGCATCGCCCTGTTGCAGGCGGCGATGTTCCGAAGGGCGAAGAAGATCGTCGTCAACAGCGCTGCCGTCTGGGATCAATGCGTCGCCTGTGGCATTGCGAAGGAAAAAACGACGCTCATCTCCAACGGGGTTGTTCCCCTTCAGACGCCGCCGGTCTCGCGTCGCCAATTGCTGGCCGAGCTTGGCCTGCCGCCCAACGCACGGCTGGTGTGCGCGGGCGGTCGCCTTTATTCCCACATGGGGATCAAAGACGCCATCTGGGCGGCCGACCTGTTGAAAGTGGTCCGAAAAGACGTGCACTTGCTGATCGTCGGCGATGGGCCGCAGCGCGACCGGCTGGTGGCGTTCCGCGATCAGGTCCGCATACAAGACAAGGTACATTTTCTCGGCTGCCGCAACGACCTGCGCTGGATCGTCGCCCATTGCGACGTTTTCTGGGCTGCCGGCCACCGCAGCGGGCAGCCCAATGCCATACTGGAAGCCATGGCGGCATCGGTTCCCGTCGTGGCGACCGATGTGCCTGCTAACAAACAGCTGCTTCAGCACGATGTTACAGGCTACCTGATCGCCCCTGGCGACCGTGCCGCGCTGGCACGGCTCACCAATCGATTGCTGGATCAGCCGGAAGTGGCAGAACGGTTGGGGCGAGCGGCCCGGGACCGCGCCTTGGCCGAGTTTAGCGCAGCCAAGATGGTCGCTCGGTACGCCCAGTTGTACCAGGAAGTGCTTTAGTCGCCTCCGGCACTGCACAAATACGCCGGCCAACGGCTACGAGTGCATGGCGCTTCGGCCCGCCTGACAACCAGCTCCACGAGTCGTAATTATGCTATCTGACACTGCGCAGCCATGAGCCTGCGCTCTGGTCGGTGTTACGCCCAGCAGCGGGCGGTAAACAGTTCGATTTCCAGTCGCAGCAGATTATCGACCAGTTCGGCTGGCGTTTGCGGACGGCGGAGTGGGTCTTTGGCGATCATCGAATGCACCAGCCGAGCTACATCCGCCGGCACCCAAGGCGCCAGCTTCCGAAGCGGCGGAACAGCCCCGCACCGGTGCGCCGCTACCAGCTCGCCGATCGTCTGCCCCTGATACGGTAGTCGCCCACTTAACAGCTCGAACAATATCACCCCCAGGCTGTAAATGTCGCTGCGGATGTCGGCCGCCAGCGCTGATGTGAACCACTCTGGGGCAAGGTAATTGCAGGTGCCAACAAGCCACCGGTCGGCGATCGAGCCGCTTTGCTCGATCGGTCGGGCGAAACCCAGGTCCAGCAATGTTACATGGCCGTTGGGACTCACCATGATATTGCTGGGCTTGACGTCGCCGTGCAGCCAGCCGGACTGGTACAATGCCCCAAGCGCTTCGGCAGTCTGGCGAGCGATCCACAATGCCTCGGGCAGATCGAACTGCTGGCCCCATTCCAACCGCTGCCGCAGTGTGGCCCCGTCCAGCCACGGCATGGCCACCCACAAGGGCTGCCGACGAAGCTCGGCGCCGACCACCGACACCAGGTGCCTGTGAGCCACACGGCGGCCCACCTGCGCTTCGCGATGCAACAAGGCGATTGCCCGATGGTCGCTTTGGTATTCCGGCCGCAGCAGCTTGACGGCGTACCGGGGTTCGTGCTGTGTGCCATCGGCAGGCCGTGACCGATACACCCGGCTCCATGTCCCTTCGGCGGCCAGCTCGAGCAACTCCCAGTGGTGAACTCGGACCTGTACAGGCTTGCCGGTCTGTACTTCCGGCGCGGCATAAACGGCCGGCCACAATCCGCAGTGGCTCTCGGCAGTCGCCGGTTCGGATTGCCCAGTCCCCAAATGCGGATGCGGAGCACCAGGGCCAGAACCTGGTTCGGACCGCCCAACGCCATATTCGGCTTGCTCGGCGCCAAGTGCGGGTTGGCCGGCGTCAGCTAGGGGTTGGTGGGTGCCAACTACCGCCCGGCGCGCTGCTGCCTCGCCCTGGGCCTGTGAGAAGTCGGCCGCCGGGGCTTGAAAACCGGTTGCCGCAGTAGGGGCTTCAACAGTGTTGGACATCGCAATCAGCGCCTGAGATGTGCAACCGCGCACAACTTGCCGTATTGTCTGCATCGGCAGGACCAGTCCAAGCCGATTAGCTTTGGGGGACATCGTTTTCGCCACTAGCCAGACGACTGCCGACACAGCACGGCCAGCCGATACTCGGACAATCGCTGGACGTCACAGACCACTTGCGTGCACACTTTTCCGGCAAGTCAGCAACAACGCGGCTGCATAACCGGCAAGTTGCCGCCAGCCCGACTGCATAACCGGCAAGTTGCGATCGACCTGCCCGCACAAATAAAATGAGGGTCGCCGGGAACTGGTTCCGCGTACTTCGTTCAAACACCAGGAAAGGGCTTCGCCTTTAAATCGCGGGTCCTGGGAATTGATTCCGCGTAATTACTTCAAACACCAGGGAATTCGGCGACTGGCGGGACCAGAAGGTGAGATTGGGGGCACTGCGGGACGAATCAGCACTGTTAGTCTCCTACGCAACAACCAGTTGCGACCTGCGAATTCCCGGACACCCTTAAATAGAATGTCTGACTATGAGCCAGCAGCCTGTAATCGAAGTGCGGAACATCACCAAGCGGTTTCCCGGTGTTGTGGCGCTGAAGAACGTCTCGCTGACCGTCATGCCTGGCGAGCTGCACGCCATAGTGGGCGAGAACGGCGCTGGCAAGAGCACGCTGATGAACTGCCTGTCGGGGGTAATCACCGATTACGAAGGGCAGGTGTTGCTCCGCGGCCGTCCCGTCCGCTTCCGCCGAACAACCGAGGCGCAACAGGCCGGCATCGCCATCATCCATCAAGAGTTGAATCTGGTGGAGGAACTTTCAGCGGCTGCCAACATTTTTCTGGGACGGGAAAAGACCAACCTGCTGGGAATGCTGGACCAGCGCACCATGCGCCGCCAGGCCGCCGCGGTGCTGGAACAACTGGAATGCCGCATCGACCCGGGGCAACCCGTTCGCACGCTTCGGGTAGGCGATCAGCAACTGGTCGAGATCGCCAAAGCCCTGTCTTTGCGGTCGGAAATATTGATCATGGACGAACCGACCAGCGCGCTTACCGCCGGCGAAGTAGAACGGCTATTCCGGATAATCCAACGGCTTCGCCAGGATGGCGTAACCATACTGTACATTTCCCACAAAATGGATGAAGTATTTCGCCTGGCCGATCGAATCACGGTGCTCCGCGACGGCCAGCACGTGGCCACCTTGCCACGCCACAGCACCACCCCTCGCGAAATCACGCACCTGATGGTAGGGCGCGAAATCGAGGCGGTAGATTTCGGCGGACCGAGAACGCCGGGTCCGCTCCTGCTTGAAGTGCGCAAGTTGTGTCTGCCCTGGCCCGGACATGCCCGTAAGTGGCGATTGTGGAACGTCAACCTCCAGTTGCGCAGCGGGGAGATACTGGGGTTGGCTGGCCTGATGGGGGCCGGGCGGACCGAGCTGCTCGAATGCCTATTCGGCGCAAGTTCCGTACCGCCGCTGGGAGAGATCCTGCTGGACGGACGCAGCGTAAGCTTCCGTCATCCCCTGGATGCGATGCGCTGCGGAGTGGCCCTGCTCAGCGAAGACCGAAAACGGCTGGGCATCTTCGCCAATCTGAGTGTGGGGGCGAACATCACTATTTGCGTGCTCGAGCAACTTACCCGCCTGGGAGTAATTCGTCCGCAGTACGAAGCCCGCGTCGCCCGTGAAGCGGCCGAAAAGTTGGCCCTGCGCGGCGCCGGTCTGCACGCGCCGATAACGACCCTCAGCGGCGGCAACCAGCAAAAGGCCATCATCGCCCGCTGGCTGCTGACCCATCCCCGCGTTCTGCTGCTGGACGACCCTACCCGCGGCGTCGACGTTGGCGCAAAAGCCGAACTTTACCGAATCATGGACCGGCTGTGCCGCGACGGGCTGGGGATCATCCTGACCTCCAGCGAATTGCCGGAACTGATCAGCTTGTGCGACCGGATCGTGGTGCTCTGCGAAGGCCACGTGACAGGCCAGTTGAGCCGGGCCGAAGCCACCGAACAGCGAATCATGGAACTGGCAACCCAGCGGCCCAATGTACAATCGGAACCGGCGGCGCAGGGCTGACACCCGCCATTGCGGTTCTGCACTGCTCCGATCAGACTGGGGCGGCTCGTCATATTCGCGCCGGGCGCAGGTTTCATTGGGCTTTTAGTGGTTGCGCTGTGGGCGACGTTGTACCGCGATCGGGAATGCGACGCTCTGTCGTGCGCGCATTGTTTGCGCCGGTCTGGCGGGCCGCGCTCCGTCGTGGCCGCGCACGCAGTGATTACTGACGCGACCGCAGCGCGTCCCTCCATCAATACCAATTGGTTGCGGCCCCAGGCTGCATCAGGACTTTTCCCGAGGCCTGGATTCCTGTTTGATCGGCTCGCCTTCGAGGCTTTGGGCCAGCTTGTTCAGGGCCTCGGTTTCGATCTGCCGGACTCGTTCACGGGTCAGCCCTAGCGCTTCGCCAATCTCCTTAAGGGTGCGCGGTTCGCCGTCGTCCAGGCCGAAGCGCATCCGCAATACTGTGGCCTCGCGCGGGTCCATGTGTTGGAGCTGTTCCATGACGTGCTTGAGATTGTCGTGCTCCAACAGGTTGTCGTCGGGGCTGCGCATTCGCTCGTCCATCACCATCTCGCCCAGCGACCAGCCGTTTTCCGCCTGATCGGTCTGCGGCGTAAGGTTGTAGATGCGGATGGCCTTTTTGATGATGGGAAGCTTTTTGCGGGGTAGTCCTAGAACGCGGGCCACTTCTTCCGGGGTAGGAGTGCGCCCCAACTCCTCGGCCAGCCGTGTGCTGGCCCGCCGCCACTTGGAAAGCAACTCCACCATGTATGCCGGAATGCGGATCGTTTTGGCCGAGTTTATCAGCGCCCGCTTTATCGACTGCTTGATCCAGTAACTGGCATAGGTGGAAAACCGGGTGCCCATCGCCGGATCGAATCCCTCGACCGCGCGGAGCAACCCCAGATTGCCCTCCTCGATCAAATCCTGAAGGCTGAGACCTTTGCCGGTATAGCCGCGGGCAATGTTCACCACCAGGCGCAGATTGGCCCGCACCATCCGATCGCGGGCGCGCACGTCTCCCTGGCCGATACGAATGGCCAGTTCCTGTTCATCTTCCGGCGTAAGCAACGAGGTCTCGTTGATCTCGCGAAGGTAGGTCTCCAGGGGAGACTGCACCGTTGACGTCTGTTTTCGGCGTGCTTTCATCTTTGGTTGCATGGCATCAGCGGTCGGAAACTCGTCCCCAGCAGTCACAGCGCACTATCGACGCGCTGAGGCGGTCTTCTACAGCCCACCGTCGCTTTGACACAATGAACCGAATATAGCCAAGCTGCGCCTGATAACGGTCTGCGCGAACGTTTCGACAAGCACTGCGCGGAAGTATTCGCCCGTCGGTTCGATTTTTCGGATTAGCCGGCCCGCGCCGACAATTCTGCCACACTGATGCACATCTGCGCAGCGGAGCAAAGCGAGTGTCGATGGCGCCGATCGTGCAGGATGCTACGGCGCGGACGATCGAATCGGCCTTTCCAGGCGAAGCGTTTGCCACACCTGCCCGATGATCTGTGCGGACCTGGGTAGCAGCAGATTGCGCAGTCCTGACACAGACTTCGGCCGCAACCAAATGGTTCTAGGGGGGACATGCTGCCGCGGCTTCCGCTTCGCTCTGGTCTATGTCGTCCGCACTGCCAGCGCCACATGTGGCCACGACGAAGCGTGACCCTCCAGATCACCTGAAAACATGCGCGCACCGGCGCGCAAAAGTTCCGCCATACGGGACCAAAGCCGCGCAGCGCTCGAAAAGGCAATGCTAAAAGCTATTGCCGCTTTGTCAAATCCAGCGAAGGCATCCAAAGCTCGTCGTGGATGCGGGGGACTTCAGGGGTGATGCTGATGGGCGTGCGGGCCTCCACACTGCCATCGACAAACAGCACATTCATCGTGCCGAAGTGCCGGGGAGCCATTTCTTCGGCCCAAATGTCACGGGCGTCGGGGCCGACAACGTCGGCCACCAGCTTCTTGTACTCCACAAGCAGAATCTTGTGCGAATCGCGAACCAGCCGCTCGGCCTTGCTGTTCATGCCGTAGTTGGCCTTGATGCTTTGCACCGGATAGTATCCTTTGCGGCCGGGCATTTCTCCCTTCGCCACCGACATGACCACCGTTCCGTCCGGCGCGTACAAAACGGAACTGAAAGAGCCTTGCGCCTGCACTTGTGGAGTTGGGTTCGGCCCCCGATCATTCTCCACGCAAGTTACCTGCATCAGCCCGTTGCCTAACGCCTCGAAGCGAAGCACCAGGTCGTCCCAATCGCCGCCCGAGGTACCGTCCCATTCGAATACCAAATCGAAGGTGGCAGCGCCGAACTGCCCGCTCTTCACGCGGCAATGCGGCCCCGGCTTGCACTCGATATTGACCGTGCCGCCGGGGTGGCGCGTCAACGCTACTACCGGAACCGTGCTCAAATCCGGCCGCATCTCCTCTTCAGAGGCCGACGGGCAGATGAACATGTTGCCCACGTCCTCCAGATACGGGCGCAGCTCGCCGGTCCAACCGGCCGCTCTGATGGGCTGATTGAGCCTGGCGTAGCGGTGCGCCACTGCCCGACCCAGTTGATACAGATTATTGGCGCACTGTGCCCTGCGTGCGACCTCGCGCACACCATGCACGGCCGGCAGCAACAACGCCACAAGAATGGCAATGATCGAGACTACGATCAGCAATTCGATCAAAGTGAACCCGGTACGTTTGCTTGCTCGCAGCATAGTCCTGCCCCTTACCGAAAGCCATTTTCCCTTCGCCCTATGGCCCGGAAGCACTCCCGTAATGTTGCTGTAGTTTGCTCTTCATGGTGGGATAGATCTGGTTTATCAACTTGATTGCTTCGCGGCGTTTGTGCGGAGGGTCTTCGGCGCGGAACCCGTAATCGGCCCCCATGATAATCCGCACCGCCGCCCCGGCTTTGCCGCGCACACGCACATCCGGATGTTCCATCAGTTCCACTAGCCGCGGCACGCTTTCCCAGTCGCCTGCCTTGGCAGTGGCCTGAATCAGCGGGATAAGCACCTCAGGGTCATTGCCGCGGTACTGTTCCAGAGTCCGACCGGCCACCCCCCGCGCCGCCTTGCCGTGCTGAACCAGTGCGCGTGCTGCCTCCCGAGCACTGTGGTCGACCACATCCGGTTCGGCCTGGTATTGGTCCGGCCCGGCCGGGCTGCTGTTTGGTGCCGCAGTACCGCTTGAAGGTGATGGCACTTGGTGCGTGCTACCCGTCGGATTACCCGCCACATCGCCCGCAGATTTGCCGCCCGCAGGCGCTGCCGTAGCCGGTGCGTCCGACTGCACAATTTTTTGCTGAAGCACTTGGGGCGGCGGGAGCTTACCGCGCGACCAGATAGGTCCGGCAAACCACAGCGTTATGATAACCGCTGCCACCATGCCGCCGCCGATTATCGCCTTTTGAGTGGTTGTAGTCATTCAGATTGCTCTTGACCGACAAGGTCCGTACCGCCGCCTGTGGCGGCAACCAAATACAGCCAAGCGCTGTGTCGCGGCCACTGGTCCGACGCCCACGGCCACTGCGGAAGCGGGGTCTTATAAACCGCCCTCCAATACCCGCGCGTAACGCACGAATGATTCGCCAACTGACAAAACCCCAGGGCCACTAATAGCTAGCTTGTGGAGGTCGCAACCCCTTCTCCTTGACCGAAGAGGCGGTGTTTGCCTTCCTCACCACTGGGCACCCTGGCATGCGGTGACGACCGCGGCAATAACACGGCCGCGAAAATTGAGGAATTTAGGAAATTGTTAAGAAAATATTAAATGCGCGAACTTGAGCGGCTGGGACGCTGTACAAACCTTTGGCAAGCCCGAGTTTTTCCGCTGATAATTGTACATCCCGCGCAAAAGTCGTCAATTGACGACCAGCCACAGACTGTTGCATACTAAAGTTAAACCTTGAGCAATTCAGTGCAGTTTGTAGTGGAAGCTCCTCATGTCTGAATTGTGCATTCTTGTCGTCGAAGACGAAGAACCTATCTGCGAATTGCTCCGTTATAACCTCACCAAGGCCGGTTACCGGGTGAACGTGGCCGTAACTGGGGCGATTGCTCGGGCGAGCATCGCGGCCGAAAAGCCAGACTTGGTGCTTCTGGACTTGATGCTACCTGACGGCGACGGCCTGGAAATCTGCCGCTGGATGCGTCGCAGTCCCGATCTTCAAACTACCCCAGTGGTAATCCTCACGGCCAAAGGGGAAGAGGCCGACGTCGTAGCCGGCCTGGAGCTTGGAGCGGACGATTACATCGTCAAGCCGTTTAGTCCGCGCGTACTGTTGGCGCGAATACGGGCCGTGCTGCGTCGCCGGGCCGTAGAACCAGTAGCGGCAGACGCAGTTATATCTCGCCACGGGGTTGTGATCCATCCTGGCCGTCACGAGGTGCTGGTGGACGACCGGCTGGTGGATCTCAGCGCCACCGAGTTTCGCGTGCTGCACTGCTTGGCGCGAAGGCCCGGCTGGGTCTTCACCCGCAGCCAGATCGCCCGCGCTGTTCATGGCGGCGACGACGTGGTGACCGACCGTTCGGTAGATGTGCAAATCGTCGCCCTGCGACGAAAACTAGGTCCGGCCGGAAAACTAATCGAGACAGTCAGAGGCGTAGGTTACCGCTTCAAGGACTAAAGCGGCGGCTTTGCCGAGGCAATATATCGGAGAAGGTTTTGAGCGGAAGCAACCGGATCGTAAGCATTCGGTTCTCCCGTTTTGGGGTTGTGGCTGTTGGGGGGATAGTGTAGGCGTATTGGCGCCCGGAGGCACGCACGATCAGGCGGCAGACGCCTGGTTCGGCAATTATCGACATTCGCAATACGTGGTGACACAGAACACTATGAAAGACCTTACATCAAGGGGTCACTACGTTTCGCAAAGATCAATAGGAAGGACGCGATTGGGGGTTGGGCCGCCGTGGGGGACTGGGCTGCCGTGCCCAACGA
>Ga0209101_1001027_pt1 | contig 21818 bp, 18 predicted proteins | sample ConPoolayeCmetaG_FD_185481 | JGI IMG/M metagenome (GOLD analysis project Ga0209101, IMG submission 185481) | Hot spring microbial mat communities from California, USA to study Microbial Dark Matter (Phase II) - Cone Pool mat layer C metaG... ...
GTTACCCGGCAAGCCCCCCTTGCCCCGCCCGAAGCCCCGCCCGCGCCTGTCACCGGCGACCGTGAAAGTGACTTTGGGGCGACCGTGAAAGTGACTTTGGCAGGACCCGTGGGCGCTGTGCGCGGGCCGCGTACCTCGGCACGTCATTCGGCGACGGAGCCCCGGCGTGGCTTCCCTGGGCTGCGGACCCGCGCCGTGGCCAGGACCAAGGCCCCCGCAGAGATCGCGCCGGGGCGCCTGGCGTCTCGGCCTTTGCAACGTTGGCGGCCCCGCCATTGACGGACGGTGAGGGGTACTTGTACAGTGTTGCCAGATGCAGCCTCTATGGTCGAAAAGGGCCGGTGGAAGGGAAGGAGGGACGCGTATGAGACGCTTCACGGTACTCGCCGGGGTGGGGATGCTCGCTCCGGCACTGGCTTTGGGGGCCGGCTTTTCGCTGTACGAGCACGGCGCCAGGGCGGTGGCCCTGGGCGGGGCTTTCGCAGCCACCGCCGACGATCCCACCGCGGTGTACTACAACCCGGCCGGACTCGCATTTCTCGAGGGGACCAGTGTCACCGCCGGAGCCTACGGCATTTCCTTTGACTCCAAGGTCCACGGCGACAACCCCTATCCGGGCCGGGGGTACAAGGAGGAGATGGAGAGTCGCATCTTTGTGCCGGCTCACGCCTACGCCGCCGGCACGCTGGGGAAGCGGGCCGCCTGGGGCCTTGGGGTGTACGCCCCCTTTGGCCTCGGCACCCAGTGGCCCGATGCCTGGGCTGGGCGGTACATCTCCCAGCGCATCGATTTGGAGGTGTACAACGTCAACCCCACTTTCGCCTACCGCCTCACTGATAACCTGGCAGTGGCGGTGGGGGCCGACTATTTCCTGGTGGATCTCGACCTCTGGCGGGCGGCGGGGATCGTGAACCCGTACACCCAGGTAATGACCGACGTGGCCAAGGTCAACATGGCAGCCTCGGACGAAACCGCCTGGGGGTGGAACGCCGGGCTGTTGTGGAAGCTGGGGGGAGGGTTTTCCCTGGGGGTGAGCTACCGCTCGCGGGTGGAGCTGGAAGCCGAGGGGAAGGCCAAGTTCATCCAGGTGAGCACCGGCCGGCAGGATTTGGATCAAATCGTGCGGGGCACCTTGCCGTTCGGTACCACGCCGCGGGTGAGGAGTGACATCACGTTCCCCGCGGAAAGCCGCATCGGGTTGGCGTGGCGGAATGAGCAGGTGGGAGTGGAAGTGAACTGGGTGCGGGTGGGCTGGTCGTCCTTTGACGATTTTCCCATGGTGTTCCCCGACTACCCCCAGCTCACCCAGATTCGCCAGGAAGACTACGAGGATTCAGATACCTATCGGGTGGGGATGGAGTTCAAGGGCAGCGACAAGCTCTCCTTCCAGCTGGGGGCTCTGTACGATGAAACCCCGGTACCGGTGAAGTCGGTCTCGCCGCTGCTCCCCGATGCCAGCCGGCGGGGGGTGTCGGTGGGCGTTTCCTGGCAACTGGCCGAGTCCCTGCGGCTGGATGCCAGTTTCTTGCATCTCATGTTCTTGGACCGCTCTACCAAGGGCCAGAGCCAAGACGCGTTCAACGGCACGTACAAGAGCAGGGCGGAGCTGTTGGGCTTCTCCCTGAGCTACACCTTTTAGGAGGCGACCATGAGAGTGACACGACAGATCCGGTGGGCAGCCGTGGTGCTGCTTGTTCTGGCCGGCAGCGGGCCGGCGGTCGCCCAGGTGCAATCGGGCTACTACGTGGCGCTGGGTGACAGCCTCACCGCCGGGTACGCCTCGGGCGGGCTGGCGCAGCTTTACCAGGCCGATTCCTACCCGGCTATCCTGGCTCGCCAGCTGGGAATCCCCGCCGCCACCTTCCAGCAGCCCATCGTCTCGAACCCGGGCATCCCCGCGGTGATGGAGCTGAAGTCGCTAGCCGTCTCGGGCGGCACCATCGTACCCACCATTGCGCCCAAGAGTGGGTCGGGGGCACCTATTAACGCCACCTACTCGGGGATGTACGGTAACCTCGGTATCCCCGGCGCCAAGACCGGCGATTTGCTCACCAGGACCGGCGATATATCCAAGCTCCAGCGGGGCATCATCGACCCCGACACGATCATGTACGACATCGTGTTGCGCTTCCCGACCTTCCCCGGCACCACCACGCCGGCCCCGGCGGTGGCGCAGGCGCTGGCGCTGCCGGGCACCTTTTACACGGTGTGGATCGGCAACAACGACGTGCTCGGTGCGGCGCTGACCGGGGTGGCGGTGGACGGCGTCACCCTCACCCGCAAGGAGGTGTTCCAGGCGCAGTACACGGCGTTGCTCACCACCCTTCAGCGAGGGGCGCCGTCGGCCAAGTTTCTGGTTGCCAACATCCCTGACGTGGCCTCGATCCCCTTCGTGACCACCGTCAAGCCGTATATTTTCGGCCCCCAGGGGCAGAAGGTGTACCTCTTGGGAGAAAACGGTCCCCTCACCGACGCCGACTATCTGACGCTCTCGGCCACGTCTCTGATCGCCCAGGGTTTTGGCGTGCCCGGTACGGGCAGGCTGTTGCCCGAAGGGGCGGTCACCGCCACCGGCGTGCAGGCCGGGGTGATTCTGCGCGCCGCCGAGGTGGCGGCCATCCGCGTGCGCACCGCCGAGCTCAACTCCATTATTGCTGCGGTAGCCGCCCAGGTGGGTGCCAAGGTGTTCGATGTCAACTCGTTCTTCTCCAGTGTGGTGCGCAACGGGTACTTCGTGGGAGGCGTCAAGCTGACCCCTGAGTTTCTCACCGGCGGGGTGTTTTCCTACGACGGCGTGCACCCGCAGACCTTGGGTTACGCCGTGGTGGCCAACGAGATGATCAAGACCATCAACCGCGAGTTTGGCGCCAAGGTACCGGAGGTGGATCTGCGGCCGTACCTTTTGACGGCCCGGGCCGCTACGACCGTGCAAGCATCCCAGGCGGTGTTCAGTTTGGAGGCGTACCGCTCGCTGCTGCAGATCTTTGCCCCTGGCACCGATACGTCCCATTTCGAGGGGTCGCGGCGGCCGGTGAGCCGGCCCGCCCCCGCCCGCAGTGGGCGAGAGGCGCCGCCCTCGGAAATCCGACCGTAAGCTTTTCCCATCCTTTTTTCTCCTTGCCCCGGTGCGGTGACGCACCGGGGCTTGTTGTCATGGGCGCCCCTTTGCTACTGTGGGAGCAACAAAGAAAGGGGGAGGAGACCCTATGGACTACCCAATTTGGGATCTGGCGCTGGGCGGTGGGGTCCTGATCGGGATCGTCGCCATCGCCCACGTGGTCGTCTCGCACTTCGCGGTGGGTGGCGGCCTGGCCATTGCGCTGGTGGAGACGCTGGCCGTGCGGCGGGGCGACGGCGCCCTGCGCCAGCTGGCGTACCGAGGGTCGTGGATGCTGATTCTCGTTTCAACGGTGTTCGGGGCGATCACCGGGGTGGGAATCTGGTTCACCATCGGCCTCATCCACCCCACCGCCACGTCGGCCCTGATCCGGTCCTTCGTGTGGGGGTGGGCGATCGAGTGGGTGTTCTTCATCCTCGAGGTGGCTACGGCGGTAGCCTACGTGGCCACCTGGAACAAGGTGCGACCCCGCACCCACCTGCTGCTGATCTGGTTGTACGCCTTCGCCGCCTTCATGTCGTTGGTGGTGATTCAGGGGATCATCTCCTTTATGTTGACCCCCGGCAGGTGGCTGGAGACGAAGGCGTTTTGGGACGGCATCTTGAATCCCACCTATCTGCCTGGGCTGGTGTTGCGCACCGGGATCTGTTTCTTCCTGGCCGGCGCCTATCTGACCTTCGCGGCGCTGCGCGAGAAGGATGCGGGGGCGCGGGGGCGGCTGGTGCGGCTCATGGCGGTGTTTCAAGTGGCCGGGGTGCTGGTGACCTACGGCGGCTACCGCTGGTGGGAGGTGGCCCTTCCGGAGTCCATCCGCGCTCTGTTCCTGGGCGCCTCCCCTAAGTTTGCCGCCCTGGCGACGACGCGCAGCTTTCTCCTGTGGGCCCTCACCGCGTACCTGGTCCTGGTCCTGTTCGCGCTCATCGCCCCCCGCCTACAGCGTTGGCCGGTGACCACGCTGGCGCTGATCGCCGCCTTCGCCTTCTTCGGGGGGTACGAACGGCTCCGGGAGGGGGCTCGAAAGCCTTATATCATCAGCGACTACATGTTCTCCAACGGGGTGCTGGTCAGTGACATCGAGCGGCACAACGAGGAGGGGATTCTGGCCCACGCCCGCTGGGCGGCGCGGGACGATGACGGGTCGTTGGAAGGCAAGGGGAGGGCGGTGTTTCGTGCGCAGTGCGCCTCCTGCCATACCATCGACGGCTATCTCTCCATCCGCAAATTGATCGCCACCGCCGACGCCGACACCGTGGACGTGATCCTGGAGATCATGCACGAGCAAGGCAACGCCTACGCGAGCGGCCGCGTGCCCGAGCGGACGGAGCTGGACTATCCGGTCATGCCGCCGTTCGTGGGTACCGAGGAAGAACGCCGCGCTCTCGGAGTGTATCTGGCTACCTTGATTCCGGCTCACGTCGCGGAGGTGCGTTATGGCAAGTAGCGAGCTGATCCCCGCCCTGGACCCCATGCCCGTGCCGGGGCCGCTGTGGCTGTTCCACCTGTTGTGGGTGGTGACCTTCCTGCTGCATATCCTGCTGGTGAACGCGGTGTTGGGCGGCTCGGTGATCGCCGCCTGGGCGGGTACCGCCAAACCCGGCCATCGCCGCGTCGTGGAGCTGCTGCTGACCCTCAATACCTGGGCGATTCCCCTGTCGATCACCTTCGGCATCGCACCGCTGCTGTTCGTGCAGGTGGTGCTGGGCCGTTTCTTCTACACCGCGGCGTTGCTGCTCCCAGGGTGGTGGCTGGGGTTGTTGGGTCTGCTGATGGTGGGTTATTACCTGAACTACCTGGCCAAGTGGCGGCTGGCCAAGGGCGGCGGCGTGCGCCACTGGTTGGTGCTGCAGGCGATCTGCTTCCTCCTCGTCGCGCTCATCCAGGTGGTGGTCAACCTGCTGCACATGCAGCCCGAGCGCTGGGCCACCGTGGCGGGTAGTATCGTCGCGGCGCTCAAGGACCCCACCCTGCTGCCGCGCTTCTTGCACTTCCTGCTGGCGGCGCTGGCCATGGTGGGCGGTGTGGTGGCGTGGGTGGCGGTACGGCGGGCGGGCGGCGCGCCGGCGGGGGAGCGGGCCGAGCTCGACGCCATGGCCCGCTTGGGGGTGAAGTTCGCCCTCTACGCCACCCTGCTGCAGCTCATCGACGGCTTCTGGCTGCTCTTTGCCCTCCCGGAGGAAGTACTGAAAGCCTTCATGCGCTCGGGTCCGGCCGCCATGATCCCCCTTACCCTGGGGATCCTGGCGGGGGTCCTGCTGCTGGTGGTGCTCGCCCAGGTACACGATCCCCTGGCCCAAGGGAGCAAGGTGCGGCGGGCGCTGGAGCTGGTGGTGGGCGCCACGGCAGTGATGGTCATCACCCGGCACCAGGTGCGGGAGATCTACCTGGCGCCGGCGCGGGCCGCGGAGGAGCTGATCACCACCGCCCCGTGGGGGCTCATCGCGCTGTTTTTGGTGATCTTCGTGGCGGGTGTGGCGACCACCGTGTACGCCATGGTGCGCGCCGCCACCGACCGGCCGGCGCCCGGCGAGCAGGCGGCGTAAACCGTGGGTTTTTCTTTGGCCGATGCGGAGGAGGATCAGCGGCGGCGTCTGGTCCCCGACTCGTACTGGGTGATCCCCGGGCGCTTGGCCGCCGGGGAGTACCCGGGGGACCGCTGGGATGAGGAGGCGCGGGAGAAACTGCGCGCCTTCCAGGAGGCGGGGATCGACGATTTCGTGGATCTCACCGAGGAGGGGGAGTACGGGCTCAACCCGTACGCCCCCTTTCTGCCGGCCACGGCGCGCCACCGGCGCTTTCCCATCCCCGACATGGGTGTGCCCTCGCCCACCCGAATGGCGGCGATCCTGGACGCCATTGACGCCTCTTTGGCGGCGGGGCGAGGGGTGTACGTGCACTGTTTCGGTGGTGTGGGCCGCACCGGCACGGTGGTGGGGTGCTGGCTCATCCGGCAGGGACTTTCCCCGCACGAAGCGTTGGCGCGTATCGCCGCGTGGCGGCGGGGTACCCCCGACGGCCACCGACCCTCCCCGGAAACGGCGGAGCAGCGTGCCTTTGTGTACCAGTGGGGGGAGTGGGAACTACCCCCCGAGCACGGCACGGGCGGCGCGTAGGGCCGCTTCTACGGCGTCGTCATCGATCTCGTAGTGGGTGACCAGGCGCACTTGGTGGGCGCCGAAGGTACCGCACAGCACGCCGTGTGCGCGCATCCCGGCGGCAAAGCGGGCCGCCGGGGTAGACACGCCGCCGGACGCTCCGTCAGCGGTGCCCCGCACCGTCGCCACGATCATGTTGGTGAGCACCCGTTGCGGGTCCAGCTCCACCCCGGGCAGCTGGGCGAGCCCTTCGGCGAGGCGGCGAGCGCGGGCGTGGTCCTCCGCCAGGCGGTCCACCATGGTGGTCAACGCCACCAATCCGGCGGCGGCCAGCACCCCCACCTGGCGCATGCCGCCCCCGAACAGCTTGCGCACCCGGCGCGCCTCGGCGATGAAGTCGGCATTGCCCACCAGCATGGAGCCAACCGGCGCGGCGAGCCCCTTGGAGAGGCAAAACATCACCGAATCGCAGCCGCGCGCCAGCTCGGCGACGCTTAAGCCCAAGGCGGCGGCGGCGTTGAACAGGCGAGCCCCGTCCAGATGGACGCGCAGGCCGTGCCGGTGCGCCACCTCGGCCAGGGCGCGGGTGCGGGCGGCGTCCATGGGCAGACCGGACCACAAATTGTGGGTGTTCTCCAGGCACAGCAGGCGGGTGGGGGTGCGGTAGGTGACCGGCGGATTGATGGCCGCCTCGACCTGGGATGGCTCCAGCAGCCCGTCGGGGGTTTCCAAAGGCCGCGGCAGGGCTCCCGACCACACCGCCATGGCGCCCATCTCGAAGTTGAAGATGTGGGAGCGGGCCTCCAGGATCACCTCGCTGCCGGGGTGGGTGTGCAGGTGCACGGCGATCTGGTTGCCCATGCTGCCGGTGGGGACGAACAGCGCCGCCTCGCGCTCGAGCATGCTCGCAGCCAGTTCCTCGAGGCGGCGGACGGTGGGGTCTTCCTCGTACACGTCGTCGCCCACCTCGGCCTCGGCCATGGCCCGGCGCATTTCGGGGGTCGGGCGGGTAACGGTATCCGAGCGCAGGTCGATCATGCCGGCTATCATAGGCGCCCATGGGGCGTTTGCAGATGCAGGATTTCATCGCGATGGACGCGGTCCCCGGTCTGGAAGAGCTGGAGCTCGCCACCAACGGCCTGCGCGTGGTGCTGGTGGAGAACCGCTTTGTGCCGGTGGTGGCGGTGTGCGTGCTCTACCACGTGGGGTCTCGCCATGAGGGCGCCGGCCAAACCGGCGCCACCCACCTGCTGGAGCACTTGCTCTTCAAGGGGTCGGTCAACTTCAACGCGGAGAACGGTCGTTCTGTGGCTCGGGTGATGGAGCGGGTGGGGGCCTCCTTCAACGCCACCACCTGGCTGGACCGCACCAACTACTACGAGGTGCTGCCCGCCGAGCACGTGGATTTGGCCCTGGCGGTGGAGGCGGACCGCATGCGCGGGGCGCTGTTGCGCGAGGAGGATCTGGCCACCGAGCTCCAGGTGGTGCACAACGAGCTGGAGCGGGGCGAAAATGATCCCTTCGAACTGCTGTTGAAAGAGTCATTTGCCACCGCTTACCGGGAACACCCCTACCGCCACCCCACCATCGGCTGGCGGTACGACGTGGAGCACGCCACCGTCGCCACCCTGCGTGCCTTTTACGATACCTTTTATTACCCCGACAACGCCTCCCTCATTGTCGTCGGCAACTTCAACCGGGCGCAGCTGCTGGCGAAGGTCGCCCGACACTTCGGACCGCTGCCCCGGGCGCCGCGCCCCATCCCTCGCACCGTGACGCAGGAGTCCGCCCAGCTGGGGGAGCGGCGGTTCGTCCTGCGCCGCCACGGAGAGGTGGGGTGGGTGGCCCTCTCCTGGCACGCCCCCGCCGCCGCCCACCCCGACACGCCGGCGCTGGCCGTGCTGGCCGATGCCCTGGCGGGCGGGGTCACCTCCCGGCTCTACCAGCGCCTGGTGGAGACCAACCTGTGCCTCGATGTGCAGGCGGTGGCGTGGCAGCTGCGCGACCCCGGTCTTTTTCAATTGTTTGCCACTTTATGCCCAGGGGTGGAGCACGAACGGGTAGAGGCCATCATGCGCCAGGAAGTAGCCCGCGCCGCCCAGGGCCTGTCGGCCAACGAGCTCCAGCGCGCCAAGACCGTGGTGGAGGCCCACACGGCGTACCACCGGGACTCCCCTGGCCAGGTGGCGGCGGCCCTTACCGAAGCCATGGCGGCGGCCAATTGGCGCTTTTACACCGATTATTTGCGCGCCATTCGGGGGGTGTCGCGCGACGACGTGGCCCGCGCCGCCACCACCTGGTTGTACGACGACAACCTGTCGGTGGGCTTCTTCGTGCCGCGCGACGGCGCAGCAGGGAAGAGCGGCGCCATTCCCACCATCGGCCCGCAACCGTGCGGGTTGCGTGGCCATATCCTCGACGGGGTCCGTGAGATCATCTACCAGGGCGGGGCGCGGGCGGTGATCCTGCCGCGGCGCGGCAACCCCACCGTGAGCATCTACGGGAGTCTGTTGGCCGGGCACGGCATGGTGCCGGTGTCGGCCTGGACGGCGGCCTCGCTGGTGCCGGACATGCTGGAGCGGGGGACGGCGGCGCGGGACCGCATGGCCATCGCCCGCTACCTGGAAGACCGGGGCATTGAGTTCGGCATCGCCGCTGAAAGCTTCAACCCCTTGGAGGTGACCTTTTCCGGGCGCTGCCTGTCCCGCCGCCTGCGCGGTTTTCTCGAACTGCTGGTGGAAATTCTGCGCGCCCCCACCTTCCCCGAGGAGGAGTTGGAGAAGGTGCGCCAGCAGCGTCTCGGCGAGCTGATGCAGTCGCAGGAGGACACCTTCCAGCGCGCCTGGGAGGCGTTTTCGCAGTTGACCTACCCGGCCGGCCACCCGTGGGCGATGCGCCCTTGGGAGGAGCGGCGCCGCGGGCTCGAGTCGGTGGCGAGGGAGCAGCTGGTGGAGGTGCACCGCAGGCTCTACGGACCCCGCGGGTTGGTGCTGGCGGTGGTCGGGCAGCTGGATGCGGACGACACCGCGGCTGTGCTGGATCTGGCACTGCAGGGGTGGCAGGGGGGGCAAGATCCGCCGGTCTGGGAGCGCCGCCTGCCGTCGGCTACCGCCCCTCGGCAGGCGCGGCTGTTCATGGCCGACAAGCCCAACGTGGACGTGGTGCTGGGGCATCCGGGTGGCCTGCGCCGGCGGGACGACGACTTCCTGGCGGCGCAACTGGGCAACGCAGTGCTGGGCCATTCCACCCTCTCCTCGCGCCTGGGCCGTCGCCTGCGCGACCGCGAGGGGCTCACCTACGGGGTCATCTCCCGCTTCTTCGGCGCCGGCCTGCTGGACGGCCCCTGGGCGGTGGCGTTCTCGGTGTCCCCGGGCAACCTCGAGCGTGCCGTGGCGGCGGTCCAGGAAGAGGTGGAACGGGTGTGCACCGAAGGGCCCAGCGAGGAGGAGCTGGAGGAGGAGCGGCAGGCGTTTGCCGGCTCGTACCGCGTCTCCCTCGCCACACCCGCCGGGCTGGCGCAGGAGTTGGCACGGCTGCAGCGCCACGCTCTACCGCTGATCGAGTTGGAGGAGCTGCCGGGGCGGGTGCTGGCGACGCCCCTGGCGGAGGTGAAGCGGGCTCTCGCCGTGCACCTGTCGCCCGCTCACCTGTGCCTTGCCGCGGCGGGGGAGCTCGTTGACCCGTCTGCGGCATCTGGTTAGCATCGCCTGGCCATGCTGCACGAACTGGCGGTGCGCAACCTGGGGATTATCGAGCAGGTGGAGCTTTCGCTGCCTTCTGGCCTGGTGGCCTTGACGGGCGAAACTGGGGCGGGAAAGTCTTTGCTGGTGCAGTCGTTGCAGCTCCTCCAGGGGGAGCGCGCGGACGCCGAGCAGGTGCGCGCCGGGTGCGACAAGCTGGTGGTGCAGGCGCGCCTGGCGGTGCCGGCCAACTCGCCCGTGTACCCAATACTGGTAGAGATGGGGATCGACGCCGGTGACGAGCTGGTGCTGCGCCGGGAAGTCACGGCCGGCGGGCGCTCCCGCGCCTGGATCAACGAGGCGCCGGTGACCGCCGGGGCGCTGCAGCGGCTGGCGCCGCACCTGCTGGTGATTCACGGCCAGCACGACCAGCGCTCCCTCGCCGATCCGGCGCGCCATTTGGACCTGGTGGACGCCATGGGCGGCCTCGCAGAGGAACGCGCCGCCGTAGCGCAGGCCTTTGCCGCCTGGGAGGAGGCGCGCCACGCCCTGGCGGCGCAGCGCCGCGCGTTGGCCTCGCGCCAGGAGCGGCTGGATCTCATCGATTTGCGCTGCCGAGAGATCGACCAGGCACGCTGCGTTGAGGGGGAGGACGAAGCGCTGCGCCAGGAGCGCGCGCTGCTGCGCCACGCCGAGCGCATCGGCGAACTGGTGCAGGCTGTGCGCACCGCCATTGGCGGCGAGGGCGGGGCGGTGGCGCTGGCCCGCGCCGCCCGGGCGGCGGCGGAGCTGGCGTCGCTGGGGCTGCCGGCACAGGAGGCGGCGGCCGATCTGGAACAGGCACGCCTGCTCACCGAGGAGGCGGAGCGGGCCATCGAAAGCCTCGCCTCCAGAGTGCGTCACGATCCGGCGCGGCTGGAAGCGGTGGAGGCGCGCCTGGCGGTGCTGGAGCGGCTGGCGCGCAAGTACGGCGGCAGTCTGGCGGCGGTGGCCGCGGAGCGCGCCCGCCTGGAGCGGGAGCGGGCGGAGTTGGAGGCGGTGGAGGACGACATCCAGCGCCTCGCCGCCCACGAGGAAGAGCTGGCACGCGGGTATTTGGCGTGCGCCGTGACGCTGTCTCGCCGCCGGGCGGCCGCCGGGCGGACGGTGGCTTCCCAGGTGGCGGCCGTCTTGGCCAAGCTGGGTATGCCGGCGGTGACACTGCAGCTGTGCCTCAAGCGGCGGTGGGCGGAGGACGGGGAGCTGGAACTGGACGGGCGCCGCGTGCGGCCCGCCGCCGATGGCATCGACGTGGGGGAGTGGATGTTCTCGGCCAACCCGGGGGAGGAAGCGCGGCCGTTGTCGCGCATCGCCTCGGGAGGCGAGTTGTCCCGCCTGCACCTGGCCATGCGCACGGTGACGCGGGAACGCGCCGGGGAGCCCGGCGGCGTGACGCTGCTGTTCGACGAGGTGGACTCGGGGATTGGCGGGCTGGTGGCCGACGAGTTGGGACGCCTGCTGGCCGAGGTGGCACAGCGCGACCAGGTGCTGGTGGTCACCCACCTGCCCCAGGTGGCGGCGCGCGCCTCGGCCCACCTGGCGGTGAGCAAGGTCAGCGAGGGGGGGCGAACGGTGACGCGGGTGGTACCGGTGGAGGGCGAAGAGAGGGTGGCCGAGCTGGTGCGCATGTTGGGGGGTAGTGTGGCGACTCCGGCGGCGCGGCGGCACGCCGAGGAGCTGCTGGGGATTCGGTGAGGCGGCGACTGCCCTTCCACCTGGAAGCCGATCTGCCCGGCGCCGTCACGGCGTGCACCGCCGTCTTTGCCGACCACGGAGTGGTGGCAATCCCCACCGAGACCTTTTATGGCCTCGCGGTGCCCCCTGACGATGAGCAGGCGTTGGCTCGCCTGTTTGCTCTCAAGGGCCGGCCCCACGACAAAGCGGCGCCGGTGGTGGTGGCGTCGATGCAACAGGCCGCAAGCCTGGTGCAGGTGCCCGAGGCCTGGGTGGACCGCCTGGCCGAGACGTGGCCGGCGCCGCTGACCGTGGTGCTGCCGGCGCACCGCGGCGGCACTTTGGCGGTGCGGGTGCCGGCGCACCCCCTGCTGCGGGCGCTGCTGGAGCACCTGGGTCCGCTGACCGCCACCTCGGCCAATCTGGCCGGTGGGCCGCCGGCCATCACCCCCGCCGAGGTGGAGAAGACCTTCGGTGAGGGCTTGGCGCTCATCCTGGACGGTGGCCCCACCCCCGGTGGGTTGCCGTCGACACTGGTGGATCTCACTGTTTCCCCCCCGCGCCTGCTGCGCCCGGGGGCGTGGCCGGTGCATCCTGCCTGGGGCGTGAAGGTTGTGTGAATTTTCCACAGTTGCCGCGGAAAAACCTGTGGAAAAGTCTGTCGATTTCTCGCCAACCCAGTCTTTCTCATAGGGTTATACACGCTGCACTGACTCCAGTGCGCATACGCAAATCTTTTTTTTTCAATGTCTTACGCGCATCGCATGGAGGCCGTGGGGGTTTGGCGTTGGGGGTGCGGCGCGATTTTCACAGGTTGCAGGCGGCGAGCAACTTGCATGCCATCCCAGGGGTGCATTGCCGCGTCCGGGCGGCGCGTGCTACGGTGCTCGGCCGCAAGGAGGTGGTATGCGCGTTCGGCCGTTTGCAGGGGCAAGGCCGCGTTTCGGGGCGCGGGTGTTTGTGGCAGCGGACGCGGTGTTGGTGGGCGACGTGGAGTTGGGCGACGACGTGAGCGTGTGGTACGGCGCCGTGCTGCGCGCCGATCTGCGCGAGATTCGCATCGGCGCGCGCAGCAACATCCAGGACCTGGTGGTGATCCACGTGGACTCCCCGGATTCCCCAACTCTGGTGGGGGAGGACGTGACCGTGGGCCACTCGGCCATCCTGCACGGCTGCCGGGTGGAGCGGGGGGCGCTGGTGGGGATGCACGCCACGGTTCTCAACGGCGCCGTGGTCGGCGAGGAGGCGGTGGTGGCAGCGGGGTCGCTGGTGCCGCCGGGGATGCAGGTGCCACCACGGACCCTGGTGGCGGGGGTACCCGCGCGCGTGCGGCGGGAACTCAACGACGAGGAATTGGCCCAACTGCGGCGCGGAGCCTCGGTGTACCTGGAGCTCAAAGGGCGTTACCTGGCCGCCGACGACGAGATGGACGTGGACGATCCCGTGGAGTGGGAGAAACTTTCGTGATCCAGCGGCCGCGGGGTACCCGCGATCTACTGCCGCCCGAGACCCGCCTGTGGCAGGCGGTGGAGGGGATCGCCAGGGAGGTGTTCCAGGCGTTCGGGGCGGAGGAGATCCGCACCCCGATCTTCGAACCCACCGAGCTGTTCGTGCGCTCGGTGGGGGAGACCACCGACATCGTGCACAAGGAGATGTACACCTTCACCGACCGCAAGGGCCGCTCCTTGACGCTGCGTCCCGAGGGTACGGCTTCGGTGGCGCGGGCGTGGATCGAAAACGGTCTCGGGGATCGGTCGCAGCCCCTGCGCCTGTACTACCTCGGCCCCATGTTCCGCTACGAGCGCATGCAACGGGGGCGCTACCGCCAGTTCGCCCAGATCGGCTTGGAGATCCTGGGCGCCGACACCCCCCTCGCCGACGCCGAGGTGTTGACGGCGCTGTACGAGTTTCTGGGACGGCTGGGGTTCGACGACCTGGAGGTGCACCTCAACAACCTCGGCGACCCCGAAGACCGGCCGCGCTACCTGGAGGTGATCCGGCAGACGCTCTCCCCGCACCTCGGCGAGCTGTGCGGCGACTGCCGGCGGCGGCTGGAGGAGAACCCGCTCCGAGTGTTGGACTGCAAGGTGCCTCGCTGCAGCGAGTTGGCGGCTGAGGTGCCGGCCGTGGATGGGGTGGCTTCGGCGGCTTCCCGGGCCCACGTGGCGGGGGTGGAGGAGCAACTGGCCCGCCTGGCCATCCCCTTCCGCCGCAACCCCCGGCTGGTGCGGGGCCTGGATTACTACCTGCGGACCGTGTTCGAGGTGGTCTCCCCCCAGCTCGGAACCTCCACCGTGGTGTGCGGCGGCGGTCGCTACGATCGGTTGATCGCCGACCTGGGGGGTCCGCCCGTACCGGGCATTGGCTTTGCCGTGGGCGAGGACCGCCTCATTGAGGTACTGCCCGACTCTTTCCGCGCCGCCGTGCTCCAGCGGCCCAGGCTTTACGTCGTGCCCCTCGGGGAGACGGCCGCCGCGCACGCCTTAGCCCACGCCCGCGCCTGGGTGCGGGCCGGGGTGGAGCTGGAGCTGGAGGTGACCGGTCGTTCCCTGCGCGCCAGTCTCAAGCGCGCCGCCAAGGAAGGGTTTGCGGCGGTGGCCATCCTCGGCGAGGAGGAGCTGGCGGCCGGCGAGGTGACGGTGCGGGAGATGGCCTCCGGCGACCAGACGCGGGTGGCGTTGGCGGTGCTGCCCGCCCTGTGGCACGCCCGCCACGGAGCCGGTCGGTGAGCGTTTCGTCCTACCGCCGCCTGCCCGGCACGCTGTACTCCGCCTTGGTCATGGAGCTCTTCGAGCGCCTCGCCTACTACGGCATGGTGCTGGTGCTGGGGCTTTATTTGGTGCAGCACATCGGCATCCGCCCCGAGGTGTACGGCACGGTGTACGGCATCTTCACCGCAGCCCTGTACTTCCTGCCGCTTGCGGCCGGCGCCTTGGCCGATCGCTTTGGCTACCGCCCGGCGCTCATCGTCGCTTTCGGCACGCTGGCCGGGGGGTACTGGCTGCTGGGCGCGGCGACTTCTTTCCCCCTCATCTGCGCCGCCCTCGCCCTGATCGCGGTGGGCGGCTCGATCATCAAGCCGACCATCTCCGGGACGATCACCCGCACCACCGAGGCCGGGCCGCTGCGCACCGTGGGGTTTGGCCTTTACTACATGATGATCAACGCCGGCGGGTTGCTCGGCCCGGTGATCGCCGCGCAGGTGCGCAACCGGGCGGAGTTTCACTACGTCTTCTGGGTGTCCGCGGCGGCCTGCGCCCTCATGCTTGTGCAGGCCTTGGTGGCGTTCCGGGAGCCGGTGGAGGCGGCGCAGCGGGCCCGCCAGGCCTCCCTCGGGCAGCTGGCGTTGGGGATCGTCGAGGTGCTGCGCAACGGCCGTTTCGTGCTTTTACTGGTGATCTTCTCGGGTTTTTGGGGGATGATCAACATCCTTTTTGGTTTCATGCCCTTGTTCCTGGAGACGTTTTCGGATCTTCCGGCCGCCGAGGCGGCCATCGATCGCCTGGTGCCCCTCACCGCGGTGTTTGGGCGGTGGCTCAACCCGGAGGTGTTCATCGCCCTGGATTCGCTGCTCATCGTGCTGCTGCAGGCAGCTGTGTCCCATGCCACGAGACGGTGGCGGACGGTCACCGCCATGCTGGTGGGCACCGCGGTGGCCACCTGCTCGTGGGTGCTGCCGGCGCTGTCGCCGGCGGCCGGGGTGGTGGCCTTCGGCATCGTCGTCTGGTCGCTGGGCGAGATGACCTGCTCGGCCCGGTTCTTTCAGTACTGCGGCACCATCGCCCCGCCGGACCGGGTGGCCGTGTACCTGGGGTACTCCTTCCTCTCCATGTTTCTGGGCAACCTCTACTCGGGGCCGTGGGGGGGCTTCCTTTACCAGCGCTTCATCGCCGACCCCATGGCGGCGGGACTTTCCCCCTCGCCGGTGCTGTTCTTTGCCGGGGTGATGGCCATGGGGGTGGTGGCCACCCTGGGGCTGGTGCTGTACTCCCGCCTCGCACCAGCGGAACAGCGAACCTGAGCCCTCACTCCCGGTGTGCCCCCAGCGGTCCCCAACGCGGTCCCCCACGCCCACACGGTCCCCGTCCCGGCCACGGCCACGGTCCCGGTCCCGGACACGGTTACTGACACGGGCACGGTCACGGACACGGTCACGCACGGTCACGGGCGCGGGTGCAGGAGTCGCCAGGTCATGGCGCGCCCGCGGTCCAGGAGCTCCAGCGCCTCGACCACCCGAGCGTCAGCGGTGGTGCCGGCCAGAAGCCGCAGGTGGGTGTCGGCCTCCAGCGCCGAACCGTAGGCGATGCGCCGGTGGTGGCGGCGGTCGCGGCCGGTGCGGGCGGCGCCCTCGTCCAGGTTGGCGGGCACCGAGGCGGCGGCGCGGAGGAACTGCTCGGCGCCGCTGCGCAGAGCCGGCGGGGCGGTGCGGGCCGCTGCGATGGCGATTTGGGCGGCCTCAAGCGCCAGGCGGTGGGCGGTGAGGGTGCTTCTGGGCGGCGGTGGGAGCGGCGTGGTCCTCGTGGTGTTCATGACCTTCCCTCAAGCTTCCGGGGCGGGCGCCGTCACAGGGTCGCGCCAGCGACCGCCCGCAGGGCGGCTTGCAAAAGCCCTTGACGGCGCCCCCCGGGAGCTACCGCGTGGCCTCCAACACCACGAGGGCCACGCCGCGCCGCCGACTCCGGCAGTCACGGTCACCGTCACGGACACCGTCACGGACACCGTCACGGTCACGGGCAAGGGCACCGTCACGGGCACGGACACGGTCCCGGACAGGGACACGGTCACCGTCACGGACACGGACACGGACGCGGACACGGCCACGGTCACGGTCACGGTCACGGCCACAGTCACGGTCCCGGTCACGGCCACGGACACCGACACCGGGCGGGTACGTCTTGCGGCTGCAACGCGCTACAATGGACCCATGGGCCGGGAAAGCGACCGCATCGCCGAACTCTCGCGGGAGATTGACGCGAACCCCCACTCCCGCCAGTTCTACCAACTGGGCGAGTTGCTACGCCGCGAGGGACGCGCCGAGGAGGCGTGCACGGTGCTTGCGCGGGGGTTGCAGCACTGGCCCAAGTACGTGGCGGCGTGGGTGTCGCTGGGGCGGGCGGAGTTGGAGCGACGCTCCGCTCCAGGAGCCGTCGGCGCTTTGGAGAAGGCGCTGGAGCTGGACCCCGAGAACCCGGTGGCGTGGCGGCTTTTGGCCGAGGCGCGGGAGTTGGCAGGGGAGCTTGCCGGGGCGGTGGCGGCGATGCGGCGCGCCGCGGGGCTGGTCCCCGGGGACGACACGCTGGTGCAGGCGCTGCAACGGCTGGAGGGATTGGCGGCGGCGCCCCGATCCCAGGGGGTGCCGGAGGCGGCGGCGCCGGACGTGTCGCCGTTGCCCGAGCCAGCCCCGGCGGACCAGGGAGAAGAGGTACAAGAGACGGCGGCGGTAGCGGCGCGCGCCGTGCCGCTGCCGGAGCCGTTCGCGCAAGCACCGGGGCTGGCGGCGGCGCTCCCTGCCCCGCCGGAGGTGGTGGAAAAGCGGCGAGTGGCCGTCGCCGAGGCGGAGCCGTTCGCCATGGCGGAGCCGTTCGCCATCGCGGAGCCCGCGCCAGAAACCTCAGTGGAGGTTGGATTCAAGGCCATTGCGGAACCAGCGCCCGAGATTTTTGCTGAGCCGGCACCGGAGGATGCGGTCGCCTCGCCACCGCAGGAGTTGGCGATTCCCACCCTGGAGACGCTGCCCGCTTTAGAAGCGGAGGGTGTCGGCGAGGCAGCTTTGGCGCCGCTCGCCGTTTCCGCCCACCGGGAGCCGGCTCCGGCGCCCACCCCGGCAGCGCCGTTTGGGGAGCTGCCGCCGCCGCCGGTGGGAGAGGAGGGCGAAGCGCCGGGCGAGGTGTTCGGGGTGGCCGCCCCGGTGGGCGCGGCGGTGCTGGAGGACGTGTTCGGCGCGGCGGAAAAGCGGCCACTCCCGGTCGCCGCCGAGCCGTTGCCCGCCGCCGAGGAGCCTCCCTTTGGCGTCGAGGAAACGTCACCGGCACAGGAAGAACCAGCTCCGTGGGTGACGCAGGCGCGTTTTGTGGTGCCGATTCCGCCGGCCACCGCCGAGGAGTCGGGCCTGGCCATGGAGGAGCCGCCGGGGGAGCTTCCCCACGCGGTGGACGAGGTGCTGGCCGGCGAGCCGCCTGCGAGGACGGGAGCGCCGCTGGCCGAGCCGCCGGTGGAAGAGCTGTGGCCGCCCGCCGCGGTGGATGCGGGCCCGCGCGAAGCACCAGCCGAGGTGGCCGCGCCGGTGGTCAGCGTGGAGGCGGCGCGCACCTTGATCCGCGCCGAGCGCCTCACTGAGGCGGCGGCCATGCTCGAGAGGGTGTTGCACGAGCAGGGCGAGGACGGCGAGGCGCGGGACCTTCTCGAACTGGTACGCGACATGCTGGAACCGATGCCGGTGGAGGTGCCACCGCTGTCGCTGCGCGAGCGCAAGATCGCGGCGTTGCAGCGCTGGCTGGCCTCCCTTACACTGGCGCGTGAGCGGGCGGCGCTATGACCTTTACTGAGGCGGTGCGCGACGTGACGTCCTGTGCGGGGGTGGTGGGGACGGCCATCGCCGACCGGGACGGTATCCCCGTCCAGTGGTGGGGGGACATGGAACAAATTGAGGAAGTGGTGGCGGAGTTTTCGAGGTTTTTGGGGGAGGTCCTCTCGGCCAATCGTGAGCTGCACATGGGAACGCTGGAGCAGCTTCATGTGGTGGGATCCCGGCGTCAAGTGATGGTGACGATGATCGCCGAGGACTACTTCCTCATCACCATCGTGGACAACGAGGGCAACCCGGGGAGGGCGCGTTTCGCCAGTCGCGTCGCCGCGCACCGGCTCCACAGCGAGTTTGTCTAAAAGTCGGGGGCGGTTTGGGCAAGAAGGCGAGGCGGCGAGGAGGAAGCCCGACCGACGGAAAGACGCCGCCCCAGCGCAAAGGAAGGGCCGGAGATTGAGCATGTTCACTTTCGACGAGCTGTGCCAACTCATCCGAGTGGTGTCCGAAACCCGCGTCGGCGGGGTGGAGCTGGAGCGCGACGGGTCGCGGCTGCGCATCGACGGGGTGCCGCTGCCCCCCGCGGTGGCCGGCACGCCGCTGCTGGCTCCCAGCGTGGTGGCGGCGCCGCCCCTGGCGTTCCCGCCGTTGGCGCCCGCGGCCGCTTCCCCTGGAGGCACGCCGGCCGCCGCCCCCTCCACCGCCGAGAGCGGCGACGACGACAGCTCGCTCACCTTCGTGACGTCCCCCATCGTCGGCACCTTTTACCGCGCCCCGAACCCCGAGGCGGAACCGTACGTGAAGGTGGGCGACCGTGTGGCGAAGGGTCAGGTGCTGTGCATCGTCGAGGCCATGAAACTGATGAACGAGATCGAATCGGACGTGTCGGGAACGGTGGTGAAGATTTACCCCGAGAACGGACAGCCGGTGGAGTTCGGGGAGCGGCTGTTTGCCATCCGGCCGTGAAGGGGCCGGCGGCGCGATGATCCAGAAGGTCCTGATAGCCAACCGCGGCGAGATTGCCCTGCGCATCATTGCCGCCTGCCGGGAGATGGGCCTGTCGACGGTGGCGGTGTTCTCGGAGGCGGACCGGGCCAGCCAGCACGTGCGCATGGCCGACGAGGCGGTGTGCATCGGTCCGCCGTTTTCCAAGGCGTCCTACCTCAACGTCACGGCGGTGATTTCAGCGGCGGAAATTACCGGCGCCGACGCCATTCACCCCGGGTACGGCTTTTTGGCGGAAAATGCAGCTTTTGCCGAAGTGGTGGAGGAGTGCGGGCTCACCTGGGTGGGGCCGCCCCCCGCCGCCATCCGCCTGATGGGGGACAAGGCGACGGCGCGGCGCACTGTGGCGGAGCGGGGGGTGCCAGTGCTGCCCGGCTCGGCGACGCCCCTGACCTCCCGCGAGGAGGCGGTGCGCCTCGCCCACGAGGTGGGTTTCCCGGTGATCCTCAAGGCTTCGGCCGGTGGCGGTGGCAAGGGGATGCGGGTCGCCGCCGATGAGCGGGAGCTGCGCCACGCCTTCGACACGGCGCGCCACGAGGCGGAGCGAGCCTTTGGCGTGCCCGATGTGTACCTGGAGAAGTACCTAACCGCCCCGCGTCACATCGAAATCCAAGTGATGGCCGACTCCTTCGGCCGGGTTGTGGCCTTGGGGGAGCGCGAGTGCTCCATTCAGCGCCGCCACCAGAAACTCATCGAGGAGGCGCCCTCGCCGGTGGTCACCGAGCAGCTGCGCCGCCAAATGTGCGACGCCGCCGCCGCGGCGGCCGAGGCGGTGGGGTACCGCAGCGCCGGTACGGTGGAGTTTCTCTACGATGACGGGAAGTTCTACTTCATGGAGATGAACACCCGTATCCAGGTGGAGCACCCGGTGACCGAGGAGGTGACGGGGCTCGACCTGGTAGTGGAGCAATTGGCCGTGGCCGCCGGCCAGCCGCTCTCGTTTCGGCGGCGGCCGAAGATCACGGGCCACGCCATCGAATTCCGCATCAACGCCGAGGACCCGGTGACCTTTGCGCCGTCGCCGGGTCAGATCACCGAGCTGGCCCTCCCGGTGGGGCCCGGTGTGCGGCTGGAGACGCACATCTACGCCGGCTACCGGGTGCCGCCGTATTACGACTCCCTGGTGGCCAAGCTCATCGTGCGCGGGCGCGACCGCACCGAGGCGATCACCCGCTCCCGCCGGGCCCTAGGAATGCTCCGCGTGGAGGGGATCAAGACGTCCATTCCGTTGCACCAACGGATCATTCAAGATCCGGACTTCCAGGAGGGGCGACTGTCGACCCGCTTCATGGAGCGGTTTGCACAACCCGCGCCCTGAGCACCGGGAGGCCATCGCGACGCGCCGATGCGGGTCTTTCTCGTGGGGTTCATGGGTGCCGGCAAGTCCAGCGTGGGGCGAGCGTTGGCGGCCCAGCTGCACGCCCTGTTCATCGACTTGGATGCGCGCCTGGAGGCGGTATTCTCGGCGGCGGTGGCGGAGATCTTCGCTCGCCACGGCGAGGCCGCATTTCGGGCCGAGGAGTCCCGGCAGTTGGCGCGCTGCGGCGGCTTCGCCCACGTGGTGGTGGCCACGGGGGGAGGGACGTTCGTGAGCGAGGCCAACCGGGCGCTGATCCGCCGGCTGGGGGTGTCGGTGCACCTGGACGTGACCTGGGGCGAGGTGCTGCGTCGCCTGCCCGGCAAACGCGCCGAGCGACCCCTGTTTGCCAACCCGGAGCAGGCTCACCGGCTGTACGTGGAGCGGCTACCCGCCTACCGCCAGGCGGACTTGAGCGTGCGGCCGGCCCCCGGCGAGACGCCGGAACTACTTGCGGCCCGGATTGCGTTACAGTTACAGGGTATAGCGTGAGGTACCTGGTTATATCTGACGTGCACGCCAATTTGGAGGCGTTGCGCGCCGTTCTCGCCCACGCCGCGCGCAAGAAGCGAGACGCGGTGCTCTTTTTGGGCGATGCGGTGGGGTACGGAGGCGCTCCAAACCAAGTGTTGGAGCGGCTGCGCGCCCTCAAAGGCCGGGTGGTGGCGGTGCGTGGCAACCACGACCGTGTCACCCTGGATGCGTCAAAAGGGGCGGTCTTTTTCAATTTCCACGCGCGCCGGGCGGTGGAGTGGGCGGCCAGCGTGCTGACGCCAGCCAACCGTTCATTCCTCAAGCGCCTCCCCCAGGGGCCGGTGGATGTGGAAGAGGGCGTCGCCATCTGCCACGGCTCCCCGGCCGACGAGGACGAGTACCTGCTCACCGAGATGGAGGCGCTGGAGGGGTTCCGCTTTACCAACGCCTTTGTCACCTTCTTTGGCCATTCCCACGTTCCCTGTGTCTTCGAGCTGGCCCAGGAAGGGGGGCGCCCGTCGCTGTCGGGCTACCCCCTGCGCGGTTCGCGGGTCATCCTCGACCTCCATCCAGACCGACGCTATCTCATCAACCCGGGGTCGGTGGGGCAGCCGCGCGACCGCGATCCGCGCGCCTCCTACGCCCTGTACGACAGTCAGCAGCGGCGCCTGTCGCTGTTCCGCGTGCCCTACGACGTGGCTGAGGCGCGTCGCCGCATCATTGCCGCCGGCCTGCCGCCGATCCTGGGCGATCGGCTGTTGCACGGCGCTTAGCAGGGTGAAGGGCCGGGAAGGTGCCAACCCGAAACCGTGTCCGTGAGCTTTCTCTCGGGGGGTTTCGCCGGCCCCCCGCCCGTGCC
>Ga0209101_1001028_pt1 | contig 21804 bp, 12 predicted proteins | sample ConPoolayeCmetaG_FD_185481 | JGI IMG/M metagenome (GOLD analysis project Ga0209101, IMG submission 185481) | Hot spring microbial mat communities from California, USA to study Microbial Dark Matter (Phase II) - Cone Pool mat layer C metaG... ...
GGCGTCGGCGGAGCAGGCGCAAGGGGTCGATCAGGTCAACACCGCCGTGGCGCAGATGGACAAGGTGACGCAGCAGAACGCGGCGAATGCGGAGGAGTCGTCTTCGGCGGCGCAGGAGTTGAGTGCCCAGGCCCAGACGGTCAAGGCGATGGTCGAAGAACTCGTCGCCTTGGTCGGTGGAAGACGCACGGCCGGTGACGGTGGCAGTCGCACCGCGCACGGCACGTCCTCCGAATCCCAAGGGCATGGCCGGCGCGCCAACCTTCCCGATGCACCTCAATCGTTTGGTGAGACCAAGACCTCGCTCGGCAAGAAAGACAAGGGCAAACTCGACCCAGTGGCCGCTCATACCAAAGATTATGAGGACGGACTGAGTACCTTCTAAGACCTTTTCTTATTTGCGTAAGAAGGATCCACCCTGGCCTGCGGGACGGGGTGGATCCTGCGTTTTGTAGGAGGCGCACGTCGGACGAGCCTGGCCTAACCTACACACCCATCTCTCGCGGTCACCGCCGCTTATGAAACGGCTTGTCCGGCGCTGATGCGTCGCGATCCCCGCTGAAAACCGCCGATTCCGGCAAATTCCAAGTCGCCCCGCGGTCCGCCGGCACTTGAATAGAGTCAGCCGTGCTGACCCGTCCGCTCGCGGTCGTTGAAGATCCGCCGTTCCCTCTCATCCCGTAAAGACCCCACGTCGATTCGGTGTGCGCTTCAGACATCCTCGCACGCGGCCGGCGCGTTTGAGAAGGGGCGTGGTTCATTATTCCGCCGACGGGGCGACACGAACCGAACTGAGCGGCGCAAGCCGCCGGTCCGCGTTCCGTGGCTGAACCATGCCCGAGAATGGAAAAAGAGCGGCGTGGCCCCTTGGAGCTCTTGGGGTGACGCGTCGTGCGTGGGACCGATGCCCGCGGAACGTGGGCCAAGGAGAACGACGATGAAACTCGGGTCGAAAATCGGGCTTGGTTTTGGGGCTCTTATCGTAGTCGCCATGATTCTAGGGGGAGTGGGGTACTACAGCTCCCTGAAGAACACGGAATCCGTCCATGAAATCGGGGTGGTTCGGCTGCCCAGCGTGCAGAGCCTCGCTGCGATCAAGGATGGTGGTATGCAGATTAAGTCGGCACAGAGGACGTTGCTCAACCTGGACCTGGATCCGGCAAGCCGCAACCGTCAGTACGAAATCGTCGCCAAGGCGCGGGAGGCTTACGAGGCGGCATGGAAGGTCTACGAGCCCCTTCCGCAGACGCAGGAAGAGGCCGCCCTCTGGAAGGAGTTCGTCCCGGCCTGGGAGGCTTGGCGAAAGGACAACAACGAGTTCTTTTCCCTTTCCAAGAGGCTGGAGGAACTCAAGATCGGCAACCCGCTCAAGCTGGAAAGGGAGGTGGCACGGTTTCGTGGCGATCACCACAGGTTGGAGACGCAGGTCCTGACCATGTTGGAGGACAAGAAGGTCTTCGAGGGCGGGGACGACCACACAGCCTGCGCGTTCGGCAAGTGGAAGGCGGCTCAGAAGATCGAGAATTCGGATATCGCCGGGGCGATCGCGGCGGCGGATGACCCCCACCGACGCTTCCACGAGTCGGTCAAGAAGATCAAGGAGCTGGTGAAAGCCGGGAACGTCGAGGCGGCCCGAAAAACGTATGCCCAAGAGATGACCCCGGCGGCGGAGACGGTGTTCGGTCAGTTTGACCGCATCCTGCAAGTCAGCCGCACCGCGAGCGACTTGGCGGACAAGCTCGATCACCAGGCGATGGAGGTCTGTCGCGCCACCCAGACGAAGGCGGACGACCTGTTGAACAAGATCATCAAGATCAACGTGGACGTGGCGGACGAGGCCGTCAAGGACGCGACGACGAAGGCGGCGTTCTTCAAGCTCCTCTCGTTGGTAGCCGCGGGCATCGCACTTGTGGTGGGCGTTCTGTTGGCCTACTTCATCACCCGCGGGATCACCAAGCCCATCAACCGGATCATCCAAGGGTTGGATGACGGGGCGGAGCAGGTCAACGAGGCGGCGGCGCAGGTGTCGACGGCGTCGCAGCAGTTGGCGGAGGGGGCGAGCGAGCAGGCCTCGTCGTTGGAGGAGACCTCCAGCGCCCTGGAGGAGATGGCGAGCATGGCCCGCCAGAACGCCGAGAACAGCAAGCAGGCGAACGAGTTCATGGTGCAGGCCCAGGGGATCATTGCGGAGGCGGATACGGCGATGAAGGAGGCCTCGAACGCGATGAATCAGATTTCGGAGGCTTCCGATAAGATCAGCAAGATCATCAAGGTGATCGAGGAGATTGCGTTCCAGACGAACCTGCTGGCGTTGAACGCGGCGGTGGAGGCGGCGCGTGCGGGGGAGCACGGCAAGGGGTTTGCGGTGGTGGCGGACGAGGTTCGGAACCTGGCGCAGCGTGCGGCGCAGGCGGCGCGGGAGACGGGGGATTTGATTGAGCAGACGGTGGCGCGTGTTCAGCGGGGCGTGGAGTTGAACCAGACGACGTCGGCGAGCTTTACGAAGATCGGGGAGTCGGCGGCGAAGGTGGGTCAGTTGGTGGCGCAGATTTCGCAGGCGTCGGCGGAGCAGGCGCAAGGGGTCGATCAGGTCAACACCGCCGTGGCGCAGATGGACAAGGTGACGCAGCAGAACGCGGCGAATGCGGAGGAGTCGTCTTCGGCGGCGCAGGAGCTGAGCGCCCAGGCCCAGACGGTCAAGGGGATGGTCGAAGAACTCATCGCCTTGGTCGGTGGAAGCAACGCCGCGGGCAGATCGACGCATGGGCCGAGCAGACGTTCCGGCGTCAGGACGGTCTATGCCGAGCAGTCGGTTGCCGCACACATCCATCCCACGCCCGGCAAACATGCCGCAGATCATACGGCCAAGCGGAGCCAAGGGGCCCCCGGGACCGCACCGAAGGCAGGTTCCGGCGGACCCGTTGCCGTTTCTGCGGAAGAGACGATTCCGCTGGAAGGAGACCTGAAGGGCTTCTGAACCCCTTTCGAGAAAGACCGACCGGTCGGTGCCACCGGCTGTCACGACTCGGCCCGTTGATAGGGGCACGTCGTGGCAGCCGGTGCTCTTTCACGGTTGAGATGTTTCCGAAGGCAGCGTGGTCAACCTATCGGGCGCGGTCGGCGAGCACAGGTCCGCGCCCTGGGTGGCGCCGGTCTTCGTGAGGCACCTCCCGAGTCGGAGCAGCTGGTCATGGGCCTTCGGTCCACCCGTAGGTGACGAAAACGGGCGGTGGTAGCACGTAGCACGGCCATCTTGGCCGTGACCCCCCATAGCATGGGCATCTTGCCCATGAACACTCACGGGCGGGACGCCCGTGCACGCCGCCGGTGGGGAAAGGTCAGGAGTCGTCCTCGGACTCTTCGGACGGTGGCTCGAACGGTTGGGTTCGGAGTTGCCCGTCGGCGTCGGTCTGGAGCTTCTGGATCTTCATCTCCGCCTCCGCCAGAACCCCCCGGCAGTGGCGGATCAATGCCATGCCTTCCTCGAATCGCTCGATGGACTCCTCCAAGCCGATTTCACCCTGCTCGATGGCCGAAACGATCTCCTCGAGCCGGCTCAGGGCCTGTTCAAACTTGAGCGGTTTCTTCGACACGATCACCTCACGACGGGTCCGCGACGCTTTGGGCGGGAAGGGCAGGGTTCCCACCGAGCCGCGAGCGGGAACAAGCCGGTTCGCATATCCCAGCGGTCGGCACACACTCCCGCTGCGGTCGCCGAGCGGATTGACCGGTGGCCGTCCAAAACGTCACACGCCCCCTCACCACCCTACATCTAAAAGGTCCTGGTCCGGGCGTCAAGCCGCGACTATCCTATTCCACATGTCTCTGGATTCGTGCGGACGCCGTTCAGCGACCCTCCAACCGGCCAAGAGGTGTTGGGGCGGAATCCTTTTTCTGGTGGCGTGGGCGGGCGGCGGTGGGTGTGTCGGTCCCGCCGCGGTCAGACCGTCTCGGGAGCCCCCGCCGCCCGGAATGCCTGTGGAACGCCTTTGGGTCACGTCGCTGCCCCACCGGTTCCAGCAGACGATGTGGCGCGGTCGGATGTACATGCCCGACGCGCTGGTCAGCCAGGTGGTGTTGGACGACGATCGCCTGCTGAGTGTCGAGGCCCAGTACGTCTCCGAGGGGTTTGCCCGACGGCTACGATGCGTGGAGCGCCGACTCACCGACGGCCGCGTGACCCGGGAATGGGTGCTCCCGTGGGATGTCCCTGAAGGACACGAGACCTGCCGGCTTGTTCGGATCGCCGGGCGATGGTACGTGGGGCATCGTCGGTGGGAGGATGCCCCCACGCCGGATGGAATACTGACGCCCTGGCCGGGGCCGGCCGAAACGAATGTCCCGAGAGACCTCGTTCGTGCGAACCTCCTCCCGGACGAAATGGCGCGCGATCTCGATGCCGGTGGTTTCGGGACCGACGGGCTGCGTCTGGTGGTCGCCAACATCACCACGGTCCGGACCCCATCGGACGCGCGTCGGTGGCTGGTGGCGGCGGCCGTGGACATCGCGCAACCTCGCGCGGTGTGGGCCGCTCGTGTGCCGGTCCCGTTCCGGGTCGAGCGACACCGCGGAGGGGTCCGCGTGGGTCGCTTCGGTCCGGTCGTGATCGTCCGATCCGCGACAATCATGCCCGCCGGGCAGCAGCGGTGCCGCGAACTCATCGCCGCATTTGACCCCGACACCGGCCGCGCGTTGTGGTCTCGACCGGGTCCGCCCCGGCGTCAGCCTCCGGCATTCGACCTGGTGGGTGATGGGCGGAATATCTACGTTCACGCGGAGGATACAACGATAGAAGCCTGGCAGCTCCTGACGGGCCGGACCGTCCGACGGTGGGATCTGGGGCGCCCCGTCGTGGCGGATGCGGTGATCGATGGCGAGGACCTGGTTACCTTCGTCGGCGACGACTATCCCGCTCCGGGGTCGCCCGGCATGGTCCAGCCGGTGACGGTGCCGATCGGAACACCCGGCGAACCTCGGTTTCTCCGTGGGGAGGCTCGAGCGGTATGCGCCCCCTCGTTCACGGTTCAGAACCGGTGGGTCGTATGCGCACTCGACGATCGCCTGATCGCCTGGTCCCTGTCCGGTGAAGGTCAAGCGATGGCGTGGACGTGCTGGACGCTACCGGGCGGTTTGGTGCCGCAGGACGCCGCTGGAGAGGCATTTCGGCTGAACGGGAGTCATGTGGCGATCTACACCCGCGGGACCGGAACGCTGACGGTGTTTCGCACCGCGACGGGGATGTGATTCGCCGCACCAAGCGGGAGAGGACCGCGCATGAAGGTACTCATCACGGGTGCCGCAGGGAGGATCGGGAGCATTTTGCGACCCGCCTTCGAGGTCCAACACGACTGCCGCTTCTTCGACGTGGTCCTGCCGCCCGACGCGGATGACCGGTGGGTCCGGGGAGACCTGTTGAACGAGGTCGCCATCGCACAGGCCGTCCAGGGGATGGACGCCGTCGTCCACCTGACCATGGGGGATGTTCACAGCACCCAGGCCATGTACGACGTGAACGTCAAAGGGATGCACATCCTCCTGGAGGCGGTCGTCGCCGCCAACGTGCGAAAGGTCGTCTACGCCAGCACCATGAGCGTCTACAACTGCGGCCCGGGCGAGTACGGGGACGAACAGACCCGCACACCGGACGCCATCAGTACCTACGGTCTGACCAAGCGGCTGAGCGAACAGATCGCCGAAGCCTTTACCCGCCGATGCCCCGAACTGTCGTTCATCGCCCTCCGGCTGTACGCCCCGGTGACGGAGCAGGAATGGGCCGTTCGCAAACCGGAGGCTTGTCTGACGGCTCCCAACGACCTGCGGCGGGCGTTTCTCTCGGCCGTGGCGTGCTGGCACACGGGCTTCGACGGCGTGTTCATCGCGAGCGATCTGGACCAAAAGTGGATGCGCCTCGGCAAGGCCGAACGCCTGTTGGGATGGCGACCGGAGGGACGCTAAGCCGTTCTCAAGAAACATCGACGAATCGGTGCCACCCGTGCTCTTTAAGGCATGGTTCATAGGAGACGGCAGATGATCCGCTTCGGTCTCGAGCGTTTCAAGCGGCTACCGCAACAACCAGGAGAACTGTGGCAGGGCGGACTCTTCAAGATGCCCGTGTGGATAAAAGGCGCTCGGGACGAGGCAAGGCGATCGACGGCGAAACGGTCAAGCGGGGGGTCGAGGCGACGATGCGCACGATGCCAGCCGATGCGACGATGCCCAGTTCGTCCTCCTTTGCCCTGGGTCAGTTCTGCCGCGCGGAACGCGGTGGCCTGAGCCAGGCCGGAAACGGATTGCTTGTGCGAGGTGCGAAGGAATTATCCTGACGGGCAACCTGGGCGGAGGACAGGGCTGCGGTTTGAAGGGGGGTCGCCGACCGGCGGACAACGACCGTCTACGGCGTCGACCATGTTGGCGGATGCCCGTGTTGGTCCAACCAAGCGAGAATGGCGTTAACGCTGCCGGTAGCCATGGCTATGCTTGTGTCGGCTGCCCCATAATACAGTCGGAGCGTGTCTCCATCCGGTTCGATGACATAGCCGCAGGGGAAAACGACCTTGTTCACGTCGCCCGCGCACTCATACGGTTCTTCGGGACCGAAGATCCATTCATCGCCGCGCAACAAACATCGCTCCGGGGTGTTGAGGTCCATTAGAGCGACCCCCAGTCGGTAAATGCACCCGGAGGCTGTCATGCGCACGCCATGATAAAGCAGAAGCCACCCCCGCTCCGTCTTGATCGGCGGGGGTGACAGACCCACCTTGTTGGCATCCCACCAGGCGCCGCGCCGCGCGGGGAGAATCATCTTATGACTGCCCCAGTGGCGCAGATCGGGTGAATAGGAAATCCAAATGTGGGCACCCGTCTGGCCAACCGGTCGGTGCACCAAGGCCCAGCATTCGCCGATGCGATGGGGAAACAGTGCTGCGTCCTTGTCCTCCGGCGGCATAATCATCCCGAAGCGCTCGAACTCGCGAAAATCGGATGTCAGGGCCAGTGAGACGCCCGGACCACCCTCGGAGTACGAAACGTAAACCACGACGTACCGGCCCAGTTCGGGCACATACGAGATGCGCGGGTCCTCGATGCCCCACATCTCCTCTGGATGCCCGGGCAGGTCCGGGAGCAGGGTGGGCTTGGGATCCACCTCCCAGTTATCGATGCCGTTGGCAGAACGTGCCGCACAAAGGTGGGAATGCCCGCGATGATCCTCGACCCGGCACAACAGAAGGGTGGTACCGTCCGGAAGTCGCGTAGCACCCGCGTTGAACACCGTGTTGGCAGGGTAGGACCAATCCCGAATCGAAAGAATGGGGTTGCCAGGATGGCGGTGGAACAACCCCGGTTCTCGGGTGAACGTCATGGCGTGCCGACCTCCTGGATGACGTTCTCGGCCAATCGCATCTCTACCAGTGACAAGAGGAAAGCCAGCGTGGATTCCGCCCCCTGATTCTGGTTCACGCGGTCGCGATGTAGACCATCGCAACAACCGCCGGTAACGGAATCGTACACGGGCTGCCGCAGATCGTTGCGCCCCATGAACCACTCAAAAGCCACCTGAGCTTCTTTCTGCCAGCGTGCGTCTCCGGTTAGCCGGTTGGCCTCCAGACACGCGGAGATCGTCGCGTAGGCCTCCAAAGGTTGCTGGTCAAAGCGGGCACGCGGACCCCCTCGACGCCAAAAACCATTGCACCCGATCGGCACAAAGTGACCCCCATCCGGGCGCTGCATCCGCACCAACCAGTCGAGCGTTTGTAGACCAACCTCCTTCATGTCCTGGCGCGACATCCAGTACCCGCACAGCAACATGGCATGGGGAAGGGTGGCATTATCGTAACTCAGGGTTTCCTCGAACCAGGGCCAGTCGGGGGTACGAGTTTTCTGATGGATATCCAGCAGCCGGTCGGCCAGTTTCTCGCGGGCCCTTTGGGCGGTTCTATCTCCTACGAAGCGTCGAAGGTATTCGTGAATTCCCAACAACGAGTACGCCCAAGCCCGCGGAGAGGTGAAACCCGTCGCACTGTGCAGAGCCTGTTCGAAAAGGGTGGCCGACGGCCCCCGGATTCCCTCGTTTCTGGATTGGCCCAAGACAATTCCCAATGCCCAAAGTGCCCGCGCATGCGCGTCTTCGCTGAACTTATCGTCGCTCCACTTTCGATCGTAGGACAGGAAATTGCGAAACCGACCTGTAGTGCGGTCAAAAGCGTACCACAGAAACGCCATGTACCTGGCGGCCAAGTTCCGGCACTGGGAAGAGACCTCATCCTCCATCTCTTCCAACAAGACCGTGAGCGTCATCGCGCGAGCATTGTCGTCCACGGTGTAGCCGCTGCTGAAGTCCGGCACCGTGAAGGTGGCGTGTTGCAACAGGCCCGTATCATCCGTCAAGCGAAGCAGGTGATCCATTTGGATGCTGGGCAACTCCCGGGGACGCTTGCTCAAGGCCACGAACACGCTGCCCGCGGCCACGGGGCGTTTGTACCGAGCCCGTGCCTGTTCGAAGGACTTGCGATAGAGATGAGCGACCGTCGACCAGATCATTTCCCGTCCAAACAAGTAGGCCCGCTTGCGCATGGCGTGACGGGCAGGTTCATTGGTGAGCAGTCTCATGATCCCTTCGGCGATGGCGCTCGGAGAGTTGAACGGCACCAACATGCCCCGATCTTCGGCCAGCAGCTCCCGCGCGTGCCAATAGGACGTCGAGATCACGGCCTTGCCGGCGCCCACCGCGTAGGACAATGCGCCCGAGGTAATCTGTTCTTCGTTCTTGTACGGGGTGATGTAGATATCCGCAACGGCCAGGACTTCCTGAAGCTCTCGCTTACTGACAAAGCGGTTGTGGAAAACCACCGCGTCGTCGACGTGTCGCTCTTGGGCCAATCGGTCGAGACTCATCCGATAGGATTCCCCCTCGCGACGGAGTACCTGCGGATGCGTGGCCCCAACCACCAGGTAGACCACGTTGGGATGCACCGCAAGAACCTCCGGTAATGCGCAGATCACGTCTTCAATGCCCTTGCTACGGGAGAGCAGACCGAACGTAAGCAAGACGATCTTGCCTTCCACCCCGAACTGGTCCTTGTAGAAATTGGGGTCCACAAAGGGCACGTCGGGAATGCCATGGGGAATGAAATCAATCTTTTCGGCCGGTACGCCGTAGTTCTCCTTGAGGAACTGCTCGCCATGGCGACTCATCACCACAACCCGATCGGATAAGGCGCATACTTCCACCATCACCTTACGTTGAGTTGCATCCGGATTGCGCAGGATCGTATGGAGGGTCGTGACCACGGGAACGCGGAGGTCACGCAAAAGAGCGAGAATATGGCTTCCGCACGGTCCACCGAAAAGACCGAATTCGTGCTGGAGGCTCACCACCTCCATGCTGTTCAGGTTTAAGAAGTCGGCCGCACGCCGGTAAGCCGCCACCTCGTTCTCGGGGATCTCGAACCGCACCTCACGCCCATAGTCGTATCGCTGCTCCACATCGCTAACCGCAACCTGGAAGAACTCCACGTCTGGGGCCACCGTCTCCAGTGCCTCGCGGAGGTCGGCCGTAAATGTCGCGATACCGCACTTACGGGGCAGACTGCTTCCAACAAAAGCGACTCTTCTAGGCTTCGTGATCAAACTAATATCCCTTTCATTAAAAATCCACCTCTCAGTCGGTAAGGTTGTGTTCGAGGTACAACAGAAGTTGCCGTGGTAGTGGTTTTCGCAACCCAGACTCTGGAACTCGAACCAAAGGGCTGCACGCGCCCTGTCTCCTTGCGGCTAACCCTTTTCCTGCCGCACGTTACGAACAAGCACAGGCCGCTTTCGCTTCCCCAGTCTCCCGCTGTGTCGGAGGCATGGAAGCTCGCTATTATCCCTTGGCCCAACGAGGTCCCTTCGGCAAGTTCCGAAGGTCCGTCCCGGAGGTGCACTTCGGCATTGTGAATACCACCACCGACTAAGTCAAGAGCTTGCCTGAACTCCCCCTCTGCGGTGGCGGCCGCTGAAGAGGAGCCGTCTGGCACTGGCGGATTGGCCACCCCCTTCCCGACATCTCCTCCACCTGCCACCACCTCGTACCGGCCTTTGGACCCAAGCCATTGGGTGATATACTCTGCGCGGACCAGGCGTGGCCTGTGTCTCGTGACCCGGGTCGGAGGGGATCGACCCTTCCGAACGGCAGAGGCTGGAAGACCCCAACATGCGGCACGCGGCACAGCCCTGTGTCCGTGCGAGGAGGCTTCGCATCTTGGCGACCTAGGGCTTGGCCGTCGAGGTTGGGCTCCGTCGTCCGGAGGTGCTCAACATACAGGAGAGGCAGCGTGATCACCATGAATCGGCCAAGCCCTTCGCTGACGGTTCTCTTGAGCGGGTTCCTGCTCGCCGGCGTGCACGGGGAGGCGACTACGTTGGCACGTGGAGGGGGCGCGACCTATCCGTCAGAGGCGGTTCCGAAGCGGGCGACCTGGCAAGAGACGATGTTGGCGACACGGGCGGGCGTTGCGGGTTGGCTCGCCGAGCAAGAGCAAGACCTGCGGTCGCTGAAGCTCGGTCCCTGGCACACCACGGGTCCGCTGAAGGCTCGATCCTTTTCCGACGAACTGTTCCCTGAGAAAGGGATCGACCTGACCGCGAAGGACCCGCAGGGGCGGTCGCTCTGGCAGGGAAAACCCGGTTGGAAAGATGGCGTGGTTCACCCCCTGCCCGCTCAGGACGGTGCGTCGACCTACCTCTATCGGGTGATCCGCTCGCCCAAACCGGTGGTCGTCACGGCCTACTTCGGGAGCGACGACGGGCTGGAGGTGTGGCTGAACGGACAGAAGGTCCTCTCGAACAACGTTCCCCGCGGCGTGGCACCGGATCAGGACAGGGCGGACCTGCACCTCGTGGCCGGTGAGAACCGCCTGCTCCTCAAGGTCCACAACCAGACGGGGCACCACGGATACTACTTCTCGCTTCAACAGGGGCTGCCGTTGCGATTGTGGCGAGGGATCGAGAAGGAGTTCCCCATCGAGACCGGTTGGATGATGCGAGACCTCCCGCGCGACGGGTACCTGGCTTGGTTCCGCCACGCCGACAATGCGGAAATGGAAAAGGCGATGATCGGGCAAGTGCTCGGAGCGCTCGGTACGGCAGGCGAGGGGTTGCGGAAGGAGCTCGACGCCCTCACACAGTCCAAGGCGGCACCGGATGATCGGCGGTGGCTGGACCTGTATGTCAAGGCCTGTCGGTTCCGCGAGGGTTTGGAGAAGTCCCGACGGGTGAACCTGACCGCGCTCAGGTTGGCCATCCAGGACCTAGCCAAGTCCTTCCCCGACACGTACGCCAAGGGTCCGGAGTTCCTTGCCCGCCTGGATACCTGCCAGAAACGTCTGTCGGAGCTCAGCCAGGTATCCGCCCGGTCCGACGAAGCGGCGTTGAAGCTGGCCGAGGAGATGCTCGCCCTCCAACGTGAGGCCTTGCTGGCCAATCCGTTGCTGGATTTCGACCGGCTGCTGCTGGTCAAGCGGCGCGCGAACAACCTGGGTTTGCCTCAAAACTGGCAGGGGAACTGTGCCATTTCGACGACCGGTTACGAGAACGAGATCGCGATCCTCTCACCGGTCCGCCCGGAGGGTCGGCTGGCCACCTTTTACAAACCGGCTGACTCGCGTTTCGTAGGGGATGTCGATCTGCACTTCGACGCGGACAAGATGCTTTTCTCCATGCCGGGCAGCCACGGTCGATGGCAGATTTGGGAGATCCAGGCCGACGGGACCGGGTTGCGACAGGTCACCCCGGGCGAGGAGCCCGACGTGGACAACTACGACGCCTGTTACCTCCCCGACGGGCGGATCGTCTTTGCCTCGACGCGGTGTTTCCAGGGGATTCCCTGCGTCGGTGGAAGCAACACCGTCGCCAACCTGTGCCTCATGGACGCCGACGGAAAGACCATCCGGCAGCTCTGTTTCGACCAGGACCACAACTGGTGTCCCACGGTTCTGAACAACGGGCGGGTGCTCTACACGCGGTGGGAGTACTCCGACACGCCACACTACTTCAGCCGCCTGCTGTTCCATATGAATCCGGACGGGACGAACCAGATGGAATACTACGGGAGCAACTCCTACTGGCCGAACTCCACGTTCTACGCCCGTCCGATCCCAAACCATCCGACTCAGGTCGTGGCGATCGTATCGGGGCACCACGGCGTGCCGCGGATGGGCGAGTTGGTCGTCCTCGACCCTGCGAAGGGGCGGCACGAGGCCGACGGGGTGGTCCAACGGATTCCGGGGTTCGGCAAGAAGGTGGAGCCCGTCATCGTGGACACGCTGGTGGACGGGTCTTGGCCGAGGTTCCTGCATCCTTATCCGCTGAGTGACAAGTATTTCCTGGTCTCCTGTCAACCGGCGCCCGGGGCCCTGTGGGGGGTTTACCTGGTGGACGTGTTCGACAACATGCTCCTGTTGGCCGAGCAACCGGGGTACGTCCTGTTCGAGCCGGTGCCTTTTCGCAAGACGCCCAAGCCTCCGATCGTGCCGGACAAGGTGAAGCCCGATCGGACGGACGCGGTGGTCTACCTGTCCGACGTGTACGCCGGGGACGGTCTGAAGGGCGTGCCGCGGGGAACGGTCAAGAGGCTGCGCATCTACGAATTTCACTACACGTATCCGCAGATCGGCGGGCACATTAACATCGGCATCGAAGGTCCGTGGGACGTGCACCGGATCCTCGGTACGGTACCGGTGTTCGAGGACGGATCGGCGATCTTCAAGGTGCCGGCCAATACGCCGCTGGCGGTCCAGCCGTTGGATGCCGAAGGCAAGGCGGTGCAGGTCATGCGGAGTTGGTTCGCCGCCATGCCCGGAGAGACGCTGTCCTGTGTCGGCTGCCACGAGCGGCAGAACTCGACCCCGCCGACCCGAAAGACGACGGCCGCGCGGCACAAGCCGATGGACATCGAGCCGTGGTACGGTCCGGTTCGCGGGTTCAGCTTCAAGCGAGAGGTGCAGCCTGTCCTGGACAAGTACTGTGTGGGGTGTCACAACGACCAGCCCCGACCCGACGGGCGCAAGGTCATTGACCTGACCGCCAAACCCAAGAACGGCTGGGGCAACTTCACGCCGTCGTACATCGCGCTGCATCCGTACGTCCGCCGGCCCGGGCCGGAAAGCGACTACCACCTCCAGAAGCCCCTGGAGTTTCACGCGGACACGAGCGAGCTGGTCCAGATGCTTCGGAAGGGCCACCACGGCGTGCGGCTTGACGCCGAGGCATGGGATCGCCTGATCACATGGATCGACCTTAACGTCCCGGACCACGGCACGTGGGGGGAGCACCGCGCCATTCCCGGCAACTTCCACAAGCGGCGGTTGGACATGCGAACCCGATACGCCAATCGCCCGGAGGACCCGGAGGCGATCCCGGACATCGCGCGGGGCCCGGTGGCGTTCGTTCCGCCCCCACCGATCCCCACGTCCGAAACGCAGAACGCGGCATGTCCCGGTTGGCCGTTTGACGCCGCGGAGGCGAAGAAGCGGCAGGCCGAGGCGGGACCCACGGCGGAGCTCCGGCTCGATCTCGGCAGCGGTATCACGATGAACCTGGTGCTGATCCCGGCCGGCGAGTTCGTCATGGGCGACCCGAGCGGTTGCACCGACGAGACGCCGCCGACTCGGGTGAAGATCGATCGCCCCTTCTACATGGGCAGGTTTGAGGTGACCAACGAGCAGTACCGTTGTTTCAACCCGCGGCACGACAACGGGTATTTCGACCAGCACCACAAGGATCACACGACGCCCGGATACCCCGCCACCGGTCCGAAGCAACCGGTCATCCGGGTGTCCTGGTCGGAGGCGATGGCGTTCTGCCGTTGGTTGTCGGGCCGGACCGGGCACCGATGTACGCTGCCGACGGAGGCCCAATGGGAGTGGGCCTGCCGGGCCGGGGCGGCCACGTCGTTTTTCTATGGTGACGTGGACACGGACTTCTCGAAGTTCGCCAACCTGGCCGACGCGTCGATCAAGCTCCTGGCGGTCAGCGGCGTCAATCCGCAACCGATTCCAAACCCCAGCTCGTACGAGGACTTCTTGCCGAAGGAGCGGCGGTTCAACGACGGTCACAAGCTGATGTGCGACGTCGGCCTTTACCAACCGAACGCCTGGGGTCTGCACGACATGCATGGGAACGTCTGGGAGTGGACGCGGACGACGTATGCACCGTACCCCTACCGTGAGGACGACGGGCGCAACGACCTGAGCGAGACCACGAACAAGGTCGTCCGCGGGGGCTCGTTCTACGACCGACCGAAACGCGCGACATCCGCGTTCCGCCTGGCCTACCGTCCGTATCAGCCCGTGTGGAACGTGGGCTTCCGGGTGGTGTGCGAAGCGAAATCAGAACAAATCGCCGAAAGGTAGCCTGAGGCAGGCAGCCCTAAAATCGGTATCGTGCGTGGTCGTCAGACGCCCCGATTTTATTGGAGTAAGGCGAGATCATGAAACGCGAGTTGACCGTGGCTACCCTCTGCGACGAAGCAACTCGTTTTGCCGAGAGGGAGTCCAAACAGGCGGAGCCTTCGATCTACGGTGTCACGGATGGGAAGGCCGTGGGGACGTATTTTGAGCACAAATTCAAGGCCCACCTGCGCGGCAAGTACTCGTTCACGGAAGGCAGTTCCGCCAAGGGAATCGATTTTCCGGAGCTCGGGGTCGATATGAAGGTCACGAGCATCAAGCAACCGCAATCCTCATGCCCCTTCAAGTCGGCTCGTCAGAAGATTTACGGCTTGGGCTACTCCTTGCTGGTCTTCGTTTACGACAAGACGGACAACGAACGAACACGGACGGGCACCTTGAATTTCCTGCACACTATCTTCATTGAAGAGCGCCGAACGGCCGACTTTCAGACGTCCCGGGGGATCAGGCAGATTCTTGAAAACGAGGGAAACATCGACGACCTTCTGGCTTTCATGAGCGAGCGCCATCTACCCCTCGACGAGATCGAGGCCCATAAAATTGCAGAGGAGATTATGAGAACGCCGCCGGAGCAAGGATACTTGACCATCTCGAATGCGCTTCAATGGAGGCTTCAATACCAAAGGGTGATTGAAAAGGCAGGTGATGTCAGCGGTGTAGTGCGGTTGCGGTGAACGGAATGACATCGTCCAAAAAGTGCAAACAAACCGTTGAGTTTGGGGACTTTCAAACACCGGTCGCACTTGCGAGCGAGATCTGTCGGCTCCTGGCCTTACAAGGGGTGAATCCCGCATCGGTCGTCGAGCCAACCTGCGGAACGGGGAGTTTCCTCATAGCGGCCCTTGACCAGTTCGATAACGTCAAGACGGCCCTAGGCGTTGACATTTCGCCCAAGTATGTCGAAGCAGCCAGCTCCGCACTTCAGGGGTGCCCCTGGGCGGAGAAAGTCCGCATCATCCGCGGGGATTTCTTTGAAACCCGTTGGATCGAGTTGCTTGAGGATCTCCCAGATCCCCTGCTCATCGTCGGCAATCCTCCTTGGGTCACGAATGCGGAGCTCGGCGCTCTTGGGAGCTCGAACCTGCCGGTCAAGAGCAATTTCCAGCGGTACAGCGGCATGGATGCCCTAACAGGCAAGAGCAACTTCGACATTTCTGAATGGATGCTCATCCGCATGGTGGAATGGCTGCGCGTCCGAAGGGCAACAATAGCCATGCTTTGCAAGACGGCCGTCGCTCGGAAAGTTCTACTCCACGCCTGGAAGAACAGGGCTCCGCTGGAGAGTTCGCATATCTATCCGATCGACGCGGCGAAGACCTTCGGCGCCTCCGTTGATGCATGTCTGGTGGTTTGCCAATTTGCTCCTGCGGCGCGAAGCGACGATTGCTCTGTCCACGTCAGCATTTCCGATCCAAAGGAAACGCGCAAGATAGGCTATCGGGACGGGGAGCTTATTGCGGAAGCCGGGCTGTACGACCGTTGGAAGCACCTGCGGGGTAAAGAACGTTACAAATGGCGCTCAGGGGTCAAGCACGACTGTGCGAAAGTGATGGAGTTGAAGAAGGAAGGCGGTCGCTACAGAAACGGATTGGGTGAACTCATCGAGCTTGAAGAGGAGTACGTCTTCCCCATGCTCAAGAGCTCCGATCTTGCCAATGATCAAGGCGACCAACCGCGACGGTGGATGCTGGTTACCCAGCGCGCCGTTGGTGATGACACAACAGTCATACAACACCGAGCGCCCAAGACGTGGAGATACCTCCAGGGGCACGCCGAACTGCTCGATCGTCGCGCGAGCACGATTTACAAGGACCGTCCTCGGTTCTCTGTTTTCGGTGTCGGTTCGTACTCCTTTGCGCCCTGGAAGGTGGCCGTATCGGGGCTCTATAAGAAACTCGAATTCAAGGTGGTTGGGAGCTTCCAGGGGAAACCGATTCTGCTCGACGACACGTCCTACTTCCTCGCTTGTCAGAACAAGCAAGAAGCGGAGTACCTAACCTCCCTGTTGAACTCATCCGCCGCAAAGGAGTTCTTCGAGGCGAGGATCTTCTGGGACTCGAAACGCCCGATCACGATTCAAGTGCTTCGTCAGCTTGACCTCCAAGCCGTCGCTCGGGAGATGGGAACGGAGGCTGTCTTGTTGAAATGGCTTTCGAGAATTCCCAGGTCGTCCGACGCGGCGGGGTCACGCGATGTACAGGGGGTGCTGTTTTCCTCGTAAGGACTGCCCCGAGTCGGAGGGTCTGCATGCGCCGTGCAATTGTGCCGGTGATCGGTGTGACACTGGGGGGGTGGGGTGGTGTCGCCTTGGCGGCGCTTGAATCCAGCGGCAACACGGACGGCGTGCTGACCTGGCAGATCGGGACGCTCGCACCGGGCGCTTCCGCGCGCGAGGTGGTCGTATTTGCGTTCGGGGCATCCCATCAGGAGGCCGGGACCGTTCTCGATCGCTGCCGACGGGATTTTGCCGAGGTGCCGACGATCCCGACGGTTCCATCCGGCAAGCCCGCCGAGCCCGTCGTCTGGATCACGAACGGCGTGACCGACTTTGCCCTGGCCGGCCCGGGATATTTCTTTTGGGAGGGTGGCCGTCAGTCGTTGACCTGTCCAAAGGGCGGTCAGCTCAGCCGGATCGGGTACTACATCCACTACCACGACGGGGCAACCAAGCGGGCGGGAACTCCCATCACGGATCCCGGTGGATTGGAGAACCTTCGCGTCGTGGAACCTATCAGAGGAGTGAACCAAGGCGAGGCGGTCGGCGTCGTCGAAACGGCGGACGGCAGGCTCCGCATCCGCCTTCGTGCTCGGATGGGTTCGGGCGCCGCGGCGGCGATGGAGTTCGTCCTGACGAACGTCTCGGATCGCTCGCTCGACGCCGTGCGCCTCAGCGTCTACGCCAATCTGGAATCAGGCGGCCACGACCATGAGAACGACTATGCCTCGCTGGACCAACGGACGGAGGGTCTGGTCACCGTAGATGCGGGCACCGGATGGGCCGTGGTGATGGCGGGTCTGCATCGCCCCGGGAGTGGTCACGCCGGGACGTGGGCGTCACAGGAGGCCTTGCAGACCCCCTCCGGCACGCCCTTCGAGCAATGGAGACCCTTCGCCGGGTTGTCGCGCGAGACGATGGGGCGTCTGGCGCGGTCGTCGATTCCGCACCCGCCGGCCCCGCACGTCGAACCGGCCGAACCGCCGACGCGGACCCTCAGCCCGCAGGAAGCCGCGGCGATCCTGGAGCGCGACTGGCTGTTCCAGACCGAGGGCAAGCCCCTGGCGCATCGCGCGGTTGAGGAGATCCGATGGGCGCTCGAACTGGCGACGCGGTTGGTCGCCAACCCCAAGACGCCCGACCTCAAGGACGAGTGGGTGGAGCTGGCCGGGCTGCTGCGGCGAGCCGATTCGCTCAAGGGAAAAGATCCCAACGGCGCCGAGGCGAAGGAGACCTACTTGGCCGTTCGCCGCGTCAAGCGCCGGGTCCTGTTTAAGAACCCGGTGGTGGACTTCACGAAGGTCCTCTTCGTCGACAACCCGTATCCCCAGGGGGCGGAGTGGCCGCATGAGGCCCGGCACCGAAACGGGATGATGGCCGTGCCGGGCGGCAGGCTCCTCCTCCTTGAGGGCCTCCACCCCGGCGGGGAGGTTCGCAAGCTCGCCGGTCCGAAGCCCGGGAGCTTCTGGCGGGCCGATCTGTCGTTCGATGCCACGCGGGTCCTGTTTTGTTACAAGCCGCACGATGAAAAGGCCTTTCACCTGTATGAGGTCGGTGTCGACGGAAGTGGCCTCCGTCAGATCACCCGCGGCGACTACGACGACCTGGACCCGATCTACCTGCCCGACGGTCGGCACGTCCTTTTTTCGACCACGCGGTGCAACACCTACGTCCGGTGCATGCCGTACACCTATTCCTATGTGCTGGCCCGGTGCGACCTCGACGGGAAGAACCTCTACCTGATCAGCCAGAACAACGAGCCGGACTGGCTTCCGACGCTGCTCAACGACGGCCGGGTGATCTACTCCCGATGGGAGTACACGGACAAGGCCCTGTGGCGGATCCAAAGCCTGTGGACGACCAATCAGGACGGGACGAACACCGCCGCCTTCTGGGGGAACCAGAGCGTCTGGCCGGATCACCTGAGCGAAGCGCAACCCATCCCGAACAGCCCGCGGATCCTGTTCACCGGACTGGCCCATCACGACTGGTTCGCCGGTTCGATCGGTATGCTGGACACGCGCAAGGGGTTCAATTTCCCCCACGGGTTGACGAAGGTGACGTGCGACGTCCCCTGGCCGGAATGCGGCGAGCCGCCCGTCGATCCGCACGAGTCGCCCCGGTACCACACGTCCGGGGTCTATGCGGCCTACAAGACGCCGTATCCGCTTTCCGAAGAGGATTTCCTCGTCTCGGCGCGGACGGGCGGTCGGGAGGACCAGTTCAAGTTGTATCTCATGGACGTGCATGGGAACCGCGAATTGATCTACGAAGGGGCCTACAACGTCTGGCACGCCGTGCCAGTCCGGCCGCGAAAACGTCCACCCGTCCACCCCGACCGCGTGGTTTGGCCGGGGACGGGCAACGACCGCAAACCCGCCGAGCCCGGCATCCTGTTCAGCGCGGACGTCTACGAAGGGGTCCCCGACCTGCCGCGCGGTTGGGTCAAACGCCTCCGCGTCCTGCAGATCGACGCCAAGACGAGTTCAACCTGGACGCGAGACGGCCGGTTCTCCGGACCGTGCACGTCGTCGCTCCAAGACGACGGGGTCAAGCGAATTCTCGGCACGGTTCCCGTAGAACCGGACGGATCGGTCAGCTTCAAGGTGCCGGCCGGGCGCGCCTTGCACTTCCAGCTTCTGGATGAGCACGGTCGCGCCCTGCAGACGATGCGATCGTTTACGGGGGTCATGCCGGGTGAACGTCGGGGTTGCGTCGGCTGTCACGAGATGCACAGCGTCGCCACTCCAAACCGGTCCGGGGCGGCGCTGCGTCGTGTCCCGTCGGACCTGGTCCCGCCCCCGTGGGGTCCCCGGAGCATCTCGTACGAGCGGATGGTTCAGCCCGTCCTCGACCGCTACTGCGGCACGTGTCATCAGGGTCAGGGCGAGGGTCGCAAGAAGCTGGACCTGACGCTCCGACCGGGCAACGCGTGGTTCTTCAAGGAGCCCTATCTGACCCTGGTCGGATCAGGGTGGATGCACACCAACACGATGGGAAACAAGCCCGGGATCGCCGGGGCGATCCTGTGCGAGAACTTCGGGCTGAACGATCCGAACAGCTACGTTACGTTTCGCCCGATGCGGCACTTGAGCTGCACGAGCAAGCTGATCGACATCGCCATGAGCGGCAAGCATCACGGGGTCAAGGTGGACCCGGTCAGTCTTCAGCAACTGATCGGGTGGGTGGATTCCAACTGCCCCTATCGCGGCGAGGAAGACCTACGGGACATCCCGGACCCGACGTTTGCCGGGGTGGAGTGGCTGCCGGTCCGCCCGCGCTGCAAGACGGCCCCGGTGATCGACCGGCCATAGGACGGTGGGCAGTTGGTCATGGGCCTTCGGCTCATCCATAGAGGATGAAAAGGGACGGCGGGTTGACGTGTAGGAGGCATCCCCGGTGCCGACCTGTCGGCGTCGGAGATGCCTCTTGCAGACCCATTCTCAAAACAGGACGGTCCACAAGTCACCAGACAAGCGGGAGCGCCGCATGATGAAAGCAACGGTGTGGACGTGCATGATCGGGGTCCTTATGGGGCTGATGGTCGGTACGAGTGCGGCCCGGGCGGGGGAAGACTACCTCTCGCCTCTGGCATTGGTTCCGGACAAGGATGGCCGACACGTGTGGGTCGCTCAGTACACGGCCCGACAGGTTGTCGCGTTCGACGTGGGGGCGGCCAAGGTCGCCCGGACCGTCCCGCTTCCGGGGCGCCCGAGCGGTCTGGCGATCTCCCCGGACGGGTCGTTTCTGTACGTGACGGTGGCGGAACCCGCCGGTCGCGTTTGCGCGGTGGACGTGGAGGCCGGCAAGGTCACCTGGGAGGTTCCCGTCGGTCACACCCCCACCGGTGCGGTCGTCCACCCGGACGGCAAGACCCTGTACGTGTGCAACCGGTTTACCAACGACGTGTCCGTGGTGGAGCTCCCCTCGCGGAAGCACGTCGCAAAGATTCGGGTGGTCCGCGAGCCCGTCGCCGCCGCCATGACACCGGATGGGAAGTGGTTGTTGGTGGCCAACCACCTTCCGGTGGGCCCTTCGGACGGGGACGAGGTTGCCGCCGTCGTGTCGATCATCGAGGTGGCGGCCAAGACGAAGGTCGCGGACATTCGCTTGCCCAACGGGAGCACCGGCCTGCGGGGCATCTGTGTCTCACCGGACGGCCGGCACGCCTATGTGACGCACGTCTTGGCGCGGTATCAGCTTCCCACGACCCAGCTCGAACGGGGGTGGATGAACACGAACGCGCTGAGCCTCATCGACACGGCAGCCAGGTCGCTGATCAATACCGTGCTCCTGGACGACGTGGATTATGGCGCCGCGAACCCCTGGGGCGTGATCTGCACGCCCGACGGGAAGGCCATCTGTGTGACCCACGCGGGAACACACGAGGTTAGCGTGATTGATCGGGCGGGTCTCCATGCCAAGCTCGACCGGCTCGCCAAGGGCGAGCCGGTCGTGGGGGGCGCCTCTTCGACCCCTGCGGATGTTCCGAACGACCTGGCTTTCCTGGTGGACCTGCGGCGCCGGCTCAAACTGGCGGGGAACGGGCCCCGGGGGTTGGCGGTCATCGGAACGAAGGTTTATGCCGCCGAGTACTTTACCGACAGCCTCGGCGTGGTGGACATCGATCCGCAGGTCCGCCCCGGAGCCCGGTCGCTGCCGCTGGGACCCGGTCGACCGGTGACGGTCGTGCGACAGGGCGAGATGTTCTTCAACGACGCGGCGTTGTGCTTCCAGCAGTGGCAGAGTTGCGCGAGTTGTCATCCCGACGGTCGGGCGGACGGTCTGAACTGGGACCTGCTGAACGACGGCATGGGAAACCCCAAGAACACCAAGAGCATGCTCCTGTCGCACAAGACACCACCGGCTATGATGTCGGGCGTGCGCGACACGGCCGAGGCGGCGGTCCGTGCCGGGATTCGCAACATCCAGTTCGCCGTACGCCCCGAAGAAGACGCGGCGGCGATCGACGAGTACCTCAAGACGCTCGAGCCGGTGCCCAGTCCGTACCTGATCGACGGTCGGTTGAGTCCGTCGGCGCAACGGGGCGAGGGTATCTTTCTCAAAGCCGGTTGCGCCACGTGTCATCCATCGCCTCTGTACACCAACCTGAAGAAGTACGACGTGGGTACCGGCAGGGAC
>Ga0209101_1001029_pt1 | contig 21790 bp, 12 predicted proteins | sample ConPoolayeCmetaG_FD_185481 | JGI IMG/M metagenome (GOLD analysis project Ga0209101, IMG submission 185481) | Hot spring microbial mat communities from California, USA to study Microbial Dark Matter (Phase II) - Cone Pool mat layer C metaG... ...
CTATTCAGCCTGCCCGTGCTGTGCCGGGCGGACCACAGTCCGCCCGGACCAGACTCTGCTGACACTGGCTACACTGAGACGCCCTCAGGTGGCTCAGGTGCCATCTGCTCCGCCGGAGTGTGGTCCGGCGGGCACAGGCTGAATAAATACCCCGCCTGAGCTGTGAATCAGTGGTACTACACCGGTCAGTTACTGTGGTAATTATACGCATTGTGGCAAAAGCCGCACGTGGAGCAGCCTTTCCAGGCTGCTGACAGGCTAGAAAGCCTGCCCACGTGTCACTTTTGCCATCATGCAATTATACCTTCATCAATCAGGAAGTCGAATCATCGGTCGAGATGGTATCCGTCATATTCATCTCCCCGGCTCGGGATGGTCCACAGACCGCGCCCAGCAAACTTGACAGGCCGCAGGTTGCGTGATACCATCGTCTGGAACTATTCAGGCCGATTGAAATCGCAACTCCCAGGGCAATTCATGCGGTTGGGGCGATCCTGAAGCCATCGCAGGTCGGATTGCCTCAGGGATGCTATTGTGTAAAAATTTCCGCTCTCCTCTCACCATAAGGGGGCCCGACATCATCCCATAGCCTGGCAGGAGCACAATTTCAGGAATTCCCTCTGCCTGGCGAGCAGGCGAAACAGGTCGTCTCTCAGGAGCGTTAGAGGCGGGTATGAAACTCAAACGTGACCGTCCCACAATCGGGGTACTGGCCGGCTGGCAGGTGTATGCAGGAACGCTTGATACATTCCTTGGACCGGTCTACCACGGTATAAGGGCTGCAGCACAAAATCTGGGGTGCAACCTGCTGCTCTCCTGCAGCATAGACCTGGGTACAGCACGAGGGAGTCCCCGGCTCGCCTGGCCTATATTGGCGCCGGACACAGATTTCGCCCCGGTAGGACCCTGGAACACAGACGGCCTGATTGTGGTGGGGCAGTCCAGGTCTGATACACAGGCCGTTTACCTCCAACACGTCGCTGCCGAAGGCCATCCGCTTGTCTTCGTTGGCGCAGGAGAAAGCGGCCCATCCGTCATTGCTGATAACGAGGGAGGCATCCGTCAGGCGTTTGTCCACCTTATCGAGCACGGACATCGCCGCATCGCCTTCATTGCCGGCATGAAAGATAAGAGGGGAGATAGTGCACGCAGACTCAGGGCCTATCAGGAACTCATGCAGGAATACGAGCTTGGGGTGGACGAGAGGCTTATTGCATACGGATTCCACAGCTTCGATGGCGGGCAACAGGCAATGAAGCACATCCTCGAGTCTGGCGTTCCGTTCACGGCGGTGTTGGCAAGTAACGATCGCTCAGCCCTTGGTGCGATCCGCGCCCTGAAGGATGCCGGAATAGCAGTACCTCAAGAGGTAGCCGTGATCGGCTTTGACGATCGGATCGAGGCTACGGCGCACATACCGCCGTTAACTACCGTGCGCTACCCTGCCTTCGAGGAGGGTTACCAGGGTGTCGCATTGCTCCTTGAATATATTGAAGGAAAAAGACATGAGGCCTGCACGATCCGCATTCCTACCCGACTGGTCATCCGTGAATCCTGCGGCTGCCTGCCCGGTGTGCTCACGGCAGGCCCACCGAATGTAGAGACGTTACCGGACATCCGGGATGCCGGAAAACTCGCACCCCAGATGGCACAGCTAATGGCCGATAAGATGATGCCCCAAATCCAGCGTCTCGGCGCGGACGAGGTTTATCGCCTGTGCCTTCATCTGGTGGAGGCTTTTGTGGCCACTGTTGAGACAGGGAAGCCCCTGACCTTCCATATGGCCCTCCGACAAACCCTGCGGCACATCATGTCCAGGGAGGAGGACTTATGCACATGGCAGGCAGCGATCTCGAGCTTACGCGCCAGCCTTCCCTTTGTCTCTCGGCGATTCTCGCCCCTTCTCACCCCGAAGCAGGTTGAGGAACTGCTGGATCAGGCCAGGCTGGCGATCGGTGAGGCTCTCCACGAGCAGTACACCCGCCATCTGATCAGGCAGGCCCGTGTTGCCGAATATGTCGGCAGGATGACGGCCCGCTTCTTTGCTGCCCAGGACGAAGCAGAATTGTTTGATGTGCTGTCACAAAGCCTGCCGGACACGGGTATCCGCCACGTTGCGGTAGCCTTCTACGAGCCAGAGGGTGAGGATCCGGTAGCCTGGAGTGTGCTACAGGTACCCCAGAGGATGAAAGGCGCTCGCTTACGCACCCGCCAATTCCCTCCGCCGGGGCTATATCCTGAGGACGAGCCTTTCAGCCTGGCAGTATTGCCTCTGCTGATTCAAGACCTGGTACATGGCTTCGTGGCTTTCGACACGGGTAACCTGGAGCCATGTGCTGAGATCGTTCGCCAGCTTGGCGTGGCTCTGAGAAGCATATGGCTGTACAGGGAGGCAGTTGAGGGCAAACGGCTGGCCGAGGAAGCGAGTCGCCTGAAGAGCCGCTTCCTTTCAGTAGTGAGTCACGAACTGCGCACCCCACTCAACCTCATCTGCGGTCTGAGCGATATGTTGCTCCGGGAGAGCGAACAGATTGGAGCCCAGGAATGCAGAGTTAACAGGAAAGACCTGGAAAGGATTTACGTCGGGGCACAGCACCTGGATGGGTTGATCCGCGATGTGTTGGACCTGGCCCAGAGCGATATGGGACAACTCAAACTGGCGTGTGAGCCGTTGGATCTGACCGAAGTGCTGCAACCCATCTCGATTATAGGGGAACAACTGGCGCGAGATAAGGAGCTGACCTGGCGGGCGGAGATTCCCGAGACCCTGCCGATAGTATGGGGAGATCGAACGCGCCTGCGTCAGGTAATATTGAACCTGGTGAACAATGCGGTCAAATTCACGGCCCACGGAGAAGTCGCATTGGAGGCGGTGGTAGAGGATGGCAAGATCGTTGTCTCTGTACGTGATACCGGCCTGGGCATCCCTGCCGATGAGCAAGAGGCGATCTTTGACGAATTCCGTCAATCTGAAAGAACCACGGCGCGGGGCTACGGCGGATTGGGACTGGGGTTGGCAATCTGTAAACGTCTGGTAGAAATGCATGGAGGTGAGATAGGAGTTCACTCTTCAGGAGAGGAAGGAGCTGGCTCTACTTTCTACTTTACCCTACCGATTATGGAAGCCAGCCTACCCGAAGCCCCGGCGCTGCCGCTTCTCGGCCAAAAAGTCCTGCTCCTGACCAAAGAGTCCCAGGGCGACAACATTTTACGGGACCATCTTACACGGCGTGGATTTGAGGTACTTGAATATCAGGTGCAGGAAACAATCGAGCTGCCATCAGCGATATTCTCTACGCCACCTGACATTGTAGTTGTGGACCTGAAGCTGGCAACAGAGCGCGGGTGGGAAATACTGAGAATGCTCAAGACCAATCACGCCACCCGTGGCATTCCGGTGTTCTATTGTGAGCTGGCAGGTGATAAAGCAGGAGGGCCCCTGGCAGAGATAGACTACCTGACCAAACCGATCGGGAAGAAAGAGCTGGCGGAGGCGCTGGCCAGCCAGGGACTGCTGACAGAAGGGGAAACTGAGATAACGCAGAAAAAGATTCTGGTGGTGGACGATGACCCTGCCATTCTGGAAATGCATGCGCGCATTGTGGAAACACAGTTGCCGGGTTGCCTTGTATTGCAGGCGAGAGACGGGCGTGAGGCGCTGGAACTGATTCGTCGGGAAAAACCGGACCTGGTGTTGCTGGACCTGTTTATGCCGGAGCTGGATGGCTTTGGGGTCCTCGAGGCCATGCAGGCAGATGCGAGCAGCCGTAACATCCCGGTGATTGTATTAACAGGCCAGACGCTCACGGCCGAAGAGCTGTTGCGCCTGAATCGCGGGGTAGCGAGCTTTATAGAGAAAGGGGTTCTCAGTCCCGAGGAGATGGTGGAGCATATAGTCACTGCCCTGGCACGCAGGCGCAGGCCCGGCTCCGAATCCTACCGGATAGTGTTGAAAGCACTGGCTTTCATACACGCCCACTACGCAGAACCGATCTCACGCAGCGACATAGCTGCACACGTTGGGCTCAGTGAACGGCACCTGACACGTTGTTTCCGTCAGGAAACTGGCATCACGCCGATCACCTACCTTAACCGCTACCGTGTCAAACAGGCCAAGAGCTTGCTGGAAGCCGGGGATAAGGGCATCACAGAGATAGCTATGGAGGTCGGGTTTTCCACCGGCGGTTATTTCACCCGTGTCTTCCGGCAGGAAGTGGGGATCTCCCCCACCGCGTACCTGCAGAGCAGAAAGAGATTGTCCCAGAAATACCAAAGTTCGTCCCAAAAGTAGAAGACTTATTCTGAACAGTGCGGTAATATAAGAAACACTTGTGCAGGCAGGTTGCAGGGTGAGGTATGCATCGCTCCTGGAAAGCCTGGCCAACGAGTTGTAGCTGCGTATCCTGTCAGTAACCTTAAGGAAGTCGTCAAAAATGGGCGAACAGACCGGGCAATCACACACTGATACCATTATGGTCGTTGGTGACGATCCGAGCTTCTGCTACCTGATGCGACGTTACGTGAGCAAGAGCGCTTACAACACTGTGTTCGCCTATCTGGGCGAGGAAGCTCTGGCTACGGCCCAGCAGGAAAAGCCCGTAGCGATTGTGCTGGAAGTCGGCCGCCCCGGTACACTGGGCTGGCAAGTGCTGCGGGCCTTGAGGGAAAATCCGGCCACCCGCGACATTCCGGTAGTGCTATGCTCGTGGCTGGATGAGGAAGAGCGCGGCCTGGAAGAAGGTGCAGGCGTATATCTGCGTAAACCCATACTATACGAGGATTTCGTGGCCGCATTGGCCAGTCTGGACATCTATCCTGAGAATCCGGGTCCGGATAATTCAGGTGTGTAGGGAGTGCCTGTAACCCACGGCTGACGATGCGCCAGCCGCAGCCTCACGGTGAACCTGGGAGGAGACAATGGTGACGAAAGCAACCAGGCATGACTGGTTGGGCTATATTGTGGCCTACATCATGTGGATCGTGGTCATGTTGTTGGGAATATGGTTCATATTGGTAAGCCGGGAAAGTCTGACAAGTGCGCTCGCGCTTTATGCAATGGGATCGCTGCAGCGTTTCTTCGAGGCCAGGTTTTTAGATAAAATGTACATGGTCGCGGTCGGCCTGCTCTGGCTTATCACCGTGATTGTAGCGGAGGATCGCTTCAGGAAAGGCGTCCCCCAGCGTGCCCTGCTAAGGCGCTTCGCCGGCATTGCCGGCCCGGAGCTGCTTCTTATCTTTGTGGCCGATGCATCCCTGCTGTGGCTCCAGGGCGGCAGGACAGGGTGGTCACGCTGGCTCATCCTGGGCAGCGAGCTGATCCTCGGCATAACGTTTATCGTGTTCTCCCGTTTGCCCCGGACCTCCAAAATGAGTCGGGCCTGATAAAGCCCTTGGGTCCACATAGCCGGGGGTGTGGAGACCGTTTCTCTGCCATGGATATATCCCTGCCGGCATCTCAAAGTGCCGGAGTAGAGGCTTCAGCCTGATTTTCCGCCTGAAGGCTCATTCCCGAGCGCTTATCTTAAATTCCAACGCCAACAGGAGGAGCTGTACCGTATGCCCATCTACTACGTCTACTATGATCTTCAGAACGGTTTCATCCATCACTGGGTCGCGGGAGGCCCTCAGGCCATCCCGGTGCCAGCCCTGGACCACTTCCCGGGCGAAGATATCAGATTGCAAATTGCCCGCCATTATTACGAGGAGGAGTCAGGCATCACTGAGACGCCCGCCGAGCAGGGTCCTCTCACCGAGGGCACCTTCAAGGCGGGAGACTACGAAGGTGTCTGGACGTGTTTTCGCTGCCGGGAAGATCATTTTGTTGACCGCACGGCTTCTTATCCTGCCTGTTACTACCTGCGCTCCTGGGCATACGCAGAATTGATGAGCGAGACGCCCCAGGAGGTACTATTACTGCTCACCACCTACGGACCAGCTGACGTGTGGCTGAACGGCCAGCATGTGCACCGTCAGGAACACTTCGCCGACCGCCCCCGCACCGTCGAGTTTGAGGCTGCGCTCCAGAAAGGGGCCAATGGCATCCTGGTACGCTTTGAAGGAGTCGCCCTGGGAGGCGAGTGCCCGCTGGCGATGGCATTGCAGGTTCGCACACCCGCTTCCACTCAGCCTCTCTCCGATTTGCAGGTTCGCCTGCCGACCACAATTATGCAGGTAGCCCGGCGTCAGACGCTCGAAAGGTTGTTCGAGGCAGCCTATCTTGACAGAGATGTATGCTTCGGAAACGATCCGATCGCTATGTGCTGGCCAGAAGACACACGGCCCGCGAGTGAGTTGATAGCCCGCCTGCAGGATATGTCAGGCCGCATTTATTCAGAGAGCAGGTTCTACCTGGGCGGGGCCAAGAAGGAAGAGCGGGTAAAGCTGGCTCTATCCTACATTACCCAGGCAGGGCCACACCGTGTGACGCTGATGCCTGGAATTAGAGAGTACTACGAGGATCAGATCCGCGTCAGACGGCAATTCGATGTATGGACCCTTGGCCCCGGTTTATACTCAGAGTCGCCTTATGGCACCGATGCGGACCGGCGTCGTGAGGCGCTGCTCTACGCTGCCAGGCGCACTGTCCCCGATCTCTTCACCGAGATCGCCAGGATGGCTCTGGGCTGGTGGTCCAGAGTCGAGACAGACGTGATCATGCAGGCCATCGCCCGTGTCAATCAACGCCAGGCCGATAGCGTCCATCTCCTGGCTGGCCTGCTGGGAATGCTGTACCGGTTCGGCGACAGGCCCGAGTTCCCAGACTCGCTCAGGCAGCCTTTGGAGGAATGTATCCTTGGCTTCAAATACTGGCACGACGAGCCAGGGGTTGATGTAATGGACTATACTGCCGAAGGTAAAAGTATATTGTTCCACACGTGCGAAATCCTGGCCGGGCAGCGCTACCCGGAGCACATCTTTACCAATAACGGCCAGACCGGTCAGTGGCATCGTGAGAAAGGAGAGCACCTGGCGTTGGAGTGGCTGTACACACGTGGAGCCAATGGCTTCGCGGACTGGGATTCAAGCGCTACTTTCGCCGATATACTGACAGCGCTTTCTTACCTGGTGGACCTGGCCGAGAACGAGCAGCTCTGGGATATAGCGACAGTGATGATGGACAAGGTGCTCCTGACGCTGGCTCTCAACTCCTACAAGGGGATTTTCGGTTCCACTCATGGGCATGCTCATATCACTGACATGAAGGGAGGAGTTCTGGAGCCGACGGTGGGCATCGCTCGCCTGTTGTGGGGCACGGGTATCTGGAATCATCACCTGAGTGGATACGTCAGCCTGGCCTGTGCGAAGGATTATGAACTGACGCCTATCCTCCCCCAGATTGCCACTTCACCGGATGAGATGTGGAACTGCGAGCGGCATGTAGCTGCCGCTTCCTCTGCCTTCGGGACAGAGCACCAGGTAAACAAAGTGACCTACCGGACCGCCGACTACATGCTCTGCTCAGCGCAGGACTACCGGCCAGGCCAGCCAGGTTACAGGGAGCACATCTGGCAGGCGACTTTTGGGCCAGGCGCCGTCGTCTTCGTCACGCATCCGGCCTGCGCTTCGGAAAGCGATGCCTGGGCGCCGAATTTCTGGCTGGGCAATGCCGTCCTTCCACGCGTCGCCCAGTGGAAGGATGTGTTGATCGCGATCTACAACCTGCCAGCGGATGACTGGATGGGGTTTACGCACGCATACTTCCCCATCTATGCCTTCGACGAGTACGTACTGCGGGACGGCTGGGCTTTCGCCAGGAAAGGAGAGGGCTACCTGGCGCTGACTTCTTCCCAGGGATTCGAATTGACCAGGACCGGGTATAGCGCTTACCGGGAGCTGCGCTCGTACGGCCGACACAACATCTGGCTCTGTCACATGGGGCGCGCAGCTCAGGATGGCGACTTCGGGACCTTCCAGGATAAAATGCTTGCTCTGGAAGTGGTTTTTGAGGACCTGTCGGTGCGTTGCACTACCCTACGGGGTGAGCACCTCGCTTTTGGCTGGGAGGGGCCACTGCTCCGTAACGGTGAGGAGCAGCCCCTGGCCGGGTTTATGCACTACGATAATCCTTACTGTACTGCTGCACTGCCTGCCACGCAACTGGAGGTCCGCTCGCAGGATTATTTGCTGCGGTTGAATTTTGAACGGATAATGTAGGACAACTGCTCGCAGTTGTCCTACAATATGGCCGGTCGTGGCAGCGTTGGGCCGGAGATCGGCCAGAGCCAGGGGAACACAAAGGTTGTGGGATAACTGCTCGCAGTTGTCCTACATACCTGCCTTATATACCGCCGGAAGGTAGAGCCGCCAGGGATTCCACAGCACCCATGCCTGGCGTTCCCACGCTCCTCCTGCCCCATCCTCCAGAAGGGCTGCGCCATACACAGGTGGGTGTAAAGGCGCTGTGGGTACGCTCACCTGGTACGTAAGGGTTATCTCCTCTCCAACTGCCAGCCTTCCTCTCCAGATCAATGTGTCCGTCAGCAACTCCACCGTACCCCGGCCTGTCCAGTTCAGTGAGCCAGGCACCAGGCGACTGTCTGGCGGCAGAAGTATAATGGCCTGCACTGCACTGGCGGTATCCGGACCGCTGTTCACGATTGAGAGCACGCAGGTTATGCAACCCCCGGGGCGCACGGCTGCCGGGGTACACCGGAGTGTGGATGGGGATAGGTCCGCTCCGCCGACCCGCACTATTGCCGGACGGCGAAAGTGTATCCCCTGCTCTTCCAACCCCAGGGAGGCGATGTTGACGAGTGAAGAACCTGCCTGCACTTCTGCAGAGACGGTGACCCGGTAGGTGAACGTCACCTCTTCTCCCGGTACCAGTCTTCCATCCCAGTACACCCGGCGTGTGGATGACAGGTAAGAGGCCACACCGGTGAGGCTACCCGGCACCAACGTCAAGGAGATGGGAAGGGTATTGGAAAACGATACACTGACTGGCTGTGGACCGTCGTTACGCAATCTGGCGGTGTAAGTAAGGGTGGCGCCTGGGGATACGGTCTGCCGATCGGCTGAAAATGTGGAGCCTCCCAGCCAGCTCAACCATCCGATGACCCGTTCCATCACCTCGGGACGTCCGGCCTCAGGCAGCGCTTCAAAAGGGAACGAGAAAAATACGGTTTTGTAACTGCCAGCCTGGTTACTCAACGCGATAGGGCGGTGCTCAAGCTCGCGGAAGATAACGGACACGCCAGGCGCCGGCACGACTGCGTCCGAGAAGTTGCGGAAAGGGTAGTCCAACTGATACGGCCCCAACCAGCCACTTATCGGGTTCTCTGGCACACCGGTTGCCAGTGTGGGGGTCACATCCTCAGTATGGTCTGCCACTCCCAGGTACACACGGGCAAGCGGATCGCTACGATGATAGTACAGGAAATCCTGGGATGAAAGGAACAGCCGCCCCCCTTCCTCCAGGTAGGCTCTCAGCATCACTTCTTCCTCCCTGGTCACCGGTGCGTACCAGTCGTAACCGGTGTACCAGACTATAATGGGGTAACGTCTCAGCAGCTGAAGCGATGGACTGCTTCCGGCCGGTTCACGCCCATTCTGTCCTGTGCGCCAGTAATCGTAGGGGAGAGCAGTTGCCCTGAGAGCTGTCTCGTATCTGGCCTCCTGATTGTACCAGCGATCATCGTCAACCAGCAGAATGGGGGCGGGTGTCTTGGTCGTCAGCGTGGCCCGTGCCAGCAGAGTTTGAGAGATGGTAGAACGCGCGGTGAGGGTCACGACGTCCTGTGCGTTCCACAAGACATTGGAAGGGATGGTAACGGAGACAAGCATGGTAGCTGTGGTGCACGGAGCCAGCCTCAAAGAAGTCACGCTGAGCTGAGTGGCCCAATTCGCTCCTTCCACTGAGAGCTGCACGGTGTCGGTTACCCCACCCTGCCCCGTATGCCGGACCTCCACAGTATGTGTGACGGTGTCGCCGGGCAGCCCGACCTTTGGTGATGTGCCGAGAGTCAGCTCAAGCCCCGCCTGGGGAGGGGGTGCGACCAGCCACTCTATGGCGCGCCTCATCACCTCCTGCCTGGCAGCACGGTCCGCAATGGCCTCGAAGCCAAAGGAGAAATACATGCTCCGGTAGTTTAAACACGTCCCGGCACGGATGCCCCCATAAGCTCCTCCCTGGTACGCCCACACTGCGGCTGCGCTGCTTGTGTCAGCAACCTCAACCTCGTCTGGGAAACTCTGGTTATCTGCCCCGCCAGGACCGGCAATGGTGATGACCATGCCTGCAAACAAGTCGCCGGTGACCCCGTACAGAACGCGCGTTGGCGCGTTGTCGCCGACGAAACCGGCCTTGAGATAGTCGCGATAGTAGTCGCTCCAATACCCTAAAGCGCCTCCTCCGTCCCAAAACCCGATGTCCTGGCCACTCAAGAGCAGGCGCCCCCCACCGTCAAGGTATTCCTCGAGCGCGCCATCCGCATCCAGGTACCCCGGCGAATCCAGAGGCGCGCTCCATACCACAATATTGTAGGCGGAGAGGGTTGAAGAGGGCGGCAGATCGGCGGGCGGGTGTTTGATCCTCCACGTGTCATAAGCGTATCCCAGATCGTCAAGTGCCTGGCGGAAGTAAGTTGCCTGACTGCCGTAATACCATGCGCCGCTGTCAACCAGCAAGATGGAAGGAGCACGTGGCAGAGCGAGGTTCACTGAGATGACCTGTCCGGCCTGGACAACAGCCGTGGCAGTTACGAGGCGATACCCTGTCCTGCGTGCAGAAAGAGTGTAGACCCCAGCGGGCAACTCAAAGTCGTATGCGTCAGCAATGGTCTCCACAGTGGTACTCAGCACGCTGACTGCGGCCGTTATCGGCTGGCCGGTGGCTGCATCGGTGACCCGGCCACGCACAGTGCCAGCCGGCAGACGGGTCAGGGCGAAGTCCACCACACTCTCTGTATCGGTGACGACCAGGAGGCGGCGGACTGTCTCAGGCGCGTAACCAAAGGCCGAAGCAGTCAGGTCATACATACCCGGGGCCAGCGCCAGAAGGTAAGTGCCGTCTGCCGCGGTGGTGGTACTGCCTCCACCCGCATGATAGGCAATAGCCTCGACCAGCGCACCGGCGACCGGTGCATTGTTTCCGGCCCTTCTGACCGTCCCGGAGATAAGGCCCGGCCGCGCCAGTGCCACCGCAGCAGCGAAGCCATCCAGCCGGCCCCAGCCGGCGTCATTGTTGGGATGGGGTCCGTTAATGGGGACGGCAGTGCTGGTAATCAGGTGAGCTATTTGGGCAGTGCTCAGGGTGAGGCTGATCGAGCGCAGAAGCGCCGCGACGCCGACAACGTGAGGGGTTGCCACAGATGTGCCGCTGGTCGAAGCGTAAGCACCGCCGGGCGTCGAGGAGCGCACCTGTACACCGGGTGCCACAACATGCGGCCGAATCTCCCGCCATGGGGATGGCCCCCGGCTGGAAAAATAAGCCACCTCGTCATCCTGGTCACTGGCCCCGACGGCGAAGGCCTCCGGCATAGAAGCAGGTGAATTAACCGTGCCATAAGCAGGGCCGTTATTTCCGGCAGCGAAGGCAGCAAAAATGCCCGCTGCCTGCAACATCCGCAGGTCAGGTCGGAAGAGATCCAGCGCCCCGTTTGGGTTGCCCCAGGAACAATTGACCGCATCGGGAGCGCGGGCCGGATCCCCGCCTGGAGCAAGCAGCCATTGAAACCCCCGGTGAATCCATGAATCGTACCCGTACCCCTCGTTGTTCAATACCCGTACCGCGATCCAGCGTGCGCCAGGTGCGACTCCGATCCCTCCCTGTCCCACAATGGTGCCCATCGTGTGAGTACCATGGCCATGCCCATCTACCGGGTACATGGCGCCGCCGTTGGTGGCATCGTACCAGTTGTAGAGATGATTGTGCAACCCGTGAGGGCTGTAACCCCGGTAACTGGTGTGCAGCGCAGGGTGGAGCCAGTCTACACCGGTATCCATGGTGGCCACCACCGCATGGCTGCCGGAGACATTGAGCATGCTCCAGACCTGATTGGCACGGATGTGGCTCACGCCCCACTCGACCTGGGATGCGGACGCAGGGTTTGGCATCTCGCCTTCGGGCGGCCCCTGGGCCGGCTCCGGCAGCCAACGACGGTAGTGATCGAGCCGGATCGAAGCGACAGCAGGATGAAATGCCAGCGTCCGGATGAAAGAAGGGCGGGCGCTTACCGCCACGCCGTTGAAAATCCAGAAGGGGGTATAGGTTTCAACAAGCCCGGCGGACCGTGCGCCTGCCAGATAGGCCAGCAGTAAAGCCTGCGAGCGCCCGGCCACGGCGCGCAGAGCTGAAACAAGCCGCGAACGGGCATCAGCAGGGCTTCTTGCATCGTGGACCAGAAGCTCGGGAGCACTCTGTTCTTGTAAGTAAACGATGACCCGCACATACTCATCCGGTCGCGTTTCCAACAGGACACGTGCCAGTTCCGGCTCGAGCATGCCCTGGGCACGGTCTGGTCCACTGCTACCGGGCCACATTTGGTCCGTTAACCTGGCTGCCTCATCCTGAGGCGGATGGTGGGCCGCATATACTCCCACACTTGCCAGGAAACAAAAGATGAGTATCATACCTGAGGCACGGGTGAGCCGGTTCATATTGCTCCACAAATGTCCCCAGCCGGTGAGCGGAAGCCAATTATACTTAAGGAACCGTAACCATTCAGGCCGATTGAAACCGGCCTCTCCAGGCACCCCGCGCCGGGCGTCAGCGCAGGCCAACCACTGGCCTCAGGCCAGACAGGTGACCTCCTGTCACCGCCCGAATAGCCTCCGGCTCGGGTCGGACTCCAGACCGCGCCTGACGTCCGATGGGAGGGTGGCCCGGCAGGAGACTGGCCGCAGCCTGAGCAGTAACGAGGTTACCCCAACTACATTATACACCAGTATGGAGGAAAAATGTTGACGGCAAAGCTGCCACGTGTTCATATTGCTCACCTGCCCACCCCTTTGGAGGCCCTATCCCGCCTGACAGCGCAGCTCGGTGGGCCGGAGCTATGGATCAAGCGAGACGATCAGACCGGCCTGGCAACAGGGGGTAATAAGGCGCGTAAGCTGGAATTCCTGGTCGCCGATGCTCTGGCTCAAGAGGGCGGATGCGATACCCTGATCACCTGCGGTGCCGCTCAATCCAATCACGCCCGCCAGACCGCTGCAGCAGCGGCCAGATTTGGACTGGCCTGCTGGCTCGTCCTGCGCGGGGAGCCACCCCCACAACTGACCGGGAACCTGCTGCTCGATCACCTGCTGGGAGCCGAGATCGCGTGGGCCGGGAACCGTCCACTGAGCGACCAGGCAGCACAGGTGGCAGCCAGATTGCAGACGGAAGGACGCCGTCCCTACATCATCCCATACGGAGGAAGCAATCCTGTCGGCGCTGCTGGATATGTGGCAGCGATGGAGGAATTGCTCGCCCAGTGCGAAGCGCGCAGGCTCCATTTCGACCACATCGTCCTGGCATCCTCAAGTGGCGGCACACAGGCCGGGCTGATGGTAGCTGCCCGTGCTCTGCGCCACACCGGCCAGATCGTGGGTATCAGCGTGGACCTGAGAAGCGAGACCCTCCGGTGCACGTTAAGTGAGCTGGCTACCGCGACGGCAAAACTGCTTGGGCTGGCGGAGAGCTTTACCCCGCAGGATTGCTATGTGGTGGATGATTATCTGGGCGGTGGGTACGGTGTGGTGGGCGAGCTGGAGCGGGCAGCGATCCTGACACTGGCCCGCGCCGAGGGCATTTTGCTCGACCCTGTCTATACCGGCCGCGCCTTCGGGGGAATGCTGGATATGATACGCCGTGGCACGTTCGGCCGGGGGGAACGGGTGCTTTTCTGGCACACGGGGGGCACAACTGGTATCTTTGGCTATGCCGATCAGCTCGTAGCTGTTCAGGACGATTGAAATCGCCCTGCCATCCTCAGGCACTTCGTGCCAGACATCGGCATACCGGCACGCCGGTCGGCATCGAACGACAAATGGCCTGCAGCTCCAATGGTGACGTGCCCCTGGGTGGCACGGTCGGAGAACAGCCACAGCTCCGACCAACCCGTATGTACCCATGCATCGTTTCCTGCGTATCAGGCGACCGGGTGTGTTGCCAAAAGCCTTAAGATAAGATAAAATTAGGGGCAACCATTCAGACCAATTGAAATTGGCCTCTTCAAGCGTGCGCCGGGCATCAGCCTGTGCCGACCAGTAGCCGCAGGCCCCCAATGGTGACTTCCGGCCACCGCTGAAACAGTTACAAACCGGGTATCAACGCGTGAAACAGTTACAAACCGGGTATCAACGCGGTTTAAGTTTTTAAGAGTAACCTGCCAGGTAGGGATCGCTCTTAGGACCTGTCCGAACAACAAGCGGTATCCCTATGCCGCTTATACTGACGCATAGGGATGCGTCGGTTACGATTTCCGGATAGGCTTAAATGCAGGCAAAACACCATTGTCGAACGGTCCCATCCGGAGGCCTGTAATGAACAAACCATGCATCCTGGTCGTAGATGACCATGAGCCATTACTGGCAGCGATCAAAGTGATCCTGGAAAGCCAGGGTTATGAAGTCTTGACCGCCACCGATGGGTTGGAGGCGCTCGAAGTGATGGAGCAGGCAAATCCTGACCTGATCATTGCCGACGTGATGATGCCACGTATGGACGGCTTCGCCCTCTACGAAGCAGTCCGCGCCCACTCCGAATGGGTGACCATCCCATTCATCTTCCTGACTGCCAGAACAGAGAAAGAGGACAGGCTGAAGGGCAAGGGGATGGGGGCGGAAGATTACATCACCAAGCCCTTCGATCCCCAGGAGTTAGTGGTAGTGGTCCAGAGTCGCCTGGGGCGTGCCAGAGCGATCCAGGAGGCCTCCGAGGTCCGGTTCGAGCAGCTCAAACAACAGATCGCCAGTGTGCTGAGCCATGAGCTGCGTACCCCACTCACCTACGTGCGCGGTTACACCGAACTGGCCATGGAGCAGGTTCAGGAGGTCCCGGCCTCTCCCGAGGGTATCCAGAATTTTCTGGAGGGAATCAAAAAAGGAGCCGACAGGCTGAACCGCCTGGTGGAAGACCTGCTAATGATCGTTCAGATAGATACAGGGCGAATCGCCGAAGAATTCAATATGATGGCCTGCACCTACCCGGCACTTGAAGCCCTCCTTGAGTCCACTGTCCATCAGTACAGGAAATATGCCAGGGAGCAGGGGGTTGAGCTGGAACTTGTGATGGGTTCGCCGCTGCCACCTGTCCGCCTGTGCGAACACCTCTTTGCCAATGCTCTTGGCAGGCTGATTGACAATGGGATTAAATTTTCCCAGCTTAAGCGCAATCGGGAAAAGCATGTTACAGTGAGTGCTCACAGTACAGAGGAATGGATAGAGGTCACCGTGGAGGATAAAGGAGTAGGTATACCTGATGACGAGTTGCCCTATCTGTTCGAGCGATTCAGGCAGATAAATCGGGACAAGATGGAGCAACAGGGTGCCGGACTGGGCCTGGCTATAGCCAGGGAACTGATCAGGCTCCACGGTGGCGATATTGTGGTGGAAAGTCAGTACGGGCAGGGCAGCCGCTTTACGATCCGCCTGCCGGTGCTCTAAAGATTTGGTAACCATTCAGCCGATTGGAATCGCTCTCTTCAGACGCTCCGTGCCAGGTGTCGGCGTGCGCCGACACCGCCCGGTGGTTTAGCAAGGAGCAGACCAGCACAGGCCGATCAATGGCCACGGTAGGGGCGCAGCGTGCTGCACTTCTACTTTCACCGTCAGGCAGCCGATTTTTGAGGCAGCCCAAAGTGTAAAATTTCACGGAGAAAATGAACCATCCAGATTTGTATCCCTCAGAAGTTGCCGGGGGTGCAGTAACAGGAGAAGTTATATGGACGCTAAAGGTACTGTGACCGGCTCCCACGCCGTAAATAAAGTGATGTTCTATGGCCTGTCAACCTGCATCTGGTGCAGACGGACACGTCAGTTTCTGGAAGAGCAGGGAGTGCAGTTCGATTACATCTACGTGGATTTGCTCAAGGGGCAGGACAAAGAGGAAGCGCTCGCACAGGTCCGGCGGTGGAATCCGGCGGTTTCCTTCCCTACCGTGGTGGTCAACAGCACTCAGTGCGTGGTCGGATACAACACGGAAGCGCTTAAGAAGGCACTGGGATTGTAACCGATGGACCACAGCATTTCCCCTGAAAAAGTTGAGCGAGTTTATCAGGCGCTCAGGCGTTGGGCGGAGTCCACCGGATATTACCTTAATCCGGACCGGGGCTTCACACTCGGCCTGGTAGAAGGACTCCTTATCAACCGTGAACGGTACGGTTATCAGGCCTGTCCCTGCCGGCTGGCAACAGGTGACAGGGAGAAAGACCGGGACATCATCTGCCCATGCGACTACCGGGATGCTGACATAGAAGAGTGGGGCACCTGCTATTGTGGCCTCTACGTATCGAAAGAGGTGGCAGAGGGGATACACCAGATTCGTTCCATACCCGAGCGACGCCCTCCAGAGAAAAGGTAGATGAGGGACGGGAAGGCGGTGGGGGAGTCAGGCACGTTATCTGCAGACATTGTGGTAGTGGACCCGGAGCCTGACCATTTGTGCATGATACAGGAGATGCTTCAGGCTGGCGGATATACAGTGCGCGGCTTCAGCTCAGGCGAGGCAGCATGGACAGCCGTACATCAAAAACCGCCCGATCTCATTTTGCTGGAGCTTCACCTGCCCGATATGGACGGGTGGCAAATGATCCGCTCTCTCAAAGCTGAGGCAACCCTCCCTTTCATCCCGCTCATCGCCATGGCAACGAACCCTACCAGAGATCAAGTTATGGCCGCGCTTGACGCTGGAGCCGACGAATTCATCGCCAAGCCCGTTAACGATGTAGAACTGCTGGCACGGGTTCGAGCAATGTTGCGCCTTAAGGCCCGCGCAGAAGCACAGGTCGGCCCGGATGCCTCCCACAAGCACCAGGTGCTTACACAGACCCGTGAGATGGAATGGGCGCAGACCGGCATGTATCGCAACGACAAGCTGGCAGCACTGGGCCGTATGGCCGCCTCAATCGCCCATGAGATTAACAACCCCTTAAGTGCCATCTTGCTAAATATCTACCTGCTCCGACAAAGTCTGCCACCTGGCCAGCCTATCCACGAGAGCCTGGATCTCATTCAGCAACAAGTAGAGTCTATTGCTCGCCTGACCGAGCAGTTACGCCACTTTTCCAGGCCACCACGCAAGGAGCGCAAGAAGGTGATCCTCAACCAGGTGATCGAGAATGCCCTGACCTCGACAGCAGGGGAACTCCAGGAGCACCAGATCACCGTTGAGTGCAGCCTCGATCCCCATCTGCCCTCTGTGCTGGCCTCACCAGAACAGCTAACGGAAGTGTTCACGAACATCATAGCATATATGAGTCACACCATGCCGGAAGGCAGTACTCTGAGCATCCACACCCTGACCAGAGGTGAGAATGTGTGCGCTCACCTGATGAACAAAGGCACAACTATCGCGCCAGAGATATTGAATCGCATCTTCGAACCTTATTTCACCCTCCGCGCCGACCACGACCTCACGCTGAGGCTGGCCATTTCCTACCGGATTGTGGAGGATCACGGGGGAGAACTGGGTGTCGAATCGCACGCCGGGCAGGGAACAACCTTTACTTTGCGCCTGCCCGCACTCAGCAAATCCGGTACGACCTGAAAACCGGGGATTTGACTTTGATGCAGGCTACTTAACTGGTATCTATTCAGCCTGCGCCCGCCGGACCACAGTCCGGCGGGGCAGATGGCACCTTTGTGCCACCTGCGGGTGTCTCTGTGTAGCCAGTGTCTGCAAAGTCTGGGGCGGACTGTGGTCCGCCCGGCACAGAATGGGCAGGCTGAATAATTACCTTAACTGTTGTGGAGGAAAACAATGAACTGGGACACACCTCAAGGCATTCTGAGAAAAGGCATGAGTCTGGAAAGAGACGGTTACAACTTTTATACACAGGCGGCCGCACGCACCTCCGACCAACGCGGCCAGGCGATGTTTCAGGACCTGGCTGCTCAGGAAGTGGAGCACCTCAGGTTACTCCTGGCCCAGTACAGAGCACTGGAAGAAGGACGGGGCTGGATTCCCTACCAGGAGGCGTTGCAGGCCGATTTTCCACTCGATCCGGCCAATCCCGAACTGCCAGGCGAGGAGCCGCCGGAGCGATTGCCCGTCTTCACCCCCGAGAGGGAAGTTTCCGTTGAGGGAGACATTGCGGCATTGGAATTCGGCCTGGAGACAGAGCGGATTTCCCGCGAATTATATGCCCGGGCAGCTCAGGAAGCTGATAATCCCACCGCGCGCCAGGTGTACGAATTCCTGACCCGCCAGGAAGAGGGTCACTATCGCCTCCTCCACGATACTCACGAGTATCTGACCCAAAATCACACCTGGTGGGACAGGGAAGAGAAACCATTCTTCACCGGCTGACCAGAGGAGCGGTCGGATGATCACGCACGATCTCACCATCCTCATCGGCGGCGAAGCGGGAATGGGGCTGGAGTCCAGCGGTGCCGGCTTTGCCAGAGCACTGACGCGAGGCGGGCTGTACACTTTCGGCGTTGCCGACTATTACTCCCGCATCCGCGGCGGCCACAATTTCTTCACTATACGCGTCTCCCCTCACCCCTTATACTCTCATGTGGAACCGGTCCACCTGCTGCTGGCATTGGACCTGGAAACAATCGCGCGCCATATTGACTCCGTGGTCGAAGGCGGCGCTGTAGTATACGATGCCCGGGAGACGCTCCCCGAGCACCTGCGGAGAAGTGGTGTAACTTTCTTCCCTGTGCCCCTCACTGCTCTCGCCAGAGAACATGGTGGCAGTGAGGTGATGCGCAATACGCTGGTGTTCGGTACAGCGGCAGGGTTGATCGGTTTTGACGCCCGTTATCTCGAAAGCGTCATCCGGGATAATTTTTCCCGCAAGGGTCAGGCGGTCGTGGACGCCAATCTGCGTGTGAGCGAGCTAGGGGTAAGGACAGGCCACACCTTGCAGGCAGACTTTCCCTTTCGCATGGAGGCCATCCCCGATGCCCCGCGCCGTTTAATCCTGAACGGCACCGAGGCGTTCTCACTTGGAGCGCTGGCAGGAGGTTGTCGCTTCGTAGCTGGCTACCCCATGACGCCAGGCTCACCGGTGCTCCAATGGTTTGCGGCCCACGCTGGCGAGTACGGCGTCGTGACCAAGCATGCCGAGGACGAAATCGCGGCCATCAATATGGCTATCGGCGCCGCTTATGTAGGCGCACGGGCGCTGGTGCCCACTTCAGGCGGCGGTTTCTCCCTGATGGTAGAAGCCCTCGGGCTGGCCGGTATCACGGAGGTCCCGGTGGTCATCTATAATGCCCAACGGCCCGGCCCCTCCACCGGCATGGCCACCCGTACCGAGCAGGCCGATCTGCTGTTTATGATTCACGCCTCGCAGGGGGAATTTCCACGCTTTGTGCTGGCTCCTGGCACAATAGAAGAGTGCTTTGAAGCTGGCTGGCGTTCGTTTAACCTGGCGGAGTACTATCAGACCCCTGCGCTGGTGCTGAGCGATCACTATCTGGCCACTTCATACCGCACGGTTGATGTGGAAGCCCTCGATTTCGACGGTGTGACTATTGATCGTGGTGCACTGCTGACCCGGACTGAGCTTGACGCGCTCGACGAGCCGTACAGGCGCTACCGCATCACCACCTCTGGCATATCACCACGTGCGGTGCCGGGCCATCCTAACGCCGTATGGGTCTCCGACTCGAGCGAGCACAACGAGTACGGCGCAGGCGATGAGGACGCAGCCAATCGCACTGCTCAGGTGGACAAGCGCGCACGCAAGGTGATCGGCGCGGAGAAAGACCTGCCCCAGCCTTCACGGTTCGGGCCACAGGAGGCACGGGTGACCTTTCTGTGTTGGGGTTCCACTTATGGCCCCCTGCGCGAGGCGGTGGAGCGGTTGAACGCAGAGCAGCCTGGCAGCGCTAACATGCTGCACTTCAGCGGAGTATATCCTTTCCCCAGGGAAGCCACAGAAGCGGCACTGAGAGAGGTACAACGCCTGATCGTCGTCGAGGGGAACGAGACCGGGCAGTTCGAAACACTCCTGCGCTGTTGCACCGGCAGATCGGTGGATGGAGCCATTCACAAGTACGACGGACGGCCATTCAGTCCTGAGTACATCCTGAATAACCTGGCTGGAAAGGTTTGAGATGCTGACCCGTAAAGACTTTGAAGGAAGAGAACGTCCCACCTGGTGCCCGGGCTGTGGCAACTATGGCATACTCAATGCCATAAAAATGGCCCTTGTTGAGCACCAGATTGCCCCCCACGAGATTCTTATAGTCAGCGGTATCGGCTGCGGCAGCAAGCTGCCCCTTTATATGAAGGTGACCGGTTATCACACTCTGCATGGCCGGCCGGTTGCCATCGCCACCGGCGCGCGTCTGGCCAACCATGGCCTGCGGGTAATGGTCGTACATGGCGATGGCGATGGCTATGGCGAGGGACTGAGCCATTTCCTCAACGCTGCACGTCGTAACGTACGTATATTAGACCTGGTGCAGGATAACCGCATCTACGGCCTGACCAAAGGCCAGTACTCTCCCACCAGCGAGTATGGCAAGCGCACCCCTACCTCCCCCGAAGGAGCCATCGATCAGCCAGTCCAGCCGCTTGCCCTGGCGATCGCCGCTGGCGCCACGTTTGTCGCGCGCGGTTACTCAGGGGAACTTCAACATCTGGCCTGGCTGATTGGCGAGGCACTGGAGCACCCGGGCTACGCGCTGATTGACGTGCTTCAACCATGTGTCACCTTCAATCGGGGATATGCCTACGAGTTTTACAACCAGCGCGTCTATAAGCTGGAAGATGAGCACGGGTACGATCCGTCTGATCGCACCGCAGCCTGGGAGAAATCATATGAATGGGGAGAGCGTATCCCCATCGGCATCATCTATCGCGGTAGCCCGCCGCCCACATATGAAGAGCAGGTGCCAGCTCTAAAAAGTGGTCCATTGGTGGCAAGAGCGCTTGAGAAGCTGGCCCCGGCACAGATCGAAGCTCTGCTTGAGGAACTCTCCTGAACGGACCCCAGACTTAGAGCCTATCCGGAAATCGTAACCGACGCATCCCTATGCGTCGGTATAGGTGGCATAGGGATACCGCTTGTACAGTTTTTCGGATAGGCTCTTAGAGCTTGTCTGGTAACTACCCAGTTCCCCGGGCCGGTCTCCAGACCGCGCCCGACGTCGCTACGATGGGAAGTGGATGCCGTAATCCGGCCAAATAACCGCCGGGTTGGGTGGCCCGGTCAGAGACCGGCCACAGCCTGGGTAGTTACCTTGTCTGAAAAGTTGCCATAGGTCGGCTTTTGGGTATACTTTGGGCACGAGGACTTTAGTAGGAGGCACTCTCATGGCCGGGCGAGCCCAAAGGCAACCTCATCCAACCGACTTGTCCGATGTTGATGGCAGCGTATTGAACCATACCTGCCGACACCGAAATCCGGGGGAAGACTCCGAAAGGTGATTGTTCAAACTTTGGGGAGCAGGCAAGAGAGGGTATATCTCCCCATATGCGTCAACTTAAGTTGGGGCGGGTGACGGGACGATACCGGTGAGCAGGCTGGCGAAACGGCGGGCGGCATCGGCCAGTTGCAAAGGACGTTTGCGCCGGGAAGAGCAGAGGTGACGCCGGAAGGGGGCCGGGTTTTCCAGCAGGAGGAGAACGACAGCCGAGGGGCGGATGATCTCGCATAGATGGTCATACACCATCTTGACGACGGGG
>Ga0209101_1001031_pt1 | contig 21772 bp, 16 predicted proteins | sample ConPoolayeCmetaG_FD_185481 | JGI IMG/M metagenome (GOLD analysis project Ga0209101, IMG submission 185481) | Hot spring microbial mat communities from California, USA to study Microbial Dark Matter (Phase II) - Cone Pool mat layer C metaG... ...
AGCGCATAGCGGCAGGCCAATCAGGTAGGTAGTTACACCGTGAAAGCAAGTACCTATTCAGACGCTGACTCAAGTCAGCCTCTTGGGGCCTGCGCCGACCTGGGGCGTCGGCGCAGGCCGGCGCCCGGCGTAGCGCGCCCCCAAAGGCCAATTTAATCGGATTATAGATACAAAGAAAATGAACCTACGTGGACTGCTCCCGCTGATCCGTGAATTGCCCGCCTACCGCGCTTTGCTTGAGGCACTGAAGCGCGACCAGGCCACCGAACCGCTTTCGCTGCTCTATGCCGCACGTCCATACCTGATCGCCGCGCTGGCCGATGATCTGCAACGCCCCCTTGTGTTGATCATGGCCCGCTCCGAGCAGGTTAACACGGTCATCGACCAGCTCCGCCAATGGCTGCCCAGGCCCGAAACGGTCTTGCGCTTTGCCGAACCGGAAGCGCTGCCCTATGAACGCATCCCATGGGCCACCGAAACCGTCCAAGAAAGACTGCAAGCCCTCGCCGCGTTGACCCGTTGGCAAGCAGGCGAGCCGCCGCCCCTCATCGTCACCTCGGCGCGTGCGCTGATGCAGCCGACCATCCCCTACCGCGAATTTGTGATCGGCACGCGAACGCTGCGTCGCGGCCAGACGATCGACCTGACTCGGATGCTCGCCACCTGGCTCGAACTCGGCTACGAAACGGTAAGCGTGGTGGAATCGCCCGGCACATTCAGCCGACGCGGCGGAATGATCGACATTTATTCGCCCGGCGACCGCTTGCCGGTGCGCATCGAACTGTTCGGCGACGAGATCGACAGCCTGCGCACTTTTGATCCGGCCACCCAACGCTCGCTGACACAAATCGAACAATGTACCATCACCCCGGCAAGCGAAGCATTGCCCAAATTCGGACACCTGGCCGCCGCCAGATTGGCCCAACTGGACACCTCAACCATGCACGGCCCGGCACGAGCCGAATTTCAGTCCGACATCACCGCGCTCCAGGCCGACGAGCCGTTCAAAGGGATCGAATTTTACATCCCCTACCTCTATACCAACCCCGGCACCCTGCCCGACTTTGCCCCGGCCAACGGCCTGATCGTGATCGATGACCGCTTTGACCTGCAACAAGCCATCGCCGAGATGGAAACACAGGCCGTCGAGCTGCGCGAATCATTACACAACAGCGGCGAACTGCCCGGCAACATGCCCATCCCATATCTGACCTGGGATGAACTGAACGAAATCCTTTTGGACCGACATCCACTGGTGCTCGGCTATGAGCGGGAAATGGACTGGAGCGAAGAAGAGGAAGATGTGCCCCAAGCGCTTACCTCAGACGCGCCGCTCAAGGCACATTTTGCGAACGGGCCGCGCTATGGCGGCCAATTGCGCCAGGTGATCGAGGCGTGGAATGAAATGCAGCGCTCCGGCCATACGCTGGTTGCCGTCACCCGTCAGGCCGAGCGTCTGTGCGAGTTGTGGCGCGCCCACAACGGGCCGATCCGTCCCGTCGACGAAATCGCCACGCCGCCGAAACAACGCACCCTCAACCTGGTTGCGGGCACCCTCGATCAGGGGTGGATACTGCGCATCTCACCAGACCGCCCCCCGCTGGTCTTGTTCACCGACACCGAAATTTTCGGCTGGAGCAAACCACGTCCCCGTCGTCCACGCCGCAAACCCAAACACCCAGAGCTATTCTTTGCCGATCTCCAGGTCGGTGATTACGTCGTCCATGTCGATTACGGCATCGGCATCTTTCAAGGGCTGGTCAAAGCGGCTATTGACGCGAATGTCGAACGTGAATACCTGCACATCGAATACGCCGAAGGCGACAGCATTTATGTGCCCATTCACCACGCCGACCGCATCAGTCGCTACATCGGCGCATCAGACCGACCGCCCGAAATCCACCGTTTGGGCACGGCCACCTGGAATCAGGTCAAGGCGCGGGCCAAAAAAGCCGCCCTCGACGTAGCCCGCGAACTGCTCGAACTCTACTCGGCACGACTGGTGGTGCCCGGCCACGCCTTTGCGCCCGACACCGAATGGCAGCACGAGCTAGAAGCCTCTTTTCCCTACATCGAAACCGAAGACCAGATCGGCGCCATCGCCGATGTCAAGGCCGATATGGAAAAGCCACGGCCGATGGACCGGCTGATCTGCGGCGATGTAGGCTATGGCAAAACCGAAGTTGCCTTGCGCGCCGCCTTCAAGGCGGTGATGGACGGCAAACAGGTCGCCGTGCTGGTGCCGACCACCGTGCTCGCCCAACAACACTGGACCACCTTCAAACGCCGCCTGGCTCCCTTTCCGGTGCGGGTCGAGATGCTCTCTCGCTTTCGCACCGACAAGGAACAGCAAGAACTGGTCAAAGCACTTGCCGGCGGTGAGATCGACATCGTGATCGGCACGCATCGCCTGTTATCTCAAGACATCGCATTTAAGGACCTGGGCCTGCTGATCATTGACGAGGAACAGCGCTTTGGCGTCACCCACAAAGAACGGCTCAAAAAGATGCGCACCGAAGTAGATGTGCTGACGATGACCGCCACACCGATCCCGCGCACCATGTACATGGCGCTGACCGGCGCACGCGACATGAGCACCATCGACACGCCCCCCGAAGAACGCCTACCGATCAAGACGCACGTTGGTGAATATGACCCCATGCTGGTGCGCATGGCCATTTTGCGCGAACTGGATCGTGGCGGACAGGTCTTTTTTGTCCACAACCGCGTGCATGGGATCAACGCCATCCGTCAGCAGCTTGAGCAACTTGTGCCCGAAGCCACCTACGCCATCGGCCACGGACAGATGCCAGAACGCGAGTTGGAAAGGGTAATGATGGACTTTGCCGAGGGGAGAATCGACGTGTTGGTCTGCACAACCATCATCGAAAGCGGGCTGGACATTCCCAACGCCAACACGATCATCGTTCATCACGCCGACCGTTTTGGGCTGGCCCAGCTCTACCAGTTGCGCGGGCGGGTAGGACGGGGTGCCAACCGTGCTTATGCCTACTTTTTGTATGACCGACACGCCAACCGAATGACCGAAGCCGGCCGTCGCCGCTTGCAAGCCATGCTGGAAGCAGGAGAACTCGGCGCCGGATTCACCATCGCCATGCGCGATCTGGAAATTCGCGGCGCCGGTGACCTGCTCGGCACCCAGCAGCACGGGCACATTGCCGCCGTTGGGTTTGACCTGTATACACGCCTGCTGGCCCAGGCGGTCAGTGAACTCAAGGGCGAGTCGCCACGCCTGTTAACCGGCGATCGACAGGCAGCGCTGCTGCCGTTGGAACAGCAAGTCCAGATCAACCTGCCGATCGAGATCGCTATCCCGCCCGATTATGTGGCCGACGAAACGCTGCGCCTCCAGTTATATCGCCGCCTGGCCACATTGACCACCCGCACCGAGATCGACGCGATGCGCGCAGAACTGGAGGACCGTTTTGGACCACTGCCTGAGGCAACCCAAAACCTGCTCTACCAGCTCTGGATCAAAGTGCTGGCTACCCGCGCCCGCGTGGAGACCATTGTCGGTGAGTACAAACGAATCGTCGTGCGCGCCGAGTCGCTGGAAAAGGTCAACCGGATCGTTTTGCAAAAGCAGGTTGGGCCGCATGCGCATGTATTGCGTCGTGAAATTCATTTACCGCTGGACAAAGCCGGAGCCTGGCAGGCAGAACTGGAACATACCCTTGAAGCAATGGCCCAGATGGTTGAGCAGCAAATAGTTCCCCACCAGACGCCGACCGGCTGAAACTGCTCAGCCTGGCCCCAGAACACGGATAAACGCGGATCAACAAAATAAAAAATCCGTGTCAATCCGTTGCACCCGTACCAATCCGTGTCCGATTGTTCACCTTGCCCCGCAGGCCTGCAAACATGCCTGCATATGTCCCCGAGATTCTGCCGCGATGGTAATGCACTGCTCCAGCGTGTAGCCCTGAGCCTTGGTGCCGATGATCTCCAGGTCCAATGGCCCCTGGTAGCCATGCTCATGCAACACGCGGATATAGCCCACCAGATCGATCTCCCCACGCCCGTTGGTCTGCATCGACGGCTCACCCGGCCCCTGTTGTCGCCCTTTGCAGTCGCGGATGTGGACATGCCGCACCCGCTCGATGACCGCCTTGATCGCCGCGACCGGATTTTCACCGGCACGGTAAATATGCGAAGGGTCCATATCGATCCCCAAAGCGGGGGAGGCAATCTCACGCATCGCCCGCAATGTGGTTGGGGTATTGTAAATGCTCGCCCCAACGTGCGCCTTGACGCACAAAGTCACACCGTACCGCTCGGCCATTTGCGCCAGCCGCCCCAGTGAATCGATCACTTGCGGCCACAGAGCTTCGTCATCGGACTTGCCGCCCGGCCCACAGTTGATGATCGGAATGCCCAACTCGACCGCAGCCTGCATCGCCGTTTCCATCACCTGTGGGTCCTGGCGTGGTTGCTCCATCGCCAGCAGTTCCAGCCCATAGGTGTGGGCAAGCCGTCGGATCTCGGGCACAAGCTCACGCCAACGCTCCAAAACCAAATGCTCGCTCATCCCATTGATGGCCGAGAGTTCGATACCATCATAACCGGCCATCGCCGTGTATTTGAACGCCGTTTCCATGTCGAACGCGCCAAAAAGCACCGAATTTGCTCCGAGTTTCATACTCATCATTCCTCCCCAACGAGACGTGAAACAGGTCACGCCTCACGTTTCACGCCTCACGCCTCACGCAATCATTATTTTACGTAAACCACCGTTTCTGTTTCCAATGATTCAATGGCCGCTTGCAGCACCTTTTGGGCCGCCAGGCCGTCGGCGCCGGAGCCGTCGATCTCGTCCGGCGAAACGCCTTCCTCAAGCTGCTCGATAAAGCGGCCCAAACGGGCGCGAAAGGTATCATCAAAGTCGCGCATGCCGCCGAACAGGTTGGGGTTGGTGTAAACCGTCTTTTCCAGGCTGTCGGCCGGATAAAGGGTCACCTGCTGGAAAACATCTTCGATCACAAAACGTCCGCCGGTGCCGGCCACTTCGCAGCGTTCCATCGGATGGCCCCGCTCGATGTCGTAGCTGCCGGTCAGGTGGCCGACCACCCCGTTCTTGAAGCGCATGTTGAATTGCGCCGTCGACCAGATCACCCGCCCCGGGGCTTTGGTGGCAAAACAGTGCACCGCTTCTACGTCGCCACAAAAATAGCGCATGATGTCCACCGTGTGCGGATGCAAGGCCTTGATCTGAAAATAAGGCGAACTTTCACGGGGATTCTTGATCCACATGCTCATGTTGATAAAGAGCAGGTGGCCCAACCGCCCTTCTTCAACCCATTTTTTGGCCAGTCGATGGGCATGGTTGAAGCGATGGTTGAGATTGATCCCATAGCAAAGTCCCTTTTTCCTGGCCAAAGCGACCATTTCTTCGGCCTCGGCGATGTTGTTCGAGATCGGCTTTTCGCCCAACACGTGACAGCCGAACTCTAAAGCCTGCATAGTCGGCTCGTAATGCTCGCTGCCGTACTCATAGCCACCGGTCGCAATGCTGCACACATCGGGTGACAGCGCCTTGAGCATCGTTTCGACATCGTAAAAGGCAGGCACGCCCAGGCGTGCGGCTGCGCGGTCGGCACGGTCGCGCTTGATATCACACACCCCTACCAGCTCAGCTTGCGGATGTTCACGATATACATCGGCATGCTTGTTGCCGATAGGCCCCAGACCGATCACACATACTCGCTGCACAAGCTCCTCCTGAAAGACAAATTACACGTCATGCCCATTCAATCAGCACAGCCCCGGCAGACCGCAACCAAAGTGTGAGAGCGAGACTTTAGCCGGAACATTCCGCCCGCAGGCTTCACGCCGGGTGATCCTTTGCGGCCTGCTGAGCTGCATTGCTATACGTACCCATACTCGATCATGGCCGACTTGAGAAACTCAAAGTCATGTACACCCGGATCGTTCTTCCAGCGCCCCACCACATCGGGCCTGACGATGATCCGTGCCAAAGGGATGCCCAAAAAGGCTTCCAGACGGGCCAGTGTTTCTTCTTGTTTGAGCACAAAATCCTCAAAACGCACCTCGATCCATTCGGCCGGCTTGGGCATCGCCTTGACCAGCTTGTACTGATAAAGCCACGAGATGGCGCGACGCTCGCGCTCATCGTCGGTAGGGGGATAAGAGATGCCGAAATCGGCCAAATCATCGGTCAGGTGACGGCCCAAAATGCTGTCACGCGGATCGCGGATCCAAAAAATGTATTTGGCCTGCGGAAACATGCGCATGATCCAGGGAAAACAAAGGGTCGTTTCTGGGATTTTCCAGCCCTTGTGCTCGTCCTGGCTGTTGAGCACCGTCTTGAGGTATGAATGGATCAAGTCGATGAACGTTTGCGGAATCTCCATCGTGAGCAGGTCGCTCCAATCCCACTCCAGGCCCCCCAGCCATTTGACATAACGGGCCATCACCCGACAAGCCTCGTACATATCCTGCGGCGGCAAGAGATCGCCAGAGCGGTTGAGCGGCTCACCCATAAAGACATTGCTGGCATACAAGGTGTGCGATATGGCGCGGGTGCCGCCATGCCCACGCCCGATGATGATAATGAGTGACATCGAAATAACCTCAACTGGAGATGTAAATATGTTACGTTTGCGTCTGGTCTGCCTATAAGGTGATAACCTGGCCGGTTTGCCACGATTCGATGATCGCCTCGATGATCGTTTGGACATGCAAAGCATCGGCGCCTGAGGCATCGATTTCTTCGGGGCGGACCCCGGCGATGTTCTGCTCCACCCACTTGCCGATACGGCTGGCAAAGGTTTCGCTAAAATTCATCATACCACCTACATAATCGTAGGTAATCGTCTCGCGGCTGCGGCGTGGATAAAAGGTGAGATGCTCGCAGGCGTCGAGCAACACAAAACGCGCTTCCGAGCCGACCACTTCGAGCGTTTCCAGGCCATAGGAGCCGCCGGCATCATAAGAACCGGTCAGATGGCCGATGATGCCGTTTTTGAAAAGCAAATTGACCTGCACATTCGACCAGCAAACCCGCCGGCCGTCGGGGGTATCTGCGCGGGGACCCTTTTTGAAAAAAGCCTGCACCTTGGCCACGTCGCCGCCAAAATAGCGCATCACGTCCAGTGAGTGGGGATGCAGGGCGCGGATGTGAAACCATGGTGAAGTTTCGTTGGGGTTGTTGATCCACATGGTCATGTTGATGAGGTTGATCTCGCCCAACTTGCCTTCGTTGACCCATTGTTTGGCCAACAAGGCCGCCGGCGTAAAACGATGGTTGAGGTTAATGCCGTAGCGCACACCCTTTTTCCTGGCCAGCTCAACCATTTCGCGGGCCTCTTGGAGGTTGTTCGAGATCGGCTTTTCGCCCAGGGTGGGAATGCCCGCCGACAACAACTCGATGGTCGGGCGGTAATGGTCACCGCCGTTTTCAACGCCGGCCGTGCACATGCTTGCCGCGTCGATGCGAATGCCGCTGTTGAGCATATCTTGCACCGAGTAAAAAGCTCGACAGCCATACTCCTGCGCAGCCCGGTCGGCACGTTCCCTGATAATGTCGCATACGGCGACGATTTTGCAGTCGGCACGTTTTTGATACACACGCGCATGGGTGTTGCCGATGTTGCCCATGCCGACGATCGCAACGTTTAGCATCATAGACTCCTTTTGAAAAAGTAGACAAGGAAAAAGTGGACAAGATTAGAGAAGAATGACGAGTGGAAAGCCGGTCTTCAATTCCACCTGTCTACCTGTTCCCTGTTACTTGTCTGCTTCTTCCCTGGATTTGGCTTGTAATTTGGCGGCCTGGCTGACGTCGCCGATATGCAGGGTGTCATAAGCCTGTTGTGATGAGGTAAACGCGCCGACGCCCTCGTGTCCATGCCAATCGCCCTGATGATAGATGGGGTTGGGCAAACCGGTCTCGGCTTCGCGTTTGGCAATCCACGCTTCCATACGCGCTTTGAGCAAGGCGACCATTTCCGGCTCTTGATCGGCCAGGTTGTGATTCTCCTCCGGATCTTGAACCAGATTATACAACTCGACCGGTGGTTTGAAGTGAAAATCCGGCTCCAAGGCCACGATCAGCTTCCATTCGGGAGTGCGCCAGCCGTGCTTGCGCATCCATGTGCACTCGGTGATGTAAAATTCGCTGTCAAAAGAAGCCACTTCGCCGCGCACCAACTTCATCAAACTCTGGCCGTCAAAGGCAATGCCCGGATCGATCTCGGCCAGTTCCATCAATGTCGGCACCAGGTCTTGCTGACGATTATAGCCCTTGACCCGCTTGCCGGCCGGTACCTTGGCCGGATAACGGATGATCAACGGCACATGCAGCACATTATCATAGGTGCCATGGTGATCAAACCAGCATTCGTGATCATAAAGGGTTTCGCCATGGTCGGCATTGATCACCACAATGGTCTCGTCAAGAATACCATGCGCTTCCAAAGCGGCGAAAATGGACTGGATCGCCGCATCCATGTACGCGATAGCACCGTCATATTGGGCGATGACATAATCCTTGTCGGTAATGCCGGGCGGCATCCAGGTGGCGAAAAAGTCGCGGAATGGCTTGAAACTCATCACCGGATCCATCGAATGGTTGTTGGGATCGCATTCATTGCCGTGGTAAAACATACGTTCAAAGGGTTGTGGCGGCAGATAGGGCGCATGCGGGTCCATATGACGCAAAAAGAGGAAAAAGGGCTTTCCGTCCGCGACCAGGCGATCCAGCTCAGGAAGAGCAACCTCGTTGAGATTTTGCGCCTTGGGGCTACGTCCTTCATTCCAACTGCCCCAACCGGCATAATTGAGATAGGTATCAAAACCCCGCGAAGCCGGATTGCCGCTAAAGCCAACACAAGTGGTGTTGTATCCATGTTCACGGAGAATTTCGGCTAATGTTTTGACCTCTGGACGAAGCGGCCCTTTGTGCCGCAGAGCCACCACCTGCGTGGTAAAGAGGTCCATCCCGGTCAACATCGAGCCATAGCCGGGCGTGGTGGGGATGTAGGCACTGAAGGTGTTTTCAAAAAGCGTGCCCCCCTGAGCAAAACGATCAATATGTGGAGAGGTGAGCCGTTTGTAGCCGTAGCAGCTCAAATGATCGGCGCGCAACGAGTCAATGCCGATAAGCAAAATGTTGGGTTTTTTAGTCATACACTTCTCCTTTGTCGGTTTGGAGTTTATCTGAAAAGCCATTTCAAATGGTTTTTTAGTTTAACGCACATAAGGATCGGCCGCGTCACGCAAACCGTCACCCATAAAATTAAAGGCCAACACGGTCAAAATGACAAAGAAACATGGAATCAACAGCCAGGAATAGTGCGCAATCGACCCTACATCTTGGGCATCCTGAAGCAACACGCCCCAGCTCACTACCGGCGGTTGCAGACCAAGGCCCAAAAAACTCAACGAAGTCTCGCCCAGGATCATATTGGGCACAGAAAGTGTGAGTTGAACGATGATATAGCTGAAAAAGGAAGGCAAAAGGTGACGGACGATAATGCGCATATCGCTTGAACCGGCCAGCCGGGCCGCAATCACAAAATCTTCGTCACGCAACGAAAGCAATTTGCCGCGCACCACACGGGCCAATCCGGTCCAGCCGATGATCGAGAGGAGAATGACAATGCCAAAGTAAATGCGTAACGGCGGCCAGTCACGCGGCAGGGCCGCCGCCAAAGCCATCCACAGCGGCAGGTGCGGGATCGAGATCAGCAGATCGATCGCCCGCTGGACAACCGTGTCCACAACGCCGCCCAAATACCCCGAAAGGCCGCCCAACAGCAACCCCAAGGTAAAGGTGATCGCAATCCCCACCAGGCCGATCGACAACGAGATACGCGCACCGTACATCACGCGCGTGAACAAATCGCGCCCCAGTCGGTCGGTGCCCATCAAGAAGAACGGCCCATCATTCTCGACCCCCCAAAGATGCACGTCGGTCGGAAACAGGCCCCAAAATTTGTACGGTTCCCCGTGCACAAAAAAGCGGACATCAAAAATCTTGTCCCGATCCTCAACGAAATACCGGCGGGCCGAAGATTCATCAATCTTGCGTTCCAGGTCATAGACAAAAGGTCGTAGCCGGAAACCTTGCTCCGGATGCACAAAATGTAACTTTTGTGGTGGAGCGTACAAATAGCGGCGAAAGCGGCTGGTGGGCAGATAGGGGCTGAGAAACTCGCAAAAGAGCACCAAAATGTACAAAAAGATGATCACCGCGCTGCCGATCATCGCCAGGCGGTGCTTGCGAAACTTCCACCAGATAAGTTGCCACTGTGAAGCCTGAAAAAAGCGTTCGTCTTCGGTTTTTTTTGTGCCGATCAGGTTCATCTTCCCGCCGCTCCATAACGAATGCGCGGATCGACCGCTGCCAACAAAATGTCGGATAGCAAAGTTCCGATCACGGTCAATGTGCTTAAAATCATCACAAAACTGCCGGCCAGATACATATCTTGCGACATCAGAGCCTTGAGCAACACCGGGCCACAAGTCGGCAGGTTGAGCACAATGGAAGTAATCCCCTCACCGGAAACCAGGCTGGGGAGCAACCAGCCAATCGTGCTGATCATCGGGTTAATGGCAATGCGCACCGGATATTTGAACAACAACTTGCGTTCCGACACCCCTTTGGCGCGTGCCGTGGTCACATAAGGCTTGCGCAACTCGTCGAGCAACGTGCCCCGCATCACCCGAATCAGCCCGGCGGTGCCGCTGATGCCGATGATGATCACCGGCAGCCACATCCGCTTGAGCATATCCATCACCTTGGCAAAACTCCATGGCGCATCGGCGTATTCGGGCGAAAAAAGGCCGGTGGCCGAAAAGCCCAAACGAGTGATCGCCAGATACATCAACACCAAAGCCAGCAAAAAGCCGGGCACCGACATGCCGATAAAACCCAGAAAGGTGAAAAAATAATCTCCCGGCGAATATTGATGAGTGGCCGCATAGATGCCGATCGGGATCGCCGTCGCCCAGACAAACAACAACGAAGCGGTCGAAATCACCATCGTCAGCAAAAGCCGATCGCCGATCACCTCACTCACCGGTTTACCCCAATCAAAGGAGCGGCCAAAATCGCCCCAGCGCAAAATCTTCCACATCCACCACAGATAGCGCCAGTAAAGCGGTTTGTCCAGGCCATATTCTTGAACCAAACGAGAAATCGTCGCCTCATCAAGCCGCGTTCCTGATTGCTCCAGACGGGTAATGTAAGCGGTCAGATAATCGCCGGGCGGCAATTCGATGATGATAAAGGTGAGAATCGAAATGACGATCAGCAAGGGAATGAGTTGAAAAAAGCGATAAATGATGTAATTTAACATCAGAATCCTCCTTAGAACCCGTCCGAAAAAGCCGACAAACGGCATCCTTATGCTGCCTGATCGACGCATAGGGATGCATACATCGGTTACGGTTTCCGGATAAGCTCTTATTGGCAGGCCGTGAACACGGCTGACTTGTCCAAAGACAGGTAGGGGAACAGCCGAGCTGTGCCCCTACCTGGATTTCTATGGAGAATTCTACGACTCGTAATACATCTGTTCGAGCGCAAAGTTGGCCGCAATGGCAAAGCCGGAGGTCGGCACGTTGCGTAGCTTTTTGTTGACGATCAGCGGATACTTGACCCGTTCGACGGTGACGATGACGTATACGTTGTCGTACATCATCTTTTTCCATGCCGCAATGGCCTGCTCACGCTCTTCACCGTCCACCACAATGGATTTGTTGACCAGGTCCATAAACCGTTTCACGTCTTCGGGCGGTTCTTCCCCTTGCTCACCGTTGGTGGTCAGCCAGTCATTCCAGAGATTGCCCCAGCTATAGGGATTGGCATCCCACAACGCACCCCACCACAGTTCGGGGAAGTGATGCCAGCGCACACGGGCGCGCAGTTCGTTGGCCGTTTCACGTTCACCGCGCAGCGACGCTTCGAGCACTTTCATCGAGGCATTGATGCCGACCGCTTTATAGTCCTCGATGATCAGTTCGCATACCGGCACAATGTCCGAAGCATCCGTTGAGACCTCAAAAGGAATCTCGAACGGTTGACCGTTGGGAGCCAGGCGGAAACCATCGGGACCGCGTTTGTTCATGCCCATTTCGTCGAGCAAGCGATTGGCTTCTTTTGGATCATACTCGCTGGGCGACAGTTTGGGCAATTCGGCATAGCCAAAATAGACCGCATCGATGATCGTCTCACGGTCGGTGGCCAACGAGAGCGCACGACGGAAACGCACATCCTGTACCACCATCCGCCACGTTTCGTCTGCAAAGGTCTGGTTGATTGTTACATCGGTCGGCGAAACGTGCATATCGAGCAACTGGATACGGTAGCCACCCTTTTCGGCATTTTCGTTGTACAGGGCATAGTTGTCCATGGTGGCGTCTTCGCGCAAAAAGTCCACTTCGCCGGCAATAACCTTGAGCTGCGACATCTCCACGTCGGCCACCACCGCCGAGTTGATCCCATTGATGTAAGGAAGCTGCTGGCCTTCCTCGTCGACCTTAAAGTAGTAAGGGTTGCGCTCGTATTTGCTGTAGGTGTTGCCCACTTCAACCGCAAACCAGGGCTGCAGATTGGGGAAGCCGACTGCTTTGGGGTTGCAAAGGTCCCAGTTGTTGGCGTTTTTAGACCAAAACAGCGTCCACCACTCGCCCTGAGCCAACGACTGCTCCTTGATCAGCGGTTCGAGTTTTTCCAGCGGCGTGTAATTGACGTGGAACTGGGTCAAAAAGTGCTTGGGTTTGAGCAGTTCGGTGTACCCCTTCCACTGGACGATGGCCAAAAAGGCCGGAAAGCCGGCGTATGGTTCGGTAAAGTTGACGGTGAAGGTATAGTCATCCACCACCTCGATGACCAAGGGATCCCCTTTCGCCGAGTTGCCGGTACGCATCCAGTTCGGGAAGCGTGGGGTCAACTTTTCGTTCAAGAGGATATCTTCGTACACAAAGCGCACATCATCCGAGGTGACCGGCTCACCATCCGACCACTTGAGGCCGGGACGCAGATGGAAAGTAAAGGTGCGCCCACCGTCCGAAACCTCAAAGCTCTCGGCCACCCCACCGCCGATGCCTTCGGCCAAAATGCCGGGCGCAGCCAGCAACGGCTCATCGTTGCCGACAAAAATATCCGGCTGCCAGGTGGGGCTGGGCTGTACGGTGCGAATGATACCACCATATTTGCCCACGGTGAAATCGAGGTCTTGCAGAGGAATTTCGTTGCGCGATTTGGTGAGCACTTTGGGGTTTTTGGGCAGACGCTCATCCAGTGGAGGTAACTTGCCTTCTTTGACCAATTGTTGCAATTCGGGCGCCTGTTTGGTCGAGACACCGGCTACTTCGACGACCTTTTCTTTCTCAACGACCTTGGTCACTTCTTTCTCGACAACCTTGGTCACCTCGACTTGCTTTTCAACCTCTACGGTCTCTTTGACCACCTTTTCAACTTCGACCGTCTCTTTGACGACCACCGTCTTGGGTTGGCAGGCAATCAATCCTGCCCCCGCGGCCGACATTGCGGCAACACGCAAAAAATGACGACGACTCAATTTTTCGGCAGGCATCTCTTTCGCTCCTTTTTAACATAGGGGAAAACACAGCGCTGTTTGCAAAACAGTCCCGAGTGGCCGAACGTCCCCGATTCGCACACTCTCCTGAACCGATGCGTCGATCACCTCCTCTCCGATGAACGAGGTCGCCCCCATACTTGGGGAGTCCAATGTGCCGATACCGCCCGTCCAACGACATAGTTGAACGAGATGTGTTTCATCTGGTTTCTTTTTAACGGACGACGAAAGAAAAGGTCAGCGAAACAAAAGAAATTATACCCGGTTTTTCCCCTTTGTCAAATCCGGCAAACGGCCGGACAACGCTCCCCTACCCTATCCCCAAAACGCAGCCGACCCATCCCAATGCGTCGGTATCATCGGCATCGGGATGCCGCTTGCTACGGCAGTGGCCATAGCCGACGCATCCCAATGCCGAAAAACGCAGCCGACGCATCCCAATGCGTCGGCATCAGCGGCATCGGGATGCCGCTGATACGGTTTTTCAGACGGTATAACCGGCATCGGGATGCCGCTTGTTTTTCAGACAGGCTCTAGGGCCCAACCGCAACCATCACCTGCTCATCACCGGCCATCCCGACCTGTTGCCCCGGCTTGACGATCAAAAAATCCTCCCCCCACTCACCATTTAGCAATCGACGGATCAGCACCATATCGCCGATCAACCGCTCAAAGCGCCAGCCACGACGAGCGGCTTCCGCGCGCGTTTGTGCTTCGATCGCCGCCCCGTCACCCAGGCCCAAATCGATAAACGCCGCCCGGTTATAATGTTGTTGCCATGCCCCCATCACTTCCATCAAATAATCGGCGTTATCCTGGCCGTATTTTTTGACATATTCTTCGTACACCCCTCGTATGTCGCCATCGGTTGCGGCGCCGATCGACAACACCGTGCCGCTGCCATTGGCCCGTTCAAGGTAATCGAGCACGTACCAGTAGGTGCCGGGATGCTCACGAAACTGTTCGCCATAGCGCGCACGGCTGCCCAAAAAAAGGGTGATACAGTCGTGCGCGCGTGGAATCACCAGCGGCACGTCACGGGCCACCAACCCCTCGGTAGATTTGCCACACAAGCCATAGGCCAGAACCACTGCATCATAACCACTCCCCTGCGCGGCATCGACTGCTGCCTGCAATCGCGCACGCAAGTCGGGTGGATCGTTATGCCAGCCCAACCGAAAAAGCTCAACATCGACAACATGGGGCGAGTAAGCCGCGCACAGGTACACCAGACGTGTCAGTGCCTCACAGGCCAGACATTTGAGCCGCATGGCACACTCCTCAATCGATCAACGCCTGATACACGGCCACCCGGAAATCGGGGACCACCGGATAGGTGCCGCTGGGCATGAACTGGAGCATTAACAAGCCGATCAACTCTTCCTGGGGGTCGATCCAAAAGTTGGTATTGGCCGCCCCACCCCAGCCGTAGACCCCTGACGATCCCAACATTTTCGACCGCGCCGGATCGATCAGCACACCGAACCCCAAACCAAAGCCCGTCGACGGATCATCCCAGATATGCATCCCTGCCGGTAGGTGATTCATCCTCATCAATTCGACCGTTTTACGCCCCAACAGCCGCACACCGTCCAGTTCGCCCCCGTTGAGCAGCATTTGGGCAAAGCGCATATAATCCGGTGCGGTTGAAATCAGCCCGCCGCCGCCCGACGGACACCGGGTCGGCCGGGCAAATTCGCTGGTAGACGGATGATCGATCACCTTGAGACCGCCGGTGGGAGATGGCCCATAATTGACCGCAAAGCGATCGAGCTTGTTTTGTGGAACACAAAAATGCGTATCGTTCATTCCCAACGGATCGAAAATGTGTTCCTGGAGGAACTGCTCAAAAGGCATGCCGGAGACCACCTGCACCAGATAGCCCAGCACGTCGGTCGCCACACTGTAACGCCAGGCCGTCCCCGGTTGATGGGCCAGTGGCAAAGCCGCAATGCTCTCGACCACCTTGTCCATCGGCAAATTGCGGCCAAACCCCGCCGACTGCCACAATCGTCTGATGTACAGTTTTTCAACCGCATCGTCGGGCGACAGCCCATAGGCCAGCCCGGCGGTATGGGTCAACAGATCATGGATCGTGATCTCGCGCACCGGCGCAACGGTCTCGAATTTGTTCTCGTCACCACCGGCAAAAACGCGGACCTCCTTAAAGGCAGGAATAAAGCGGGCTATCGGATCGGTGAGTTGAAAAAGCGATTCTTCATAGAGCATCATCACCGCCACACTGGTGATCGGCTTGCTCATCGAATAAATGCGCCACAGGGTGTCGAATTGCACCGCTTTGCCCCCTTCGACATCCATCTGTCCAAAACACCCGGCATAAACCAGCCGGCCACGTCGGCCAACCATAGCCAGAATGCCGGCGATCTGACCACGATCGACGTAGCGCTGCATCGCCGCGTCAACACGCGCCAAACGCGCCGAAGAAAATCCAACCGACTCTGGTTCCACAGTGTGCATAGTAGACCTTTCTAGAAAGCATAGATTATTGAAAAATATCAAAGGACGTTTTAAATCCAACAGCCTTACAAGTTTCAGACCCGACAAACCGCAAGGGGACACCCAGAGCGAAGCCTTCAGTCCAAGTCTCGACTCTAACCAAGAGCCTATCCGAAAAAACCGTACAAGCAGCATCCCGATGCCGCTTATACCGACGCATAGGGATGCGTCGGCTATGGGATGCGTCGGCTATGGGATGCATCGGCTACGTTTTTCGGAGACTCTAAATTGAGGTTTACCGAGGCTCACCCTTGTTCGTGGTGCAAATAACGCGCGGCAATAAAAGCAAGACCATGTTCGGTCAGGGCGCGAGCGGTGGCATTGAGCGCAGCATGCTTGTCCAAATAGTTGCGCAACAGGTGCGGCATATCTCCGGCCACCTCGATCTCGGCCTTGTCGCGGAAATAATCCAGGATGTCCGAAGGATGTTCACGTATTTGTTCGATCTCCGGATCACCGCCTTCATGCTTGGCCGAGATATTGACCACCTGTGCGGCCACCTGCACCAGCTCATCACGACGATTGTACGGTTGACGCACGATGCTTTTCCACGTCTCGGTGATGTGATGTTCAAAGCGTACCACCTGCTCAAAGCCCAATGCCTTGCGCACCTCGGCGGTGATCTCGATGGTTTCATTGTTGACCGAATTGGACCAATTGAACCCGATCAACGGGCTGCTGCCGTCTTCGCGGGCAAAGAGTTTAGCGCCGATCAGCGTCCACAAGGCCGCATAGGGGTTGTCATTGCCCATGAAAACGCTGATCTTGAAAGTGATATCCACCCCCAGCTTGAAGAGCAGGTAGCCCAGCAGCACCGTGCCGGGGTTGACATTGAGCACCTGTGGAACGCCATAGGTGGTGTAATAGTACAAAAACTCGTCCAGCCACCTGAGCGCATAATCGTTCGGCTGGCCTACGCCGCCGAAATAGCCGGTGATCGTCGCCGGGCCACCCAGGTGCACATTAGCCCCATCGGTCCCTTTGGTATCGAGCGTCTCCACATAGCTGGCACCGATGATCTGCATGGCCGCGGCCACGGCCAAAATGTCGCCATCGGCGGCCTGCTCTTTCATCTTGCGCACACGAATAAAACGCCCCGGCATCAATTCTTGCCGTTCGATGGCCTGTTTCGCTTCGCTGATGAGAAAAGGGAAATACTGGAGCGCGCTGATCTCCAGCGTCACGGCGAGGTCGTCTCGAAAGGTCATTTCGTCGGCGCGGCTGCCGAGCACCTTACGCCGGTACTCGGCCTCCGAAATGAACGCGCGCCGGGCACGTTGCTCGATCAACCACTCCAGATCGGCAACGTAAGGGGAATTGATCGCGCGCAAGCGGCCCATCAAATTCTCCAGTTTGCGCGCTTCTGCTGCCCGACGGTTGATCTCTTCCGGGGGGCCGTATTTCTCGACCACATGCAACAGGTCGGCAATCACCCGACAGTTCGGGTCAAGCAACAGGGCGTTGATGTCGTCCAGATGCACGGGAGAAATCCAGAGCCGGTCTTGAAGTCTGCTCGCCATTGAGCTACCTCCTATTTACTCGATTTGAAATAACCTGAATTCCGTCAAAAGCTAACTTGACCTTATGATGTATAAAAAATCTAATTTTTTCACAGATCGTGCAACCTCACCGAACGAATGCTCGGCCACACTTTCGCATCGTTCCGGCACAATGCCGCATTGCAGCCAGCCCTGCCGGTAAAGCTGTTTGAGCCGGTTCATCTCGAAATACGCTTCAATCAGCGGTGACACGGCCACGCCGTGCAACATCGATGCCGGATTCATCCCCTTGCTTTGCATAACATGTCCTCTGGCAAATCTTTGGCGGCCTTGCCACCGGCGTCGGACTGTCATCTCGGCGCGTCCAGGCAGAACAGGTATATTCTAACCCGACCAGCTCCAAAAGGCAACCGTGCATTGCAAGCACGTCAAAAAGATTTGACAAAAGGTTGCTTTTTGAATACAATAATGAGTGTTGCCGCGGTAGCTCAGTTGGTAGAGCACTTGACTGAAAATCAAGGAGTCCCCAGTTCAAGTCTGGGCTGCGGCACTGGGTAACCTTTGCGCTGCCTTGCGGGCTTGGCTCAGTGGTAGAGCATCTCCTTGCCAAGGAGAGAGTCACGGGTTCAAATCCCGTAGCCCGCTCTGAGACAATTACATACGCGGGCTTGGCTCAGTGGTAGAGCATCTCCTTGCCAAGGAGAGAGTCACGGGTTCAAATCCCGTAGCCCGCTTGAGCACATCTACAAGCCGTCCGAATATCGGGCGGCTTTTTATTGGGCCCAGACAAGGCGCAGCGTAACTACCTACCTGATTGGCCTGCCGCTATGCGCTGATTGGAAATCAGCCTTTCCAGGCACGCTGTGCCGGACGTCGGCCTGCGCCGACGCCCCAGGTCGGCGCAGGCCGACCGCAGGCCGAAAGCCTATGACGGGCGACGTGAGTCGGCACGTAGGTAGTCACGGCGCAGCAAAAAATTGCTGCGCCTTTTGCTCATTTCTTTCCGAGCAACCCACCCAACGTGCCGGCGGCCTGCCCCAATACACCGGCCGTGGCCGGACTGGCCAGCACGGCGTCAAGCTGTGCGGCAACCGGCGCAGGCAATTTGTCTTTCAAAAAGCCCACCACCGTTTCAACCGCCGTCTTGGCCGATGCTTCGGGAATGTTGGCCTTTTGTGTAACCAGTTTGATCAACTCTTCCATCGTCCTGATCCTTTCTATTATGCTCATCCTGGCAAGTCGACGCATCGGAGTGCGTCGGCTATGGCCACTGCCGCAGTAAGCGGCATCCCTATGCCGCTCATCGGGATGCGTCGGCTATGGCCACTGCGGCTGTCCTAATGCAAAAAGCATCGTAAACCGGTATGGAACATCACCATTCCATATTCATCGGCGGCGGCGGTTACGTCGGCGTCGCGCAGTGAGCCGCCGGGATGGGCCACGTAGCGGATGTTGCTCCGGCTGGCCCGGTCGATGCTGTCACGGAAGGGAAAAAAGGCGTCGGAGGTGAGGCACAGGCCATCGAATCGGGCAATCCACTCCGCGCGCTCTTTGCGGGTGAGCGGCTGCGGCGGCGTGCGAAAGCCGCTCAGCATATAGTTGATTTCGGCCTGCGACAGTTGATCCCAGAGCAGATATTGATCGATCAGGTTGGTTTTGTCCTGCCGGCTCAGCCCATCCTTGAAATCGAGGGCCAACACACGCGGGTGTAATTGCAGCATCCACTTGTCGGCCTTGTCGCAGGCCAGACGGGTACAATGCACGCGCGACTGCTGACCGGCACCCATGCCGATCACCTGTCCGTCATAGGCCACACCGACCGAATTGGATTGGGTGTATTTGAGTGCAATGGTGCCCACCACCATCGTTTCCAGCACATCGTCTGGCATCGTTTTGTTTGCCGAAACAACGTTTTTGAACAAATCGGCGGTGATCGGTGCGGTGTTGCGTTTTTGTTCCAGGCGAAAGCCGAACAGATCGCGGTATTCCATTTCGGGCGGTTCGTAATCGGGATCGATCTGGAGAATCACATAACTGCCGCTTTGTTTGCTGCGCAGCACTTCCAGGGCTTCCGGCTCGTAACCGGGAGCGATGATCAGGTCGGAGACCTCGCGTTTGAGCAAGCGGGCCAGCGAAAGATCGACCACCTCGCTGACCGCCACCGCATCGCCAAAGGAAGAAAGACGATCGCCGCCGCGCGCGCGGGCATAAGCCGTGGCAACCGGCGACAACGGCTCGTCGGGCAGCATTTGGGCGCGGCGAAATTCGTCGCTCAGCGGTTTGGCGATCGCCGCGCCGGCCGGGCTGACGTGCTTGAACGAGGCCGCACCGGGCTTGCCGGTCGCCCGTTTCAATTCGCGCACCAATTGCCATGCCCCCAATGCATCGAGCAAATTGATATAGCCGGGCGCGCCGTTGAGCACCTGCAGGGGTGACGGCTCGCGCTCGATAATCAGGCGGGCCGGTTTTTGATGAGGGTTGGTGCCGTATTTGAGTTCGAGATTCATAGCGTACCTTTCGACATTGGAAATAAGACTGCCGGCAGTTGTCGTGGCCGCGTCAACAATGTTCACAAGCCCATTTTCCACACATCGACCGTGTGAACGGTCACCGCTTCCGTCGCCCACACGTCGATCCCCCGGCTTGTGGGCAGCGTGGGATACACCCGGCAACTGATGGATGCCCGATCGTTGGCATACAGCTCGATCACCGAGCGATCCAAAAAGAGGTCAAGCCGCAGCGGCTCATCCGGTGCAAGGTTCAACTCGCCGCGCCAGACGGTATGTCCGACCTGGTCGCTTAGGCTTGAGCGGCGGGTGTCTATGGACAGTTGCCCGGTTTCGGCATTGTACGAGACAAGGGTCTGCTCTTGCCCATCGGGCGAGCAGCGCACAACCAGTCCAAACTCACCATATGCTCCTGCTGCAAACTCGACCTGAATCTCGAGCGCATCCCCTTGCACCCTCTCCAGCCAACCCGACCGCCCCGGCGTCACCCGCAGGTCTTCCCAATGTCGATGTGCGCTGCGCAGGGTACGCACCTCTGGCGCGGGCGATATGCTCAGGGTTCCGTCGGCGCGCAAGGCAAGAACGCGCGGCAAGGACATCACCCCTGCCCAACCGGCAGCGACCTGCGCGTCGATGCTGCGGTCTTCTACCAGCCAGCCAAACATCAGTCGACGGCCGGCCTCATCGAGAAAGGTCTGTGGCGCGTAAAAGAGCCGCCCGCCGTAATCGAGCAATCTGGGTGGACCCGGTTTGAACACATTGTTCTCATAAACACCGCTAAAATACACCGTGTAGCGCACCGACGGATCCGCCTTGTCCATCGCCGAAACGATCAACACCCAACGGTCGCCCAATGGGAAAAAATTTGGACACTCCCACATCGCCCCCGTCTTGAGCGGCTCGCACTGTGCCCGGTCGCCTTGCACCAATGGGCCGATCAATTCCCAGTGGCGCAAATCCGGCGAACGGTAGAGCAAAACCACCCCTCCGACGCCCTGCACGCCAGAGCCGAGGACCATCCGCCATTCGCCTTGCTCACGCCACACGTATGGATCGCGAAAATCGCCCGGCAGCAGCCCCAGCCCTTCCGGTTGGGTCAGCACCGGATTGTCCGCATAAGCATGCCAACCCACCAAATCGGGGTCGTTGGGATCATCGGGAAAGGCCAGACATTGCGCCTGTGGATGAACGCCGGTATACACCAATATCGGTAAACCATTGTCGATTACCGCACAGCCGCTCCAACATCCATCCCGGTCGGCCCCCTCCCGCGTGGGCTTGAGCGCAATTGGCAGATGCCGCCAGTGCACCAGGTCATCGCTGACGGCATGCCCCCAATACATGGTGCCCCAATGCGCGGCATAGGGATAATGCTGATAAAACATGTGATACCGACCGCGATATTGCATCAGCCCGTTGGGATCGTTCATCCAATTGGCCAGCGGCCGAAAATGATAAAGCGGACGATGGAACATGTGATCACCTCCTACGGAGGTTCACGAAGGCCGTCCACGAATCATTCACCAATAGTAACTGCCTACCCAAGTCGCCCTTTTTGGGCCTTCGGCCTGCGTCGGCGCAGGCCGACGCCTGGCGCCGCATGCGCCCACAAAGGCCGATTTCTAATCGGCGCAAGACAGCGAGCAGCCGGGTAGGTAATTAC
>Ga0209101_1001032_pt1 | contig 21769 bp, 20 predicted proteins | sample ConPoolayeCmetaG_FD_185481 | JGI IMG/M metagenome (GOLD analysis project Ga0209101, IMG submission 185481) | Hot spring microbial mat communities from California, USA to study Microbial Dark Matter (Phase II) - Cone Pool mat layer C metaG... ...
GAACACCACGACGTTGTTGGTGTCCTGGTTGGCCGCCAGCAGGAACTGGCCGGTGGGATCGACGCTGAAGTTGCGCGGGTTCCTGCCGCCGCTGGGCTCATGGCCCATCGCTGTCAGCCGGCCGGTGGCCGGGTCGATGCCGAACATGGCGATGCTGTTGTGACCGCGGTTGGAGCCGTAGAGGAACCGGCCTGAGGGGTGTACCTGCACCTCTGCGGTCGTATTCTTGCCGCGAAAGTCCTCGGGCAGCGTGCCGATCGTCTGCACCTCGCTCATGGCGCCCGTCGCGGCCTCGTAGGCCAGCACCGTCACCGTGTTGTTCAGTTCATTGATAACGTACAGATACCGGCCGTTGGGATGGAACGCCAGGTGCCGCGGACCGGCGCCCGCCGCCATCACGGCCGCGGGCGGATCGTTGGGTGTGAGGGTTCCCCGCTCGGCGTCGAAGCGGTAGCTGTAGACTTTGTCTACGCCCAGGTCGCAGACCAGCGCGAACCTGCCAGCCGGGTCGAGCGTCGTCGAATGCGCGTGGGGCGCTTCCTGCCGACTGCTGTTGGGGCCTTTGCCCTCGTGCTGGACGAGGCTGCAGACCGGTCCCAGGCTGCCGTCGTCACGGATGGGCAATACCACCGCGCTGCCGCCGGCATAGTTGGCGGCAAGCAGATGGCGCCCGGCGGGATGGACGACAACGTGGCACGTGCCGGGGCTGTTCGTCGGCTGCTGATTGAGGGCCGTCAGCGCGCCGGTCGACTGGTCGATGGCGAACGCGCGCACCGCGCCGCTCCGCTGCCTCTGGAAATCGCTGACCTCAACGTTCGAATACAACCAGCGGCCATTGGGGTGGATCGCCAGAAAGGTCGGGTGCGTCGCCTCCGCAACCGCCTCCGGGGCGCTGATCTGGCCGCTGGACAGGTCCAGCTTCGCCAGATAGATGCCCCGGCTGCGCTTCTCCCATGTGTAGGTGCCGATGTAGACCCACAGCTCCTTTGCCTGCATCACGTTCTCCTGCGAAGGTCCGGCCGCCGCGCCGGCGCCTGTCCACGCCAGGGCGGTCAGGGCCGCCAGAATCATCGCCGCGCAACGGGTAATCAGTGTGCTCATGAATGAAGCTCTTATACCATGTGGAAGCCCGGATGTCGCGGTCACGTGCCGAATGTGCCGGATGTCCGGGCAGGTCCGCACGCTGCTTCTACCTTCTACCGTCCGCCCGCCGTTGCGTTTCATCGCTTCGGTGACAACACGTAGGCGGACGGCAACAGTCATCGCCCAGCCCGTCGGCCGTGGTGAACCGGGTCCATTGTCCGCTTGGGGGCGTGTAGCGATAGACTCCCCGCATCTCCGAGCCAATCCACAGGTGGCCGTGCGCGCAGGAGACCCCGTAGGTCGCGCACCGCGCGACGCCGGGTTCCCCCGCGCGTCCTTACCCCAATCGCAAATCGAAAATCGGAAGTCTTACAGCCTTCGCGGGTCAGAGAAAGGGGTCAAAGCCGGCTTTGACCCCTCTTCTACTTCTTGACCCCCTTTCTCCCCGCATAGTCATCGCCCAGCCCGTCGGCCGTGGTGAACCGGGTCCATTGTCCGGTTGGGGGCGTGTAGCGATAGACTCCCCGCATCTCCGAGCCAATCCACAGGTGGCCGTGCGCGCAGGAGAGCGGCGGAGCGCGGTCGGGCACGGGGGGACGCGCGGGACGCCCGTGCTGCAGGTGGGCGCTGCGTCGTTGGGCATGGGCGAGCGGGCGGCCGCCTACCGCTTTGCTGGCAGCGTGTCAGCAGATGCCATCTGTAGGAAACACGCGGAAGCCGCGTGATATAGCGCGCGTGGCCGAGCGACTCGACTTCGGGGACCACGTCGATGTCGAGTCGATGCGCCTCGGCCACAAAGCGCTGCATTTCGCCGCGCGTGAAGGCATGCGGGGAGGCGAGTTGGGGATGGCGGCGGAGTCTGAACGCAAAGCCCTGGTCGTCGCTGAAGTGCCACCAGATGGTATTGATGCCCCAGTCGGCCAGTTGCGGCAGGAGATCGAAGTAGAACTCATGCCGCTCGGTGAGCCGTGCCGGATCGAGCATGAGGCCGCGGATTTCGAGGCGATGCGAAGTGGGAGATGACATTGGATGGGTGTCGTTGGACGAACCTGCCGCGCACCGGTTGCGGCGGCATCGGCCACGGCGGGCGTTACCGAGCCTACCGCTGCGCTGGCTGCGTGTTGACGAAGTGCTCCAGCAGCCTCAGCCCCAGGTTGCGTCCTGTCGCCTGAAGCGATTTCTTGACGGCGAGGTTCTCCAACAGATCGACCGCGCGGGCCACGGTGGCGAGCAGGCGCTGCTCGAAGGCGCGCCCCCCGGGTGGCTGATACCAAAGCGCCAACACAAGTAGGCCGAGGCGGGATTCGAACCCGCGAATAACGGATTTGCAATCCGTCCCCTTAGTCCACTTGGGTACTCGGCCGCGTTTTTCGCATGATATCGGGGGTAGGCTCCGATGGCAAGCAAAGTTATGAATCGCCTCAAACCTGAAGGATTTCCTGCCGCTTGTGCTCGATCAGCTCATCCACCTTACCCTCGTACGTTTTGGTCAGCTCCTGCACCTGCTCCTTGCCGCGCTGCTCCTCATCCTCCGTCAGGATGCCCCCCTTCTTCTCCGTCTCCAGCAGCTTGTTGGCATCGCGCCGGGCATTGCGGATCGCCACCTTGGCCGTTTCGGCTATGTGCTTGCACTGCGCCACGAGCTGAAGCCGCCGCTCCTGCGACAGCGGCGGCAGCACCAGCCGCAACTGCTTGCCATCGCTGTGCGGCGTCAGCCCGATCTTGCTCTCGTTGATCGCCCGCTCGATGGCCTTGATGTCCTGCGGACTGAACGGCTTGATCAGGATTTGCGTGGCCTCCGGCACGCTGATGGCCGCGATGGAGCGCAGTTCCGTCGGCGAGCCGTAATAGTCCACGCGGATGTTCTCGACGAGCGCCGGCGATGCCCGGCCGGTGCGGATGCCGCGCAGCTCATGCTTGAGGTGGTCGATCGCCTTTTCCATCGCCTCTTCGCAGTCCATCAGGATGTCGTCCATTGGCATGGGAGCCTCGCTGTGTGGTTCGGGCGGATCGGGCGGGCAGCCCCGGGACCTAGCCGGGGAGGATGCACGTTCCCACGCCCTCGCCGCGGACGACACGCATGATATTGCCCGGCCGCCTCAAGTTGAAGACCACCAGCGGCAACTTCTGTTCCATCAGCAGCGTGATCGCCGTCAGGTCCATCACCCGCAGCTTGTCGCGCAGCACCTGCTCGTAGCTGATTCGTTCGTACAGTTTCGCCCCCGCGTCCCTGCGCGGATCGGCCGAATAGATGCCGTCCACCTTCGTCGCCTTCAGCACCACATTGGCGTGCAATTCCGTGGCCCGCAGTGCCGCACAGGTGTCGGTGGTGAAAAACGGGTTGCCCGTTCCGGCGGCCAGGATGATGACGCGGCCTTTTTCCAGATGTCGGATGGCGCGGCGGCGGATGAACGGCTCGCAAACGTTGTGGACGCTGATGGCCGACAGGACGCGTGTGGGCTGCCCCAGGCCCTCCATGGTCTCCTGAAGCGCCAGGGCGTTCATGACTGTCCCAAGCATGCCCATATAGTGGGCGGTGGCCGGCTGGATGTGGGCCGAAGCGGCCAGATCGGCGCCCCTCACGAAGTTGCCCCCGCCGACGACGATGGCCAGCTCCACCCCCAGGCGGGCGACCTCGGCGCACTGGCCGGCGACGTTGTTCAATTCGGCGGCATCCAGCCCGAAACCGCCATCGGCGCACAGGCCTTCGCCGCTGATCTTCAGGAGCACACGTTTGTACTTGAGCTCGGCCATGGGGCTGGATTATAGCGTGGGGGCGTCGCGTCAGGGGGAGGGGCGCCCCTGAATGGGCCGGGCGGGCTCGGGACGGTCCTGGAGGTCGCTGACCAGGGCGTGGGTGGACTCGACCTCGACGCGGCGATTCTGGCCGACGGTCTGCGGGCTGTAGACGCGCTGGATCACCGGCTCGAAGGTGGAGCAGCCCATGGGCCGCAGGATGTCCTCGTCGACGCCCTGGGAGACCAGATACTCCACCACCACCATGGCCCGTCGCCATGACAGCTCCATCTTCTGCTGGGGGGTGGCGCCTTCGGGCAGGTCGTCGAGCGAGGTATGGCCGCGTACGTACATGACGTTGCGGTGGCCTTTGATGAGTCTGACGATCTCGTCGAGGATGCGTATCGCCTCAGCATCGAGTGCCGCGCTGCCGGGCGCGAACAGCACGCGGGAGCCGACGGTGGCCTGGGTTCCGCGGCGCACGGCCAGCACCTCCGGGTCGGTGCCTTCCGCGCCGCTCTTGGGAATCAGCGAGGAAGCGCCCTTGCCCTGCCCGTTCATCGGTCGCATCTGCCGCAACTGCTGCAGCAGGATCAGGTCGATCGGATCGTTGCTGGCCGCATCGGGAACGTAGCCAAACCCGTAGCGGATGGCCGCGATCACCTCGTTGATCTTCTGCTGATCGGCGGCGGAGAGGTTGGCGTTGCCGATGCCGGAGGTTTTCAGGACCCAGAGAATGACAAACAGCCCCATCATGCACATGATGAGGTCGGCGAGGGTGAAGATCCACTCCGGGCACTCCTCGCATTCGACTTCCTTGCATTTGCAGGCGGGTTTGGCCATGGTTCGCTCTCAGGGCGCAGGGGAAGGTCCACCACGGAGGACACAGAGGACTCGGAGCCGCTCACAGGACGCGGCGGATGATGCCATCCTTAAGGAGCTGTACATTGAAGTTGACCAGCAGACCGATCGAGTACGATCCGAGCCGCATGTATGTCAGCAGTTGAGCCTCGTGGATCGGCTCCAAAGCGTTGACGGACTTGGTCTCCAGGAGAACCTTGCCTTCGACTACGATGTCGATGCGGTAGGCGCAATCCACCAGAATGCCCTTGTACCTGACCGGCAGGGGCTTTTCGCATTCATAGCCAAGTCCGCGCAATCGCAATTCCTCGCAAAGACACCGTCGGTAGGTCGATTCCAGCAGGCCCGGCCCAAGGTGCCTGTGCACTTCGATGCAGGCGCCGATGATTCTCTGCGTCAGTGCTTCTTCTTTCAGCATCAGGGGCTCCTTTCCCTCCAGTCATCGTCGTCCTTCTCCGTGCCCTCTGTGCACTCCGTGGTGTAATCGGCCCCCTCTACGCTGCCTTGGCCAGCGTCTGCTGCTGGCGGCTGCTCAGGAAGCTCAGGAGCTGCATCTCCACCACGCGCGGGTTGTTGCCGGCCTGGATGCTCAAGACGCCCTGGAGAATGATCTCCTTCACGAACGCCTCCTCGCGCGACTTGAGTCCCAGTTTCTCGGCCACCGGGCCGGCGATCACGTTCTGGAGCATCGCCCCGTAGAGCGTGCCCACCAGCGCCACGGCCAGCGCCGCGCCGATCACCTTGGCGTCGCCGTCGAGGTTGCGGAACATGGCCACCTGGGCGCAAAGACAGGCGATCAGCCCGCAGCCCGGGCCGAACTTGGCCAGCATGCCGAAGAAGTGTTTGCCGTGCTTGTGGCGCTCCTGCATGGCCTCGATCTCGATGCGCATGATGCGCTCGATCACCTCCGGGTCGGTCCCGTCGATGGTGAGCTGCAGGCCGCGCCTCAGGAAGGGGTCGGGCGCCTCGCGGGCCACCGACTCCAGAGCCAGCACGCCGTCGCGCCGCGCCGTCTCGGCGTACTGAACCATCTGCTTGATGAGGTGTTCTACGTGCGTCTCGCGCGAAAAGAGCATCTTTTTCGCCGAGGACAGCGCCCCCAGCACGCTGTGCAGGGGCATGGACATGATGGCCGCCCCCAGGGCCAGACCGCCCACCATGATGATCTCGGTGGGCTTGAGGAACGAGCCCAGCGCCCCGTGGGATACGTGATACATCCCGAACAGCAGGGCTGCCCAGGCGACGATGTAGCCGATCAGTGTCGCAAGATCCATCTCGCGCTCCGCTGTGTTGGTCCGCACCTTGGGCGCCGACCGGCGCAGTCAGCCTGCGCCGGCCGATGCCTCTGTGCCGGCATCTCTATCTTCGGCAATTTCCGAGGCGTTGAGTGAAAAGTTATCGGAACCGCCCGGTGTGCCACGCCTGCCGCACGGGGCACAAGTGGGACCTCATGCCCAGGGGGCGACCTCGGTGAGTCCGAAAACCTTCCCCGTCGATGGCGGCGGGACTGCCCGGCCGCTAGAATCTGCCGCCCCATGCGCCTTAACGTGCTGGACAATCTCCGCGGCGTGCCGGCTCCCTTCGAGAACGGGCCGCGATCCATCTCCGCCGTGCGCGTCCTGCGCATCAGCATCACCGATCGCTGCAACTTCCGCTGCCTCTACTGCATGCCCGAGGAGGGTGTGCGCTGGCTGCCCAAGGGCGAGTTGCTGACGTACGAGGAAATCGCCGAGGTCGTGGCGGCCGCCGCCGACATTCACGGCATCCGGCGCTTCAAGCTCACGGGGGGCGAGCCGACCGTTCGCAACGGACTGGTTGAGCTGGTTCGCATGCTCCGCGCCAACCCCGCCGTCCAGGAGCTGTCGCTGACCACCAACGGGATGCTCCTGAACGAGCTGGCCCGCCCGTTGAAGCAGGCCGGGCTGGACCGCATCACCGTGAGCATCGACAGCCTGCGCCCCGACCGCTTCCGGCGCATCACGCGCACCGGCGACTTGGATACCGTCCTGGGCGGCCTGGAGGAGGCGGAGGCGGCCGGCTTCAACGGCCTGAAAATCAACTGCGTGACGATGCGCGGCATCAACGACGATGAGTATGTGGAGTTCGCCCGGCTGAGCCTGAGCCGACGGGTAACGGTGCGGTTCATCGAGTACATGCCGCTGGGCGATGCCGCTCTTCTGCACGCCCACGCCACCGCGGGCGCTGCCCATCGCATCGCCGACGACGAGATCGGCCCGGCCGGCGGCTGCGGCGCCCAGGACCGCGGTGCCGATGCCTTCATCAGCGAGAGCGAGGTGCGACAGCGCATCGAGGATGAACTGGGGCCGCTGGAGCCGCTGCACCGGCACCTGGAGCCGGGCGTGGGGCCGGCCAGCGTCTGGCGGCTGTCGCGCGGCCGGCCTCGCGGGCGCATCGGCTTCATCAGCGCCATGTCAGCGCCATTCTGCGCCACCTGCAATCGATTGCGCCTCACGGCCAACGGCGTGCTCCGTTCGTGTCTGTTTGACGGCGGCGAGGTGGCGATCCGGGATTTGCTGCGTCGCACGGCTGACCCGCTCCGCCGCCGCCTGGCGCTGGCGCAGGCCATGACCGACTGCGTGCGCTACAAACCGCAGGTTCACAGCGGACACGGCGACGAGCAGATGAGCCGCATCGGGGGCTGAGGCGGGCAATTGGTGATGCGACATGTTGCCCGACGGGGCTTGTCGCCGCTATGCTTCCCCCCGTCAGGGCCGATTGCCGAAGGAGCAGGAATGTCATCGCAAACCGTCGCGAGAAAGGGGCCGCTGCTTGACCTGCGCCAGACCGAGAAGGCCATCCGTCTGATCAAGGAGTTTTTCCAGACCAACCTCGGCGAAGCGCTGAATCTGCTGCGCGTCAGCGCGCCGCTGTTCGTGCCGGCCGATACCGGCCTCAACGACAACCTCAACGGCGTCGAGCGGCCGATCTCTTTCGAGGTCAGGGATCTGGGCCGCCGCGCCGAGATCGTGCAGTCCCTGGCCAAGTGGAAGCGCATGGCCCTGGCCGACTACGGCTTTGAGCCGGGCGAGGGCATCTACACCGATATGAACGCGATCCGTCCGGATGAGAAGCTGGACGAAACTCACTCGATTTACGTCGACCAGTGGGACTGGGAGCGCGTCATCACGCCGGCCGATCGCAATCTGGCGTTTCTCAAGTCGATCGTCGAGCGCATCTACGATGTGATCCGGCGGACGGAGCTGCGCGTGGCCGAGGCTTATCCGGTCATCACGCCGTACCTGCCCGAGCGCATCCAGTTCATCCACAGCGAAGAGCTGGAGCGGCGCTACCCGGACCTCTCGCCGCGGGAGCGCGAGGACCGCATCGCAAAGGAAACGGGGGCGGTGTTCATCGTCGGCATCGGCTATCCGCTGAAGAACGGCCGCCCGCACGATGGGCGCGCACCCGACTACGACGACTGGTCGACGCCGACGGAAAACGGCCGCGGACTCAACGGGGACATCTTCGTGTGGAATCAGGTTCTGGGGCGAGCGTTCGAGTTATCGTCGATGGGCATCCGGGTGGATGCCGAGGCGCTCAAGCGTCAGTTGGCGATGACCGGCACGGAGGACCGCGCCCGCCTGCCGTTCCACAAGCGGCTGCTGGAGGGGTCGCTGCCCCTGAGCATCGGCGGCGGACTGGGTCAGTCGCGGCTCTGCATGCTGTATCTGAGGAAGGAGCACGTGGGCGAGGTGCAATGCGGGCTTTGGCCGGAGGAAATGAGGAGAAAGCTGCGGGAGCGGGGAGTGGTGTTGTTGTGAAGCGCGATCGAAGCGCGGGTGCGGCGTCTCAGTAGAGTCGCGACGGTGCCCAGCCGGTCTCGCGGGTGATGCGCGAGACGTCGACCATGGCGTCGATCTGCTCGATGGGCTTGCGCAGGGGCACGTTGGGAAAATACGTGCGGATGATCTGCGGGATGGGAAGTCGGATGGCCGGATCGGGGCACACCGGGAAGTAGATGCGGAAGCCCTCCAGCGGCGCGCGAAGGATGGCCTCGATGAGTGCGGCGGCGTCGGTCATGGTCAGGCAGGCAAAAGCCTCGTCGAGGTTGCTCCCGGGCCACGGCTGCTGGCGCGGTTCCGATTTGAAGCGATCCATCCACTGCGGACTGATCAGCAGCGGAAAGCGCAACGCCGTGCAGCTCATGCCCCAGAACTTCGCGAAGTACGCGAGGATCTGCTCACTGACGGCCTTGCTCAGCGCATAGGGATTGCCCGGATTGGGCGGTACCTCGCCGTCCAGCGGCAGATAGGGCAGCGAGCTGCCCGGATCGTCCTCGCCGGCGTAGCGGCGGCCCCCGATCACCTGAATCGTGCTGGCGAAGACAACCTTGCGGACGCCGCACTGCCGCGCCGCCTCCAAAACGTTGAAGTTCATGGTGGCGTTCTCGCCGAAGATCCGCTGGCCTTCACGGCCGTGGAAGCTGGGATGGTTGCCCAGGTGAACCAGAGCCTCGGCGCCTTCGAGCAGGTCGTAGATGCCCTCCGCATTGAGCAAATCCAGCACGCGAACACGGACGGGCAGATCGCTGCGATAGGCGCGGTCGGTGGCGATGACGTCGAATCCGGCCGCAACGAGGTGCCGGCATACGACCGACCCCAGATTCCCGGCCGCGCCGGTGAGTGTGACCTTCATCTTATCGGGCTCCTGGTGCGAAACGCGAGTATCTTAAGGCTGTTGCTCGTGGCGGCAAGGACAACGGGCCGTGATCGACACCAACCATCGATGGCGAGTTCATCATTGTCAGCCGCTCGGCCCAGAAACTCCCGGGCCGACGACGGCGGATGCGTGCCGTGGGCGCGTGACAGTTTCTGCGTTGGTTGGAGTCAGGATGGCCGTGGCGGAGCCTCGTTGGCACGGGCGAGGACGCCCGTGCTACTACCAGCCGGCGGGTTTTCCGTAGCACGGGCATCTTGCGCATCTTGCCCGTGCCCTGGAGTTTGGCATTTTTCATAGTGTGGAGACTCTGCCCCGATGGCCAGCACGGGCGAGAACGGCGGCGAGAACGGCCGTGCTACGTCGTGCGCCAGCGCGATCCCGGACCGCCGGCCGCAGAAACGGTCACGCGCCCAAGTGCCGTGGGCAGGCAATACGGGTGTGACCGCCCCAACTGGCGCTACGCCACCTCGCCCGTGACCGACGGCGGACGGATATACCTCATACCTCAGAAGCGACAAGCAGGGGGTTTGTCTGGAGCCGTAACCGCGGCGTTGGCCGCCACGATGGCGGCGTTGCGCTGGAGCATGGGCAGCTTGACGCGGCGCATGGCCGAGCCGCGCAGTCGCGAGCGATACTGCTGGGGCGTCCAGGTCGCGACCTCGGTCGCATCCAGAGTTCCGTCGATGAAACGGGGCTGGAGGGCGGGCAGATGGGCTACGGGGGCGCGCGCGTTCCACGGACAGACCTCCTGGCAGATGTCGCAACCGAAGAGCCAGTTACCCAGCTTCGGCTGAAGCGATGGGTCGATGGCGCCTCGATGCTCGATGGTCAGGTACGAGATGCAGCGGCGGGCATCGAGCTGATACGGCGCTGTGATGGCGGCCGTCGGGCAGGCATCGATGCAGCGGCGGCATGAACCGCAGCGGTCGATGGCCGGCTGGTCGCAGGGCAAGTCCAGATCGGTGACGATCTCCCCCAGAAGAAGCCAGGAGCCGATCCGTGCGTTGATGATGCACGTGTTCTTGCCCATCCACCCGATGCCCGCCCGCGCCGCCAGTTCCTTTTCCATGACGGGCGCGCTGTCCACCGCGCAGCGCGTGCGGGCGTGGGGCACGGTCCGGCGAAGCCAGTCGGCCAGTTCGTACAGGGCCGCCTTCATCCAGCCGTGATAGTCATCGCCCAGGGCGTAGCGGGCGATGCGCCCGCGAGGGGCTCCTTCGGCCGCCGGTGCCAGCGGCACGTGGTAGTTGACGGCGAGGCAGATGATCGACCTGGCCCCGGGCAGGTAGCGGGCCGGATCCGTGCGCTCGTCGAAGCGGGCGGCCAGATAGGCCATTGATCCGCCCCGGCCGTCGTCCAGCCACTGCCGCAGGTACTGACGATAGATCGAGGGCGCCGCCGGCGCGATGCCCACCAGGTCAAAACCGGCGCGCCGCGCCGATTGCCGAATGCGGCCGGCCAGCTCATGAAGGTCGGGGGTTTTCTCGGGGTTGGCTTGGGACATAGCCGTTCCCGGAGGTGAGCGGCGCTGCGTCAAGCCGCCGGCGAAGCCGCATCCTCTCGCGCTCCAGGTCGAGGGGCGCGACGCCGCCCAGGGCGTTGGTGCCCAGCGTGTTGATCCGCCGGACGATGAGGTTGATCTGCCACACCAATGCGGCCAGCGCGCTCTCGTCAGTCAGCGTCTCGAGGCGCTGCCGCAGATGATCCAGGGCCTTGCGCCAGCGCACCTCTTCGGGCACGACGTCATTCTGCCTGAGGATTCGCAGCGCCCACCAGGTCAGCCGGGCATCCTCCTGGGCCGGCATCGGCTCCAGTTCCAGCGGCCGGCCCGCGCCGCTGAGGTTGTCAAACTTCCCCTCGCGCATGGCCTGCTCGATCCGGTGCTCGGCGAGCCGGCGCATGGCGGAGGCGATGTCGATCTTGCCGGGGTTCACCTTGCCGGTTGCACGCTTTCCACGTCGATGCGGTAGATGCTGAGGATCGTACCGTCCTGGGGGTCGCGCTCGACGCCCACGTGGAACGTTCCCCAGACATTGACATAGCCGGGCAGGAACCTGATCTTGCCGCGGCTCTCGGGCACCACGGTGGCCTTGACGAAGTGCTGGATAAGCGGCTGACCCACCACGCAGCACTTGGAGATCGAGTAGACCACGTCGAAATCGGCCGGCTTGCCGGCGCTCTGGGTGCCGCTGTACATCTCGCCCTTGATCTTGACGCGGCGGCCGTCCAGGGCGCGGTAGCGGGCGGGAATCTGCTCGTCGGTGCCGCGGATCTGATCGAAGTCGAAGAGGCTGATGCTCTTGAGGTCCACCTCGACGTAGTCGCCGCGGTCCCACACTCCGCCGCTGAGCCTGGTGTCCAGATAGAGGTAGACCGGGTAGCCGATCAGCGCCAGGATAATGGCAGCGAAGGCGAGCAGCCGGAAGTTGATCCGCTGGGTCCAGGAGACCCGCGTCGGCGTGTGATATTCAATGGATGGCATCTGCATGCGCTGCTGACTCCAGGTGATTGTACGCCCTATCTGGGCGCTGGTTTGACGCTCGTGCACTCCACCTCAAAGAGGCTGACGACCATGTCGTCCTCTCGCTTCTCCTCAACCGTCAGCGTGCCTTCCACGAGGATTTCGTCGGGAAAGTAACTGAGCGCCTTGCCTTTGGGCGTCCGCACCATGATCGTATGCTGGATGCCCGGCGGCTGCCCGTAGCAGCAGGCAAACAGATCAGGCACCAGGGCGAATCGCGTGATGTTGTCGGCCTGATCCAGGGGCATCATGAACCCGTTCAGCCTGACCTTGACGCCGGAGAGGGCGCGCACATCGGGCGGGATGGTCCCTCCCTCGATCATGTCGTACTCAAAGTTGCCCAGCTCGCGGATGCTGATGACCAGCGTCTGTCCTTCCCTGGGTCGCTCATGGACCTTGCGGGGCGGCTCGGACGGGCGAGCCGAGCGCCGGGCCGAAGACGCCGACGGCTGAGTGGCGGCCCCGTACAGGACGAGGGCCAGCATGCAGATTGCGCAAAGCACCACTGTTCTGCCCATTCCGATTGCTCCTCGGATCCAGCGACTCTCATGCGGCGACCAGGTGCGTCGCCACCGGCGTCTTGTAGGCCTTGAGGGCCGGCACCAGCCCGGCCAGCACCGCCAGCACCAGCACCACGAGCAAGTATAGCCACTCGCGCGCGTCAAAGGCGAGCCAGTCGATTCCCTGGCCCAGCAGGTACTGGAAAAACGCCGATGCCCCCGCACACAGAAGATGTCCCACCACCAGCCCGCCCAGTCCGCCAAGAACACCGATCAGAGCGGCCTCGACGCAGATCAGCGTCAGGACGCGCAGCCGCGTTGCCCCCAGGGCGCGCAGGATGGCGATTTCCTTACGCCGCGCTGAGACGGAGTTGTAGATGCTGACCAGGATGGAGACGGCCGCCACAATCGTCACCAGCAGGCTCACCGCCAGCAGCACGTTGGAACTGCCGCGCAGGAAGGTGTCGAAGAACTGCCGCATCTCCATGGCCGGGTTCACCGCCATGGCCAGGGGGCCCTGGTCGATCGCCCAGCGCAAGCCGGGTCCCAGCACCCCGCGGGTGCGCACCAGAATGGCCGAAACACGCCACTTCTCCGGCGGCAGCCGCAGGTCGATGGTGCCGTCGGGCCTCAGCACGTAGGCGTGCTCGTGATTGTGGGCGGCATGATCGTGATCCGCATGGTCGTGTGCATCGTGCGCGGCCGGTCCCGTCTGAGGATTATCGTGTTCGACATCGTGGGCATGATCGGGGTCGGCGTCGTCGGCATGATCGTGGTCGTCGTGCGCGTGGTCGTCGGCCGGTTGTGATGCGGTCATCGACGGCGCAACTCCCGCCACGGTCGCGATCTGCTCCAGTCCCTTCAGATGGTCGGGGATGGCGTAGAAGCTCACCAGAGGTATGAAGATGGCGCGGTCGTTGGCCGTGTGCGTGGGCTGAAGGATGCCTACGACCTCCCACTGCTCGTCGTGCTCGTCCTTGTAGCCGCCGGGCGCGGGTGAGCCGTGTTGCACCTTAAAGGTCGAGCCCAGCCCAAGACCGGTGTTCCTGGCCACCGTCGCACCGATAACAGCCTCGAACTTGCGCGGATGGAAGACGCGGCCGGCGGCCAGCTCGAAGCGCCGACCGACGCGATATTCGGGCACGGAAGGGCCCGACAGCGGCTGGCCGGACTCATCGACGCCAAACAGCGTCGTCAGGGTTCCGATGACGCGATGCCCCTCGTAGTAGTCGCCCACGGCATAGGGCACCTTCCACTGCACCGCCGCCCAGTAGTTGCGCGGCAGGTTGCGCGGCAGATCTTCATAGAAGGAGTAGGGAATCGTGCCCTGGCTGTCGGCCAGGTGGTAGGCCGTGTTCAGCACCAGTTGGAGCCTGTTACCCTTGACGCCGATGATGGTGTCGTAACCGAAGTCGGACTGCTCGAAGAGCCGCCCGCCCTCGCGCTGGAACACCAGGATGGCGATGGCCAGCCCCACGCCCAGGACGACCGAGAGCATCGTCAGCCATGTGGACAGGGCCCGCTGACGCATCTGCTTGAAGACCAGTTGGAGGAGGTTCATGGTTGTTAGTTGTCAGTTGTTAGTTGCCAGTTGGCAGGTGCTGGTGGCGGCGTTGATTTCCGAGAGCTTCAGAACGCGGGATAGCTGGCCAGTGATCTGCGGGTCGTGGCTCACCAGCAGCAGCGTGGAACCGACCTCGGCGCACAGCCGCCGGATCAGCTCCAGCACCTGCTGCGCGTTGCGCGGATCCAGCGAGCCTGTCGGTTCGTCCGCCAGCACCAGCTTCGGCCGGTTGGCCAGCGCCCGGGCCACCGCCACGCGCTGCTGCTGGCCCACCGAAAGCTTCTCCGGCCGGTAGTGCAGGCGGTCGGCCAGTCCCACTTCTTCCAGCAGATGCACCGCCCAGGCCCGATCGTGGCGGCGGCCGGTGAAGCTCATGCCCAGCAGCACGTTCTCCAGCGCCGTGAAGCCTGGCAGCAGATGGTGCGTCTGAAAGATGTAGCCGATGTAGCGGCCGCGAAACACGTCCCGCTGCGCTTCGCTGAGGAGAGTGATGTCCAGCCCCGGACCCGGTCCGTGATAATCGAGGACTGGCGAGCTGCGCGCCGCCGCCGATGTGCCGGGCGGACCATCGCCGAAGTCGAAGAGAATCCGGCCGCTGTCGGGCACGAGTATCCCGGCGATCAGGTGCAGCAGTGTGGTCTTGCCGCAGCCGCTGCTGCCCACAAGCGCAACCTCCTCGGCCGCCCCCACCGTCAGCGATTCGATGTCGATGACGGGGACGATGCTTCCGTCGGGCCCCGTGTACGACTTTTTCAGACGTTCGAGTGTCAAGGACATTGCTTTCCTCTTGCCGAATGGCCAAATCCGATGGAGCGGTCAGGGTTCGGGGTTCGGGGTTCAGGGTTCAGGGTTCAGGGTTCGGGGTAGTGTCCAGTGGCCAATGACGATGGCCAAATGCCAAATGCAGGGTTCCAGGTCGAGGCGGCCACCGGCTGGACGATGCGGGGCACAGTCCGCGGCGGCCGTGTTGTCATCGCGAGCCTCGTCATTCGGGCTTCGTCATTCGCCATTGTTTCGGACTTCGAGTTTCGGCCTTCTCTCATTCATCTTCCACACACCCGCGCAGCCGCCCGCGATGCAGCAAGTGTAACAAATCCTATGCCGCCCACACTGTGGCTGAAGGGCCAGCTCATCCGCACGGACATCACAAACCCCGCTGCCAGCAGCAGTACGGCGACGAGCACGCAACCGGTTATGGCCTGGGGGATGCGCCCGGTCCACGGCAGCACCGCGGCCGCCGGCAGGAACAATAGTGCCAGCACCATGACGACGCCGACGTAGTTGGTCCCCAGCAGCACCACGCCCGCCAGCAGAACGTGGAAGAGCATCTCCCACAGCCGCGGCCGCAGCCCCGCCAGCTCGGCGGCCGCCGGCGCCTGGGCCAGGAGCAGCCATCGCCGCCACAGCGCCGCCATCGCGCCGCCCTGGATCAGCAGCAGCGGCGCGGCTGCCACCGCCTCCAGGCGGTCCACGGCCAGGTCGCTGCCCACGAAGCGGTTCTGGATGTCATTGACATGGGCGGCGGCGTTGACGATCACCAGGATCGAGAGGCTCAGTGCTCCCACGAAGCAGGCACTGAGCGTCATATCGGCGGCCGCCCCGCTGCCAGTCCAGGCCAGCAGGGCGATCATCAGCGCCAGTGCCGCCAGCGCAACGGGGAGCGACGGCCAGCCAAGCCGCAGCGCCACCGCGACGCCCAGCGTCGCCACCTGCGGCATCGCCAGCGCCGCCAGACCCTGGCGGCGAAGGGCCACGAACAGCCCGCTGATTGCCGCGGCCACCGCCAGGGCGGCCGCCACCAGCAGCGCCGGCCAGAACAGCTCCAGCGACACAATTACCTCGCGCCATGGCGTCATAGGTTCCTCCCTGCCAGCGCCGCGGCTATCTCCGCGATGCGAGCCGGCAGCTCGTCGGCCGCCACCCACTGCGCGATGGGGGGCTTGTGGGCCTCTTCCGCGGGGCGCAGCCAGAGCACTCGCCGGGCGACGGCCTGGAGGTCCTCGATGTCGTGGCTGATCATCACCGCGCAGATTCCCTCGCCGACGCAGCGGCGCACCTGGTCGAGAAACGCCTGGCGGTTGTGCAAATCCAGCCCGCCGGTCGGCTCGTCGAGCACCAGCAACTGAGGCTCGGTCGCCAGCGCGCCGGCAAGAATGATCCGCTGCTGCTGGCCGCCGCTGAGGGATGCGAAGCGCCTCCCGGCGAGCTGCGCCAAGCCGAGCCGAGCCAGCCACGCTTCCACGGCCGCGCGCTGCCCCCGCAGCCAGCCCAGAGGCTGACGCGCCGACAGAGCCAGCGACGCCACATCGAAGCCGCTCATCGGCCAGTGCAGCTCCAGCGCCCTGGACTGCGGCACGTACCCGACGCGCAGTCCCGCCGCGCATCGCACCTCGCCGGCCAGTGCCGGCAGCAGACCGCACAAGCCGCGTACCAGCGTGGTCTTGCCCGAACCATTGGGCCCGAACAGACCGATGCACTCGCCGGCCAGCAGCGCAATGCGGTCGACGCGCACCACGGCCCGACCGTTGTAGCCGAACGCCGCGTCCCGTGCTTCGACCAGCGCGTTCACGGCCGTGCCACTCCCGCGGCCTTCGCCGCCTCAATGAGCCGACCCACGTTGTAGCGGAACAGCTCCTGATAGCTGCTCGCCTGAGGCACGCCGTGGACGTGATCGGGAAGCATCAGGAGCTGCGCGCCGGCCGCCTCCGCCACCGTCCGCGCCTGGCTTTGATTGCTGTAGGTCTCGACGATGACGATGCGCACATCCTGCTGCTTCATCGTCTGAATGACCTGCCGCATCTGGGCCGCCGAAGGGGTGATCCCCGGCTTGGGCTCGATGGTGGCCACCACCTCCAGACCGAAAGCGTCGGCAAAGTAGCCCCACGCCGCGTGGAACGTGACCACCTTCAGCCGCCCGAATGGCTTGAGCTGCCCGCGCAGCTCGTCGTAGAGGCTCGTCATCTCGATGACGAACCGCCGCGCGTTCTCGCGGTAGAAATCCGCGTTGGCCGGGTCCGCCTCCGCCATGGCGTGGACGAGCGTGGCGGCCATCCGCGCGGCGTTGAGCGGATGAATCATGTAATGCGGATCGCCAAAGGCGTGGATGTCGCCCATGGAGCGGTCGACGCGGCCGGCCGGCACATCGCGCAGCTCGATGCCCCTGCTCATGTCCACATTGCCCGGTCGGCCGGGCATTACCTTCGGATTGCGCGCCCCCTTGAGCAGATTGTCGCGCCAGGGCTCGGCATCGAGCCCGCCGTGTACGAACAGATCGGCCCGGTTGAGGAAGAGCATTTCGGGCGGCGTGGCCAGCACGTTGTGTACGTTCTCCGGTCCTTTCATGACGGACTGGACCGTCACGCGATCGCCGCCGATCTGCCGCGCCAGGTCGGCCAGGTCGGTGGTCGTGGTCATGATCCGCAGTTCGGCCAGCGCCACGCCGGGCAAAAGCAGGCCCAGTAGCCAGATGACACACGCCGCCAGCCGCGCCGGGCGCATGCGCACACCGGGGCTTGCTCGATCAGCGTATGTCACGGCCGACACGGCCGGGGCACACGGGGCACACGGGGCGCAGCGGAACACTTCCGGTCCCCGCCCAACTGACCAGCGGACCAGTGACCCGTCAACTGACCACGGACAACTGACCACTGACGGTCCCTCTACCATTGATTCGGATTTCGACTTTCGGGCTTCGTCATTCGCCCGCGACACGATTTTCATAATGACATCTCCCCAGCGCCTCATCGCATCACCCAGTAGGGATGCGGCGGGTGGGCGCCGAAGGTGAAAGTGGCCTGGAAGTAGACAATGTCCTCTGAGGGCACATCCCCGCCACGGTGTTGATACTGCAGCCGGAAGCGCACGAACTCCGTCCAATACCAGCTCAGATACGGTGAGATCGACCACATCTCATGGCTGGCGTCGTGGGGGTCCTCCGTCCAGTCCAGCCGCAGCCCCGCATACCAGTCGCGGGTGAGCTGCTGCTGGCCCAGCAGGTAAGCGCCCAGGGCGTGCTGCCGGCCATCCTCCTCCGTATCGACCTTGCCGTAGATCAGCTCGGCCTGGAGGAGCTGGTTATTGAACCGGCCGCGCGGGTCGCGGCGCATGAGCGTGGCGTCGAAGCCGAAGAGGTTGACGTCGAGCCGGTTGTCGCTGTCGGCGTGGCCGCTGAGCCACGAGGCGCCCAGTTCCAGGTTCAAGTCGCGCGTGATGTCGCGGTTCCACAGGGCGTGGAGGTTGAAGGCCGGCGAGTCGACGGTGAAGTCGCCGCGCAGTGTCGGCGAATGCGAGCCGGAGCCTTCGCCGGAGATGATCTCGCCGACGACCTCGAAGTACTGGCCCCAGGGGTTGGGGATGACGTAGCTGAGGCTCAGCCCCGCATCGCCCAGCGCCTCGGGCGAGAGGAACGCCTGATTGACCATCGGCGGATCGACCGTGGGAAGGTTGTGCAGGTGCAGCATGTTCTGCCGGCCAAAGCGGAGATAGAAGCGCCCGAGCTTGGCCGTGAGATTGGGGATGCCCAGGTCGTGCAGGAAGATGTAGGCCTCCTCAATGGAGACGGACGTGCCGTGACCGTGCCCATGCTCATCCTCATGCTCGTGCTCGGGGAAGACGGGATTGTCCACGTCGCGTTCGAAGGCGAGCACGGCCACGCCGTCGGCCCGCGGGTGCAGCGGCGCGCGCAGGTCCAGCTCGATCTCACGCACGTCGATGCGGTTGTAGGCATCGTTGCCGCGGTTGGGCGAGTAGGAGGCCAGCACATCGCCGATGACTGCGATGTCGGGGTTGAAGCTGGCAAAGGGGCGCTCGGCGGGCGGCGGAGCGCGCCTCGTTTCGATGTCTCTGAGGATTTCATCCCTTACCGTCTGGGTCGGGGGCTGGGCCGGCGCCGGCTCTTCGCCGGGCGCGGTAGTCGGGCGGGATGAGCTGCGCAGCTCCTGAAGCTCGCCGCGCAGCCGTGCAATCTCCTCGTCCCTGGCTTTCAGTTCCTGTTTATACCTTTGTTCCAGCTCGTTGAGCCGCTGCTCGAACTGGTCCATGCGCTGCTGGACGGCGTCCTGGGCCAGGCCCGCCGCCGGCAGCGCCGCGATCATCAGGGCCAGCAGGCCCGGGCGCATGCGCATAATTGCCTCCGGTTGTCGAGAGAGGTGCGGCCGCCCGGCTGGCCACGTCGGGCCGTGGGCGGCGAACGTACAGAGGACTCACCGGAGAACGGGGGGACCGCGGCAGTCGATGCGGACGGGAAGCCGCCGGGCGGCCGGTTGCGGCGACACCAACGAGAGGAAGGCGACGAAGATGCCCGCAAGTACCAGCAACGGCACAGCGGCCGCGGCGGCGATGGGAGCCCTCAGAAGGGCGTGAAGAACGCAATTGGTCTGGTCGTGGTGGGGCGGCGCGGCCGGCTCCCCCGGCTGATCGCCCGCCAGTGCGGCATCCTCGTGGGCATGGGCCAGATCGTGTACCCAGCCCAAGGCGCCGCTGCCGAGCAGGCAGAACGCCGCAAGCACGAGGATGGCGAGGCAACGGCGCACGACACATTGTAGCATGCACCATCGCCGCAAGTCTGTCAACCAATTGACCATATTGAACTCCTTTCACGCCTTTCACCGCTGGCCCGGCCGCCTCGGCCGGCATACAATAGCCGCACCGGAGGTGACCTATGAAACGAGCTTTCCGTCTGGTCGTGCTGCTACTGCTCGTGGGCGGCTGGGCGCTGGCTGCCGCCGCGGTCCATGTGGTGCGCGCCCCGGGCGACCTGCCCTATGTGGGGCACATCGCCGTCCTCCCCAAGGAGCAGCTAAGCTTCCGCCAGATCTACGTCGATACCACTGCGTGGACGGCCCAGGATTTGGCCGCCCGCGCCGACTTTGCCGCGCATCTCCAGCAGGTCCAACGCGCGGACCTGATCCAGCACGTGATGGCAAAGCAGGGCGGCTGCTGCGAGATAAACGTGGTGGAGACCGACTGCTGTGAGATGGAAACTTCCGTGAGTGCGCCGGCCACTCAGCCTGCGGCCGGCCCAGTCGTTCAACGGTAGCGCGGCGGTTCAGGCCAGGGCCGCCAGGGCCCCGCAGATCACCAGCACAACCACCATCGTCACATACAGCCGGCTCATAAAGCGATCGAAGGCCGCGGTGCGGGCGGGGTCGGCCGCAAGTTCCCGGATGTACTTCATCCGTCGGGCGATGCTTCCGTGGCACCAGCTTCGCGCGCCGACCGGGATGTTATTGACAGTGGCCACGCGGTGCAGGGCCCCGGCGAATACGGCAGCGCCGAACTCGCCCACGGCCGGTCCGTTGCCGCCGGGCGCTTCGGGGGCGCTGGCCCAGTTGCTCTGGACCATCCGCGCCGCGAAGACGTCGGCCTGGCGCTCGAAGCGGCGGCTGAGGTAGCCGAAGAGCACGAAGACGCCGCCGAACAGGCTTGCCAGCGCCGCCAGGTCGCGCAGGTGCTCATACGAGACCCCCAGCACGCGCGGACCGCCGGCGACGCCGGTTGACCAGCGGGCGGCTGCCCAGCGATCCATCCACTGGGCGAGCTGCGCCCCCGGCCCGGCGGTGAACATCACCAGGATGGCGAAGAAGACCACGTACCACAGCATGTGGCGGTGGACGATGTGCCCCACTTCGTGGGCGAACACCGCCTCGATCTGCTGGTCGGTCATGCTTTCCAGCAGCAGGTCCGAGAGGAGGATGTAGCGCATGGGTGGAAACAGCCCCATCACCGCGGCGTTGCCCATGCTGTGCTGCGTCCGCCAAAGCAGAATGTCGCGGTAGCGGAGCTTCTGGGTGCGACAAATCGCCTCCAGCCGCCGCCGCAGGGGCGAATCGGGCAGCGGCCGCGTCTGGAGCACGCGGCGGAGGATCTCCGGCGCGAAGATGTAGACCAGCACCGCCGAAGGCAGCAGCACCCAGTCGTCGAAGGCCGTGATCTGACCGAGCCTCACACCCGCCAGGCCGACGGCGATCAGCGCCAAGTCCCGCACCGCCAGGATCAGCACCACAGGCAGCAGAATGAACAGCACCTGAAGCCGCAGATTAGCCGCCAACTGCTGCCGCAGCGACGGCGGGGCATGCAGCGGTACATCGTCCTCGAGCTGATGCAGCAGCCCCTGCATTCGCATGGCGTTGTCGGCCGGGTACTGCGCCCACCACAGGGCCACCCAGGCGGCAAGGGGCGGCAGCGTGCCCACCAGCAGCGCCGGCAGAGCGAGCATGGCCGGCTCCGGGCCGCTGTGCGCGATGGCCAGTTCGGTCCACGGTCGCATCCAGCCCAGGACCATGTGTCCCCATCCCGGCGGTCCGAAGAGCCCGAAGGCGAACCACGCCGGCACCAGGACGCGTGCCACCGTGACGATGCGGTTGAAGCGCGCCGTGTTGCGGTGCAGGGCAAAGGCGTCAACCGGCCGCGCCAGGTGCCGCGCCGCCACTGCAACAGCGCCCACCAACAGCACATAGCCGCCCAGGAATGCGGTCAGCGCCCGGCCGGCCGGCCAGTGCCCCCAGGGCGAATCGACGCCCGCGGCAACGGAGCCGGCGGTAACGAGCCACAAGGCGAAGATAAGCAGCAGATAAAGTCGAGTCACAGGCCACTCAAGGGTAAGCGCCCAGGCACCGCCAAGGCAAGCGGCGAAACTGCAGCCTGCCGAGGCGATGCGGCGCATGATGTCGGGGCTGAAGCTGACGGTGAACGAGAGCAAGACGCATGTGTGTGAGGTTCCAGCCGAGACGTTTGACTTCCTGGGGTACACGTTCGGCGTGCATCGGTCGAAGCGCACGGGCAGGAAGCTGCTGTGCGGAGCGCCCAGTGCCAAGCGGCTGATGC
>Ga0209101_1001033_pt1 | contig 21766 bp, 17 predicted proteins | sample ConPoolayeCmetaG_FD_185481 | JGI IMG/M metagenome (GOLD analysis project Ga0209101, IMG submission 185481) | Hot spring microbial mat communities from California, USA to study Microbial Dark Matter (Phase II) - Cone Pool mat layer C metaG... ...
GCCCACTTCCGTCACCGCCCCGTCGCGCCGCCAGTCCATCGCCCCCGAACAGAAATACCCGGTCCGCGACGCATGGGACGCAAAGCCCACGCCAAATTGACGCAAGTTGTTCTGGCAGGCGGAACTGCGGCTAGACTCGCGGGCCGAGTTCAACGCCGGAAACAATAGCGCCATCAACAGCGTGATGATGGCGACGACCACCAGAAGCTCAACCAACGTGACGCCACGTAAACGCCGCGCGCCAGGCCTACGCTTCATGTAGTCTTCCATTCGAGACCTCCTTAAAGGAACGGGGAACCTGCCAACTTGGCGACGCCGCGCCGCGGAAACCCAACCGTCGCTGCGTATTGTGCCGAGGAATTGTGAGCGTTCGGTTTGCGCAGCGCGAGACTTCGGCAAGAGTTCGGTTAGATGCAGGTTAAATGGGACGGGGCCCGAAAAAACTTCGCTCAACCGGCATCGATTTTCGCGCAGACGGATGTTTTGACGCGCGAAAACCGTCAACCTGGGCAGGTTGGGTGATGGATTCGCCGCCCTGCGGAATCCCGTCGGCGCTCACGGTCGCCGTTCTAGCCGTCGGCAATTGAGTCTTGGCGGCCGGGACAGAGGGATTACTGCAAGTGGAGCGGCGAGCACGTCGGCGGTCTCACGGCCATTGGGAGAGGCTAGCCCAACGGAGAAAAGCGCCTTTTTCGCGTGGCAAGGGGCGAAAACCGGCAGTCCCCGATCGTTGAGCGGCTACGGCTTGTTGAGATATTCAACGGCCTTGGCCAGTTGGGGATCGACGTTGCAAGGAAGTTCGGCTGGGGGGGTTGGGGAGTTGGCGGCGAGCCGCGACATCCCCCGCTCGTGACGCCAACGGATCAATCGCGCCAAGGCCTCGCCCTCGACCTTGACCTCGTAGCCTGGATCGGGCGTGACGCCCCACTCGTCCTGGTCGCCGGCGTTTTTGCCGCGATTGATGTTCCGGCCGCTGGGTCTCCAGTAGCTGGCCGTGGTCACTTTGATCGCCCCATCGTTGCCCGGCAATTCCACGATCTCCTGCACGGTCCCCTTGCCGAAGGTCCGCTGGCCGATGATCACCGCTCGGCGATGGTCCTGAAGACACGCCGCGACGATCTCGCTGGCGCTGGCGCTATAGTTGTTCACCAGCACGGCCAAGGGGAAGTCGGGCAACGTGCCCTCTTCGGTGGCCGTGAAACTCTGCCGCACGGTGCCGTCGCGGAACCGCGTCGAAACGATCACCCCGGAACGGACGAAAAGGTCGCAAACGCCTATCGCCGCCTGGAGCACTCCGCCGGGATCGTCGCGAAGGTCGAGGACCAGGCCGCGCATGTTCTCGGCCAGCAATTTTTGCACGACGCGCTGGAGTTCCTCGGCCGTCTGTTCGGCGAAACTGTGGATTCGCACGTATCCGATGCGGTCCTGCCCCTCGAGGAAGTAGTTCCACGATCCGTCGGCGTTGCGCGTGTCGCCCAGCACGGTGTTGACGCGGATGTCGGCCCGGACGATGCGGATCTCGACCGGCTTGGTCTCGCCCTCGTGCAGCACGGTGAGCACCACGGCGGTGCCTGGCTTGCCGCGCATCAATTCCGAGGCGTCCTCGAGGGAAAGGCCCTGGGTACTTCTGCCATCGATCCTGAGGATCTTGTCTCGCGACCGCACGCCCGCCTCGTAGGCCGGGGCGCCGAACAGCGGCGCGGCCACGGTGAGCTGCTTGGTCGTGGGGTCGAGGACAATTTCGACGCCCACGCCGGCGAACTTCGAATCGAGCGTCTGGCGGAGCTTTTCGACGACCTTGGGTCGGATATAGAGGGAATGTTGGTCGTCCAGCTCTTCCATCATGCCGGCGAGGGCCCCTTCCAGCAGGGCCCGACGGCTGATCGGTTCCAACGACCGGCGGAAGACTTGCTCTAGCGCAAAACTGAAAACCTGCCCGTACCGGTTCGCCCGAACATGGCACGCCAGGCAGACCACCAACAGAGCGGTCAACAACCAGAAATTCCGTCGCGGCATGGGGAACGGTGCAAGTCGCGTGAAAAGTCCAACCCCCGAATGGATTATCCTATCTGCGGCCCCACCGGGGAACAAGTTGGCGCCAAGGCACGAACGACTAACGACTACCGCGACGACCTTCTGCCAATTTGGCACTTTTTTAAGCTCCCAGCCTTCCGCGGAATTGAGTTTGGACGTTGTGGCATGAATGCAAGTCTCCATTCAGCATAACCTTATGACATTCTCCCCGACTCTGGCACGCATCTTGCTTTAATGTCGGCGAAACTAGGCTGCAACTGCCAGGTGTGGAGTTGTGCGCCTTGATCGATCGGCTGAACCTCCTTCAGAAAGGGGGGTTTGGATGATGCCGCCTGGGGCTTGAGCGTAGTTTCGCCGTCAAGAGGAGGTATTCGCAGTGGCAAAAAAGATGACCTATGAAGACGATGCTCGACAGGCGTTGGCCGCGGGCGTCGGCAAACTGGCCCGGGCCGTGTGCAGTACGCTGGGCCCGCGCGGCCGAAATGCGGTGCTCGATAAAGGCTGGGGTTCTCCGAAGATTACTAAAGACGGGGTGACAGTTGCGGAAGACATCGAACTGGAAGACCCCAACGAGAACCTCGGCGCCAAGCTCGTCAAGGAGGCCGCGAGCAAGACGAACGAAGTCGCCGGCGATGGCACGACCACGGCGACCGTGCTTGCCGAGGCCATTTTCAAGCAGGGCATGAAGATGATCGCCGCGGGCGCCGATCCCATGGCCCTTTCGCGCGGCATTCACAAGGCCACCGAGGCGGTGGTCGCGGCGATCAAGAAGATGGCCACGCCCATCGACGACAAGAACAAGAAGGAAATCACTCAAGTCGCCACCATCGCTGGCAACAATGATCCTCAGATCGGCGCCACGCTGGCCGAAGCCTTCATGAAGGTGGGCAAGAACGGCGTCATCACCGTCGAAGAGGGGAAACAGGCCGAGACCACGGTGGAGGTGGTCGAGGGGATGCAGTTCGATCGCGGTTTCCTCTCGCCCCACTTCGTGACCAACCCCGAGTCGCAGGTTTGCGAGCTGGAGAAATGCTTGATCCTCGTCCACGAGGAGAAGATTTCCAGCGCGAAATCGCTCATTCCGCTGTTGGAGGCGGTGAGCAAGGCCGGCAAGCCGCTGTTGATCATTGCCGAGGATGTCGAGGGCGAAGCCCTGGCCACGCTCGTGGTCAACAAGCTCCGCGGCATCCTCAACGTGTGCGCGGTGAAGGCGCCCGGCTATGGCGATCGCCGCAAGGCGATGCTAGGCGACATCGCGATCCTGACCGGCGGCCAGCCGATCTTCAAGGACCTCGGCGTGCAACTGGAGTCGGTCAAGCTTTCCGACCTCGGCAGCGCCAAGAAGGTGGTCGTCGACGCCGACAACACGACGATCATCGGCGGGGCGGGCGACAAGAAGGCGATCGAGGGCCGGGCCGAGCAGATTCGCGCCGAGATCAAGACGACCACGAGCGACTACGACCGCGAAAAGCTCGAGGAACGTCTGGCCAAGCTTGCCGGCGGCGTGGCGCAAATCAACGTCGGCGCGGCGACCGAGACGGAAATGAAGGAGCGGAAGTTCCTCCTCGAAGACGCTCGCGCCGCCACCAAGGCCGCCTTGGAAGAGGGCATCGTCCCCGGCGGTGGCGTCGCCTTGCTCCGCAGCGCCAAGGCGATCGAGAAGCTGGAACTCGACGGCGACGAGGCGCTGGGGGCGAAAATCGTGCTCCAGGCGTTGGAAGCTCCCCTTTACTACATTGCGGAAAACGCGGGCCGCGATGGGGCGGTGGTGGTCAGCCGCGTGCGGCAGATGAAGGGCAAGGCGGACGGGTACGACGCGGAACGAGACGTGTACGGCGACCTTTTCGAGGCGGGCGTGATCGATCCGGCCAAGGTCGTGCGCGTGGCCTTGCAAAACGCCGCCAGCGTCGCCAGCCTGTTGTTGACCACCTCCTGCCTGGTGACCGAAATCCCGAAGGAAGAAGACAGCAAACCCGGCCCGGGCCACCACCCAGGCGAAATGGGCGGCGGGATGGGCGATTTCTGACCCGCGCGCCGGGGCGACCCGTTTGCCGCTCGCCCGCCGGAACCCTCCGTGGCGGGCGGCGAGTCTGGTTTTCGATCCATCAACCACTGACCGATTGCGAGGAACTGAACTATGAAGGATATCAAACTGAAGCCGTTGGATGAACGCGTGGTCGTTGAACCTGTCGAGGCGGAAGAGAAGACCGCGGGCGGGATCGTGCTGCCCGACACCGCCAAGGAAAAACCCCAGCGGGGCACCGTGTTGGCCGTCGGACCCGGCAAGCTCCTCGACAACGGCGAGCGAAGCCCCCTGTCGGTCGCGGTGGGCGACGAAGTGATCTACGGCAAGTATTCCGGCAGCGACATCGAGATCGACGGGCGCGAGGTCAAGATCCTCCGCGAGAGCGACATCCTGGCCAAGGTCGTCAAGTAGGGTTCAGCAAGAAGGATCAGCCACCGTGGCTAAACAATTACTGTTCAGCGATTCCGCCCGGAACCGTATCCTCCGCGGCGTGGACAAATTGGCCGACGCCGTCGCCGTGACGATGGGCCCCACCGGACGCAACGTCATCCTTGGCAAGTCGTTCGGCGGGCCGACCGTCACCAAGGACGGCGTCACGGTCAGCAAGGAAATCGAACTCGAAGACAAGTTCGAGAACATGGGGGCGAAGCTCTTCAACGAGGTCGCCTCCAAAACCTCCGACGTGGCTGGCGATGGCACCACCACCGCCATCGTCCTTGCCCGGGAAATCTTCCGCGAGGGACTTCGCAACGTGACCGCCGGGAGCAATCCGGCGGCCATCCGTCGCGGGATCGAGAAGGCCGTCGAGGCGGCCGTGGCCCACCTGCAATCGATGGCCAAGCCCGTCACCGACCAGCAAGACATCGCCAACGTCGGCGCGATCAGCGCCAACAACGATCGCAAGATCGGCGAGCTGCTGGCCGAGGCCATGCAGAAGGTCGGCAAGGACGGCGTGATCACCGTCGAGGAAGGCAAAACCGCCGAGACCACGTACAAGGTGGTCGAGGGGATGCAGTTCGACAAGGGGTATCTGTCGCCGTATTTCATCAATCGGGCGGCGGAAATGGACTGCCTCCTGGAAGACGCCTACATCCTCATCCACGAAAAGAAGATCACCAACGTCCGCGACCTGATCCCTCTGTTGGAAAAGGTGGCCCAGAGCGGCAAGCCGTTGTTGATCATTGCCGAGGACGTCGAGGGCGAGGCCCTGGCCATGCTCGTGGTCAACCGGCTGCGCGGCATATTGAATGTTTGCGCGGTCAAGGCCCCCGGCTTCGGCGACCGCCGCAAGGCCATGCTCGGCGACATCGCCATCTTGACCGGCGGCGCCTTGATCAGCGAAGACCTCGGCCTGAAGCTGGAGAACCTGACGCTTCAGCATCTGGGCCGGGCCAAGCGGATCACGGTCGACAAGGACAAGACGACGATCGTCGAGGGGGCGGGCAAGCCGTCGGACATCAAGGCCCGCGTCGACCAGTTGCGCCACTTGATCGAAACCACCGATAGCGACTACGACCGCGAGAAGTACCAGGAACGCCTGGCCAAGCTCTCCGGCGGCGTGGCGGTGGTTTCGGTGGGCGCGAGCACCGAGGCGGAAATGAAGCAGACGAAGGCGCGGGTCGAGGACGCGCTGCACGCGACCCGGGCCGCGGCCGAGGAAGGCGTCCTGCCCGGTGGCGGCGTCGCCTTGCTCCGCTGCGAGGAGGCCATCGAGAAGGCCCGCGCCACCGCCCGCGGCGATGAAAAGATCGGCGTGGACATCGTGCTCCGCGCGGTGAGCGCCCCGTTGCGGCAGATCGCGGAAAACTGCGGCGTGGATGGCGCGGTGGTGGCCGACGAAGTCCGCCAGAAGCCCACCACGACCGGTTACGACGCCAATGCCGGCAAGTATGTCGACATGTTCAAGGCGGGGATCATCGACCCGTTGAAGGTGGTCCGAACCGCCTTGGAAAACGCGGCCAGCATCGCCGGATTGATGTTGACGACCGAGACTCTGGTGACCGACCTGCCGAAAGACAAGAAGGACAGCGCACGGCGCGTCGAGGGCGCGGTGCGGTAATCGTCGGTTGGCGGCGAAGCGCCGCTTATGGCGCGGGCAGGCGGCCTGGAGCCATCTTCCCGCGTCCGATACAATCGTTCGTTTCGCATCAAGCCCACGGGCCGTGGTCCGTGGGCTTGGTGCGCCATGATGGCAACGTCTTCCTTTCCGGCCATGGCCGTAATGGCAGCCAAGCGTGATTACTACGAGGTGCTCGGGGTCGACCGGTCGGCCACGGAGAAAGAGATTTCCGAGGCCTACCGCAAGTTGGCCCTGAAGTACCATCCCGATCGGAATCCCGGCGACGAAGAAGCGGTCAAGCGATTCAAGGAAGCGGCCGAGGCGTTTGAAGTCCTCAACAATCCCGAGAAACGCGCCCGCTACGACCGTTACGGCCACGCTGGCTTGGAACAAGCTGGCGGGATGCCGGAGTTCCGGGACGTGAACGACATTTTCGCCGCTTTCAGCGACATCTTCGGCGATAGCCTGTTCGGCGGCATATTTGGCGGAGGCGGGCGGAGTGGCCCGCGCCGCGGCGCGCACGTCCGCTGCGAACTGACCATCGACCTGGTCGAAGCCGCCCACGGCGCCACCCGCAATGTCGAGTTCGAACGACACGAGTTGTGCGACGAGTGCGGCGGCTCCGGCGCGCGGCGGGGCACCCAGCCCGAAAAGTGCCGCTATTGCGGCGGCCGGGGCAAGGTCGTCCAGTCGGCGGGCGTGTTTTCGATCCAGACCACCTGCCCCGCCTGCCACGGCGAGGGCGTGATGATCCGGGAACCTTGTCCGCGATGCCGGGGGGCGGGCTTTGTGTTGCGTCGCGTCGTCCGCGAGGTGCGGATCCCGCCCGGCGTGGACACCGGCACCCGGTTGCGCCTCCAGGGCGAGGGTGAACCCAGTCCGCATGGAGGCCCCCGCGGCGATTGCTACTGTTTCATCACCGTCCGCGAACACCCGCTCTTCCAGCGCAACGGCGTCGATCTGATCTGCCAGGTTCCGATCACCTATCCGCAGGCTGCTTTGGGGGCCAAGGTGAACGTTCCCACGCTGGACGGGCAAGAGGACCTCGAAATCCCAGCCGGCACCCAAAGCGGCGATGTCTTTCGCATTCGCGGCAAGGGAATGCCAGAGCTGCAATCGCGGCGGCGAGGCGACTTGATCGTGCAGGTCTATGTCGAGGTCCCCAAGCGGCTTGCGCCGGAGCACGAGCGCCTGTTGCGCGAATTGGCGGAGATCGAAAACGTCCATGTCAGTCCCCAGCGAAAGAGTTTCTTCAGCAAGGTGAAGGAGTATTTCCAGGGCCATGGCGGATAACGAATCGAAGACCCCTGAAAGCGAGGTTCCACCCGTGATCGAACCCCAGCCTGCCGAGGCGGCGCCGGCCGACGAGGTCGCCCGACTCAAGGCCGAACTGGAGGACGTCAAAGACCGGGCGCTGCGGGGCTGGGCGGAGTTGGAAAACTACCGGAAACGGTCCGCGCGGCAAATGGAAGAGGAACGCCGCTATGCCGCGCTCCCCCTGCTCCGCGATCTCTTGCCCGTCCTGGACAACATGAAGCGGGCCGTCGAAGCCAGCGAGAAGAACCACGATCTGGCCGGGCTGCGGGAAGGGGTCAAGATGATCGTTCAACAATTCGAGACGGTCTTGGCCCGGCACCACTGCACGCCCATTGCCGCGCTCCATCAGCCCTTCGATCCGAACGTCCACGACGCGATCCTCCGCCAGCCCTCGTCCGACTTTCCCCCGAACACCGTGATCCAGGAAGTGCGGCAAGGCTTCCGCCTGCACGATCGCGTGGTCCGACCCACGCAGGTGATCGTCTCGGCCGCCGTCGAGAATTCGCTTGAACAGTCCGAGGAGGCCAAGCCATCCTAGCGCGGCCCGCTGCTTCGTGGCTTCGGCCGCGCGGCGCCCGGCGAGCCGGTTTTGTCACAAAAAAGGAGATTCTCCCATGCCCACTTACGATTACGCTTGCGACGCTTGCAATCATCGCTTCGAACTGTTTCAATCCATCACCGCGGAACCGGTGAAGGAGTGTCCGCGGTGCGGCCGACGCAAGGTTCGGCGGTTGATCGGCCCGGGCGCCGCGATCGTGTTCAAAGGCTCGGGATTCTACAAGACCGATTACCGATCGGATTCGTACAAGAAGGCCGCCGAAGCGGAAAAGAAGAGCGCCGCCCCAGCCAGCACCTCGAAAAACGACGGCAAGGGCAGCGGCGACAAGCCCACGGCCGCTTGCTAAAAGATCGAACGCGGGGCGCCAGGCCGTGCCGAAGAGATGCGCTTCGCTGCGCCCTTGGTTCACGCCGCGAAGGAGTCAATTCCTTTCCTTTATTTCTCCGCACGTAGCGTTTTCTCAACAACATCGCCCTCGAACCGCGCTCGGTCTTTTAGGGTTGCGTGACTTCGCGTAGTTGGGGCAACATGGCTTCGCTCGTCTGTCCGATCTGTGGCGCTAGGTTCGAGGCGGATCGATCGGCCGCCTTGCCGTTTTGCAGCCCGCGCTGCCGCGACATCGATCTCGGACGCTGGCTCGGTGAGAAGTACACCTTGCCAGTCCTTTCCTCGGCGGACGAGGCGGAGTCGAACCGAACGCCCCCGCCCTCGAACGGGGCAGAGGGCGAAGAAACCTGACGCGGGCCGTGCCCACAACTGAACAGTGAACTGCACGCCAGGCTCGCACGGCAGGCATGGCCTCAACGGAAGACTGGGAGGCTTTTAGGGCGAGGATCGCCGGCAAAAGTTTGTGCGATGACGCCCGTCAACGGGCGTCATCGGACTACCCCTTGCCCAGGATCTTCCCAACGTCTTGGTTCTCGTCGTCGATCCGCAAAATCTTGCCCGGCGGGGACGCCCCGGCGAGAAGGCCCGTCAACGGGCGTTCGCGAAGGAGCCGGAGCCTATGCTGCCACAGCGACGACGCCCGGTGATGGGCCTTGGCCTTGGCCGATTTCCTACCGCGGCCTGCCGTCGCAGGCAAAAAGTCGTACACTGGCATAACCCAGGCAAAGTCCCAGGGTTTCTCAGAAAACGATAAGTGATGTTGTACATTACCGAACAACATGCGCGCACGGCGCGGATAAGTTCCGCCGTAAGAGACTAACGGTCTGTCGCCCCCGACCGCACGAATGCGCCGCGTTTTGCCATTCAGCCCGGGGAAAGCGTCCACGGCGAGCGAGGCACCCGGGCAAGCCGAGTCCGAAGCGCCGGCGGACGGGCCCGCTCGGAAGACCTTCGCCCAAACGAAAGGCGTCCTTCCAGAGCGATGTTTTTCCGCGCTCATCCCAACTGCCAGAGGGCCATGGTGACCGCGTCGCGCAGGCGGCGGTTGGCCGCGAGGACGGCGGCCGGTTCGAAGCCGCAATGGACCAGGCAGTGTTCGCATCGCGGATCGTTGCCCGGCCCGAGCCGGTCCCACCGTGTCGATTCGACCAGCTCCTGGTAGCTGGCGTAATGGCGGTCGGTGATCAGATAGCACGGTCCTTTCCAACCGCGGATGTTTCGGGTGGGACTTGCCCAGGCGGCGCAGGGCAAATCTCGCTCGCCGCAGAGGAAATCGAGATAGATGGGCGAGGCGGTCAGGCGGAACCGGGAGAGCATGGGCCGGGCCTGGCGGAACTTCGCGCGGCACTCCTCTCGGGTGAGGAAGAGCCGCTGGGCATCCGGTTCCGACGATCGGACGGCTTCGTAGCCATAGGCGGGCGAAAGCAGAAAGCCGTCCACGCCCAAACAGGCAAGCAATTCCAACAGCACGGCGATTTCGTGCATGTCGGTCTGGCGGTAGATGGTGGTGTTGGTGCAGACGCGGAACCCGGCCCGCCGGGCGGCCTGGATTCCGGCCACCGCCTCTTGAAACACCCCTTCCCGACCCGCCAGCCGGTCGTGCGTGGCCTCCATCCCGTCCAGGTGGACGTTGATCATCAGACGGCCGCTGGGCCGCAACCTGGGGAGCGTCTGCCGCAAAAGCAGGCCGTTGGTGCAAAGATACACGTGCCTGCGTCGCGCGATGATGCGTTCGACCAGCTCCTCGATGCCGGGATAGATCAACGGCTCGCCGCCGCAGACGCTGACCACCGGCGCGCCGCACTCGTCCACCGCGGCGAGGCACTCGTCGATCGAAAGCCGGTCTCGCTCGCAACCGGCGTACTCGCGGACGCGCCCGCACCCCTCGCAACGCAAATTGCACGCCACGAGCGGCTCCAGCATGAGCACCAATGGGAATCGCTCGCGGCCAGCCAGCCGGTGCTTGAACAGATAAGCAGCCATCGAACGGGTGAGCGAGAGGGGAAATCGCATGAGAGCATCGCCTGATGGAAGATTTCCAAGCCGTCGCGGGCGGCGCCGGCTTGGTCATGATTAGAAAGCGCCGACGGAAAAACGCGGCGAACCGCTGTTGCCGGGCAAGGTGAACGCTTCCGCCGCGGTTCGTTCGGCCGTCTCCGACCCCACGCTCGTCTGCCTCCACATTGCCAGGGCCATCAACGGGAAATAGAGGCGATAGTAGTGGTAACGGAGGTAAAACACGCTGGGGAAGCCGGTGCCGGTGAACTCCGCTTCCTGCCAGTCGCCGTCGATCCGCTGCTGGTCGGTTAGGAACTGGATTCCACGAGCCACGGCCGGATGATCGCGATGACCGGCGGCGATCAGGCCCATCACGGCCCAGGCGGTCTGCGAAGGCGTGGCCGGTCCCTGACCGCGGAGCGACGGACGGTCGTAGGTGTCGGGCGATTCGCCCCACGCCCCAGAAGGTTGCTGGTGGGCCAAAAGCCACTGGGCGCCGGCGACCACGGCCGGGTCGTCGCGGGGCACGCCGACCGCGGTCAGTCCGACCAGCGTTTGCCAAGTGCCATAAACGTAGTTGACCCCCCAGCGGCCGAACCACGCTCCATCCGGCTCCTGGGCGGCGCGGAGATACGCGACCGCGCGATCGACCACGGGATCGCCGAGACGTCGGCCGAGCCTGCCGAGGGCCTCCAACACGCGGGCGGTGAGGTCGGGAGTGCTTGGGTCGATCATCGCGTTGTGGTCGGCGAAGGGGACGTGGCAAAGGAACTGACGATCGTTGTTCCGATCGAAAGCCCCCCAACCGCCGTCGTCGTTCTGCATCGCCAAAAGCCACTTCATGCCCCGGTCGATCGCCGCGGCGGCCCGGGCCAACACCTCCTCCCACTCCGGTTCGCAGGGACTTTGCCGGCCGCCGACGCCAAATGCCTCGGCCAGCGCCATGAGGACCATCGCCGTGTCGTCCGCGTCGGGATAGAAGTCGTTGTGGAACTCGAAGCACCATCCGCCCGGCTCGGCCGCGACGGTCTCGCTCCAATCGCCGGACCGGGTGATTTGCTGGTCCAGCAACCACTCCAGCGCGCGGAGCATGTTCGGTTCGCCGGCGCCCATGCCCGCCGCCGCCAACGCCCGCACCGCGATCGCCGTGTCCCAGACCGGCGACTTGCAGGGCTGTACCCGGGCCGAACCCGAATCGGGGTCCTCGAGCACCAGATCGTTCAACTGCCGCAGACAATAGCTGACCTCCGGGCTGTGGTCCGCGTAGCCCAACGCCCGCAGCGCCACGAGGCTGAACACGATCGGAGGAAAGATCGCCCCCAGCCCGTCGCTCCGCTCGAACCGCGCCAGCATCCATCGCTCGGCCGCGCGGAGCGCGCGGCGCCGCGTGGGCCGCCACGGCAGCCGCTGATAGCCTTTCAACACGCTGTCGACCGTGCGGAAGAAGCGGGTCCAACCCCAAAGCGGTTCGCGATCCTGGCGGTCACCGCGACCCCGCGGCGATTCGCTCGCCCCCGGACGACGCAACGGCGGCCAATGCCGGGGATCTTTCAGGAAAAGCTCGCGGATCCCTTGCCGCGGCTCCAGGCGGCGGACCGGCTGCAAGGCGGAGACGATCGACAAGGGCACGATGATCGTCCGCGACCACGCGCTGACGGCGTAGAGATTCACCGGAAACCATCGCGGCAGGAGCACGACCTCGGGCGGGACCGCCGGACAGCAGGAATAAGGAATCTGGCCCAGCATGGCCAGAAAGAACCGCGTGTAGCTGTTCACGGCGTCGGCGCCGCCATGGGCGAGGATCGCGCGGCGGGCGCGAACCATCGGCTCCGATTCGACGTCCCAACCCGCCAGCTTCAGCGCAAAATAGGCCTTCACGCTCCCACTGATCTCGACCCCGCCGCCGGGATACATCGCCCAGCCGCCGCCGGGCAGTTGCGTCTCCACCAGCCGCCGGGCGCAGCGCGGAATCAAATCCGAATCTTCGCGGCCCAGAAAGAACAAGAGCAAGATCGTCTCGCTCTGGAGAATCGAGTCGCCTTCCAACTCGGCGACCCAGTAGCCCTCGGCGTGTTGCCGGCCGACGAGACATTGCCTCGCCAGCGCGATCGCCTGCTCCACCTCCTTGACTCGGGATCCCTTCCCCAACGTTTCCATGGCGGGCGCCTTTCGATGCTTCCAAGCAAGCCAGCGGTTTCCGAACACGGCAGACGCGCGTGCCGATGAAGCTAGCTTATGCGATTCCTCTCCAACCGACAAGAGCGTTTGGCGCCGGCGGTCGCTGACTCGCTAACTCGTCCGCCCGCCAACTCGCCGACTCGCCAACTCACCAACTCACCAACTCGCCAACTCACCAACTCGCCAACTCACCAACTCGCCAACTCACCAACTCGCCCGCCCGCCTCCCGGGCCGATGGCTCTGGACCAGGCGAATAAATGGTTCTGGTTGCACGGGGCACGGGGCTTTCCTACAATCCGGGTGGTGGTCGAGGGGTTTTTTGAAGGATAGGAGGTTGGCGATGCGGGGCCAAAAAATCGCGGCGGCGCTGTTGGTTTTGGCGATTTGCGGATTCGCCCTGGCCGGTCCAGCGGTGGTTCATGAATCCGCCAGGCAGATTCCCGTGGCCTATGAGGTGGACGTGGTGGTGGTGGGCGGGAGCACGGGCGCGGTGGCCGCGGCGGTCGAAGCGGCGAAATCCGGGGCGAAAGTTTTTCTGGCCGCCCCGCGACCCTACCTCGGCGACGACATGACCGCCACGCTCCGGCTCTGGCTGGAAGAGGGCGAGACACCCGATTCGCCCCTGGGCAAGACGATCTTCAACGACCCCGTGCAATTCCAACCGCCCGCCGAAGTCAACGCCCTGCCCTGCAAATACCAGGCCGACCTGCCCAGCGCCCCCAGACACAAGGACCGCAATCCTCCCTCGCTTTTGACCGACGGCCTGTGGGGCAACGCCGCCACGCAGAGCGTGGAATATGCCGGCGACGTGAACCTCGACCTCGATCTGGGCGAGCCGAGGGAAACGGGCGGGGTCCGCGTCCTCGCCTATCAGCGGGAATCATCCACGGACGGGTTCAAGGTCGCCAGGATCGTCGTTTTCGTCAGCGACGACAAGAAGAACTGGAAAGAAGCAGGCGCGGCGAAGAACGACGAGGCGGACCACGGCGGCGACCCGTGCATCGCCCTCCACGTGCCGCTGAAAACCACGACGCGTTACCTCCGCGTGGCGGTCAAGAAGGATCCCGCCGCGAAGCGGATCCTGCTCGGCGAGGTCCAGGTGGTTGCGCCGGGGCCGGTCGAGGCGAAACCGCCGGCGCGGCGTTCCCTGCCGCGGCCGATGCACATCAAAAAAACCCTCGACGAAGCCCTCATCTCGGCCGGGGTGCAGTTTCTTTATAGCTGCCAGGCGACCGACGTGTTGCGCGACGGGGCGGGCAATCCGTGCGGCATCGTGATGGCCAACCGGGCAGGCCGGCAGGCGGTCGTGGCCAAGGTGGTGATCGACGCCACGGATCGGGCGGTGGCGGCGCGGCTCGCCGGGGCGAAGTTCCGCCCCTACCCGGCGGGAGAACACGCCTTCCATCGCGTCGTGATTGGCGGCGAAGCGCGTTCTGGCCCAGGCGTCGCCGTGCGGGAAATCCAGCCCCCCTTCCACGGCCCGTTTCCCAACCAGGCCAAGACCTCCAGCGGCGTGTTCCGCGTGTTCGAATACACGCTGCGACTTCCGATGAAAGACGACAGCCCTGCCTCGTGGGCGGCGGCCGACCAGAAGGCCCGCTCGATCACTTATCACCCCGAGCAGCAATTCACCTCGGACGTGCTCTTCCAGATCCCGCCCGATCCCATGTTCGCCGAAAAAACGGCGCCCAGCGAGGCGGCCATCGACGCCTTGCCCCTGGAATCGTTCCGTCCCAAGGGCACGGCGCGGTTATGGGTGTTGGGCGGATGCGCGGACGTGAGCCGGCAACAGGCGGAAAAACTCTTGCGTCCGTTGGTGTTGATCAAAGCGGGCACGAGGTTGGGCGCGGCCGCGGCCCAAGAGGCGAAAAAACTGCCCGCGCCCCAAAACGTCAAATTGCCCGCGCCCGCCGGGCAGTCCCTTCCCGCGGTCCTCGCCGCGCGGGGAGATGTCCGCGAGACGCTGGTAGGCGTTCGCCCCACGCAAAAACTCCCCACGGCGCCGCAAGACGCCCGCGCCTTGCCCGTGCTCGGGCAGTACGACGTGGTGGTCATCGGCGGGGGCACGGCGGGCGCCCCGGCAGGTATCGGGGCCGCGCGGCAGGGAGCCAAGACCTTGGTGGTCGAGTATCTCTCCGGCCTGGGCGGCGTCGGCACCATGGGCGCGATTTCGTCCTATTACTGGGGCAACCGCGTCGGCTTCACCAAGGAAGTCGCCGGCGGCGCGATCACCTGGAACATCGAGCAAAAAAGCGAGTGGTACCGCGACCAGCTCCTCAAGGCGGGCGCCGATATTTGGTTCGGCGGCATCGGCTGCGGGGCGCTGGTCGACGGCAGCCACGTCAATGGCGCCGTGGTGGCCACCCCGCACGGCCGCGGCGTGGTGCTCGCCAAGGTGGTCATCGACGCCACGGGCAACGCCGACGTCGCCGCGGCGGCCGGCGCCCCGTGCGTCTATACCGACCACGGCGAATTCGCCATGCAGGGCACCGGCCTGCCGCCCCGCCAGCTTGGCGCGAGCTACACCAACACCGATTTCACCATCACCGACGAAACCGACATGCTCGACCTCTGGCAACTGTTCGTGCTGGCCAAGGACAAGTATCCCAAGGCGTTCGATCAGGGCCAGTTGGTCGACACCCGGGAACGCCGGCGGATCGACGGCGATTTCACCCTCACCATCCTCGACCAGATCAATGGCCGAACCTTTCCCGACTCGATCGTGCGGGCCTACAGCAATTTCGACACCCATGGCTACACGGTCGATCCGTACCTGCTGCTCGAACATCCCGAGCACAAGGGGTTTTACGTCTATGTTCCCTACCGATGCCTGTTGCCCAAGGGGCTGGAAGGTCTGCTCGTGGTCGGCATTGGCATGAGCGTCCACCGCGACGCGCTGCCGCTGACGCGGATGCAGGCCGACATCCAGAACCAAGGCTACGCCTCCGGCGTGGCGGCAGCGATGGCCGTCAAGGCAGGGTTGCCGCCGCGGCGAATCGACGTCAAGGCCCTCCAGAAACACCTCGTCGAGATCGGCAATCTGCCGGAAAGCGTGCTCACCGACACGGATTCCTACCCCATGCCGCCCGAGGCGATCGCCGCCGCCGTGAAGAGCTTTGCCGCCGAAGGGGGCAAGGGCGCGGCCGTCATCCTTGCCCATGTGCGGGAGGCGCTGCCGCTCATCCGGGATGCCTACCGTTCCAGCCAGGGCGAGGCCAAACTGGCCTATGCCCGGCTCCTGGGAATGCTGGGCGACGCGACCGGTCTGGAAACCTTGCTCGCCGAGTTGCGGCGGCTCACGGAATGGGACGCCGGCTGGAACTACCGCGCCATGGGCCAGTTTGGCCACGCGATGAGTCCCATGGACGGCCTGATCGTGGCCATCGGCCGCACGCGCCGGCCAGAGGCCGTGCCCGCCCTGCTCGACAAACTGACGATCCTCACGGCCGAACACGATTTTTCGCACCATCGGGCCATCGCCCTGGCGCTGGAAACGATCGGCGACCCACGGGCGGCCAAACCCCTGGCCGAGCACCTGGCCAAGCCGGGAATGACCGGCTACGTTCAGTCAACCCTGGCCCGGGCCCGTGAACTCGAAGGCGCCTCGCCGAGCACCACCGCCGTCGAGAGCCGCCGCACGTCGCTCCGCGAGCTGATGGTCGCTCGAGCCCTCTACCGTTGCGGCGATTACGAAGGTTTGGGCGAGAAAATCCTTCGGCAATACTGCGAGGACTTGCGCGGCCACCTCGCCCGCCATGCTCAGGCGGTGCTCAACGAGGGCCGAAAGCGTTAGCGGCAATCCGCGATATCAAGAGCGATGTTTGGCAAAGCCCAGGGGTTGCCCTCCAAAGCCCAGGGGTTGCAACTGGGCAGTGGTGCGAGAGGGGCGATCCGCGATATCAAGAGCAATGTTTGCCCTCCAAAGCCCAGGGGTTGCCCTCCGAAGCCCAGGGGTTGCAACTGGCGATGTTTGCCCTCCAAAGCCCAGGGGTTGCAACCCCTGGGCTTTCTTTCCCCGCGGCGAACACTTCGCCCTCAAGGATTCGACCTCGGCTTGCTCCACTTCCATACCCACGCCCCTTCCTTCGCGTGGTCGAGAATGTAATAGTACACGTTGAGCTGGTGCTTCCGATCGCGGACTCGCAGTGCCTTTCCTCGTTTGCCCCAGAGCTTCTTCTCCCAGCCGCGCTCGCGGAGCACGAACCACGCATGACGCTTCGCCGCGCCGCGCCAGAGTCGCACCTTGCTGCCCGGCATCTTCGCCAAGGCGTGGACGTGCTGGCCGCCCGCGCTGATGCACAGAACGAATGCCCCGAGCTGCTGAAGGCGGTCTCGAAGCGCCGCGCCGACGACGGAACGGAGCATCTCGGGCAGGCGAATCGGATCGCACTTCAACGACTCTCGGCTCCGTCGTTCGCGCTCTGCGTAGCGGCCCGGCGGAGGGGGATTCTTGTAGTCGCCTTCCACGTGCTCGCGATGGCGACGGGTACGAAAGCCGCGAGGGTCGCCATAGAGCCACGAGCCGTAAGTGCTGAGAATGACGTGATACCAGCCGAGCGGATCGGATTCTTCCTTCATGATCGGTTCCTTCGCGTCATCGCGTCCGCCCCAAAAAAGCCCTCGGGTTGCGACCCGTGGGCTTTGAACCGTCCCCGTCAAGCAGGCATAAATCAAACCAGCACCTGGCTCAAGAACCGCCTGGTGCGCTCCGTGCGCGGGCGATCGAGGACCTCGGCCGGCGGCCCTTCCTCGATGACCTTGCCCTCGTCGAGCACCACGACCCGATCGGCCGCCCGGCGGGCAAAAGCGATCTCGTGCGTGACCACCAACAGCGTCATTCCCTCGCGCTTGAGGTCTTCGAGCACGGCCAGGACTTCGCCCTTGAGTTCGGGATCGAGTGCGCTGGTGATTTCATCGCACAACAGTCCGCGGGGCTGCATGGCCATGGCTCGGGCGATGGCCACGCGCTGCTTCTGGCCGCCGGACAGCTCGCGGGGATATGCGTCGGCCCGATCGGCCAGCCCTACCCGCTCCAACAGCGCCATGCCGCGCCGACGCGCCTCGGCCCGCGACAACCCCAAAACATGGCGAGGCGCTTCGGTCACGTTGCCCAACGCGGTCAGATGGGGGAAGAGTTGGAAATCCTGAAAGACCATCCCCACCAGTCGGCGGACCTCGCCGGCCGCATGGCCGTTGGAGCGGTGGCTGTTGGGTTGGAGCACATGCGGGCCCACGCGGATCTCCCCCGAGTCGAAAGACGTCAACCCGTTGATGGCGCGGAGCAACGTCGATTTGCCGCTGCCGCTCGGGCCGATGACGACCACGGTTTCGTGAGCGGCAATCGACAGGCTCGCGCCGTCGAGCACGGTTCGCGAGCCGAACCGCTTCGAGACGTTGTCGATCACCACGTCGAGCGATTCCATCAGGACAGCCCTTTGCCCCAACGTTTCTCCAGGCAGCGCGAAAGATAACCTAGCGGCGCCGACATGACCAGGTACAGGGCGGCCGTGGCCAGTCCGATCTCCAAGTACCTCATGCTCGACTTGGCCAGCATCTGGTACTGCTTGGTCAGCTCGACCACGGCGATCACGCTCACCAGGCTGGTGTCCTTGAACAGGGCGATGAAGTCGTTGGTCATCGGCGGGAGGATCACGCGGATCGCCTGCGGAAAGACGATCCTGCGGAAGGTGAGCCACGGCGACATGCCCAGCGAGGCCGCCGCCTCCCATTGGCCCGGCGGGATCGAACCGATCCCCGCCCGATAGATTTCCGCCTCGTAGGCGGCGTAGTTCAGCCCGAAGCCAAGCACGGCCGCCGCGAACGGCGATAGCTTCAACCAGTCGCCCCAACCATGGCTTTCCGAGACCGTCGGCAAGCCATAGTAGAGAAAGTAGAGCAGCAAAAGCACGGGAATGCCGCGGAAAAACTCGACGTAGGCCGCGGCCGCAAGGCGGAGCGGCCAGAACCCGTACAGCCGACAGACGGCGATCGGCAGCCCCAGGGCGATCGCCACCCCCATGCTCACCACCGACAATTGCACGGTGACCGCCGCTCCCTGAAGCAACAGGCGGAAGCAATCGAGCCAACTCCAGCCTTGTCGCGACTGGAGCCGCACGTCCGTGTTCTCGCCGTTGGCGAAAAGCGCGGCCTGCTCATCGTTCCAGATTTGCCATTTCTCATAGATCTTTTTCAACACGCCGCGGTCGGCCAGCCGGGCGAGGGCCGCGTCGAACTTGCTTGCCAGCTCCTCTTGGTCCTTGCGAAACCCGATGGCATAGTAACCCGAGGCCAGCGGTTGGCCGACGAAGCGAAGCTTCGGATTGGGCTTGGCGTAGTAGACGGCGATCGGCAGGTCCAACAGCACGGCGTCGATGCGGCCCAATTCCAGGTCCACGTACGGCTCGACCTGGCTGTCGTAGACCTTCTTGGCCACGCCCAGCTTGTCAAGGAGCCGTTCGGCGGCCGTGTCCTCCAGCGTGCCGACCACGCCGCCGGCGTCCTTGCACTGATCGAGCGTCTCGAACCGCTTCTCCCCGGCCCGGGCCACCAACTGGAGCTTATACAGATAATACGGCCGGCTGAACCGCAGCACCTTGGCCCGGTCGGCCGTGATCTCCAGGCCATTCATGGCGAAGTCGAAATCGCCGCGCTGGAGCCCCGACACCAGGCTGCGGAAATCATACTGCCGAAACTCGATCCGCCGCCCCAACTCCTTCTCCAACTCCCGCGCCAGATCGACCTCGAACCCAACATGGACCGCCGGATTCTTCGGGTCCTTGAAGATATAGGGGGCCCCGCCCTCGGCGTCGGCGGCCCAGCGCAAAGCCTCCTGGCCGGTTGACTCGCCCAACGCGATTGTGCCGATAAAAAGCCCCCAAAGCCACGTGCACGCAAGAACGTTCGAAATCGTCCGCGAGCTGGCGTCGTGGGAGAATCGCCCGTGGGCAGTACCGGTCGACATGACGGCGCGGTCACGAAAAGAGCGTCTCAAACAGGCCAGGATCGTGCTGGTGAAGTCGCCGAGCGAACTCGTTCACGTAGAACATATCGGGCGAGAATCGTTGGGCCCGCACGCGGATCGAGAAGTCGGGCGACTTGGGATCCACGTTGAATACCACCAATCCAACCCCGAACAACATACACAAGGCTTCGAGCCGGCTCTGGTCCTCATCGGAAATGGTAACGGGCATCACCACGTAACATTTGGCGGAAAACAGGCGATAAGCAACGGCTTGGCCAAACGCCGTAACTGGCGCCAGCGGATCGAGCTTGATTTCCGCGGATACGATTTCCAGAGGGAATTTGATGAGGTTCGAAGCGAGCGACTTGTACACGCCGATAACGTCTGGAGTGCCCCACTTTCCTTTAAGACCGCTGCCTCCCAGAGCCGCGACGCTGGTCACCTCATCGAGGTCGTTCTTCAAATACTCGGCGAACGGCTCGTAGAAGTCTTCTTCCTTGAACTTGGGCGTCTGAAGCGGCACTGTGTCATTCGCGCTTTCCTCGCCCGCCGGTTTGAGCAGCCCTCGACCAGGCTTCACGACTTTGTCGGGAAAGCGCGTCGCCAGATCCCAAACGGAGCCGTGAATCGTGTTGACCGGCGTTTCGGGGTGCGCCGTCGCAATTCTCTTGACAAGGTCGCCGTAGTGAATACCTCCGATATTTTCCGCGACGATTTGTAAGGCGATCTCGCGAATCTTGTTGACGCCGAGCTTTGCCATGAACTTGCCCTCAAAACGTCGAGGCCGCCGCGCCCGCCGAGGAAGATTGCCGGATAGCTCGGGCGATGACTGATTTCGATGCCTTCGTGGAGGATGATCGTCATGCCGGATTGCAAGAGGGGTGAGCTTCGGCCGGTTCGCTTCGGCGCACCAGTTCGGGTGGCGATCGAAGAAACTCAGCCGGTTTTCCTTGATGATCCACTGGCCGACTGCGCCGCTGTTTTCTTGCGAGCGGGTGGAATCGTGGCCCGCTGCGTCTTACATCTTTTGTCACGATCCTGAAGATGACGAAACCAGCCCTGGAATCCGCCATGCTTGCGAATCAGCGACTGGCGAGCGGCGGGGGCGGCTTCCACGTTTTCATCACGGGTCGCCATGCTGTCCTCTCGAAGCGGTCTGTTCGTGCATCGCCTCGTAGAGCTTGATCTCTCGCCGGTATTGTTGCATCATTTCGCGATAGGATCGGACGACCTGCTCGCGATGCGCCGGCGAAAGATCGGTACGGCCCTGAATTCCCGCCAGGCGACGTTCGAGATTGGCCAGCTTCGCTTTCGTCTGTTGGTAGCCCTGCGGACTCAAGTGTTCCGTCATAGGATGACCTCCACGACTCCCTTGGGACGGCCGTCTCTGTCGGTTCCGAAATCCTCGGTTACCCACGAAGCAAGATCGGCTTCGTCCGCCGCGACGAAGATATGCAAGAACGGCCACGATGCGCGGTCCAACTCCATCATGGCGTCTTCGCTCCCATTTCCATAGGCTGGCAAGAGGGCTAAATCGACATCATTCGGCTCTCGCTTGCTCGTGACGAAGCTCCCATTGAGGATCAGCCGCCTGACGCCGTGTCGCTTGGCCCAGGCGACCAACGCGATCAACTCGCGGATTTCGACCTCCCGCTCGGCGGAGCCGCGACCAAAGCGATGGATAACCTCTGCGATGGAAGCAGTGTGGATCCCCGGCGGAAGGTTCCCGTATTCGTCGAACGGCGGCAACATCCCGCTAATTATAGTCGGGAGGTCGGGCCTTGGATACACGGCTATGGTTGGTGTTCGAGATCAAACGCCCAGCCGCCGCGGCGGTCGCGGCGGCGCGAAAGGCGGAAGTGGCGGTCGAAGACGGCGGAGTACTGGAATCCTTCGGCGTCGACGGAGGCCGGCTCGTAGCCCGACACGCCACGCCGGCAGACGTGGAAAACCAACTCTTCGCCGCGGGCGTCCATGAGCCAGTACTCTGGGACGGCCGCCTGCCAATAAGTCGCGGGCAGCCGTACAGTGTCCTTGCTTTCTTTTTCCGGCCCACCCCGCGGTATGCGATAGAAAGCGGCGTCGAGGCGGGGCACTCCAAAGTTTCCGCAGCGAGCGGTTACACCGCGCCCGCCAGCGCCGCCTTTTTCCGTTCCGCCACGACTTCCCGCTGGATGCTCGGCGGAAGACGCTTGTAGCGGGCGAATTCCAGCGTGAAGGCGCCTTGGCCTTGGGTCATGCTTCGG
>Ga0209101_1001035_pt1 | contig 21699 bp, 19 predicted proteins | sample ConPoolayeCmetaG_FD_185481 | JGI IMG/M metagenome (GOLD analysis project Ga0209101, IMG submission 185481) | Hot spring microbial mat communities from California, USA to study Microbial Dark Matter (Phase II) - Cone Pool mat layer C metaG... ...
AAGAGAATCGGCGACGATTTCCGCCCGGCGCGGCACTACGTCGAGCTTTGGGGCTACGAACTCGCTCCGCACGGGAGCATAGCCTACGGCCCGGGAGCAAAAGTCCAGTCGCCGCGGCGGATCGCGGTTAAACCACTCTAATTCCTGCGTTTGTGCATCCGCTGATTCATAACATCCCGCGGATTACGTCTGCTCGTGCTGCACTAGATCTTGTTCGAGATTTTCGTCCTATCGCAGGACGGCAGGTCACCCCGCATCACGCACCCATCCTAAGCCGGATCTTGAACGGCTGATTTTTTCCACAATTTCCAGATAACTCAAACAACCTATCCGTTGAATAAGCTGTTACTTGCGCGTGCGATTTATATCAATCATGCTTCCTGGATTGCCGATATACTCAATGAAATCCGCACTGCCAGGTTCAGTCTGCGCTCTTAGAAATGGATGTCTTAACTGAGACGAGAGGGCGTTTTTGGGTAACTGGCTAATGTGCGTCGAATAGGAAGTCCGAAAAGACTGAAGACGGGCGTTGTCCCGCTACCCCCCATTTAGCAGAATTCCCCATTTGGGTAGATCCCCTAGGAGCAGCCGAGCTCTCCGGTTGGGAATTGAAGGAGGCGCAACATGAGAACCGCCTTGGGAGTAACCGTGATTGCCGCCATGTTGACGTTGGTCACGGCAAGCAGTGCCGAGGCCAGCTATTGCGGCGCGGCCCGATACGTTCGGTGCAGAACGGTTTGCTGCGCCGACACCAGTTGCTGTCCCGTGCAGTGTCACACGGTGATGAAGACAATCAGGGAAATTGTTTACGAGCAGCAGCAGGTGACCTGCTACAAGACCTGCTATGAAAAAGTCTCGGTCCCGAAAACCGTCACCTGTGTCAAATACGTGCCCGAGACGTGCTATCGAGAGGTCAAGTATACCGTTTGCAAACCAGTGTGGGAAACCCGAACCAAGGAGATCTACTACACGGTCGCCAAACCGGTCTACGAGACCAAGACGTGCACGTATACCGTCTGCAAGCCGGTCTGGGAGACCTGCACCAAGGAAATCCCTTACACGGTCATGAAGCCGGTCTGGGAGACCCGGACAAAGGATGTCTGCTACACGGTCATGAAGCCGGTCTACGAGACCAAGACCTGCACCTACACCGTTTGCAAGCCGGTCTACGAGACCAAGACCTGCACCTACACGGTCATGAAACCGACGTGGGAAACGCGGACGAAAGAAGTCTGCTACACGGTCATGAAGCCGGTCTACGAGACCAAGACGTGCAACTACACGGTGATGAAGCCCGTGTGGGAAACCTGCACCAAGGAAATCCCCTACACGGTCATGAAGCCGGTCTATGAGACCAAGACGTGCAACTACACGGTGATGAAGCCCGTGTGGGAAACCTGCACCAAGGAAATCCCCTACACGGTCATGAAGCCGGTCTATGAGACCAAGACGTGCAACTACACGGTGATGAAGCCCGTGTGGGAAACCTGCACCAAGGAAATCCCCTACACGGTCATGAAGCCGGTCTGGGAGACGCGGACCAAGGAGATTTGCTACACGGTCATGAAGCCGGTCTACGAGACCTGCGAGAGGGAGGTGTGCTACACGGTGTACAAGCCGGTGAAGTACACGAAAAAGGTTCAGGTCTGTTCCGGCCGTTGGGAAACCCAGGTCTATGAAATCCCAGGACCGGTCGTCAACAAGTGCGTCCAGGAGCCTGGTTGCTGGACGTTCGATCCTTGCACCTGCCGTTGGATTTACTGCCCGGGCGAGACGAAGATCGTCCAGGTCCAGTGCCCGCCGATTCGGTGCTGCAAGAAGGTCTGGGTTCCCGAGGTCTGCGAGCAAGAGATCGAGTGCGTGAAATACGTGCGCGAGACCTGCGTGAAGAAGGTCCCCTATACGGTCTGCCGCATGGTCCCGGAGAAATGCGTCAAGACTTGCACCTATCAGGTCTGCCGGATGGTGCCCGAGACCCGCGTCAAGACCTGCACCTACCAGGTTTGCCGGATGGTGCCGGAGCAGCGGACCCGCTGCTACACGGTCTGCCGGATGGTGCCCGAGACCCGCGTCAAGACCTGCACTTATCAGGTCTGCCGCATGGTGCCGGAGCAGCGGACCCGATGCTACACGGTCTGCCGCATGGTGCCCGAGACCCGCGTCAAGACCTGCACCTACCAGGTCTGCCGGATGGTGCCGGAGCAGCGGACCCGATGCTACACGGTCTGCCGGATGGTGCCCGAGACCCGCGTCAAGACCTGCACCTATCAGGTCTGCCGGATGGTGCCAGAGCAGCGGACTCGCTGCTACACGGTCTGCCGGATGGTGCCCGAGACCCGCGTCAAGACCTGCACCTACAATGTGTGCGTGATGAAGCCGGAGCAACGGACGTACAGCTATACGGTTTGCCGGATGGTGCCGGAGCAGCGGACCCGATGCTACACGGTCTGCCGCATGGTGCCCGAGACCCGCGTCAAGACCTGCACGTATCAGGTCTGCCGCATGGTGCCAGAGCAGCGGGTGAAGACCTGCACCTACAAGGTCTGCCGCATGGTCCCGGAGCAGCGGACTTGCACTTATACGGTGTGCAAGATGGTTCCGGAGCAGCGGGTGAAGACCTGCACCTACCAGGTGTGCACCATGGTGCGCGAGGAATGCGTCAAGCAGGTGCCGTACACGGTGTGCAAGCCGGTGTACTACGAACAGACGGTCAACTGCGTGGCCTGGGTGGCCAAGCAAGTGCCGTACACGGTGACGCGGTGCGTGCCGCGCGTCGTGTGCAAGGAAGTGCCGGTTCAGGTGTGCTGCCCGATGCCGTGCTGCCCGGCCCCTTGCTGCAAGCCCTCGCGAGAGTGCTGCAAGCCGGACTGCGGGCCGGCGGCGGTTCGCGAACCGGAGCCTGCCCCTTGCGGTCCGGCCTCCGGGGCGAGCATTTGAGGTGCTGATCTGGTTCCGCTCGGCAACGCAAACAGGAGAGACCGCGACTTGAGCCTCTTAACCGTTGTGGCCCCTCCAGTTCGAATCGCGGTCGCTCTGATGCGTTGCCTCACGGCCTGGTGACGGTCGATTCAACGTCGCAACCCTCGCGGAAGTCTTCGGCTTTCGCGAGGGTTTGCGCGCGCACACCCGCGCCGGGCCAACTGTTGACGGCAACAGGAAAAACCGCTCTCACGGCTCGCCGCGTGCCTTGAACCCCACCACCTTGTGCGCAGCTCTGCGCCCCCCCTGGCATGGGGGCGCAGTTTGACGGCAAATTCCTCGACTGCTTATAATTCCAACGGAAGTCGTGGATTGCGCGACCAGCAAACATCTGGCGGGGGCCTCGTCTCCTTTTTGAGAAGGTGTGGCTAACGCACGGCGATTCATGGTCTTTGGAGCCGAAGGGTTCCGTGGGGCAGTGGGAAGGAGTCGCTATGGCAGCCATGAAAAAGTCGTTGCCCGTATGTGCCGCCTCGGGCCTCGCAACCGCTGGTCGGGCCGACGATTCCGCTTTTTTCCGAGGAGACTTCTTACCACGACAAGTTCCCCACCGCTCTAGGATTGCTCGCCACTTGCGCGTCTGGACCCTTCTAGTCATTGTCGGACTATTTTTTGGGGGGGCCTTGCCGACGTGCACGGTCGTGGCGGCCGATGGCGAAGCCGCCAGGCCGCGGATTGGGCGTCTTTTTCGGGTGGTGCTTCCGATCACGGGCCGGACCACGGAGAGGCTTCGCCAACCGGTCTTGAAAGCGATCGAGCAGGCCCAAGCCGAACGCGCCCGGCCAGTCCTGATTTTCGAGTTCGCCGTTCCCAAGGGGCAGAGCGATTACGGCGTCGGCAGCAAGATCGGAAACGCGTATGACCTGGCCGATTTTCTTTCCGGCGGGAGCCTCAACGCGGCGACCACCGTGGCCTACGTGCCCCAGACCATCCGCGGTCACGCGGTCCTTGCGGTCCTGGCCTGCGACGTGATCCTGATGGCGCCCGAGGCGGAACTCGGTCCCGCGGGAGTCGATGAACCCAACATCACCGATTCGATTCGCGCCACCTACCGCGAGATCGCCAACCGGCGCAAGCGCGTCCCGGCCGAGGTCGCCTTGAAGCTGTTGGACCCCTCACGGGAACTGTTGGAAGTCGAGACCGACCTTGGCACGGAATATACCACGCCGGAGGGCCTGGCCGAACTCGCCAAGCAGCGGACGGTCGGCAACAAGACGGTCCTGATGGCGGCGGGGCAGCCGGGGCGATTTTCCGGCGCCGAGGCGCGGCGGAAGGGGTTCATCAGCGCCCTCGCCTCCGATCGCGTCGAAGTGGCCCGCGCCGTCGAGGTCGCCCCGGAAATGGTCAAGGAAGACGTGCCCCTGGACGGGGTGTTCCACGCGGTTCGGGTCGACGTGAAGGGACCGATCCGCTCCGATTCGGTGACGAAGATCCAGGGAATCATCCAGGACGCCATCGCCCGGCAGAACGCCGACTTCCTCTGCCTGCGGATTGAAAGCGCCGGAGGCTCGCCCGCCGACAGTATTCGCTTGGCCAGCTACCTACTGGACCTCGATTCCTCCAAGGTCCGCACGGTCGCCTACATTCCGAAGGAAGCCCGCTCGGACGCCGCCCTGATCGCGCTGGCGTGCGATCAGATCGTGATGCACCCTAAAGCGGTGTTGGGCGGCGAGGGCGACGCGGTGCTCTCGCCGGAGGACATCCAGCAGATTCGGACGGTGATTCGCGACGAGATTGCCGCGCGGAAGACGCGGTCCTGGTCGTTGCCAGCCGCCATGTTCGACCCGAAACTGACCGTCACGCGCTACACCCACAAGGGCCAGTCGGCCTTCTTCTCGGCCGAGGAACTGGCCGCCCAACCTCAGCCCGACCAATGGACGCCCGGCGAGCCGGTGACCAAGCCTGGAAAGGTGTTCGTCGCGCAGGGGACCGACGCATTGACCTACCGGCTGGCCTCGCACGTGGTCGAGGATTTCGCCCAGTTCAAGGAACTTTACGGCCTGGAAAACGACCCCTCGCTCTTGGAGCCGCGGTGGCTGGACGTGCTCGTCGAGGCCTTGGCTTCGCCCGGCGCCGCCGTGCTCTTGCTGATCCTCGGCGGCGTCGCGCTGTATGTCGAGTTGCACACGCCCGGGCTGGGCGTGGCGGCGTTCGTGGCGTTGCTGTGCTTCGCGTTGTTTTTCTGGAGCCGATTCCTTGGGGGCACGGCGGGCTGGCTCCAAGTGATCTTGTTCGTGGCCGGCGTGAGCTGCCTGGCTTTGGAGCTCTTCGTCCTGCCTGGCTTCGGCATCTTCGGTCTGGGCGGCGGGGCCATGATCCTGGCCTCGATCGTCCTGGCAAGCCAGACCTTCTTCCTGCCTCGCAACGCTTATCAGTTGGCCGAATTCCAAAACTCGCTTCTGATCGTGGCCTCGGCTTTGGTGGGGATTGTCGTGGTCGTCGCGACGATCAATCGCTGGCTGCCGCGAGCGCCGATCCTCAGCCAAATGGTGCTTCAGCCCCCGTCGGAAGAAGAGGCCGCCGCCATCAGCCAAAGCGAGTCGATGACGCATTTCGAGAATCTGGTTGGGGCGACGGGCCATGCAACCACTCCGCTTTTGCCCGCGGGAAAGGCCATGATCGCGGACCAGTTGCTCGACGTCCTCACCAACGGCGAGTTCGTCTCGCCCGGCGCGAGGGTAGTGGTCGAGGCCGTCCACGGCAACCGGATCATCGTTCGAGAAATGAAGGCCCGGGGCTGACGCATGGATCCTTGGATTTGGGCGGTGCTGCTGTTGTTGGTCGGCATGGGATTGGTGGTGTTGGATATTTTCGTGCCGTCCGGTGGAATCTTCGCGTTCCTGGCCGTGGGCGCGATCCTCGGCGCGATCTGGCTGGGGTTTTCGCACAATTCGGTGGTCGGCGTGATGGTGCTGGGCGGGGCCGTGGTCGGCACCGTCGCGGCGGTGGCCCTGGCCTTGAAGTATTGGCCCTCGACCACCTTGGGCAAGCAAATGCTCCTTCCCGTGCCCTCGAGCAACGACGTCCTCCCCGAAAACAACCCGCGCAAGACGCTCGAGGCCCTCGTGGGCCGCGTCGGCCAGGCCAAGAGCCCGATGCTGCCGAGCGGCATGGTGGCGATCGACGGGCTGACCGTGGACGCGATCAGCGAAGGGCTTCCGGTCGAGGCGGGGCAGCGGGTTCGGGTGGTGGAAATCCGCGGCAACCGGGTCGTGGTCCGCGGACTGCCCGAGGAACCCAAGGATGAAAGCCAGCAAGACCCCCTCGCGCAACCCATCGACTGGGACGGCGCCGATCCCTTCCGCCCTTCCCAGGCCTGAAAAACGTTTTCCTTGGAAGGTGGGGATTGCAAAGTTCCCCCGGCAGGTGTCAAATAGCAAGCTGCCGAGGTTCGCCGACAGAGACGTGGTGCGCCAGTTCATCTTGTCCGACCGCGGCCGACTCCGGCGGTGTTTCGCGGGCCTGTGGGATCGCGGCCCCGAACCGTCCAGGTTTCGTCGTTTCCACTCTTGATTTCAGGTGTCGCCCCCATGCCTGCCGACCAGCTTCGCCAACTGATTACCGTGAGCGTGATTGTCGCGGTGTTGCTCGTGTGCATCATCGTGCTTGCGGTATTCGTTCGTTACTTCCGCTATTGGATCCAGTCGAAGACGACCGGGGCGGGTATTGGGATTTTCGACCTTTTGGGAATGACGTTCCGAAAGGTCGATCCGAAGGTGATCGTCCGCGCGAAGGTCATGGCCGTCCAGGCGGGTCTGGGCGACGCCGAGGGAATCACGAGCAAAGCCCTGGAGGCCCATTACCTGGCTGGCGGCAACGTCCCCCTGGTGACCAAGGCGATCATCGCCGCGCATAAGGCCAAGTTCGATTTGACGTTCAAACAAGCGGCGGCGATTGATCTGGCGGGACGCGACGTGCTCGAGGCGGTGCAAACCAGCGTCTATCCGAAGGTCATCGATTGCCCCCCGCGGACCAGCAACCAGGCGCTGGCCGCCGTGGCCCGCAACGGGATCGAACTCCGCGTGCGCGCCCGCGTGACGGTGCGAGCCAATCTGAACCAGATCATCGGCGGGGCCACCGAGGAGACGATCATCGCCCGCGTCGGCGAGGGCATCGTCAGCGCCATTGGATCGGCGGAGACCCACTTCGAGGTCCTCGAAAACCCCTACCAGATCTCGAAAAAGGTCCTTTCCCGACGGTTGGATTCCCAAACCGCCTTCGAGATCGTCTCGATCGACATCGCCGACATCGAGGTGGGCGACAACATCGGCGCCCGGCTTCAGGCGGACCAGGCGGAGGCCGACACGCGAGTGGCGAGGGCGAGGGCCGAAGGACGCCGCACTTTGGCCGTGGCCGCCGAACAAGAAAACATCGCCCGAATCGAAGAGAACCGGGCGAAGGTGGTTGAGGCCGAAGCCGAGGTGCCCAAGGCGATTGCCGCGGCGCTCCGCGACGGGACGTTGGGAATCCTGGACTACTACCGGCTTCGCAACGTGCAGGCCGACACGGAGATGCGGGCCGCCATCGCCCACGGCCCGCCGGCGCCCGTCAAGTCAGGAGCTTCGGCATGATCGAACGCGGAATCGTGCTTGCCGACGGCGAGTGGATTAGCCTGGCCGTGTTCGTGATTTTCGTCCTGTTCCACCTGCTATCGCAGGCCTCGAGCCGGTGGAAGGAAATCCAGCAAGAGGCCGCCCGTCGCAAACAAGTGAACCCGGCGGAACCCGCCCCCAAGCGAGCCGATCCCGTCGAGGACGAGGTCGCCGAGTTCCTTCGCCGGGCGGCGGAGCGTCGGAAGCCGGCGGGGGAAAGGCCCCCTTCGCCTCCTGCTCCCCCTCCCGTCTTGGCCGAGCCTGCCAATCGGCCCTCGCGTCCCCCAGTCGCCAAGCCCCAACCTGTCGTCATTGCCGAACCCGCGGCTCAGGAAAGCGTGGCGGAGCACGTCGGCAGACGCATGAAACGTTCGAAGTTCGGCAAGGTAGGCTCGGGCAAACTGGGGCGAGAGGTCGCCCAAGCCGACGACAAACTCGAGGAACGTCTTCGCGAAAAATTTGAACACCGGGTGAGCAGCCTGGCGAGTGCGCAAGGCGATGCGTCCGGCGCCGCGCCCGCCGCGGCCGAATCGAGCGTGACAACTGATCGCGCGGCCGGTGGTCCAACCCTCGACGCGGCTTCCCTTGCCGCGCTGCTTACCAATCCCGTTTCCCTCCGTCAGGTGATCCTGGCCAGCGAAATCTTCCGTCGTCCCGAGGAACGCTGGACGCGCTGACCACGGAGAAATGGCTACGGGAAACGGAAGACGCTGCCACGGCTCGGAGATTTGCCTCGCTGGCGGACTTACGGCAAGCGGGGTCGATACCACGGATAGAGGTCGCGAATGAACGTCCCTACTATTCATCCTTCCACAACCCGCATCGGTTGGATCGGCACCGGAGTAATGGGCCGCAGCATGTGCGGCCACCTGATCGCCAAAGGCTTCCGGGCGACGGTCCATAACCGCACCCAGGCCAAGGCCCAGGGGCCGATCGATCAGGGGGCGCAATGGGCCGAGAGTCCTCGGGCCGTGGCCGAGGCGTCCGACGTGGTGTTCACCATGGTCGGTTATCCGGCCGACGTCCGCGAGGTGATTCTCGGCCCGAACGGCGTGCTTAGCGGCGCTAAGCAAGGCGCGATCCTCGTCGATATGACCACCAGTCAGCCCAGCCTGGCCGTGGAAATCGCCCAAGCCGCCCAGGCACGCGGAGTTCATGCCGTCGATGCCCCGGTCTCCGGCGGCGACATCGGGGCCAGGGAAGCACGCCTTTCCATCATGGTTGGCGGCGACAAGCAAGTGGTTCAGGCCTTGATGCCGTGCTTCGAAGCCCTGGGCAAAACGATTGTCCACCAGGGCGGCCCTGGCGCCGGCCAACACACCAAGATGGTGAATCAAGTGGCGATTGCCAGCACCATGGTGGGGGTTTGCGAATGCCTCTTGTATGGCTATCGCGCGGGGCTTGATTTGGAAAAGGTCCTTCAGTCCATCGCTTCGGGGGCCGCGGGAAGTTGGAGCTTGTCCAATTTAGCCCCGCGGATTCTCGCCAACCGTTTCGAACCAGGATTCTTCGTCGAACATTTCATCAAAGACATGGGCATCGCCCTGGAGGAATCCAAGAGGATGGGCCTTGCAATGCCGGGACTCGCACTTGCGCATCAACTCTACTTGTCCCTGGCAGCCCTGGGCCATGCCCGCGACGGGACCCATGCCCTGGAGCTGGCCTTGGCCGCCATGTCCGGGATCGATTGGACGACGCGTGATCGGCGACCTTGATCCGCGATTGTATCATATGCGCGCCACTGCGCTCTGAATGATGTCACTTTGACATCTTTTCTACTCCAAGCCTCTTCAGTGATGCGCTGAACGACATATGTAAGCTATTTAGGTATAAGAATTTACATTTTTCTATGAGTGTCGCGATGCAATCGGCACGCCGTTGGCTCTCAGGGAGTATCCAGTGCTGAATACTTCTCAAGGAGTTCGGCGGCCATGATCGCTCCCGTGATGCTGATGCTGCTTGGGCTTCTTCCGGTGGCCTATTTGACCGTTGCGGTTTCGGTGCGGCCGATGCCTCGATAGCGGCCGATGCCTCGGCAAGGGGGCCGCAAGGACCGTGCCGCGTCGTAACGCCACTGGCAACGCCTTGAGAATCGACGGAATTCAACCCGGAAGGCTTGAATCGGCGGAACATCCTTTTTCCAGCGCGCGGCCCAGGGCCAAAAGCAGGAGACGCTCGTCAGGGTCGGGGCCGCCGGGAGAATGAACATATTGTCCGGTTCGAATGAGCAAGGGCAGGATGGGCACGGGACGAGGCAGCCCCAGCGAGGTCCAGTCGAAGACGGGCCTGCCTGGCAAGTAGGGGTGCAACAATAGCGGCCGACGGTCCTTTTCCGTCGCCAAATACTTGCTCGCCAAGGGGGAAAGGTCCTCGTTCCCGTGGCCAATCAACACCCCCACGCGACGGGTCCCCAGGGGCGGACTTCGCAGGTATGCCCGAACGGTCATCAGGACGCCATCGCGCGTGTCCACCAGAATCGACCCGCTGCAACGCGCCTCCGCGTTTCCCGCCGGTTCGTCCGCGATCACCGCGATGCGGTCGCACCCGGCGAACCAGTCCGAAACCACCTGGCAGGCATCGACGGCGGCGCTGGCGTCAGGCATCGGGGGCTGTTTGCGGTTGTGTTCCCAGCGATCCAAAAAGCCCGTGTTCCAGCGCGGGTCGCGGCGGATGTCCACATCGACCTCCAGCGGCCGCGAGGGCAGGTCCTTGCGCCGCATCGTCCCCCAGCACTGGCCCAAGTGGTTGTGCTCGTGTTCCCAGACTTCCACGCCGACTTGGTCGAGCAACGGGACCATCCAGCCCATGCAATGGTCGCAGTAATCCTCGTCGGCGTTGAGATCGTGGGCGATGAGAAAGCCCTTGCTCGGGCAACGGCGCATGTCCCAGCGGAGCACGTTCCGGGCCTCGTCCAGGGTGAAGGTCCAATCACAGGCCTCGTCCTCGCCCGTCTTTACCCACGTGTGATAAAGACCCCTGAGACCGGCCCGCCGCGCCGCCTCCAGATAATGCCGCTGGCTTTCGCCGCCGATGGCCTCGGCCCAAAGCCGCTCGACCGCTTCCGGTCCCCAAGTTCGACGGAAGAAATGAAACGTCCATTCGTACCAACCGCAAAAGTCGTGACAGCCGAGCATGGGAACTTCAGATAATCCGTTGACGTTGGAAAGACCCGGGGCGGGGATTTCGCTCGATCACTTGGCCTTGGTCCCGCGGAGCGAAAACCGTTGGCGGCACGTTCCCATGCCGCCGGATCGCTGAAAATCCATGTCGGCCCGCTCGGCCATCGCGCCGCAAGTGTGGTCGCAATGTTCGCAGAAATAGGGGACGACCTCGCGGCCTTGGGCTTGAAGGTGTCGGATCGCCGGGCAGACGCGGACGATCAATTCCACCTCGTTTTCGCCGAGAATCACGTCCACCTCGGCCGCCGGTTCCCGGGCGAAATATTCCCTCCAATCGGTGGCGACGGCCGCCAGCCCGCCCGATTTCCACGCCTCGATCCGGCCGCGGTAGTGCTCCGCGGCCAACGACCGCCAGTATTCCACCAACGCCTCCTTGCCGTAGCGGTCGTGGAGGTGCCGGAAGATGGCGTTGGCGGCGAAGTAGAAATCAGGCGCCGACACGCGAGCCGTTCTCCGCGAATGCCCGGGCAATGCGGCCGAAGTATTCGGTCAGGGCCAGCACGTCGGCGCCCACGTTGAGCATTTGAAATCCCGCCTCGATCTTTCGCGGCAGGCTTTCCAGCGTGGCCACGGCGCCGGCGAACTTGCCGTGGCGGCGGGCGGCCTCGACCACGCGCCGCTCGGCCTCGACCACGCGCGGATCGTCGAGCTGGCCCACGCAGCCGATGGCATGGCTGAAATCGCCGGGACCAAACAAGAGGACGTCAATTCCGGGGACCTTGGCGATTTCGTCCAATTCCGCCAACGGTTCCGGGTCCTCGATCTGCACGATCACGAAACGTTCCTCGTTAGCCTGCCGCACGTATTCGGCGGCGGGAATCATGCAGTAGGCGCCGTCGGCGTTGCCGCCATCCAACGGCCGACGCCCGACCGGATGAAATCGCGTCTGCCAGGCGATCCTTCGGGCGTCCTCGGCGCTCATCACGTGCGGGACCATGATTCCCGTGGCGTCCATTTCCAGCGGATAGACCAGATCGCTATAGCTGCCGCGGGGAACGCGGACCACGGTGTCGACGTCATGCACCTTGGCCGCCCTGACCTGGTTTTCGATTTCCCGAAGGTCGTTCGGAATGTGTTCCAGGTCGAGCCAGAGGCAGTCCACGCCGCTGGCCGCCGCGATGTCGGCCACGCGAGGGTCCCCCAGGTTCAGTTTCACGCACCCCGCGATCTTGCCTGCGCGCAACTTCTCCAGCACCCGACTTCGACGCATCCGCACCATGCGATCTGCTCCTCATGCAAGCTAGCGGCGTTTTCGCGGCCAATTGCCACCCGGTGACGCCGATGCCATAATGCAAAGCCCTGCTCTTTTGTCGCCATCGAAGAAACACGACACGGAGAAATCGAAGCGGGCCGCGTCGGGCCGCCACACCGCTGTCGCGCGCTGGGATTCCGAAGAGCGCGGTTGGCTTGCCTTCCAAGAGATTTCATAAACAAGAAGATACGAAACCTGGAACGTTTGTCAAGGAGCGTGCCGTGCGTTATCGCGTTCTGGTCATCGGTGTTGGATCGATTGGCGAGCGCCACTTGCGATGTTTTCAGGCTACAGGCCGGGCGGAATTGGCTTTGGTCGAAACACGAGACGCGGTGCGCCGCGCCGTGGCCGATCGGTACGGCGTGCAGGAGGCGTACGCGGACCTGGACGCCGCGTTGACCCGTCCGCCCGATGTCGCCGTGATTGCCACGCCGGCGCCGCTGCACGTCGCCATGGCCACCCGCCTCGTCGAGGCGGGCGTCCACGTCCTGATCGAGAAACCGCTCAGCGTCAGTTTGGACGGGATTGCCGAATTGCGGGAAGCGGCGCAGCGACGCGGCATCACCGCGGCCGTGGCGTATGTCTATCGTTGCCACCCCCTGTTGATCGCGATGCGTCAGGCCCTACGGGGCGGACGCGTCGGCCGCCCGGTACAACTGATCGCCGTCGCCGGTCAGCACTTTCCCACGTATCGCCCAGCCTATCGCGAGATCTACTATGCCGATCGCGCGGCCGGCGGCGGGGCGATCCAGGACGCGCTGACGCACCTGGTCAACGGCGGGGAGTGGCTGCTGGGCAGGATCGACCGGCTGGTGGCCGACGCGGCTCATCAGGTGCTCGATGGCGTGAGCGTCGAAGACACGGTCCATTTGCTGGCTCGCCACGGCCAAGCGATGGCCTGCTATTGCCTCAATCAACACCAGGCGCCCAACGAGGTGACGATCACCGTGGTTGGCACGGGCGGCACGATCCGTTGCGAACTTCACCACCATCGCTGGCGCTGGATCGAGCGGCCCGACGAGCCTTGGCATGAAGAGCTGATCGCCCCCCTGGAACGCGACACGCTGTTCATCGCCCAGGCCCACGCTTTCTTGGACGCCATGGAAGGCCGGGCCAGCTTGCCATGCTCCCTGGACGAGGGCATCCAGACATTGCGAGTCAATCTTGCCGCCTTGGCCAGCGTCGAGTGTCGAACGTGGATGACTATCGAGGCAAACCCCGCCGCGTAACCGCCAGACGCGGCGGTCGGCCCGCCGCGGAAGCCGGACGCCTCACGAGGCGTGGCTTTGCTGATAGATGGCCTGGAGCAAGCTCTGGACGTCGTCGTATTTCTTTTTGACGGCCAAGGCGGCGTCGAGCAAGCGGCGGGCATCGCTGGCCGTGTGACCCAGGCCGCAAAGGATTTCGAACGTCTGCGACACGATGTCTGGTTCGACTTCGGCCTCGCGGGCCTCCTCGTGCGCGACCATCAGGGCGAACTTGGGCACTTTCCGCCGGAGTTTCGCGATAATTCGTTCCGCGGTGGCCGGGCCCACCCCCGGAAGCGCGGACAGCGTCTTCGCGTCCTGCTCCTCGATGGCCGTGGCGATTTCCTTCACCGGGCGAACCATGGCGCGCAGGGCCTTCTTCACTCCCACGCCGTCCACCGAGCAGAACAGGTCGAAGAACTCCCGCTCCGGCTCGGTAAGGAAGCCGATCAGGCGAGGCGTCATGCGGCCCTGCATCGGGTTGCCTTCGAGATATTCGATCGTGTGCAGGCTGATCTCATTGCCCAACGAACGTTGGAGCTGGCGCCGGGCGGACTCGGGAATCAATATCTGGTATTCAAAGGGCCCGACCTTCAACGTCAACTCATCCTCGAATACTTGGCTCAGCACGCCCGTGATCTTGGTGATCAACGCCATTCCCCTCTTTTGGATCGACGCCCTTGCCCAAATGCCCCTCGACGGACCTGATTCTACTTTGGGCGCCAGGGGCAGTCCATCGGGCCAGACCGCGTGAGGCGGCCGGACACGCAAGCAGCGACGCTGGGCAATTCCTCGAAAAACGCGGATAAAGTGATTCTCATGGAATCGAGCCGGCGCTGACGCACGGAGGGCCTCTCTGGCGTTATCACACCTCATGCGGCATTTGCTGAGGCGAGGCCACTGGGGCATCTCGTGAAGAACGCGCTTAAGTAGTCACAGTGACTATTGGTGTAGTCACAACGACTTCATTTGACGTCGATGGATTGTTGCCACCAGTCGTGCGTTTTGGTCGCAACCTGTTTAGTGGTAGTCTCTTGCCAACTTTGCGATAGAATGCAGAACGGGAATTGCTTGGAAGCATTCCCGATCGAGCGATGGGAACCGCTCGAACGACCCAGGATCCTCCCCGTTCCCAATAAGGAGCAAGATCATGCGAAAGACAGTGTTGACAGTCGCGATGTTTGCAGCACTGGCCTGCGTGGCGAAGACGGCCATGGCAGGGGTCGGTACCCCTGCGACTCTGGCGACTCAGGTTGCGGCCGCGGCCGTTGGGCATCGCCCCGTGGTAGTCGCCCGCTATTTCCCGCCCGTATGCTACCCCAGTGTTGTCGTCTCCGCTCCACTCGTCGCACCTGCCCCGGTGGTGGTCCCTCGGGCGGTTTACTACGGCCCGAGATACTATCGTTCCTTCATGTTTGCTCCGGTCGTAGTTCCGGGTCCGTACGTGTCGTATGGGGTGATCTACTGATAAGGAGAGAATCTCCACTGACATCTCGGGCGGGGGGGAATTGGTCGGCGTAACCCAATTCCCTCCCGATAGTACCATAAGTGGGGGTGGTAGTCGGCGACCGTGAACGGCCGCCCGATTCCATGAAGCCCTCGTCGCTCTCCCGCGGCAAGTCGAGAATAGCAGTGAGTTTTCTTCTGATCGAGATATTTTCTCGAAGGGGTGCTTGGCTCGATTCCGCTATCGCCGTGACAAAGCAGCAGGCCAAGCAGCCCCCCAGCGATAGCGGGATATTCACGCTATCATACCGCAGTGACGCGCCCCCTGGCTCAAACAAACGCTCGTACTCCGTCGGCTGGCAGCGACGCCGTTAGTTCTGGCGAGAGCATGGCGTCGAAACTAGACCGAGGATTACGCCCTGGAGCTACGTGGGATGCGTCGGCTCCATAGGGGGACCGACGTCATGGGTTTTGGCAATGCGCCAGACATGAACGAGATTCGTCGTGGCCTTACGGGGCGTTAGGCCCTTGCTGAGCACGGTTTGCCCTCTGTGTGGGGACGTAAGTTCAGGTTGGTCCATCCCCTCAGCCGTGCAATTTGACCTTTCGTGTCAACAAGAGGTCTCATCTTGACCGCGCCGGGTCGATCTGCGGGCATTCAAAAACCGAATCTTGCAGTGCCAAGGGGGAGTATACTACATACAGGTGGAATGCATATGCATCATTAGTTGTTAATTTCCCTCGCAGGTGGTGATTACTGGCGTTATAGACGCTTGCTTTCGGAATCGATCCGTCAGAAGCTGGTAAACACAATGTAAAGAGCGAGATAGACTGAGCAGATTTTTCCTCTTAGGCTCCCCTCCTAATGGTGTCCCTCCTAGCGTCGGATTTCCCAAAAGGTACAGTTTTGGAAATGGCAAACCCGGCGATGGTGGCGTTTGGCTTTGTAGCTGCGCTTTAGGTCGGTTAGAATAAACCGTTTGGATGGAGTCAAAGTCGGGTTCGGCTGGTCGATTGTAGGGAAAAGGAGTGAAACCAGTGCAGATCAAGATCTCAGTTCGCCACGGTGGCGTGAGCGAAGAGACCCAGGCCAAGATTTCCGCCAAAGTGGAGAAACTCGGCCGATTGTTCGATCGCTTGCTCCAGATCGAGGTCACGGTCGATCTGGAACGGCGGGATGAGCCGAAGGTTGACATCCGTGTCAGTGCCGAACACAAACACGACTTTGTTGCCAGCGTCCGCGCCACGGAGCTGATGGCTGGGTTGGATGCGGCGATTCACAAGATCGAACAGCAACTTCGCAAGTATAAACAGAAGATTCAAGATCACCACCGCAGCGAGGGGAACCGACCGCTGGAGACGTTGAGCGACACCGGCCCCGGACCCGCGGTATCGTAAACGACAGATCGCCGGTGATCCGACACCGCTCCCCGACGGTTTGTCTCATTTCGCTGTGGCATTCCTTCGAAGCTCGATATCCGAAATCCCTCCTGATGACTGCATCTCGACATGGGAAACGCCGATGGGCAACGCGGCACGCGCGGCGTGGATCGGCGGCGTTTCACGGTTCGCAGCCGATAGGGTTTCGCGTTCGAGCCTTGTGCTTTCGGCGCGGTGCTGCTGCGCCAGGCAAAGTCAAAGGAGAAAGGGCGCATGAAGTTGACGGACTTTATCAGTCCACGAGCAATTCGGGCGGACCTGGCCGCTGGTGACAAGCCTGGGGTGGTTCGCGAGATGGTGCAAGCCCTCCAGGACGCGGGGGAGATCGACCCCGCCGAGATGGAGAGCATCGTCAAGGCGATCATGAATCGCGAGGAGCTGGGGAGCACCGGAATCGGGCGCGGGGTTGCCGTGCCTCATGCCAAGCACGCCAGCGTGGATCGATTGGTGGGGACCGTGGGGGTCAGCCGTTCCGGGGTCGATTTCGCCAGCCTCGATGGGGAAAAGGTGTACGTCCTGTTCCTTCTGGTTTCCCCCTTGGACCGGCCCGGCGATCACCTGCGGGCCTTGGAGAATATCGCGAGGCAACTGCGGGACGACCGCTTCTGCCGGTTCCTCAAACAGGCCAAAACGCCCGAGGAAATTCGGCAGTTGTTGGAAGAAGCCGACGCGAATCAGTTCGCGGGCTGAGGCTGTCCGCGGCGTCCCGGGACGCGCCCACGCAACGGGCGGGCATAAGCGATGGATCAGCCCAAGGCAACCCGAACAGTCGTTGTCACCAACCGCGCGGGCCTCCACGCCCGGGCCGCGTTGATGATTTTCAAGCTCGTCCAAGAGTATTCGGTGGAAGTCGAGCTGGTGATGGATTGCCAGCGGGCCAAGGCGAGCGACGTGCTGCAATTGATGACCTTGGGGGCGTCGCAGGGGAAACAGTTGACCCTGGAGGCCGTTGGGCCCGGCGCCGAGGCGGCCTTGGACGCCTTGGCGAGCTTGTTCGCCGCTGGATTTCACGAGGAAGATGGCTAAACGATGATGAAGAAGCTCCAAGGGATCGCGGTATCGCCGGGCGTCGCCATCGGGGAGGCGCTGGTGGTCGACACGGAAGGATTCCGCATCCCACGCCGCTTCGTAGCGCGCGACACCGTCGAATATGAATTGGAGCGGCTTGGACAAGCGATCGAGGCGGCCTCCGCTGAAATTGCCAGCAATCGCGACGCCGTTTCCGGCGAACTGGGCGACAAGTACGGGGCCATTTTCGAGGCGCATCTACAAATCCTCCGCGGCTCGCAGCTCCGAGAAGAGCTGGAGGAGATGATTCGCGAGCGGCACTACTCGCCCGAGTACGCCGTCTCGCGCGTCATGCGCCGCTATGCCGAGGTATTTCAGAAGGTCCAGCAGCGCAACGTGGCCGACCTGGCCGACATCGAAAAGCGGCTGCTGCGTCAGCTCCTCGGCCGGCGGCGGGAAGAACTGGCTCGGCTGACGTCCCCGGTGCTCGTGCTGGCCCACAATCTCACCCCCAGCGAAACCGCCAATCTCGACCGGCGTTTCGTGCGGGGCTTCGTGACGGAAGTGGGCGGGCCGGGCAGCCACACGGCCATCGTGGCCGCGGCGCTGGAGATTCCGGCGGTGGTGGGAACCGGGCCGTTCCTGACCGAGGTGTCCGGCGGCGACCTGGTGATCATTGACGGGGACAAGGGCTGGGTCATCCTCCATCCCGACGAAGAAACCATCGCCCGATACCGCCATGAGGCCGAGGAACTCCGCTCGCTGGCTGCCCGCCTCGAAGAACTCCGCGATCTGCCCGCGGTCACCGCCGACGGCGTGCGGATCGATTTGATGGGCAATATCGAATTTCCCTACGAGGTCGATCACTGCGTGGATCGGGGGGCTGACGGCATCGGATTGTATCGCACCGAATTCCTTTATCTGGGCAACGATCGGGAACCTGACGAGGAGGATCATTTTCAGGCCTATTCCCGAGTGGTGCGGACGATGGCGGACAAACCGGTGACCATCCGCACGTTCGATCTGGGGGCCGACAAGGTCCCCAGCCTCCCGAGCCCGGAGGATGAACGCAATCCCGCTCTCGGTCAGCGCAGCATCCGGCTGTCGCTGCGCAACGTGCCGATGTTCAGGAAGCAGTTGCGGGCGGTGCTTCGGGCCAGCGCGTTGGGAGACTTGCGGGTGATGTTTCCGCTCGTCGCGACGCTCTTGGAACTGCGGCAAGCCAAGATGATCCTGGCCGACGTGATGGAAGACCTCGAGGAGCATGGCATCCCCTTCCGCCGCGACTTGCCGGTGGGCATCATGGTCGAGGTTCCCGCGGTCGTGATGATGATCGACCATTTCGTCGAGGAGGTCGATTTCTTCAGCATCGGGACCAACGATTTGATCCAATACACGTTGGCCGTTGACCGCGGCAACAAGGACATGGTCTGGTTGTACAACGCCTCGGACCCGGCGGTGCTCAAACTCATCGATAAGACGGTGCGAGCGGCCAAACGGCGGTCGCTGCCCGTGAACCTTTGCGGCCAGATGAGCGGCAATCCTTTGTACACGATGCTTTTGTTGGGTTTGGGCTTGCGGCAGTTGAGCGTGCCGCCGAGCGCCATTCCCGAGATCAAAAAGTTGTGTCGCAGCGTGACGATGCGAGACTGCGAGGCGGTCGCCCGCCATGCGCTCACTTTGGAAAACGCCCGCGACGTCACCAGCTACCTTCGGGGCGAACTGAAGAAACGACGGCCCGAGTTCGGGCCCTGAACGTATCGCGGATAGCTAGACACGAATCAACTACTTTACGGGCCCCGCCGCGATTCGGCAGCGGCGGGGTGAATCGAACCGATGGTTCGAACGCGAGCACGCATTCGTTTTCGCAAACAGGGAGACCTGCGGCTGATCGGTCACCGGGACCTGGTGCGGCTGCTGGAGCGGCTGTTTCGGCGGGCCGGTGTCGGCCTGGCGATGAGCCAGGGGTTCCACCCCAAACCGCGGATGAGCTTTCCCTCGGCCCTGGCCTTGGGAATCGAAGGGCTCGACGAGGTCATGGAAGTGGAACTGGTCGAGCCGGCGAGCGGAGTCTTTGGGGCGAATCAGCCCTGGACCGCCGACCCCTTCAACCCCGAGGCCTTGCGGTCCCAATTGGCCCGTCATTCGGTTCCCGGCTTAACGTTCGCGTCGGTGGAAATCCTTCCGGCGGGCACGAAGAAAGCTCAGTTGCGAAGCTCGACTTACCAACTGCCCCTTCCCGATGATTCCGGGGCCGCCGTGGCCGAGCGGATCGCCGCCTTGGGCCTCGCGCCCCGCAAAACGACCTCCGAATCCATGGCGGCCGCGGAGGGCCGCGGCTGCGCGACGCCGGAGGCGATGCGCCAGCAAGTGGCCCTGGTGCGACGGTCGCTGGAGGCCATCGGGATCGAGGGAGGGATGCTCTGGTTCCGGTTGCGGGCCAGCCGGGAGGGGTCCGCCGGGCCGCGCGATGTCCTGGCGGTCCTCGGCCTGGACGACGTCGAACGTCGGGGCGTCTGCCTCACCCGCGCCCGAGTGCAGTTGGAGTCCTGCGAGTCTTCCTCCCAGAACGAGGCCCCTGTCTCCGCCAATGCGTGTTCGCCGACCTTGCCGGGCTAAAGGAAGCACTACCGCATGAAAAAGGAAATGCTCATCAACGTATCCCAGCCGGAAGAATGCCGCATCGCGATTGTCGAGGATGGCGTGCTCGAGGAGTTGTATATCGAGCGGGCGGACCAGGACAACTACGTGGGCAACATCTACAAGGGAATCGTGGTCAATCTGGAGCCGAGCATCCAGGCCGCCTTCGTCGATTTCGGCGTGGGCCGCAACGGGTTCTTGCACATCAGCGACATCGAGCCGCAATACTTCCGCCAGGGGGGCTACGACCCTAACAAGCCGATCGACGGCGGCCCGACGCAGCGATCCTCGCAGTCGCGCCACGAGGAGGACGATCTGTTCGACGAAAACGGCGACGATCCCCGACCGGTTCGTTCCCGGGGGCGAGGCTTCCGTGGCGGTCGCCCTCGCGTCAAGCCCCCGATTCAGGAAATCCTCCGCCGCGGCGACGAAGTGCTCGTCCAGGTGATCAAGGAAGGCATCGGGACGAAGGGGCCGACGCTCTCCACCTACATCAGCATTCCCGGCCGCTACCTGGTGCTCATGCCGGCCCTGGGCCGGGTGGGCGTGTCGCGAAAGATCGAAGACGAAGAGGTCCGCCGCCGCATGCGCGACCTCATGCTCGAGCTGAATCCACCCAAGGGGCTCGGCTTCATCGTTCGCACCGCTGGCGCTGACCGCTCCAAGAAAGAATTATCGCGCGATCTGGCGTATCTGCTTCGGCTCTGGAAAGTCATTGTCCGCCGCATCCGCAAGCTCCCCGCCCCGGTGGAAATCTACGCCGAAAGCGACATGATCATCCGCACCATCCGCGATATCTTCTCCGCTGATGTGGACGCGATCTACATCGATGAGCCGTCGGCCTACGAGCGAGCCAAGGAGTTTCTCCACCTCGTCATGCCCCGCTACGTCGGCCGGTTGCACCTCTACGAAGGCAAGGAACCACTCTTCTTCAAATACCGCTTGGAGGAGGAAATCGCGAAGATCCACCAACGCCAGGTTCCTTTGAAATCGGGCGGCTCGATCGTCATCGACCAGACCGAGGCCCTCGTGGCCATCGACGTCAATAGCGGCAATTTCCGCGCCGACGATTCCGCCGAGGAAACCGCCTATCAAATGAACCTCATCGCCGCAAAGGAGATCGCCCGGCAAATCCGCCTTCGCGACCTGGGGGGAGTGATCGTCAACGACTTCATCGACATGCGCAAAGAGAAGCATCGTCGGGGCGTGGAAAGGGCCTTGCGCGACGCACTCAAGCGGGATCGAGCCAGGACCAAAATCCTCCGGACCAGCCCCTTCGGACTGATCGAAATGACCCGACAGAGGGTTCGCCCCGGTCTCAAGAGAAGCACCTATCACGAGTGTCCGTATTGTCATGGGACGGGGGTCGTCAAGACGCCCGAAACCATGGGCATCGAAGTTGTTCGCACGCTCATGTTGGCCGCCCAACGCCAACAGGTCGCTAGCGTTACCGTCACGGTGGCCGAGGACGTGGCCGAATTCCTCAATAACCGCAAACGGCGTGAACTAACCCGCTTGGAAGAAGAAGGCCACATGACCATCGAAGTCACCGGAGCCAAAGACGTTTCGCCCGAACATCTTTCGATCCAGTGCCGCGACCCGGAGGGCCGGGAAGTGAAGCTGCCAACCCTTTAGAAAAAGGGATGGCGTCGAGCGTCTCGGCAACGAATCGCCGTCGCGCCCATGGGTACGATTCAAGCCACGGCTTGGTGGGCTGGATAGGCTCGGCCCGGCCAACAGACGCGTTCCATTGGCTCGGCGTTCCACTCCGGAACTGGTCGGCTTGCCATTCCGGAATTGGTGGCACGGGCTTCCAGCCTGTGAGGAGTACAGGGAAAACCGCGAGTCGTTGCCGTTGCGACGACAGCCCCCTGCCGCCTCGACCGGATTTGTGTCGCCCCCGACGAACATAAACT
>Ga0209101_1001036_pt1 | contig 21675 bp, 16 predicted proteins | sample ConPoolayeCmetaG_FD_185481 | JGI IMG/M metagenome (GOLD analysis project Ga0209101, IMG submission 185481) | Hot spring microbial mat communities from California, USA to study Microbial Dark Matter (Phase II) - Cone Pool mat layer C metaG... ...
GAGGAGGAGGGGGCGGCGCCCTTTGAGGCCACCTCCCGTCGCGCGCCGCCCCCTCCTCCTCGACCCGCCCGCCGTCACGGCGGGCTTTTTTTTAAAGAACCTGACGCTTGCGCACACGGGCGTCGTCACCAACCCGGTCAGGGACACGGTCCCGGGCACCGGGCAAGGATACGGGCACCGCCCCGGGGACACGGTGAGCGGCACCGGGCTGAAGGCGCCCGGTGTCGGCGGCGTCGTGGTATCCGGCGGACCGGACAGGAATTCAACCTGCCGGACGCAGCGCAGCGCCCATCGACCGGAAGTGCTTTACAGAACGGCACGCAGATTGCAAAATATGCCCCTGAGCGGCGCGAGCACGCGGCGCGAGGAGGTGGCCAAAGACCAAAAGCTTATAAAAAACCCTTCGGCAGCAGAGAGATAGGCTAGCAACGCAACAAACCCTAGAAGGAGGAAGAGGCATGAGGAGATTCGGAATTCTGTTCGTGGCCCTGGCGCTGGTGGCGCTGCCCGCCTTCGCCCAGATGCCCACCGGCACGGCCAGCGGCCGGGTGGTGGACAACACTAACCAGCCCCTGCCCGGCGTTACCGTCACCGCCCGTTCACCGTTCCTGCAGGGTGAGCGCACCACGGTGACCTCGGCGAACGGAGATTTTCTGTTCCCGTTCTTGCCCCCCGGTGACTACACCCTCACCTTCGAGCTGGCTGGTTTCCAGACGGTGGAGGCGTCGGTGCGCATCTCCGCGGGACAAACGCAGCGGGTGGACGCGCAGATGCCCCTGGCCACCCTGGCCGAGGAGATCGTAGTGACCGGCCGGTACGAGACGATCTCCGCCGCTACCCAGGTGGCGACCACGTTTGAGAAGGACCTCCTCGAGAAGCTGCCAGTGGCGCGGACCATCGCTGCCGCGGCGCTGCTCTCCCCGGGCGTGACCAACACCGGCCCTGGCGGCAACATCACCATGCAGGGCGCCCTCTCTTACGAGAACCTGTGGCTGGTCAACGGCGTGGTGGTCAACGAGAACCTCCGTGGCCAGGCGCTGCCGCTGTTCATCGAGGATGCCATCCAGGAGACCACGGTGACCACCGGCGGCGTGTCCGCCGAGTACGGCCGCTTCGCCGGGGGCGTTGTCACCGCCCTCACCAAGTCGGGCGGCAACGAGTTCTCCGGCTCGTTCCGCGACAGCCTCACCAACCAGAAGTGGGAAGAGAAGACCCCCTTGACGGTGAGCCTCGCGGATAAGGTCAACCCCATCTACGAAGCCACCCTGGGCGGGCGCATCCTGCGCGACCGGCTGTGGTTCTTCCTCGCCGGGCGCGACCGCACCACCAAGCAAACCGGCCAGACGGCGATCACGCGTATCCCGTACCCAATCAGGGACGATGAGACTCGCTACGAGGGCAAGCTGACCTTCGCCATCACTCCCGAGCACCGCGTGGTGGCGTCGTACATCGAGCGCACTACCGACCAGATCGGAAACTCGTTCGGCACCATCATGGACACGGCCTCCCTGTACGACCGCTCAATGCCCGAAAAGCTCATCGCCGCCAACTACTCCGGCGCCTTTTCACCCAACCTCTTCGGTGAGCTGCAGTACTCCAAGCGCGAGTTTGCCTTCGTCAACTCGGGTTCGCGCTTCCGGGACGAGATTTACGGCACCCTTCTGTTGGACGTGACCACCGGGCGCCGCTTCTGGAGCCCCACCTTCTGCGGTGTGTGCACCCCCGAGGAGCGCAACAACGAGAACATCCTCGCCAAAATGACGTACTTCCTCTCCACCGCCAATTTGGGCTCCCACGACATCGTCGCCGGCTTCGACACCTTCAACGATATCCGCTCCGCCAACAACCACCAGTCCGGGTCCGATTTCCGCATCTACCTGACCAGCGTGGTCATCGGCGACAAGGTGTACGCCCGTCTGGTTCCCAACAGTTCCTATCTGATGTGGAACCCGATCTTGGCGCCGACCAAGGGTTCAGATTTCCGCACCAACTCGTTCTTCATCAACGACCGCTGGCGGCTTAATAACAACTTCTCATTCAACATCGGCGTGCGCTACGACAAAAACGACGGCTCCGACCAGGAAGGCAAGAAAGTCGTCAAAGACGCCAAGATTTCGCCGCGCCTCGGCGTCTCCTGGGACCCCAAGGCCAACGGCGACCTGATCATCAACGCCTCCTTCGCCACCTACGTGATGGCCATCGCCAACAACCAAGCGGACGCCTCTTCGGCAGCGGGCAACCCGGCCACCTACACCTGGTGGTACACCGGCAACCCGATCAACGCCGGTTGTTCCGCCGCCAACCCCTCCGCCTGCCTGCCCACCGAGCAGGTGCTGCAGCTCTTCTGGCAGTGGTTTAACTCCATCGGGGGCACCAACAACACCAACTACCGCTCCAACCCGTCGATCCCGGGCGGCAGCGTGAAGATCTCCGACACCCTTAAGTCGCCGGACGTGGACGAGTTTGTCCTCGGCGTGACCAAGCGCATCGGAACCCGCGGCCTGGTGCGTGCCGACTACATCCACCGCGTGTACGGTGATTTTTACGCCGAAAAGCGCGACACCTCCACCGGCACAGTCCTCCTCCCCAACGGCATCTCCCGCGCCGATCTGGGCATCGTGGTCAACGAGAACTCGATCCTCGAGCGCAAGTACGACGGCTTCCAGGTGCAGGGGCAGTACCGCCTGGACCGTTGGCTGTTCGGCGGCAACTACACCTGGTCCAAGGCCAGGGGTAACTGGGACGGTGAGACCGGCCCCAACGGTCCCATCCGCTCGGGCGTGCTCTCCTACCCCGAGTACTTCAACGTCGCGTGGGCGCTCAACAATGGGCCGCTGGCCATCGACCAGCGCCACCGCGCTCGTCTGTTCGCCAGCTGGGACGCCTGGGTCACCCGCCACCACACGTTCAATGTCTCGCTGCTGCACCAGTTCTACTCGGGCACCCCGTACGGGTCGGTGGGAACGATCTCCTTGATCAACCGCAACGTTTCACCCAACGTCCCGTACGTACCCAACACCTACGGCTACATCAACCCGCCCACCACCACCACGTACTGGTTCGAGGGGCGCGACACCTACAAGACCGACGACATCCACCGCACCGACCTGGCGCTCAACTACTCCTTCAAGTTCGGCCGGTCCTACGAGCTCTTCCTCCAGCCCGAGGTGCTCAACGTCTTCAACCGCAAGGGCGTCGAGGCGGTGAACCAGACCATCCAAACCCGGGCTCAAGTGACCACCCTGAAGTCCTTCGACCCCTTCACCGAAACCCCCGTGGAAGGGGTGCACTGGCAGAAGAGCCCTGACTTCGGCAAGCCCACCACCCCGGGCTCCTACCAGACCCCGCGCACCTTCCGGGTGTCGCTCGGGTTCCGCTTCTAACTTCCGCCAATCTTCTCAGCAACGCCCCGGCTCCACGCCGGGGCGTTCTTTTTTCCTCTGCCTTTCGCTGGATCGAGTGGAACGGCCCCCCACCTTCCCCCGGGGCGCCACCGCCAACGCTCGCCTCAAAGGTCGAGCCACCCCGCGGCGGTGCGCAGCTCCACTCCCGGCCGCGAGGTGCGCACCTGAATGCGGCGAAAACTGCCATCGCGGCGCCGCTGACTGGGGTAGTAGCCGAGGACGTACTGCTCTTTCAGCTCCCGCAGCAAGTCGGCAAACCCTCCGCCAATGGCCTCGGCCGAGGGCGCCGGGATGACCCGACCCCCCGAGATGGTCACCGCCTCCTCAAGCAGCCGCCGTTCCTCTTGGTGCTGCGCCGCCGTACGCCAGGGGGAGCGGACGCTCACCCCATCCCGCGCCCGCCCTGCCTCCAGGTTGAGCCAGTACAACTGCGCCCTTAAGCGGCGCACCGCCGGCAGCACCTGGCCCATGCTCAGCACCGAGTGGGAGTCGACGCCGTCGGAGAGCAGCAGCACCACTCGCCGACCTTGGCGTGTTTCCAGTTGTGCCAGTGCCACCCGCACGGCATCGTTGAGCGCCGTGCCACCGCCTGCGCCGGCACTCTCCAGGCCCGCCAGCAGCACCTCCGGGAAGGTCGTGAACGGCGTTGCAGTGCGGACGGAATCGGCGAAGACGACCACCCGCGCCTCGTCCAGGGGACGCATGCCGGCGGCGAAGGTCCGCACCCCGGCCCGCGCCGCGGCGAGCTTCTCGCCCCCCATGGAGAGGCTGGCGTCCACCAGCACCACGGCAGTGAACGGCACCGCGCCGGAGGAAAAGGTCACGATCCCCTGGCGCCGACCGTTCTCCCACAGCTCCACCTCCGCCGGGGTAAGGTCCAGCACCGGTTCACCGCGGCGCGTGGCGGTGAGGTAGATTTGCTGCAGGGTCACCTCGATCTCTTCGTGTACGGCGATGCGCCCAGTGCGAACGGAGGCCTCCAGCCGACCCCCGGCCGCGGTGCGCGCCACCACCTCGATAAGGTGCTCGACGTTGTCCTGCCCCAGGTCCACCAGCAGAGTCCACGGTGGCGATCTCAGTTCGCCGGCAGTGCGGCCATTCACGTACACCTCCAGGCGCCGCACTGCTACGTCACCCACGTCCACCTGCACGGGCACAACGCCGTGCACCACGTCGCCGGGCTGGGGCGAGAGGATGCGCAGTTCCGCAGCACCCTCAACCGCCAGCGACAGCACCACGGTCCACAGCACCCCCCCTGTCACCGCTGCTCCTCGCGCCGATCCAACGCCGCTGCCAGCCCCGGAAGTGCCCCCTGGGCCGCCTCCCGCAGCCGCCGACGGGCGCCGCTGTCCTCCTCCGCCCGGCGCGTGTAGCGCAGCCGGGGCGTTGCTCCCGAACGCCCGGGCATGGCCGCTAGCTCGTTGAACAGCGCGGCGGCCGCTGCAACGTCGCCGCTGCTCTCCAGGGCGTGCGCCAGCAACACGCGCAGGGATGGCTCGTGGGGCAGCGAGTCCACCGCCGCCCGCAACATCGCCACGGCCTTCCCCGCGCGGCCGGCGGCCAGATCCATGCGCGCCAGCTCCTCCAACGCCACCACCCGGGTCCATTCCGGCTCGTCACCTTCGGCGCAACGCTGCAGGGCGGCGCGGGCCCGGCGCTCCTCGCCTAGGCGCTGAAGGTTCACTCCCAACCGCAGCAGCGCCTCGCCAGCCGCGCCGGTACGTAATTCCTGCCCGGCGAGGATGTCCACCACCTCTCGGTACTCGCCCATCCATTCGGCCACCGCCGCAGCGCCGAGGCTCGCCTCGTCGAGCCCTGGCGCCAGGGCCAACGCCCGCCGAAAGTACCCCATCGCGGATTGCCACGACGCGCGTTGAGCGTGGACCTCGCCCAGGCTGGCCAGCGCCAGGCCGGCCGCGCTGCGCACCGACTCCTGGCACCGCCCGCGGTGGCACAGCCCGGCGAGGAACACCACGTGGTCGGCCGCCGCGGCGGCGTGAACGTGTTCCCGGGCGTTGACGAAACTGTGGAACGCCTCCAGGTGCAGCCACAGGAGCGGCGGGAGGTGCCACCCCCCCTCCTCGGCCAACTCCGCGGCGACTCCCAAGATGGCGCGGACAACGTGCTCCCGCCGCGCGGCTGTACCGTCTCCCAGTGCCCGCCGTTGCAGCGCGACCGTGGCCGACAGCGCCCGGGAAAACTCATGGCCAGCCAGGAGCCGCAGCACGGAGAGATACTCGGAGCGCACCTGGGCCACTGGCAGCGGCAGCTCCGCCGGCTCCGCCGGCGGGGTGGCGGTTTCCGCCTCTGGCGAGGCGGCGAGCCACGTCGGCGGCCCATTTGCCCGGCCCACACTGACCGGAAGACGAAGTGCCACATCGTCTGTGGCCGTGGAGATGGTCAGCTCCACCTCGGCAGAACCCTGGGCGGCGTCACCCGGGACCAGCCACTCCAGAACGCGCGGGTGGCCCGGAGCGCCACCTGTCCCCGACTGGCGCATCGGCGTCGCCGTTGCGTCCCCGCCTGGCGCCACCAGCCGCCCCCGCACCTCAAAGCTATCTCCCACACCATCAGGGGGATACAGCGCCAGGGAGACTCTCGAACCCGGGTGCAGGAGAACTCGCGCCGCGGGCAACGAAGCGGGCCGCTCACCCCCACCCACCTCCAGCCACAGGCTCGGGGAAGCCAGGATTTGCGCAATCCACCCCTGGCCGGCCAGCGGTGCCTGCGCCTCGCCCAAAAAGAAGGCGTCGTCCCTCACGTTGCGCACCAGTACCCGGAGGGTGTGGGAATCGCACGGCACTGGCAGGCGACGGTGGATACGCACGCCGTGCCGGCGAAGGCTCTCACCCACACCGTGCAGATCCAGGGGGAGCAGCACGCGGTCGAAGGCTGTCACCCGGCCCGCCGCCGCCATGGCGTAGATCGACAGTTCCACGTCAACGTGGCCCTGCGGCCGCTCTCCCAACAGCGACTGGCTGTCCACCTCGAGCCACGCGTGGAGCTGGCACCCCCCTTCCTCGGCCGAGGTCACCGGGCTCGCGGCCACCGCAGCGCGTACCGACCCCCCTCGCTGGCCGGACAGGAGCAGCGCGGCGGAGCGCGCATCCACCCCGCGCAGCACCTGGGGAACCACTTGGGCGTCGGCGGTGATCGCCCACAGCAGCAACGCCAGGCCAGTGCGGAGCTTGATCACTCCCGCAAAGCCGCCAGGGCGGCGGTGCCCACCGGGAAAGTGATGGTTTCCACGGCCACCGTGCCGGCCAGCTCGTCGCGCACGGTCAGGGCTGCCCGCCACTCGCCGGCACCCAAAACCACATCGAAGGTGAAGGCCACCTGCTGGCCCAGCGCCGTCAGCAGCGCCTCGTTGGGCACGCGAATAGGAAAGGGCTGCTCAATCACCTGGGAGGTACGGCCCCCGGGGCTCTGCAGCGCGAGGTAGAGGGATAGCCGCCCCTCGTGGACCTTCTCCACCGGCAGAAGCGTGATGTTGGCCAGGGGCATGCGCATGACCAGGAGCACGTGGTGTCCTCCCCCCTCGCGGGGCCGCTCCGATTCCTTGGCCAGCTCCACGCCCAGGCGGTTGTTGCGCCGCTGGTAGAGCAGGCCCGCCAGGGTCAGCTCTTTCATGCGTTCCCCTAGCGACTGCACGGTGAACGCCGGCCGGTGGCGCACCTTGACCCCCGGCCGGCGGACGACCACCTCCACCCGCCGCTCCCGCCCGTCGGCGAAGGGCGCCGCGTCGAAACCCAGGGAGTAGTACGCCTCCAACCGCTCCCCCAGGCGCTGGATGCTGCCGAAGCGCTCCCCCAGGCCCAGGGTTTCACCACCGGTCTTGCTGGAAATCTCCTGCATGGAGATCTGCTGGTCCACCCGCCCGACCACCAAGGGGAGAGGCCCTGAGGAGGTGGTCCCTCGCTCGGAGCTGATCATGGTGAGGTTCCCCCGGTCTCCGGCGTCCAAGGTGAAGATACTCACCAGACTGGCGTTGGCTCGGCTCACCAGGTCCTTGATCTCCTCCCGCAAGCCGTACCGGTTGGCCTCCAGGCCGGTGGACATACCCTCCTGGCGGGCCAGGGTGGGGTAGCGCTCCTCCCACATGCGGAAGAGCCCGTCCGCGGGGTAGGCGTGGATCCCCTCCCCCACGTACACCAACATCTTGGCCCCCTGAATCCCGGCCAGCGAGCCCACAAAATGTTCCATCGCCTGCAAACGCTCTCGGGTTTGTTCTCGCAACCCTTGGGCGTAACCGCGGATACGGGGAAGCAACGTGCGCGCGTCCTCCAGGTCCACCTCGGAGCGCACCACGGTGGACCCGGCTGGCATGATAACGGTCCGTTCCATGGTGCGGATGATCACATCCCGCTCGGCCTCCAGTTGCCGCACCGAACCCCCCGGCTCTTCAAGGGTGGTGAGCAGGTGGGGCAGGGCGCGGGGATCGTCCTGAAAGCGATGTCGCACCTGCACCCGGGCGCCGTGGGTCACCAGCATGAGGCGGTTACCCCGCGCCGCCTGGTCGCGCACGAACACCGTCAGCTCGTCCAGCAGCGCCCGCCGGGCAAAGGGACGGATGCTCTCGTCGTCCAGGTAGATGACCACGTGGGACGGCGGCATTACGACCGCTTCCGCGGACTCCGCCTCCCCAGCCACTCCGGCGCCGGCCGCCGGGGCCGTCACCCCCTCGGCCACCTCGCTTGCCGCCCGGCGTCGCGCCGCCATGTCGAGGAAGTTCGAAATCTCCACCGGCCGCCCGTCCACGCGCAGCTCGAAGTCGGCCCGGGTTAGACCCTCAACCGGCGCCCCCTGACGGTCGGTGACCCACACCTCCAGGTTCACCACCACCACGTCCATTACGTCCGCCAGCCGCGGACCGGGCTGCCCCGACGGCTGGGCGGCCACGCTCAGCGGCGCCACGGCGGCCACGAGCATCGCCAGATCCCTGGTCGCCGACCCTCGCCATGTGGTTCTCATGCTCTCCCCCCCTGCCTCGGACCCCTGACTTTCTGTTTCGAGAACCGCCACCGGGGGATTGGCTATTTCTTGAAGAGGGCGTCGAAGGCGGCGCGGGGGTCCAGGTCGCGCGCCGGCGTCTCGCCCGCGAACTCCTGCACGGTGCGGGGGGTAAACTCAGGGCATGAATTGCCCCGCACCTTATTGGCGATGCGCTCGGCCACCGGCCTGCGACACTCGTTCCGGGCCGCGGTGTCGAAGTGCAGGCAGTTGGCGCAACAGCGCAGGTCCGCCCCGCAGGTGCGGCAGCTGGCCCCCAACGCCAGCTCGGCGGCCAGGGGTACCTTCGCACCGCAGGCGCGGCAGCGGAAAACCGTTGCAGTGGGCGCGCCCAGGCCCCGCCCGCGGGGCCCCACGGGCCGCTCTGGCGGGCGCTCCGCCGGACGCTCCCGCCGACCCCCCCGGCCCTCGAAGGAACCGCCGTCCTGATACCCCCTGTGCCGGTACTTGCGCTCCGACATACCCTCTCCTTACCTCCAAAAACCCGGCGCCGCGGCGCCCACCTGCCCCCCCAGGCGCCGGGAGGCCGACGTCCCCTCCCCGGCGGTTGGCACGATGGGTGGCGGCAACCCGGTATCGCCGTCTTACCCCTTGACCTCGTCCAAGAGCTGCAAGAACTCCTGGAACGGCAGCGCCTGCCAGCTCTCCGCCGTCACCGCCCCGCGCGCCCGGGAAATTAAGGACACCTTGTGCGCCGTCTCCACGTCGGGAGCCTCGTAGATGTCCATGAAGTCGTAGGGCCCGAGGATGGCGTAGTGGGCCAGGAACTTCACCTGCGGGCAGGCCTTTTTCACCTGTTTCAACCACTCTTTGCCCATGGCCGCCCGCCCCGCCGCATCGTGGGCCGCCTCGGGCGCCAGCCGGGTCATAAGTACGAATGTGGGCATGGCTTCACCTCCTCGCGCTTTCGTTTCCTAGTGTACCCTAGGCCCTCCTCGCCGCCACTTCGCCCCTTTGACCCTGCGCCCATCCGGAAGGCGGCCTGGCCGTCTAGAATGCGCGCCACGTGCCGCAGGCGTGGCATGGAGGAGCACCATGAAAAGTCACTGGGGATCTGGGTGGCAGCGCCCGTTGGCGGGCGGGCTGCGCACCGCCGACATCGGGCGGCGGGTGGAGCTTTTCGGTTGGGTGCGGCGGCAGCGGGATCTGGGCGGGATCATCTTCGTGGACCTGCGCGACCGGGCGGGGTGGGTGCAGGTGCTCTTCCCCGAGGATCCCTTGAAGGCCGAGGCGGCCACCTTGCGCGCCGAGGACGTGATCCGCGTGGTGGGCACGGTGCAGCCCCGGCCGCCGGAAATGGTCAACCTTGAGCTGGCCACGGGGGAGATCGAGGTGCTGGCCGAGGAGCTCGAAGTGCTCACCCGCGCCGAGGTTCCACCTTTCGTGGTGGAGGACCAGGTGTCGGCCTCGGAAGAGCTGCGCCTGCGCTACCGCTACCTGGATTTGCGCCGCCCGGTCATGATGCGCGCCCTGCTGCTGCGCGATGAGGTGACCTTCGAAGCGCGGCGCTACTTCCACGAGCTGGGGTTCGTGGAGGTGGAGACCCCCATCCTCACCCGCTCCACCCCCGAGGGGGCGCGGGACTACCTGGTGCCGTCGCGCCTGGCCCGCGGTGAGTTTTACGCCCTCCCCCAGTCGCCCCAGCTGTTCAAGCAGCTCCTGCAGGTGGCTGGCCTCGGGCGCTACGTGCAGATCGCCCGCTGCTTTCGGGACGAGGATCTGCGCGCCGACCGCCAACCCGAGTTCACCCAAATTGACGTGGAAGCCTCATTCATCACCGAGGACGACATCTTCACCTTGATCGAGGGGTTGTTTGCGCGCCTTTTCCCCCTGGCGGGGATCACCCCCCCCGAGCGTTTCCCCCGCCTCACCTACGCCGAAGCCATGGAGCGCTTCGGCTCGGACCGCCCGGACCTACGCTTTGGCCTCGAGCTGGTGGAGTTAGGGGAGGTGGCCCGGGAAAGCAACTTCGAGGTGCTGCGGGGGGCGGCCGAGTCGGGGCGCGTCAAGGGCCTGCTGGTGCCCGGCGGCGCCGCCTTCAGCCGCAAGCAGCTGGACGAGTTGTCAGAACTGGTCAAGCCTTACGGCGCCCCGGGGGTGGTATGGTTCCGCCACACCCCCGAAGGGTTCGCCTCCCCCGCCAAGAAGGCGCTGGGCGAGGAGGGCATCGCCCGTTTTCTCGCCGCCGTCGGGGCCAGCGAGGGGGATTTGCTGGTGGCGGTGGGGGGGGCGCCCAAGGTGGTGTTCGCGGCGCTGGGGGCGCTGCGGGTGCAGCTCGGACGGCGGCTGGGACTCATCCCGCCGGGTGCCCACGCCTTCGCCTGGATTACCGAGTTTCCCCTGCTGGAGTGGGACGAGGAAACCCAGCGCTACTACGCCTGCCATCACCCCTTCACCTCCCCCCACCCCGACGACGTGGATCGCCTGGAAAGCGACCCCGGCAGCGTGCGCGCCCGCGCCTACGACATGGTGATGGACGGGTACGAGCTGGGCGGCGGCTCCATCCGCATCCACGACCCGGCGCTGCAACGCCGGGTATTTGCCGCCCTGGGGATTGGCGCCGAGGAGGCCCAGGCCAAGTTTGGGTTTCTCCTCGAAGCGTTCCGCTACGGCGCCCCGCCCCACGGCGGCATCGCCCTGGGTCTGGACCGCCTGGTGATGCTCATGGCGGGACGAGAGTCCATCCGCGACGTCATCGCCTTCCCCAAGACCACCGCTGGCAACTGCCTGCTCACCCAGGCACCCAGCCCCGCCAGCCCAGAGCAGCTGCGGGAGCTGCACCTGAAGGTGGAGTAACCTTATCAGGAAGGAGGTGCGGGCGAGCAATGGTGCGGACGGCGGCGGCGCTGGGGTCGGCGGCGTTTCGCCAGGCGGTGCGGCTGGCGGCGCGCCGGGTGCTGCGCAGCGCCGCCCTGGTGCGCCTGGCCACGGCGGTGGCGGAAGCGGTGCGCCGGCACCGCCCGGGCCTGGGGTCCCTGCGCGGTGAGCTGGCCACCTTAGCGCGGCTGGTGCGCAACGTGGCCACCGGCCGCTACCGGGCCTTTCCCCGCCGCGCCCTCATCGCGGTGGTGGCCGGGATGCTCTACTTTCTCAATCCCATCGATCTGGTCAGCGACCTGATCCCCCTCCTCGGCCTGGCCGACGACGTGGTGGTGCTGTCGTGGGTGCTGCACCAGGTGCGCCGCGACCTGGACGCCTACCGCAGCTGGGAGGCGGAGTGGGGCAACGCCATCGACGTGGAGGGTTACGTCGTCCAGAGCGCCGCCGACGCTTCGGCTGTCCTCGCCTCACCCCCACCACCGGCGCCCAGCCCAGCGGTCAGCGGCCCAAAGCCTCGTGTACCCTAGCCGCGTGAGCGCCCCTTACCTGTGCATTCACGGCCATTTCTATCAGCCGCCGCGGGAGAACCCGTGGCTGGACCGCATTGAGGTACAGGACTCCGCCGCCCCCTTCCACGACTGGAACGAGCGCATCACCGCCGAGTGCTACGCCCCCATGAGCGCCGCCCGCATCCTCGACCGCGCCGGGCGCATCGCCGCCATCGTCAACCTTTACGCCCGCATCAGCTTCAACTTCGGACCCACGCTCCTGTGGTGGCTGGAGCGCCACGCGGGCGAAACCTACGCCGCCATCCTGGAGGCCGACCGGGAGAGCGCCCGCCGCTTCGGCGGCCACGGGTCGGCGCTGGCGCAGCCCTACAACCACACGATCTTGCCGCTGGCGCCGCGCCGGGACAAGGTGACCCAGGTGCGCTGGGGGATTGCCGACTTCCAGCACCGCTTCCGCCGGCAGCCGGAGGGGATGTGGCTGCCCGAGACGGCAGTGGACGTGGAGACGCTGGAGGTGCTGGCCGAGGAGGGGATCCGCTTCACCGTGCTGGCCCCCTACCAGGCGCGGCGGGTGCGCCCCCCAGGCGGGCCGTGGCAGGAGGTGGGGGGAACGGGGGTGGACAGCCGCCGCCCCTATCTGGTGCGCCTCCCCTCCGGCCGTTCGTTAGCCCTGTTCTTCTACCACGGCCCGGTGGCCCGGGCGGTGGCGTTCGAGCGCTTGCTGAGCAGCGGTGAGGCGTTTCTGGCGCGGCTGCTGGCCATTGCCGACCCGGCCGCCGGTACGCCCCAGCTGGTGCACATCGCCACCGACGGGGAAACTTACGGCCACCACCACCGCTTCGGCGAGATGGCGCTGGCCTGGGCGCTGGAGGAGGCCGAGCGCCGCGGGGTGGCGCGCCTGACCAACTACGGGCAGTACCTGGAGCTGCACCCCCCCACCTGGGAGGTGGAGGTGGCGGAGCGCACCTCCTGGAGCTGCGCCCACGGCGTGGAGCGCTGGCGCGCCGACTGCGGCTGCCGTCTCGACGGCGGCACCTCCCAGGCGTGGCGAGCTCCCCTGCGGCAGGCCTTGGAGTGGCTGCGCGATACCGCGGACGGCATCTTCGAGCGCCAGGGGAGCGCCTTGTTCGGCAACCCTTGGGCGGTGCGGGACGCCGCCGTGGCTCTCCACCTCAACACCGACCGGGATCATCTGGAGAGTTTTCTCCGCCGCCACGCCGGCCGCTCCCTGAGCGCCACCGAGCAGGTTGAGGCTTTGCAGCTGCTGGAGATGCAGCGCCACGGACAGCTCATGTTCACCTCCTGCGGGTGGTTTTTCGACGACATCTCGGGCCTCGAGGCGGTGCAGGTGCTGCTGTACGCGGCGCGCGCCGCGCAGCTGGTCGAGTCGCTCACTGGCGAGCGGGTGGCTGCCCAGATGGAAGCCCGCCTCGCCCGGGCGCCGTCCAACCAGCGGCAAGTGGGCGACGGCGCCGGCGTGTGGCGGCGCCTGGTACAACCCCAGGTCGCCACCCTGGAGCAGGCCGGCGCCCGGCACGCCGTGGTGCACCTCTTCGACGGCGCCGAGGGGGTGCCGCCGGCGCTGGAAATCCACACCGCCCGGGAAACCCTACAGCACGCCGGACGGGCACGGTTGGCCACCGGTTTGATGCGCGTCACCTCCCGGCGCACCCGCGAGGCCACCGACCTGGCCTTCGCCGCCGTCCACTTCGGCGACCACAACGTGGTGGGTGGCGTCCTCCCCTTTCCCGGCGAGGCCCGCTGGGAGGAGCTGGAGAGCAGCATTCGCACCGCCTTCCGCCGCGCCGATCTGCCCGCCGTGGTGCGCCTCATCGACCGTGACATGGCGCGCACCGCCACCCTCGCCGACCTGCCCGCCGACGACCGCCGCCGGGCGCTGCGCAGCATCCTCTCTGCCGGCGTCGAGGACGCCCGCGCCGTGTATCGCACCCTCTACCACGCCCATGCCCAGCTCCTTAACTTCATCATCGACCTGGGCGTCCCGGCGCCGCCGGAGCTCCTCACCGCCGCCAGCCGCACCGTGGAGGATGCCTTTGCCGCCGAGTTGCGGCGCGAGGCCCCCGACCCCCAGCGGCTGCGCGAACTGCTGCGCGAGGCCCAGCGCCTGGGCGTCGCCCTCGACCGCCCCGCCCACGCCTACACCCTGGAGCGTACCCTGGAGCGCATGGTGGCGGCCATTGCCGCCGCGCCTGGGGAGCTGGCGCCGGTGGAGTGCCTGATGGGGGTGTTAGGGTTGCTGCCGGAGCTGCCGGTGCACGCCAACCTGTGGCTGGTGGAAACCCGCTACCACGCCCTGCGCCAACACCTGCGCGCCGGCTCCTGGGGAAGCACCGACCCGGCCTGGCGCGCCGCCTTTGCCGCCCTGGGCGAGGCGCTGCGCTTCGCCCCCGACGGGTAGCGCCGCCGGCCCTGGCCGCCTGGGGGCGCAGAACACACCGCCCCGCCTTTGCAACCGCCTCGGATGCAGGTGCCAGAATCGGCACACCGATCACGGACGGATACGGACGCTCGCACCATCCCGGTCGCCGGCGCGGACAAGGTCCAGGGTGGAGGCAAAAGCTCCGCCCCTACGCCCGCTCCCACCGCAAACGTGTAAAGGGGCAGCTTGTCTGCCCCCTCTGGCCTCGGTCACTGGCACGGACACGGTCACTGGCACGGACACGGTCACTGGCACGGCCACGGGCACCGGCACGGACACCGACCCCGACCCCGGTCCCGGACGTCGACGCGGTGGCGGTGTTCCCCCTGGTCAAGGGCGGCGCTCCACCTCCCCGGTCATGGGCACGAAGCGCACCGGGATGACGTCCCGTTCCTTGAAGCCCGACTCGGTGCGGGTGATGACCTTGAGCTGCTGGTAGAACGACCCCACCGGGATGACCATGGAGCCACCCGGAGCCAGCTGCTCCAGCAGCGGCTCGGGGATGCGGTCGGGAGCGGCGGTGACGATGATCCCGGCGAAGGGCGCCGCCTCCGGCCACCCCTGATAGCCGTCGCCGGAGCGCACGTGAACGTTGGTGGCGCCCATCTGGGCCAACCGCGCCTGCGCCTCCTGCGCCAGCGAGGGCCGGATCTCGATGGTGTACACCTCGCACCCCATGGCCGCCAGCACCGCCGCCTGGTACCCGGAGCCGGTGCCAATCTCCAACACTCGGTCGCCCGCACCCACGCCCAGCAGCTCACTCATCAAACCGACGATGTAGGGTTGCGAGATGGTCTGCCCCTCACCGATGGGCAGGGGGTGATCGGCGTACGCCTGGGAGCGCCACTCGCTGGGCACGAAGAGATGGCGGGGCACCGACCGCATGGCGGCCAGCACGTTGGGGTCCTTCACGCCGCGCGCCTCGATCTGCGTGCGCACCATTTCGGCGCGCGCCTTGGCCCAGTGCTGCGAGTCGTCGGCGGCCGGGGCGCCGCCGCACCCCCACGGCCACCCTCCAGCCAGCGCGAGGATCACCAGCATGGACGACCTCCTCACGATCCACCTCCGCCCGCGAACACATCGCGGCCCGCCACCACGGTACGCACAACCCGTGCCAGGGTCAGCGAGTGAGGGACATCAACGCTCAAATCGCGGTCAAAGATGGTGAAATCCGCGGCAAACCCGGGCACAATGCGCCCCCGCCACGACTCTTCGAAGGCTGCGAACGCCGCCCACTCGGTGTAGCCGCGCAGCGCCTCGTCGATGGTGAGCGCCTCCTCCGGGTTCCACCCCCCCGCCGGTGTCCCCTCCAGGGTGCGGCGCGTCACCGCCGCCCACAGCCCGTGGCGCGGGTCGGCGTTCTCCACCGGCACGTCCGAGCCCAGACACAGCGCCGCCCCGGCGTCCCGCAACGAGCGCCAGCGGTACGCCCACGGCGTGCGTTCCTCCCCCAGCCGCCGGGGCGCCCAGGGCATGTCCGAGGTGCAGTGGGTGGGCTGCACCGAGGCAATGACCCCCAGCCGGGCGAAGCGCGGCACGTCCTCGGGGCGCACGATCTGGGCGTGCTCGACGCGGGGGCGCAAGCCCACCAGACCGACGCCGTTGAGGCTGGTCTCGAAGGCGTCCAGCACGGCGGTCACCGCCGCGTCGCCGATGGCGTGCACGCAGGGTTGGAACCCGGCGCCGCCGATGCGCGCCACCGCGGCGTGCAGCTCGTGGCGCGGCATCAGCTCCAACCCCCGGGTGCCAGGCTCGTCGCTATACGGGGCGGAAAGCCACGCCCCCCGGGAACCCAGCGCCCCGTCGGCGTACAGCTTGACGGCGCGCACCGCCAGCCGGCCGTCGCCACTCACCCAGGGGCCGCGGGGCAGCTCGGCGGCGAGTAAAGCGGGATCAGCGCCGTCCAGCATGCAGTACACGCGAATGGGCAGCCGCCCCCCCTGCTGCAGCCGGCGCAGCACCTCGAGCGTCTCGCCCCCGGTGCCGGCATCGTGGAAGGAGGTAAACCCCAGCTGCGCCAGCGCCTGGGCGGCGCGCAGCACGCGGCGCTCCAGGTCGGCTTCCGTGGGAGAGGGAATGTGCTGGGCGACCAAGGCCACGGCCGCATCCACCAGAACGCCGGTGGGTTCGCCGCCCGCACCCCGCAGCACTCGCCCTCCGGGAGGGTCCGGCATCGCCGCAGTGATCCCAGCCCGCTCCAGCCCCAACCGGTTGGTCAACGCCGCGTGGCCGTCCACCCGCCGCAGCAGCACCGGATGGGCCGGCACCGCCGCGGAGAGGGCGGCATGGTGAGGAAAGGCGCCGCCGGGCCAGAGGTTCTGATCCCACCCCCGGCCCTCGACCCAGCTCCCCGCCGGCAGCTGCGCGGCGGCGGCTTGCACCCGGGTGATGAGCTCCTCGTACGACGCAACCCCCCGCAGGTCCACCTGCTCCAGCGCCGCGCCCAGGCCCACCAGATGGCCGTGGCTCTCGGTGAACCCGGGGTAGACGTGGGCGCCGGCGAGATCGACGACCTCGCGGGCGGCGCGCCGCCAGGCGCGATCCTTCTCCGCCGCCACCACGGCCAAGATCTGCCCCTCCACCACGGCCACACTGGCGCGCTCGGCCCCCCGGGGCGTGTGCACCACCCCACCCACCAGCAGGCGGTCGGCGCGGGGCACCGGCGAACACGCCGCGGCGACCAACCCCACCGCTACCAGCCAGAGTATCGCCAAATGTTTCATGGCTCTACTCTACCCGCACCGGCATCGGGGGGCAACGGCGCCCGCCGGGGGCGTTCTCCCCGGACAACACCCCGGTGGTTGCCCTGCCTTTGGGCGTGTCCTATCCTGCCCCTCAAAGCGCCGCCACGTCGCGCCCGCGCGGGAGGATAGCCATGCCGCAACCGTTGACTCGCCGCCAGCTCATCCGTACCGGCTCGGCCATTGCCGCAGCTGCCACCGTTCGCCCCGCAGCCACCGCCCCGCTCTCCCGCCCGGTGGCGGTGGCCTCCGGCAACGGGTTGGCCGCCGTCCGGGAAGCCGTGGCCCGCATGCTCGCCGGCGCCGCCCCGGTGGACGCGGCGGTGGCCGGCGTGGCCCTGGTGGAGGCCGACCCCGACGATCTCACCGTGGGCCTGGGGGGACTGCCCAACGAGGAGGGGGTGGTGCAGCTGGACGCCGCCGTCATGGACGGTACCACCATGCGCGCCGGCGCCGTGGCCGCCCTGGAGCGCATCAAGCACCCCGCCCAGGTGGCTCTCACGGTCATGCGCCGCACCACCCGCGTGCTGCTGGTGGGCGAGGGCGCCCTGCGCTTTGCCCGCGCCCACGGCTTCGTCGAGGAGAACCTGCTCACGGAGCGGGCGCGCAAGATCTGGCTGCACTGGAAAAACACCGCCTCCCCCGACGACGACTGGCTGGAACTGCCTGAGGACGCGGAAGATCCTGATTTTCGTTGGCTTAAAGAGCGCTTCGGCCGCCGCATGGCGCGGCCCACCGGCACCATTCACCTGTCGGCGTGCGGTGCCGACGGCTCCCTGGGGTGCTGCACCACCACCTCCGGGCTGGCCTTCAAGCTCCCGGGGCGGGTGGGTGACTCGCCTCTGGTGGGTGCCGGCCTGTACTGTGACGGCGAGGTGGGTTCCGCCGGCGCCACCGGCCACGGCGAAACGTGCATCCTGGCCGCCGGCGCCCACACCGTGGTGGAGTTCATGCGCCAGGGCGCCTCGCCCGAAGCGGCGTGCCTGGAGACGTGTCGGCGCATGGTGCGCAACACTCGTCTGGAGTACCTCAAGGACACCCAGGGACGCCCCAAGAACAACGTCACCCTGTACGCCGTCAACCGCGCCGGCGAGACCGGCGGCGCGGCCCTCTGGTCGGGGGCCCAATACGCCGTGTGCCGGGCAGGGGAAGAGCCCCGGCTGCTCCCCGCGGCGTACCTCTTCGCCCGCTCCTGACGCCAGCGCCGCCGGGCGGCTGCGCTAGCTTTTTGGGGCTTTCCAGCTTGGCGAGCGTGCACCACCGCGTGCCGGTTCGCATCCGCCCGCCCACGGTCATTTGTTTCGTGCCGCTGGTGATACACAGGGTGCTGCGCTTGTGTAGAGACGGCATCAGGCGACTTCACCGCTGTCGCCTCCAGCGGCTGCTGGGCCCAGCTCAAAGGGATTCGGCAGCACCGCGTACGCTTGGCCTGAAAGCAAGGAACCTATTGGGCTGGCGGCGATGAGCGCCGAGGAGCGGGCGCTGTTCACCGACGGGGAGTTGCCGGTCGACCGGGAGCGCCGCGACCCCGTGGCGCCTGCGCAACCCTCTGAGCAGGCCCGCCGGAAGAAGGCGCTCCGTGTCAACGCCGAGGGTCTTCCGCTCCACAGCTTCGCCAGCCTGCTGAGTGATCTCTCGACGCAGTGTCGCAATACCTGTCGTCTGAAATCGCAGCCGTTGGCGCCTGCGTTTGATCAGCTCACCGAGCCCACTGCTCTCCAGCGGCGCGCGTTCGAGCTGCTCGAGAACGTTCCTATGTGGGCCAAAGGATAGATCGCGCGCTGCCACAGAGCACCAGCAACTTACTATCGACACTGCGAGAAACTTCGGACTAAGACAAATCGTCAAGATCGTGGGGGCTGGCGCCTATCTGTCCGGGTGTGTCGCCATGGCCTGCCATCGCCGGCAAGGCCCAGCTTGCGCCGTGGGCCAGCCTGGTATAAGTTGGCACGTAATGGGGACTGAAGATGCTGCTCGGCGAGCGTATCAAGACACCTCGCAAGGAAAGGCGTTGGTTCGAGGACCAGCTGGCGGAGAAGGTCGGGACCGGTGGGCGGCAGATGAGCCGGTGCGCAAACGGCCACATTGCCCCCTCCGCGGGTGTCTTGGTGAAGCTGGCCGAAGAATTTGACGTCTCCAGCGACGACCTGCTGGTCGAGGACGCGGCGCGCCGAACGCCGCGAGTCGAGGATCCTCACGTGGTGAGCAGCCCGCGTGATATCTACGAGCTGGCCGGCGAGGACAAGGCGCCGTTTTTTTTCATCCGCGAGGACCTGCTGGCAAAGAACCGGATCAAGGCGCTGGGCGGCGGGCTCGGCTGAGCCCGGGAAAGGGAGCCTCTGGGGGCACCATGAGAAACGTCAAGATCATCGTGGAGAAGCACGACGACGGCTATGTGGCCTATCCGCTCGGCTTGAAAGGCGTGGTGGTCGGCGAGGGCGACAGCTACGAGGAGGCGCTCGCCGACGTGCGCTCGGCGATCCGCTTCCACCTCCAGACGTTCGGCGAGGAGGTCCTGCTCGGTGAGCCTGCCGTGCTGGAGGCGTTCGTGGCCGAGATGGCCGTTGCCGTCTGATGCCCAAGTTCCCCGTCGACGCGCCTAAGGCACGGGTCATCAAGGCGTTTCAGGCTCTCGGTTTTGAGCTGGTGCGTGAGGGCGAGCATATCGCCACGGCGAGGACTAACGCGAACGGCAGCCGCACGCCGTTGACCATCCGCAACCACAAGACGATCAAAGCCTCGACGCTCCGCACGATCTGCACCCAGGCCGGCATCCCCCGCGAGGAGTTCCTCGCCGCCTACGAGAAGGCGTGAGAAGGTCCCGGCGATGACCGGGGCCGAGACACTGCGCGCGGGCAGGATACCCAACAGCCGGATCACCCCTTGCAGGGTGTCCAATTCACACCGGTGGATGTGTCCAACTTACAACCGATGGTGAGACCGCAAGGTCCGTCAAGGAAATTCCCAAGCCCCTGCTCACTCCCTTTAAGGTCATCTCCTTCCCTCTTCCCCCTCCTCCCGCCTTGCCTTGGCGCACACGTGGCACCTCTTTGGCACCTTTACTGGCGCCTCTCGCTAATGTATTGCCAATAAAAAAGCTCTGCACCACATTGATGAAATTGCAAGGCATGGGTCGAGTGACGAAGTTCGGGGACTGTTTGCGCTGAGGCGCCGCTTCCAGCGGCGAAAAACTCAAAGCGCTGCTAGTGGTAGCTGTCCCCCGCTACGCTTAGAAGAAAAGGAAAACATAGCCGAAAAAAAGGACGATAAGAGCCTGCGCCAGCGCCATTCCTAGAAGGACCCACGGCCAACGACGGCGCTGTGAATCGCGCAAAGAGTAACCGAGAAACGCTGATAACCCAAGGCAGGAAGTTCCGAGGAGAACAAGTGCTATCCCTAGCGCATCCTCGTCGGCAAAAACTTTAACGGCTGTACGGCACGCTATGGGAAAAGCGAAAACAAGAATCGCAACAAACACACCAGAGTCTATTTTCGTTAATCGCATCAAACTCATTTCCTCGCTGCCATTGGTTGGCAAACTTGAAAGCGCCGTTGCATCTGACCACTGTTGATGCCAAGCTACCCTCATCCATTGCAAGGGCCTTTTTGATTTCGAGGATGTATTGATTCGACCGCCTGCCGACCTCACTCACGCCGCCGCGCCACCTCGATGTGCCAACGTTATAAATGCTGAGAAGAATCGGATCTGAAACATCGCCAAATAGATGCTTAATGCGTTGCAACTCAAGAGCGATTAGTATCAACGCCGTTGCAGGATTTTCAAGAAGAGCACAGATCTGACTTCGGCCCGCGATGTCGAGGCGAGAAAAGTCGAGCCCAAGAATCTCGGCGGCCGTCTTGGCCTTCATCTCACCTATGCCAAACGAGCTGTTATAGCCATAGCGTAGGAATAAGACCACTCCGGCAAGGTTTTTCAGTTCCGGTCCACCGAGGCTGCCGCCAGTCAGCTCGCTGGTCCAATCGGCACCTCTAATCCAATTGTAATCGTTCCGGTTCTCCTGAAAGACAACGCGGGCGATCTCGAGAGGCGTGACCTCGCCTCCCGTGAGTGCAGAAGCCGTGGCTATCTCAATTCTGTATCGGGCGATGAGCTCGAGGGCGCTTTCAACGGTAGCGCCATCTGGGTCGACCAAGATGACGGGGTTACTGTAGGCATACGCATACCTATTCCAACTTTGCGGCCGTGCGGTTTTACCCACGGCCGGATCCACACTCGCAAACCTCCCCAGGCTGGGCCAGTAGGTGCGGGCGTGCATGACATCCAGGTCGTCGAGCGTCGTGGAGAGCTGGCCCAGGTCGCGCTCGTGCATGGTGAAGCGCATGCGGTCGGGGGACTGCGCGCCGCCCGCGGGCAGGTCGAGGCCGAAGGAGCTGGTGCGGTGTTCCATGACCCGCTCGCCGCAGCGGTTGGTGACCAGACGAGGGGAGGTGAGGTGATCGGGAAAGTGATAGCGCAGGCCGTCGCTCGTGCTGTGGCTGGCCAGCAGCACGCCGTCGCGGTACACGTAGTCTTTGCCCCACCTCCAGCCGCTGGCGGCGCTCCAGCTCACCTCCCGCAGCACCTGCTGGGCGAGGTCGCGCAGGGTGAAGGTGTTGGTGCTGCCGTCCCCCACCACAATCCGCTCGCCCTTGGCGTCGTAAAACATCGAGCGATGGTTCCCCGGCCCCTGCATGGAGGTCATCCGCCCCAGTGTATCCCAGGTGAAGGTGTGGTCCCCCCAGCCCAAGAG
>Ga0209101_1001037_pt1 | contig 21653 bp, 17 predicted proteins | sample ConPoolayeCmetaG_FD_185481 | JGI IMG/M metagenome (GOLD analysis project Ga0209101, IMG submission 185481) | Hot spring microbial mat communities from California, USA to study Microbial Dark Matter (Phase II) - Cone Pool mat layer C metaG... ...
TCGTATCTCTTTGCATTGATTCAAGCACTACTTGTGTCTTGAATGATGCATCGTAACTGTTCCGACTTTTCATCTTAATCCTCTTTTAACAAGTAAAAATATGTACTAAATTGTACCTTATTTACTTGTCTAAAATATCAGGGACGGAACATGTATACAAAACTCTACTTAGAATCTGTTACAGATTTAAGTTCACTGTGATTAGAACTTGACATCAAAAGATAGTCTAGAAAAAATTTTTGATTTCAAAATTTAGAAAACTAAACATACTTCATCTCTTTCTTGTAGTTCCGCATAAAGCTCTAAGCTGTTTTGCCACAATATATAGTTTTCTTATTGTTTTGTTAGATTGTTACTTAAATTGAATACTGTGTAATAAATAAAAACAAAATATAATTTGTTGTTCAATTCTGATGTGAGTGAGTGCAAAAATGTTATGGTTTACGGATTGTGAATGGTGCATTATTGATTATAGGATAATTGTAAATGTTGAATTTAGCTCACATCCATTTAGATTGTATTTGATACTGTATTTAATACTGTATTTAATACTGTATTTAATTTATGTATAGAGATTAGAAGTTATGATATGAAATTCTTTAAGATACACATATCTGTTGAAAAAAGATTAATTTACTTTTACCATAAATTTTTTGATAAATGTTATTTAGAGGAATTTTGGTAAAGTCTATCTTACGATTCTGAATTGTTCGAAAGATAAGTAGCTGGCCTGGATTTAATATTTTAGCCAGTTTTGTAAAATCAGGTGTTGTTTTGTCATTAAATGGTGGGTCAAGAAAAATAATATCAAATCTTTCTGATGTTGTTGTGATAAAGTCATTTACATGTAATTTGAATACTTTTGCCTGATCTACAAATCTTGTATTTGATAAATTGTTTTTTATACAATTAATAGCTTCCTGTGAAATGTCTACAAACGTCGCAGAGTTAGACCCTCTACTAAGAGCCTCAATTCCAAAAGATCCACTACCTGCATATAAATCCAAAACATTTGCGCCTGGTACAGAATTCTTGATAAGATCAAAAATCGATGTTTTAATGCGGTCTGTCAGAGGCCGCGTACCGTGTTTGGGCGATATTAATTTTTTTCCTTTAGCTTTGCCAGTTATGACTCTGATCATTAAGTTAACTGCAAATTATATAATACATACTGTATTATAATATAAATAATAAAATTGTTGTTATGATTGCAATTGTAAAAAAACTGATAGTAAACACTCCAATTATTCTTGATTTGTCAAATTTTTTAATCCTTATAAAATAAAAGATACTGGCTGATACAATTATTGTTGTTTCGATGAGTAAGGCAAGCGGTGTTGTAAAGTAGTTTATCATATAATTGTCAGTTTCTATTATTGGGGCTAGTTGTCCTATACATATAGATTGATCACTGAAAGGTAAAAATGGATAAATATAAGCATAGAATGTATCAGTTATAAAGTGAGAAGCAATTCCAATCAGAAAGCAGAATAGAAAAGAATTTATATATCCTCTACTCAACCATTTAGAATTTCGCTTTTTGTTGAAAGGCAAATTATTAATTAGAAAGCCAATAAAACCAAGTAATAAATAAGGAAATATTGTGTGTGTTAATAATTCTCGATGTGATATTCCAATATAAATAGCAATCAGCATATCAGAATCTGGAAATACACTTCCGAAAATTGTAAGTAAATATAGAGAAATAGTTTGTTTTTTACTAAATTGTTTTTTATCCCAAATAGGTTTACTTATTTCTGCAACTATCAAACCTAAAGGAGCGTGAGCTAATATCATAAGCTAGAATTAATAATTCAAAACTAATTAGTTTTTAAGTTAGAAGTTTTAAGTATTAAGCTATAGGATGAAATATATTTATTAATATATAACCTGAAACTTTCTAAACTTTCATCCGAATGTATGGATTTATGGATTTTGTATTAAAGACAATAGATAACAAAATTACAAATAGTAAAATAGCCTTTGGTTGTTTCAGCTAAAGCCAATAGGCCTATCAAGAGAGGTAGACCCACGTCACGACGCTATGGCAGATGAAGTTTTTAGCTCAAAGTTTATATTTATAATTGAAGGCTTCCAACTTATAGTAAACTACTTACTTACTGCTCTTTTTTAACCATTGCCTTATTACTTCATATACCGTTATTCCAAAGGTCGTTGCTACATTTAATGATTCTTTTTTCCCAAACATAGGTATATATACAACTGCGTCAGAATAATCTAAAATTTCTTTTGAAATACCAGTTATTTCGTTTCCAAAAATCAATGTGGTTGGCCTTTTATATTTATATTCCCAATAATTTATAGAATTTTCTGTTAATTCTACCGATATAATTTCATGACCTTTATTTTTTAAATGTTTTAAAACTGGCAAAGTGTCTTTTTCATACTTCCAAAGGACTGTATCTATAGCGCCGAGAGCTGTTTTTGGTATTTTATTATGTGGGGGAAAGGGAGTTATGCCACAAAGATACATTTTGTTTATACCAGCAGCATCTGATGTGCGAAACATAGCACCAACATTCAGTGCAGAACGAATATTATCAAGAATTGTAGTTAGAGGAAATTTTTTCATAAAAACTAATAGTTAATAGTAAATAACAAATTACAAAATAGTCATTAGCCGTAAGGTTACAGCTATTCACTTTCTATCTTCTGGCTTCAGATTTCTTATCACGCTCGTGATTGTATATTATACCCTAATACGATGAATGAATTGTTTCTTTCTTAGGATTGAATCAATTTGGCGCTGAAGGGTAATTACGATCAATCGCTAACTGTTTGATGCATTCTTATATTAAAATTATTATCACAACTATTCCTAATATAATTCTATACATTCCAAAGATTGAAAGCCCTTGTTTTTTTAAAAATCTTAGCATAAATTTTATTGCGATCAGTCCTGAAATAAATGCAGCTAAAAAACCTGCCATTAGATTTGTAATTTCAATATTCATGTTATTTTCAAGAATAAATTTGAATACTTGATAACAAAATGCTGAAAAAATTAATGGAATACTCATTAGAAATGAAAATTCTGCAGCTTCTTTTCTACTTAATTTTTGAGTTAATCCAGTAAGTATTGTTATGCCAGAGCGTGAGGTTCCTCTCAGTAGAGATAAGCACTGTCCTATTCCAATTATAAATGTCTCTTTTAATCCAATTTCTTTTATTTCTTTTTTATTATTTTTATAAATAATATCAGATATTATTAACAGAACACCTATGCCGATTATCATTATTATTACAAGTAAATTCGTTTTTAGAAAATTGTCAACTGCATCGTTTGTCATATAATCTACAATCGATATTAGTATTCCGAGAGCTCCAGCAGGTATGGCGCCAAGTAAAATTTTTTTACCTAGTTTAATTTGCTCCCATTCTCTATTTAGAATTCCTTTTACTAATTTTTTTAACTTCGGATAAAAATATATTATTAATGCTAATAATGTGCCTCCATGTAAAACTATGTCAAATGAAGTTGGTTGTTCCTGCCAGCCAAAGAATTCTGGTAATAATAAAAGATGGCCAGAACTCGAGACTGGTATAAATTCAGTTAAACCTTGGATTAGACCAAGAATTATCGCTTGAATAATAGTCATTGATTATAAATAAAAAATATGTTAGCATTTTAGCAATAATAAAGTCATGATACTAGATCTCACTTAGCTATCCTTTTTGGCCTACTAGAATATAGTTTTATTGGTTAAACATTCTGTCCAATTCTTGAAATTCTAGTTGTTTTCTAATTCTGCGTATAGAAGGTTTAATATATAGCCAGAAAAACAATCTAGAAAATTATATGAAGATCAGGTGGATATGTTCTTTTGATTGTTGTGGTGTATTTTGAGATGGTTTTTCATTCATATTTTTTTTATTATATTTACAAATTTATACAGTATAAAATTATATTTTATATTTCATATTTTCTTTATTATATAAAAATATGTGGATAGAAACAGCAACAATGATTCCTCAAGTGAAATTAGATGGTAGACCATCATTATTAATGCCAGTTTATCCGGGAGTCTGTACTGGTTGTCGTTGCAGGCAATTTGGAGAAATAATAGAATGGGATGGTGAATCACTTTTAAATAGTATCCCAAACACACATGTCGGACCTCTTTGTCCAGCATTATTTAATCAAACAGACTGGATTTATAAAAGAGGTATACCTGCTCTGAGTTGTCAATTAAGAAGAAAAGTTCTAGAAGCACATAGATCTCGCAGACTAATTATAGGTGGTCAATGTTAATCTTTTTAGTTTAAGTATAGTCAGTAGAAAAGCCTTAAATTGGTTCGTGTATGGTGAGGAGGAATTAATGTTAGAGAAATGTTAGTGTTAGAGAGATAAAATAATTTTCGCTGCTTCTTGTGTTTTTTTCAATAATTTTTCATCAAAAATATCTGCTATTTTTAAATCTGGAATTCCTGATTGCTTCACACCATAAACTTCGCCAGGTCCCCTTCTTTTTAGATCGTATTCTGCTAACTTTAGCCCGTCTGAATTTTGGCAGAAATATTTAAGTCTATTTTTTTGATCTTCTGTAAGTTTTGGCTCGGTTGAGAATAAGAGGCAATATGCTTTTTTTTCACCCCTGCCTACTCTTCCACGAAATTGATGAAGCTGTGCTAGTCCAAAACGTTCTGCGCTTTCAATTACAATTAAATTAGCATTTGGAATATCTATACCTACTTCTATAATTGGTGTTGTTACCAAAATATCAAATTTTCTTTCTTTAAATTCTTGAATTTGCACCTCCTTATCTTTTAATTTACCATGCACTAATCTTACTTTTTGACCTATAAAAATATTTTTCACTTTTTCATAAGTTTCTTCTGCTGATTTCGCATTTAGCTTTTCACTTTCAGATATTAGTGGACAAACCCAAAATACTTGCGTTTTTGTTTGTTTTATCTGCTCCTTTATCCATTTGTAACTATCAGTAATTTTGGATTTTGGCACAAAAAAAGTATCTACTGTTTGTCTGCCTATTGGTTTTGATTTTATTAAACTCATATCAGTATCGCCCCAGATAGCAATGGCAAGGGATCGAGGTATTGGTGTGGCAGTCATACTTAGTTTATGAGGCACGCATTTTGACTCTAGTTTAGTTAGAGCTTCTCTCTGCTCTACTCCGAATTTATGCTCTTCGTCTACTATAAGTAGATTTAAATTCTCAAAAAATTTTGGCTCTTGAAATAGCAATGCATGTGTACCAATAATAATTGCGTCATTGGGTATCTTATTTTTTAGCTTAGATTTGCTACTGATCAGATATATTTTTTTATTTTTGAGAATTTTTTTATATTCAGTAAATACTTGTTCAGCAAGAATGGTGGTTGGTGCTAGATATACAGTTTTAAAATTTGCATTTTGCGCTGAAAATGATACAAGAATTGCTATAATTGTTTTTCCGCTACCAACATCACCCTGAAGGAGCCTTAGCATTGGTTTGTCTAGTGAAATATCTTTTATAACTTCATCTAAGGCTTTTTTCTGATCATTAGTCAGTTGAAATTTTAAATCAGCTATTTTTTTGTTAAGAGCATTTTGATCGATGCAGATGGCTTTGCCCATAAGCTTGGCTCGTAGTCTTCTTTGCTGTTCTAACTTAATTTGAATTTTTAATAATTCTTCAAAACCAAGTCTTTCACGTGCTTTACAAAGAAGTTTCTTATTTTCAGGAAAGTGAATTTGAGTTAGTGCTTGTTCTGCACCTATTAGATTATATTTTCTGATAATTTGTTCTGGAAGAGTCTCGTGAAAATCACTAATAAAGGACATTTTATCGAGAGTCCATTTTATTCTTGCCCTTAACCATTTATTCTTTATACCTGATGTGAGTTGATAAACTGGCGATATTCTGCCAATGTGCTTCGTGTTTGGCGAGAGTTCTTCTATATCTGGAGAAGATAATTCTAATAAATTTGACCTTGGATTCAATTTGCCAAAAAGAAGATATGTATTTTCTTTTTTTAATGAATCTTTCAAAAAAGGCTGGTTAAACCAAATCACATGAAGAATTTCATTGTTTAATTCAAATTTTGCCTTTTGTATAGTTATTTTGGAATGTGTTCTTATCGAAGTTATAGTTTTCAGTGTGCCAATAGTGGTTCTTTTCTCAACTCTATTAAGTTCAGAATACTTGTAAATCTTTGAAGAATCAATGTAACTTCTTGGATAATAATAAAGTAAATCTTTTAGAGTTACGATGCCTAAAAATTCTAAAAGTTTTGCATATTTAGCTCCTATAAAGGGAATTGTTTGTACAGAATCTTTGAGTTTCAATTAGCGTATAAATGAAAGTAATGCGAATAGAAAACTTGAAAATATACCTAGGATAACGCATATTATCATAATCCACCAAACTAAATCTTTTAAGAATTTTTTAATTTTAAATTTTTTTCCGAAAATTTTAGCCATTGTTTTTTGAAATATAGAATAAAATCAGACTTTTTGCCCTATATTTGCCTTGTAAATATGATTTTTAAGTAAGTTGCTATTAGAATTCTTAATGTATTTTATTTATTATTTTACTATAATTGATGTCGTATTAATAATATTATTATTAAAGAGTTAAAAACAATATTGATTGCACCTTTGTTCTATTATTATTAATTTTGTAATTAACGTTAATTAATCATTATTTAATGATAAATTTTTATGAATTTAAAAAAATAATAAAAGCTGAATATGATTTTTTTCTAGTTGTAATTATAGCACTTTTGGGTATTGGGATAACATTACTCCTTATTTTTAATCCAAAAGAAGATGAAAACTTTATAGATAAATTTATTCAGCAGGATTTGGTTATTTCTATAATAAAAACTGAAGTAATATTTTCAGACGATATTTTTATAGAATATAAGTTGAACGACTATTTAACTTATGCATGTAATGATTATGACTGTTTTATGACAATTGAAATATATGATCAATTATCCTTGATGTATAGGCCTCTTGGCCCTGTGATACATTTGACCGATTCTACTTATGAAGGACAAATAGTAATCCCTATTATGCTTCTAAAGACTTTTAATTATGATAAATATGAAGAAAAAAAGGTAAAATTGATAGTGAATATTTTCAGTGATAAAGAAGCGTATGAGGTTGAGAGTGATGAAGTAATTGTGAAATAGGTGTTCAGGCGGATATCACTTGAATAAGGATAAACTTAGAATCTTCATGTATCGTAAACTGCGCATCTCTAATTACAATTATTCTCTTATGCGATGCTAAATCTAGATTTAATATATAATGCTGAAAATCTCCTTGATTCTATCTAATAGCTTATTCCGTCAATTTTAATTTTTAATTCATTGTCTTTATTCGGACCCATTGTCTTTTACCTATTTTAATAATTATTTTTTTATTGAATTTAATACTTGCATTAATATCAATAATTTTTTTTCCATCAATCTCTATTCCACCTTGTTTAACTAGTCGCTTACCTTCTCCATTACTTATAATACATCCTTTGTCAACTAAAAATTTTATTAAATTTAATACTGTTGGTTTATCAGTAAAAGTATATGTCCTTAAATCTTCTGGAATATTTTGTTGTTGTACTGTTTTTTCGAAATATTTCTGCGCTTTTAAAGCTTCTTTTTCGCCTTTTATCCATTTTGTTACTTCAAAGGCTAGTTGTTTTTTGAAAATCATTGGATTAGTTGTTCCAGCTTCTATTTCCCTTTTCATTTGTTTGATTTCTTCTATTGGTATTTCAGTGAGAATTTCAAAAGCAGAGCAAATCATCTCATCAGTAAATGACATTACTTTGCCAAAAATGTCTTCTGGTTTATCTGTTAGATTTATCACATTCCCTAGAGATTTACCCATTTTCACTCCTTGAGTATCTGTAATTAGTTTGCCAGTTATAACATATTTTTCCTTATGTAGCATATTTTTAACTAACATTCTACCCATCATCATATTAAACATCTGATCATTACCACCAAATTCTGCATCTACCTCCATGGCTACACTATCATAACCCTGTAATAATGGATATAAAATTTCTGCTACTGTTATTGGTTTATTTTCTTTTATTCTTTTTTGGAACATGTCACGTTCTAATAATTGCTGTATAGTCACTTGATAACAAATTTTGAGAAAATTATCTAAAGACATTTGGTTTAGCCAATCACCGTTTTTTAATATCTCAACTGGATTGTCAGGATTGTGAAAATCCAATATTTGATTTGCCTGCTCTAGCCAACCTTTTATATTATTATTTATTTCTTTGTCAGATAAAATTGTTCTTGTAGCCAATTTATCTGTAGGATCACCTACTTTTCCTGTACCTGTTCCAATTAGAAAAATAATATGATGTCCGAATTTGCGAAATTTTTCTAAAATTTTCATCCCTATTGCATTACCTATATGAAGCTTGTTTGAAGAAGGATCATATCCTTGGTAAATTTTTATTCTTTTTCCAGTCATCAACAGTTTTTTGAATGATTCTCTATCTGGGTAGATATTTTCAATACCCCTTGTGAGCAAATCGTCAATTTGTTTTTCGTCAGTAATAATTTTCATAAAAATAAAAAATCTCGATATACAAATTATAATCTATAATCAATAATTTATAAATAAGCTAGCAGCTAGTAGCTTGAGTTTTATCCAAAACTCTTAAATCATATTTAGTGTATATTCATAAAGGCTGTATTATTGTTACGATTTTTCGGACTAAGTAATTTATTTTATTAAATAGTAATTTTTAGTGATTACTATTTGTGGTTATAAGGTTTTGAGTTTATTTCCAATTGGTTGGAATAGCCGTGTCTGGCAAGTTTTAATTTATCAATACGACCTACATTGCCTACCAAAGTACTTTTTCATATGGGTAGGCGTCCTATGTGTTGTTTTGCTTATTTATCTTCTATAAAAATAGATCAACCTTTGGTTTGTATTTGCTTACTGACCTAATTCTGATTGTCTTATTTTTTGAATTGATTGTAAAGTTCTTCTACTTTGTTCCAGTTAACTACATTCCACCAAGCTTCAATATAATCAGCACGTTTATTCTTGTACTTCAAATAATAAGCATGTTCCCAAACGTCTAAACATAATAAAGGCTTGTGTCCTTTTAGTAATGGAGAATCTTGGTTAATGGTAGTTTCTATATGTAATTGTCCTTTTTCTGATACATTAAGCCATGCCCAGCCACTGCCAAATCTACTAATTGCTTGGGCAGTAAGTTCAGCTTTAAATTGATCGAAACTGCCAAATGTTGTTTTAATATCATCTGCTAATTTTCCTTCTGGTTGTTTTTTCCCATTTGCGCCCATGATTATCCAGTACAAAGAATGATTTGCATGACCGCCTCCATTGTTTATCACTGCTTGTCTTACGTGTTCTGGTATTTGGTGAATTGATAATAATAATTCTTCTATACTTTTGTCACTGCAGCCATTACATTCTTCAATACTAGCATTGAGTTTCTCAACATAAGTAGCATGATGTTTATCATGATGAATTTGCATAGTTTCTTTATCAATAAAAGGTTCCAAAGCATAATATGCGTATGGTAAATCTGGAAGTTGATAAGTCATAGTAATAAAAAATAACAATTAAATTAAAGAGAATTTTTAATTTATATACTTTTAGTTAAATTTGAATGAACCAGCACTTTTTTCTACAATTTCTATATTTTTGCTTCCTTTATCTATCGATGTTGTTAAATAATATACTCTCGAAATCGTATCATTTGCGAAAATATACATTTTTTGATTTATTGTCATACCATTAATTGTGTTGTTAAACATTATTATACAGCTGTTTTCATAATATAATTTTTGAACTTTAGTCGAGACTAAATTTACAGCACTATACGTCTCAGAATTACTAAGCTCCATCTGTAACATGTTAGCTAAATTGTTACATGCAGATTCTGTAATCTGAAGTTTTTCTTCTTCATATGTTATTGTTATATTATCATTAAAGTCAGTAGTTGTGCTTAATTTATATTCTGAAAAAATAATTGTCTGTTTTATTTTATCACTGTCCTGGTACCAGTCTTGTGGATAAGAAATAGAATAGTCTTCTGTTTTATACAAAACAAAACCTTCTGGGATTGCAATGAAACTATCAGTATTATTTGAGTCATTGTTATTAAATGGGTTTGTCGGTACATTATAATTGTATTTGGCAAGACATGCATCCTCACCAGCTAATGGGCCTTTGTATATGCAACGGCCATTTACATCAGCTACTGATCCGTTCAAGATAAGATATATAAAAATTGACAATAAAATAATCAGAATAATTAAAAGAATGGTTTTAGATAAAAGATTTATTTTCATTTTTAGTTAGAAGAAAAATGGATAAACATAATCATAATATAATTAACACGAGAATATAAATGATAATAATTAAATAGTGTAAATAGTTTATTTCCTAACCTGTATTAGTTAACTATAATAAATAAATTGTACCAAATGTTTTTATTAAATGATAGATAATATATAAGTTCTTATGACATTGGAATGAGGAAAAGTTTATTAAAAAAGTGTTTGTCTAGCTAGTCAGCCGGATAGATAACGTGCTTTTGGTTGGTCCAGTATCACCCTTTCCCTTTAGTCGAGGTAATTTATCGAATGCTTAAGTTTTCTAAATATTAGTTTGCAGCTTAGCCGCAAATCATTTCATGCTAATTATTTCGCAATCAGAGATGTGGTTATTCTCTTTTCTCTTTTTATCTTTTTCTCTATTCCATTTATGATTTCGATTAATTTGTCTACGAAATTTATTTCTGATCCTATTTTATCAATTTTATGATTTATCAAAAGTTGACTTTCGAAATTCTGCATGTCTATAGCACTAAGCATGGATTCTAATTCCGACTTTTTTTGTATCAAAATTTGTTTGCGTTTTTTCAAAGAGAGAATTTTTATCGTACTGGGAACTAAAGAACTTTCGAGCAGAGCTATATCAAACCTTACATCTGATTCATAAGCTCCAGAAAGAACTTTTATTAATTCCTTTTCTAAAAAACGCTTTCCTTTTTCCGTTATTTTATAGATTATTGGAAGTCCGCCCTTGCCTTTTTTATTATGATTAATTTTTGATTTAATAAATTTTTTTTGTTTGAGTTTTTTCAAACTTAGATAAATTGAAGTTGTTCCAATATTCATCCATTCTCTAATTTTTTTCTTTTTTATCTCTTGATCAATGCTGTAGCCTGAAATTTCTTTTCTATTAAAAATAAACTCTAGTAATAGAAATTCTATATTTGTAATAATATCTTTATTCAATTTCATATATATAATATTACATAAGTAAAATATACAAGAACAAAAATGTGATGTCAATTCTTTATAGATATTAATTGGTACCTTATGCGAAAATTTTCAGTGTTGAATACAAAAATATCTGATAATAATCTTCTTAATCTTAAGCAATTAATTTCCCCTAAACAGTTGGTTCAATTCTTTTAAGATGGACCTAGTGTGGTTATTTACCAGTATTGAACCTTATCAAACGTTCCTAATATCAAAGCTTAAATTCTCAAAACAATATAAAAATCCTAATATTTAATTTTACTTTTTTGAATTTTTATTTTCTGTCATTTAAGTTTATTTCGGATAGGAATTCGTGCTTCAGATCTCTTTTTTCTGTTTAACCAGATCTTTATTGTTGTTTCAAATTCCATAGAATTGAATCTTAGATTTAGTTGCACATTAGGTAGAGGTTAATTGAATCAACTAAGGCCAGCAAATGCAGATTTGAACCAACTGAGTCTCCTCCTGGACCAACGCTAGAACCTTTTGACTAATTAATTAATCTAATACTGCCGAAGAGGTATTACTGCCTTGATATGTCCCGGTACCTATCTCTGTTGGCATACCTATTCCCCAGTATATTGTTTTTGTTGAATTAGAAGGTGATGTAGTTGGTTTTGAAAGATTGAGTTGAACCCTAACTGGACTAGCAGTTAGATCCATCCCATTTCCATATGTAAATGGACTTAATGAATATTCTTGGTATCCGACTGATATAGTTGATCCACTACATGTAGGATAATCAGTACACAGGCTGCCTCCTGATAGCTCAGCGTCTATAGCAACATTTCCTGTATTTGTAATTGTAATAGTTTGATTGCTGGCTCCTGTATTACTGCCAGCTGTTAATCCTCCATATGAAATACTGCTAGTTACATTTAAAGCTATTAAAGAATTTACTTCTGGAGTTCCAGCATCACTAAATGCACTACCAGTCGCACTACTTTTATCTACTCCCTGTACCCAGGCGCGCCAATATTCAGAAGCGTAAGTGCCAGAATCAGTTGGGTCTGCATGAAATTGCATATTGACAGAACATGTAGCTGTACATGAGTTACCGGAACAATTTGACAAACCGCAGCTTGCAGCTTGGTAACAATTATTATTATTTGTTGAGCAAGCTTCTGCTCCACTTACACCAGATCTGTAAACTTTTCCATTTGCAGAATTAATATCAGTATTTCCATTTGTATCTGTAATTGTAGCCGTCCATTGCACAACAGTAGTTGTATTCTCTGTGAGTGTAATATTTAATCCTCCATTTAAAACAACATTTGTAACTGTAGGAGCAACATTACCACTAGTTTGTAAGGTCGTTGTTCCACTTAATGTAACAGCAGTTCCAGGTAGCGTCACTCCAGCTGATACGGTTACATCAGTAGAAGGATTAGCGATATCAATTTCCAATGTCTCGCCATTTGAAGCGCCACTGGTTACATCAAGTACAACATAAACACACATAGTTGAAGTTGTAGTGATAGAGACACTTCCAGTAAATGCAGAAGAGCCATTTGCAGAACTAAATCCATCAGTGTCAGTAGAACCGAACTGAGTTTCAGTACCTCCATAAGACTCACTAGCACAGTCATAAGGAGAAGAAGTATCATTTTCATAATATAGTTTGATATTATCGAGGTTATTCTGAGCATCGACAGTCCCTTGCTCTCTGATTGTTATTCCTGTTACGTTTTTTATTCCATTGTCACTTGTGATTACGAAAGCTCCACCTACATATTGGTTGGTATTAGGTATTGTTATATTTGTAACTTGTGTACCTGTAGAATTTATTGTAGTAGTAGTTCTGAGAGTAGTTGTCCCAGATAGTGTAACAGTAGTGTCAGGTATTACGGTTCCACTAGCTAGGGTTACATCAGTAGAAGGATTAGCGATATCAATTTCCAATGTCTCGCCATTTGAAGCGCCACTGGTTACATCAAGTACAACATAAACACACATAGTTGAAGTTGTAGTGATAGAGACACTTCCAGTAAATGCAGAAGAGCCATTTGCAGAACTAAATCCATCAGTGTCAGTAGAACCGAACTGAGTTTCAGTACCTCCATAAGACTCACTAGCACAGTCATAAGGAGAAGAAGTATCATTTTCATAATATAGTTTGATATTATCGAGGTTATTCTGAGCGTCAACAGTCCCTTGCTCTCTGATTGTTATTCCTGTTACAGTTCTACTCCCACTATTTGATGCAATTGAAAATGTAGCGCCAATATATTTATTAGTACTTAGTATATTTATATCAGTTAATTGCGTTCCTGTACTGCTTACAGTTGCTCCTGGCGCAGGCGTCTCGCTATCTACACTATAAAATGTTCCTGGATTGCTTTGATTGTTATATTCAGTTATGATCCAGTCGTTTGATCTAGTTGTATTTGTAATTCTAAATTCATCGAGTAATCCATACATATACTTATCATCTGCACCAGGTTGGCTACTTCCTATGGTTAAACTAGTAGCATAGCCAGGATATGTATAACTCATTGTATCGGCTGCATCGCATGAATTATTTAAACAGAAAATTATTGCATCAGTAGAATCTTTAAAAGTAATTGACATCATATACCATGTACCTGTACTTGTGGTGCTATTATCGAAACTGGAAGACTCAGTATCATAATTACCTGCATTATAATGTCTGACCCAAAGATGAGTAGGAGCTTCATTAAGCCATTGTATAGAAATATAATTACTAGAGTTATAAACTTTTCTAATTAAGTAGATAGAATTGTTATCGTCTGTAAAATTTATCCAAAAAGTAACAGTATAATCACTATTAAAATTTAGATTTGTTTGGTTACCCGCATCTATCATAAAATATTCTTTACTAGCTCTGTTAAAACTTGCTGCAGTACCTATTTTCCCTGTTCCATAAGTGACTGTATTATAATCAGTTAAATCATTATTATTATTTGTAGAATCATACCTAGTACCAGAAGTTTCGCTGTAGTGCCATACTGCACCATAAGTATTAGTTGCCCAAACTCCGTTAGGATTTTGTTGGCTACCAACTGAGCTATTACCATAATACATATAGATAATCGTATCTGTAGTATACGATAGATCAGAAATATTTACCCATGCGACCAATGCTCCTGTACTAGAAGTGTATGATTCGATTTCATGGTCTAATTTAGTTGTGCCATTTGATGATGTAAATAAAATATCGTCCCCGTCCGACTGTGCTTTACTTTGTAAATCTGAATCTGTAAGACTTATGAGAACTGGAAAATTACTTAAATTAGTAGTGCCACTTACTTTTGTATGATCTATAGTAATTTTTTTTCTATAATTCCAATCATAATTATACCAAGTTATACTGGCATGTGTTTTTTCTATTTCTGTCTTATGAAATAATGCTACTCCACCAGAAAGATATAAACAAAGTTGAATATTAAAAATCAAAACAGCAGATATAAAAATGGCGATCGTTGGATAGTATTTTACCCGAAATTCTCTCATATCTGATTTTAGTTGGATCACATTACTGTCAGTTACATTGCCACCGATAAGTTTTATTATTATCAAATAAAAACTAACAAATAACTGACATATAAACCAACCTATATAAATTGGAAAGTGAAGAATTTTATTTCCATATGCAGTGCGCTTCATCAGCAGATCGCCACGATTCGCCCATTTTATTGTCGCTTGGCTGATAAATTTTACGAAACGATCTATGATGCTATTTGGTTGAGTAGAATTTTTTTGATCCGAAGGTTGGACTGAAGCATATAATGGGTCGTTGGCTCCAGGCTGTGTGTTTATAGTTTTCATTTGTGGCTGTAAAAATTTATTTAATTCATAATAGAACGATTGTAAAAATGAGGGACTTTCTTTTAAAAGAACTTTATAGCCTTCTGGTAAAGAAGTTGTATATTTGCCATCCTGTAATGTAATTATTTTTTTTGACTCGTCATGAAATTTTTCATTAGTTGCCAAGTATTCAACCACTTCTCTACCACTATATTGCGGTAGAGATAAGTCCATTATGATAATATCTGGATCAGTGACATAGATATATCCTAAGCCTTCAACTCCATTATCAGAAGAATAGATTTGAAATTTTATATTTAAAAATTTGCATAATCTATTGATGGAAGTCTTTAGTATATATCTGATCACGAAATTATCATCTAGGATAACTATACGTTTAACTTGAGAATTAGTGGTTTCTATTTTTATTGGATCCATGATCTAAGATATAAATATATTTAACTGACTAAACTAACTATATAATACATAAGAATTAGAGTTTTTTGAAGAATGGCATCGAAAAGTATAATTTTCAGAAATAAATTTTTATTTTCATTTGACCAAATATGTATATTTTTTATACAATTAATATTAATATTATACAATTAATATCAATATAGATATTATTGGGGGTTTTTAGGATTTTGGGGTTAGAGGGTGTTTGGATCATAAATTTTAAAAACTTTAAACCTCTACCTCTAGTCGGAAAAATTCCCAATTTAGGACTTCCAGCAAGCATTCCTTCTTAGCCTGATCTTAGTCTGATGCTGTAGCTGCCTGCCAGTATAACTTACATTGAAGTTTTTTTTTATTTTATTTTTTTAAGAAAAATCCATGCAAATAGCAATAAATCCGAGTACACTTAAGCGCAAAATTGCAGAATATTCTGCAGAGCTGATTGGCGCTTTTTTCCTTGGCGTTATAATTATTCTTAGTAATGCTTTTGTCGGTGGAACCTCAATTTTTGTGATAGGCTTAGGTTTTATCTTTTTATATTATACTTTACGTAAATATACAAAAGCCCATTTCTATCCAACTATTACTTTGGGGAATTTTATCTTTCAAATATTTGAATATATTAGAGGAATTACAAATAAAACCGCTGATAGAAAAGACATTTTAAAGCCTATGATTAATACAATTGTATATTTAATGGTTCAATTGATTGGTATATTATTTGCTGTTTTAATGGTACAAGCCATTCGCGAGGAAGTTGTTGTTTATCAGTATAACCAGAATAAGGATATAGAAGGAACTACAATAGAAAGTGTCCGAGAGCAAGTGGCTGCTCAAATAAAAATTTCAAATTCGTATATAGAGAGTCTCTATTCTGTAGTATTTTTAATTGAATTTATAACTACTGCAGCTCTTGTATATGTATTTCTTGCAGCAGTTAACGATGAAAAGACAAAGCAAAATGCAGGCTTTATTATTGGCCTTGCGATACTTGTATTGAGTGCTTTAGCATTGCCACTTAGCGGAGCTTCTTTCAATCCATTTAGAAGTTGGATACCTGTATTAATAGAAGGTGGAAAAGCTCTAGATAGTGTTGGACTTTATATATTAGCTCCTGTACTTGGAAGTTTGGTGGGTCCAGTAATTTACTTTACTTTGGAATGGTTAAAAAACCCACAAAAGACAATCAAAGGAAGTGCTAAATATTCTAGTAAGTCTAAAAATACGAGAAGATAATTCTCATAAAAATTACTAAGAATGTTGATCAAATAAATATTAAATTCAAAATGTCCGAATTGGAGCTTTACACATGTTATTTTGTGTTAGAAAGTTTTTAGTGTTGAATACAACATTTTAATTTTCTAAATTCTAACCAACGGATCCTCTAAATAATTATAAAATCTAATAGAGTCAAAAAAATACGTGAGTTCTACCATACGTAATTGAATCAATATTATAATACTGAACATTTATTTAAATGTTAGGTGAGCTGACATCGTGCCAGTTTAGCACTTATAACACCCTAGAGGGAGATAGATAAAGTTAATTAAAACCTTTTGAACAGCCTAGACGATTTGAATAATAATTCTTTTTTGAAATTCTCAATATCTATGTAATCATCAGCTATTTCAGTAAGTTCTTTATTGGTACTTTGTTTGAATGCAACAATTTCAACTAAACAGCCAATGGCTTGTTGAAGATAATTCACAACTGGTCTAAAATCTCCATCACCTGAAACGAGAATAATTGAATCTACTTTATTGCCTAGTCTTATAGCATCCATCGCTATACCGAGATCCCAGTCTCCTTTTTTGGCACCGCCAATAAAAATTTGAATTTCCTTCTCCTTAACTTCAAAACCAGCAGAATTTAAAGCCTCAAAAAATCCCATTTCTTTTGATTCATCCGTTGCTATCACATATGCAACAGCTCTTGTTAGAATTCTTCCCTGGACACAAATCTTTAAGAGATTCTTAAAATTAATTCTGGAATTATATAAATTTTTTGCAGAATAGTAGAGGTTCTGAACATCTACTAAAACCGCAACTCGTTGATTTGGATTTCTAACAATCATTTGAGTTTAATAAAATATATTTTTACATAATAACATAATAGTGTGTAGTAAGCAGTATCATCTATAGCTAAAAGATATCAAGGTAGTTGCCATTATATTTTATAAACAAAAAACTATTGATCCATTCAATGTTAATCTATTAATATATAATTAAAATATTATTTATAATGTTATACAACTTCAAGAAACACCTAAAAGACTAACGAAAATATCTATTAGCTTCGGCTTCTATAATTTTATTGGTTTCTAATAATCAAAATAATACAGAGATGGGGGCTTTAAATCAAAAAATCAGACACAGAATAAAGATAAAGTGAACCTAGAGACACAGATATGCGCTCTTGAGAAAAGTAATAGTAATTTTCAGCTTGTAATTAATGGGTATGTGAAAGAACAAGCGATAATCAAATTTTATAACGATTCCAACAAATATGCCTATGAAGTTATTGCTAAAATGATGGATTTATCTTAACTGAACAGGGGTATGTTGTTGCACAACAAATAGCATTAGATATTGGTGATACTATCATGATAGCAACTTTAGATTTTGTATGGATTGATACAAAAGTGAACCCAATTGTTCGTCCCCTGTTTAATTTTATGAATATGTCATTCAAGGTATTTACAATAATCTTTAAATTGTTGCCATAAAATGATAATGTTGGTCATACTTCATTAAAGATTTTCGCCTAATTAAGGTAAAGATAAGATTATCAAAATTTTAGCCTTAAGATTTCACAAGCAAAATTATTGTCATAGATGCCATAATAATGCGATATAATTGGCTTATCTGAGATGTTTAGCAGAGTGGTATTCTCTCTGATAATATACTATTATTTTCTTATTCAGTAGCGATTAGCTTTATGTGAGACTAAAAAGAGAGCCTTTTATTAAGTCAAAAAAGTTATAAAATTTCTGTCATAGTCTTTTCTGATGATCTTTGGCTATTTACTATGGTCTAAGCAGAGGGTTCAATCGTAGAAAGATTGAATTCCCTTTAAAGTGTCCAATAGATTGGGTAGTGGTGTTAACGAGAATGGGAAAAAATTGTTTAATTTTATAATTTTCAGCTTTTATATAATTTTAAATGCGGTTATGAGGAATAGAATTATGAATTTAGAATTAGTATTTATTTTAATTCTCTACCCTGCTTGGAATAAAATTAATCAAATCATTTTTTGCCTTTTGGAAATACTCAGTGAGTGTAGCTTTACATGTTTCGCATAAAATTCTAACAATTACTTTCACAACTAAATTGTTCTGGCGCATTTTTAAATTTATCAATACAATTTTGAACGCAAGTTTTGCATTCTTTGAAATGTGTGTTTTCTATCAATTTACATTCGCCATTAACTAACTCACAGATTGCGTATTGTCTACATCTATCTCCTATTTCATATATTTCAGTACAGATTTCTGCGATATTTGAACCACATTTAATATCTAATCCATGACAATTTTCTATTCCACATCTTGAATTGATATTATCATCATCTTTTTCTGGTGTATCAAATTTGGGGTTAATTGCTGAACAGCCTGATAGAAGAATTAGACAGAAGAATAAATTAAATATTAGTATAAATTTTTTCATTTATAAATAATTAAAATATCATAATAATTATAATGATATATTTATGACAAAAATGCCCTATCTATCCTAAAATGGATGAGTTCCTGGGCATTTTTGTACATATCACTCTGTAGTGATTTATTATTTCTTTCCGCCTTTTTTAGGAGCTTTTTTTGGGGCTTTCTTGGCTTTCTTCTTTGCTTTGGGCATGTGTGTGAAATAAAAAATAAAACTACTACATTAAAAGTATAGATCGAAATTAATATAGAATGCAATAGAAAAATTTAAATAAATCGAGAAATGTATAAATAGAAGAACATAGTTAGTAGTGCGAGAAGTTTATAGTTTATCCATTATTATATGATGATCTCCTGTTTGGAGATAGTGTACTCTTGGTTACGAGTTACGCGTTGCGCATTATCTGTTACTGACTACGTCTAGTTAATTGATTGTTGCTTGAGCTTATAAACTTATTATTCTATATGTTATTGGTGGGATATTCTAGCCATCTACCAACGCTGAGCCTTTGATCAATAATGATTTTTTTCTGTATACAAATCGAATTATAAATTTACAATTCCTATAAAATTTTTATTCAAAATTTTTAATTTGCGAGAAAATAAGAATGATTTATTATAGGATAGCTTAAACATAATTGATGAATATAGATGAGATACTTACTAATTTGCTAAAACGATTTTTATTCATTTCTCTCTGATTTTTTATTTCATGATTCTTAAGTACGTTTTTCTGCATGCCTGTCTATATTCCTGTAATCAGTTAGATAGATCCGTAGAGGAAAATTTTCATAATTATTCCAAATAAATCTCAATTACTTCAGATTTTTAAATATTTAAAATATTTTTTGAGTGTTTAAGTAATTTGATAATTTATGTGCTTTCAAGCTTGTTGGTAAATTTGGTTTTAGAGGTTGTATTATATACTTGATAAAGAAAAAAGAGTATTTGAAACGTAGTATACAAATAACGACATTTAGTTTCCAAATCAGTATATTTAGAGTTTATGATATTCATAAAATGGTTTATTCTAAAAAATTGAAGTAATGTTGTATGATCACAATGTTAAAATCTCTGTACTACTCTAAATATTTTAGTTAAGTTCGTAAGTTTTGTATTGATTAATACTTCTTTGTTTTTTACTATAATGTTCGGTGTTCTTCTCTTTTAGAAGTTTCTCAAAATAAATTGAAGATACGGTATTCTTTCGAAAACATTCTACCTGATTTCGCCCAAAATTTGTAGGGCGGGCGGAATTCCCCCCAGACCCCCTTCCGCCCGCCTCGCCAAAAAGCGGAAGAGGAAAGGACGATTTCAAGTTTTTTGCGGGCGGTAGCCCGAAAGTAAAATCATAACTGATTTTTCTCTTTGGCGGCAAATTCTTTTATCTTTCCCAAACTATATGGCCGTTAATATTATATTTTTCGTAAGTTTCCAAAATATCAGTACAAAACTTTTTCAATTCTTCGTTACCTTCGTTTTTTGCTAGTTCATACAGGCGAATAAACATTTTCTTTCCTGTTTCAGTTTGTTTTAGGGTCTTTTTAATGAAATTATGTTGAGCACATAGAGTTTGGCCATTTTCAATTGTTGATTTTCCGCCAAAATACCTCGGTTTAATATGGTCAACGTGAAGTTCAACACCATCTTTTCTACCCTTGCCACAAATCACGCATTTATATCCATCTCTTTTTAAAATTGCCTCTTTCTGTTCTGGCGTAAAATCATCAATTTTTCTTTGCTTAACTGCTGCAGGTTCATAGAGATAAACACCTTTTTTAACTTTAATCAGAAAACCCTCTTCGTGTAGATGCCTTATCGATCGCCAAGTATCGCGAGGCTTTTTGCCGTATAATTTTATATATTGTTCTTCTACCAATCAACAACGGGACCATGTTGTAAATCCTGATTGGGATGTTTTTTAAAATATTCCTTAATTAAATCGCTTATTGATTTCTTATTTTCTTTTTTCATAATAATTAGAAATTAAAATTATTTTGATTAATCTGTCCCTCTTGTTTTAAACGCCTTATTGCTAAATCGCAATACTCTTTATCTATCTCAATTCCTATACCTTTTCTTTTATTAAGATAAGCCGCAATAAGAGTTGTTCCACTTCCTAAAAATGGATCTAAGACAACATCACCAACATATGAAAAAAGTTTTATACAACGTCGCGGCAATTCTATAGGAAAAGGAGCGGGATGCCCGACCTTCTTTTTGCTTTCACCGCTAAAACTCCAGATACCATTAGTCCATTCCATAAATTCTTTCTTTGTAATATCACTTTTTTGACTGCCGCTTATTTTTTTCCAATTCTTCTTATATAAAATAAGGATTACCTCAACGGGAGCAATAACATAAGGAGCAGAAGCGGACATAAAAGATCCCCAAGCCGTTCTTCTTGATATATTACCTTCATTCCAAATTATTGTTGAATGATATTTCCAGCCAACATCTTTTG
>Ga0209101_1001038_pt1 | contig 21644 bp, 20 predicted proteins | sample ConPoolayeCmetaG_FD_185481 | JGI IMG/M metagenome (GOLD analysis project Ga0209101, IMG submission 185481) | Hot spring microbial mat communities from California, USA to study Microbial Dark Matter (Phase II) - Cone Pool mat layer C metaG... ...
GGGATGTTACGTGGGACCGCTCGAGACGAGCCCGAGCGGCACGATCATGAGCTACTGCCATCTGCTGCCGGGCGGGCTCGCCAACGTGTCGCTGCTCTTCGGCGGCCGACCGAGCGAGGTGCTTCGCGCCGCCGCGGCCAGGGCCTCCTGTCTTGCGCCGGTGCCGGACACCGAACCCGTCTGCGGCAACGGTGTCCGCGAAGGCCCGGAGACCTGCGACGACGGCAACAGCGAGGACGGCGACGGCTGCTCCGCGAGTTGCGGTCGCGAGCCCCGCTGCGGCGACGGCATCGTCGATCCCGGCGAGGCCTGCGACGACGGCAACGGCGAGGACGGCGACGGCTGCTCCGCCACCTGCGGTCGCGAGCCCCGCTGCGGCGACGGCATCGTCGATGCGGGCGAGGCCTGCGACGACGGCGACACCGAGGATGGCGACGGCTGCTCCAGCCGGTGTGCGAGCGAAGCCTGCGCCATCGTGGTACCGCACCAGACCGCCTGGCTCCCCGCCCGCCTGCGGTGGCGCCGTTCGGGCCAGGGCGATCGTTTCCGGCTGCACGCGCGCTTCGGCGTGCCCCGACTCGCGCCCCGTGCCGCCGAGTCCGTCGGGTTCTCCCTGACGGTGCACGCCGCGGATGGGCGCGAGCGTCTCGCCATCGCGCTTCCCGCCGACGCGGGCTGGCGAGCCGCCCCCCGCGAGCGTCGGTGGCAGAGCCCGCTGTCCCAGGGTGCCGCCGCAGTCCGCGTCCGCGAGCTCGGCGGGGACGAAGGCGTGCAGCAACTCGAGCTCCGCGTGACCGCAGGCGGACAGTGGGCATTCGGCCCCGGGGACCTGCCGGTCGCGGTGTCTGTCGTCCTCGGTGGGGAGAGCGAGGGCCACGCGGGGCTGTGCGGCCGCTACACCTTCTCGCGGACGACCTGCCGCGTGCCGAACGACCGCCGGATTCTCTGCCGCTGACCCGGGGCTCCGGGGCGTGCTAGCATCCCGGGTGGACTCGCCTCGTGAGCGCACCCCCTGCTGAGCCCTCGGTCGCCCCGTCAGCGCCTGCGTCGGTCGCACCCGTCGCGCGCCGGAGCGATCTCCAGTTGGGCCGACGCCTCTTCCACGCCACCAACGGCGTGGCGATCGCGAGCAGCTACGCCGTGCTCTTCACCCACGAAGAGATCGTCCGCCTCTTCGGCACCGTCGCCTGCCTGGTCTACATCGTCGATCGCATCCGGGTGGCGTATCCCGAGCTCCTCGCGCGCGCGCCGTGGATCAACCGGCTGTTTTTTCGGGCCGAGGAGCAGTTCCGGGAGTCGGCCATGATTCCCTACGCGATCGCCATCCTCCTCACCATGCTCACGGTGCCGAAGGCGGCTGCCCTGATCGCGATCTACACCCTGGCCCTGGCCGATCCCCTGTCGGCGCTGGTGGGGATCCGCTGGGGTCGGCACCGGATCGGGGGCACGAAGAGCATCGAGGGATCGGGAACGTTCTTCGTGGTCACGGCGCTCATCGCGGCGACGGTTCTGGCCGCGAGCGCCGCCCCGCCGGTCGGGAGTCTCGTCGGCGCCGCGGTGCTGGTCGCGCTGGCGGGAACGATCCTCGAGGCTCTACCGCTCCGCCTCGACGACAACCTGACGATTCCGCTCGGCGTCGGTTTCGCGAGCTGGGGCGCCTGCAGTTGGCTCGCCATCGGCCTGCCCTGAGCTCGACCTCGGCGTCGCTTGCGCTAGGTGGCGCTGCACGAGTAGACATGTCGGACGCCCGCTGCCGCGCTGCCATCGGAAAGGAGCAGTCATGCGCCTCATCTCTCCGCTCGTGCTGGGCATCCTCGTGTTCGCGACGGCGTGCGAGCGCACGCCGCAGGATACCGCCGGGGCCCTTGAGACCGACGAGCAGAAGACCTTCTACGCGCTCGGCCTGGCACTGAGCCGGAATCTCGCGCCCTTCGAGCTGACGCCTCCCGAGCTGGCGCTCGTCACGCGCGGCCTCTCCGACGGCTTGTTCGCCAAGGAACCTCTCGTCGAGCTCTCGGCGTGGAGCCCGAAGATCCAGGAGCTCGCGCAGGCGCGCAGTCGCGCAACCGCCGAGCGCGAAAGAACCGCCGGCGCGGCGTTCCTCGAACGGGCCGCGAGCGAGCCCGGTGCCGTGCGCACCCCCTCGGGGCTGATCTACCGCGAGCTCACGCCGGGCAGCGGCGCACAGCCTACCAGCACCGACCGCGTCAAGGTCCACTACCACGGCACCCTCATCGACGGCACGGTCTTCGACAGCTCGCGCGAGCGGGGCCAGCCCGCGACCTTCCCGCTGAACGGCGTCATCAAGTGCTGGAGCGAGGGGGTGGCGATGATGAAGGTCGGCGGCACGGCGCGGCTGGTCTGTCCGGCGGAGATCGCCTACGGCGACCGCGGCATGCCGCCGCGGATCAAGCCGGGCGCAACGCTGGTGTTCGAGGTCGAGTTGCTCGAGATCGAGCCGCCAGCCGGGCGACCCGCTGGCTGAGCGGCCCGCTCAGTGCACGAGCTTCTTGCGCACGGCAAAGCGCACGAGCTCGGCGGTGTTGTGGAGATCGAGCTTCTCCATGAGATGCTTGCGGTGCGTCTCGACCGTGTTGACGCTGAGCGAGAGGAGCTGCGCCATCTCCTTGTTGGTCTTCCCCTCGGCGATGAGCTGCAGGACCTCGCGCTCGCGATCGGTCAGCAGCGCCAGATCGTCTTCGACGTCGCGTCCGCGGCCCTCGGCGAGATAGCCTGCGAGCAGGATCCGGGAGATGCTCGGGCTGAAAAACGATCCGCCGCTGCCGACAGCCTTGACGGCCTTGATGAGGTCGAGATCCTCGGAATCCTTGAGGAGATAGCCACGCGCTCCCGCCTTGAGACTCTGGCGCACGTAGACCTCGTCGGCGTGCATCGTGAGGATCAGGACCTTCGTGCCAGCGCAGCGCTTGACGATCTGGCGAGCGGCCTCGATCCCGTTGAGCTCGGGCAAAGCCACGTCCATGACGACGACTTGGGGCCGCAGCCGCCCTGCGAGCTCCACCGCGCTTCGGCCGTCGCGCGCCTCCCCGACGATCTCGAGGGCCGGGTCCGACTCGAGGATCTTCCGCAATCCCTGTCGGACCATGGTGTGGTCATCCACGAGGAGGATGCGGAGCCTGGGCATCGGAATCCTGCGGCATGCGTGCCGATCCCTGGTCGACGGCGATCCCGTGCTCCTCGAGCACACGGGCCAGCATGACCGCCCGCGCCTCGTGGTGGCGCAGGGCCGCAATCTCGCCGACCATCGCCGCGAGCTCCCGATCGGTCTTGCGGCGAAGCGCGGCGAGCTGCCGTGCATGGCGCACGCGCTCGGCCTCGAGGAGCGCGCTGAGCTCGCGCACCCGTCGGGCAAGCGTCGCCCGCGCGGGCGTCGCGCTCGCCGCCGTCTTCGTGGAACGCGCCCCGGCCTTCGCCGTCCGCTTCGGGCTGCGTGCGGCACTGCCTGCGGTCCGCCGTGTGCTGCGCGGTGGCTTGCGGACGCTCATGGGTAGAGCCTCGGCTCGCCGGCTGGCCGCGTCTTCCAGCGCTTGTGCACCCACAGCCACTGCTCGGGATGGCGGCGGACCATCTCCTCGAAGAGCTGCGAGCAGCGTTCGGTCGTCCGACGCACGTCTTCGGCGAAGTCCCCGCTCGGCTCGACCCGGAGCACCGGCCCGACGTGCACGATGTGGCGAGCGCTGGCGCCCTGCCGGACGATAAAGGCCGGGACGATCGGGGCACCAGCCCGCAAGGCAATCCGGGCGATGCCGGAATTCGTGCTGGCCGCCACCCCGAAAAACGGCACGAAGACTCCGAGCCCCCGCGTCGAGTTCTGATCGAAAGGGAGCACGATGAGCCGCTTTTCGCGCAAGGCCCGCAGGACATCGAGACCGGCCTGGCTTTTGCGCAGCAGTCGCGTCCCGGCCCGGCTACGCAGCGCATGCAGCCAGCGGTCGAGCAGCGGATTGCGGATCGCCCGATGCACCATCACCACGGGGTGCCCGCGACGCCCGTGGGCATGCACGAGCAGCTCCCAGTTCCCGAAATGGCCGCTCAGGATCAGCACCCCCGTGGGGCGCTCCCATCCCACGGCCTCCGCCCACCATTGCTCGTCCTCGAACTGGACCATGGCGCGAAGCCGGGCGTCGTCGAGATGCGGCAGGTGGGCGAGCTCGGCCGCCATGCGTCCGAGGTTCAGGAACGAGGCGCGAAGGATCCGGCGGCGTTCGCCGAGGGATTTCTCGGGGAAGGCGATCCCGAGGTTGGTCATCCCGATGCGTCGGTGCGGGCGATCGAGCACCCACGCGAGCCACGCCAGCGCCTCGGCGACACGCATCGCCAGCCACAGCGGGAGCAGGCCGAGCAGCGCAGCGGCCGCACGCAGAACCGCGTAGCCGAGCCAGTCCTGGAGCCGGGGCGCCCGGGTCCGGTGGCGGCGTATGCGGCGCAGCGCCAGCCCCGCATCGGGCCTCGCCGGTGTGGGCACCCGCCCGGCCGCCAGCGCCATGGAGCCGTTCTTAGGCACTGCCTCTCCGGGATGCAACATCGCGTGCCAGGGGGGGGCGGCCGCGTTTTCGATTGCGCGCCCGCGAGTGGGCATGCTATCGCAGCCGCCGCTCGGATGTCGGGAGAAAGCACCATCATCGCGTCTTTCCCTCGGTTCACCGGCGCCGTTGGGTTCTCGTAGTTTGAGGGAAGGAGAGAGTCCCGTGGCTCAGGGCAAGGTCAAGTGGTTCAATGGCCAGAAGGGGTACGGCTTCATCACGACCGACGAGGGTGAGGACGTCTTCGTCCACTACTCGGCCATCAACGGGTCAGGCTTCCGTACGCTCGACCAGGGCCAGCGCGTCTCGTTCGAAGTCACGCAAGGCCCCAAAGGTCTCCAAGCATCGAACGTCTGCAAGCTGGATTGAGGACGGCACTCGTCGTCCTGGCCCTGGGGGGCCTGACACTCGACGCGGGCCGGGCCGCGGTCGCCGATCCCAAGGCCGTGCTGCGGGCAGTCGATCGTCAGGCCCGCACTAGGGTGGTGGTCCGCGGGGACGGGGTGCTCGAGCCCTCCGAAGGGCCTGCCGTTCCGATCGTCCTCCTCCGACGCGGGACGGCGGTGTACGTGGAAGCGGCCGAGATCCGCGCGCTCGTCAAGCCCGGTAAGGCTTACCTTCCGCGGGCGGGGAAGCCGCAGCACGCGCCGGTGACCACGCCGCTCGGCACGACGGGCCTCGTACTCGAGGACCTCGTCCCGTTCACGACCGGCCGCCTTGCGGTGCCGCAGCTCAGCGACGACGGCCCCCTCGGCATCGCGATCACCGGCGCACCGCGTCCTCCCACGGCCTACGCGCTCCTCGTCGTCACGGTCGACCCGGAGCGCGCCTGGCCCACCCGCGCCAAGTACTACGAGGGCAGCATCAGCAACCTCACGAAGATGCGCCGCGACGAGGATCCCGTAGCGGTCGCTGGACGGCTGTGGCCCGCCACGATCACCTTCGAGCATTTTCACCCCTCGCGCACCACGCGGCTGCGGCTCGCGTGGCGCGCAGCGCCCGAGCTCCGGCTCGGCCTCCAGCAGCTGACGGGGCCGTCGCTGCTGACCTCCGAAGGACCTCCCGCCCCGCGCTGAGGCAGCTCACACGCTGAGATCGACGCGCAGCTCGGTCGCAACGCGCTCGAGCGCCGCACGCAGGGCCTCAGGATCCGCCACGAGCGGCAGGACCATCCGGACCCGCATCCGGTACATCGGCGTGCCCGTGTTCGGTTCGGGACGGAGCTCCGAGACGAGATCCGTGATCGTCGCCCCGTGGTCGGCGATGGTGCGCGCCACCCGCGCGACGATGCCGGCCTTGTCCACGCCCTCGACCGTGCACTCGAGCGGCGTGCCCCGGGCGGCCGGGCTCTCGCCCAGCGCGGTCTCGAGCGGGCGCACGAAGACGGTCAGCCGCTTCTCCCACTCGAGGCGTCTGCAGCCCGTCGTGAGTCGCCGCTCGACCTCGTCCCCCCGCCCGGAGACCAGGAGGAGCATCGCGAACTCCGAGCCGAGGATGGTCATGCGCGAATCCTCGAGGTTGCAGTCGCACTCGTAGATCAGCTCGGCCAGATCGGCGACGATCCCGGGCCGGTCCCGGCCGATCGCGGTCATCGCGAACCAGCGCCGCTCCGTCATGGCGGTGTCCTCCGCTGCTGCGTCCGAACGATGCGCACGGCCGCCGCCGCGGCGCCGAAGCCGTTGTCCACGTTCACCACCACCACGCCGGCAGCACAGCTGTTCAGCATGGCGAGCAGGGGCGCGAGCCCCCCCAGGTGCGTCCCGTAGCCGACGCTGGTGGGCACGGCGACGACCGGACACGAGACGAGGCCCCCGACCACGCTCGGCAACGCGCCCTCCATGCCGGCGACGACGATCGCCACCGCCGCGTCCGCGAGCTGTTCCTGCGCGGCGAGCAGGCGGTGCAGGCCGGCGACACCGACATCGTACAGCCGCTCCACGCGAGCGCCGAGCGCCTCGGCGGTCACCGCCGCCTCCTCGGCAACGGGCTGATCCGCGGTGCCGGCGGACACCACGAGCACGGGCCCGCCCGCCGTCGACGGCGGCGCCGCCTGTCGGAGCACCGCGATGCGGGCCTCGCGATGGTAGGCGAAGGCGGGTAGGGCAGCGCACAGCGCCCTGGCTCCCTCCTCGCCGAGGCGAGTGACCAGCACGGTGTCCCCGCTCGCCGCCAGACGCTCGGCGATGGCGACGATCTGCTCGGCGGTCTTGCCTTCAGCGAAGATCACTTCGGGAAAGCCGTTTCGCAACGCCCGGTGATGATCCACCCGAGCGAAGCCCAGATCCTCGTAGGGAAGCGCGCGCAGGCGCTCGAGCGCCTCGTCGACTCCACAGGCGCCCTGCCGGACCGCGCCCAGCAGCGCGACGAGCCGCTCGCGGTTCATCCCGCGACCATGCGTAGCCGGCTGCCTCGAGGTCGGCAAGCCGCCGGACCGCCGCGATCGCGGGGACGCCCGGCGAAGTGGTCGAAGCCTGGCCAGCCCGCCACGCGCAGGCTGCGCGCGCCGTCGATCAGCCGGACGGCGGGAGGACCCGCACGGAGCGCGCCAATGCGCGTGAGTCGACAGCCGACGGTGCCGATCCGTCCCGCGGCTCGCGGCGGGATCGCCAGAAGCAGCTCGTAATCCTCGCCCGCGGTCAGCGCAAAGCGGGTCGCCTCCGCACCGAGCTCGCGCCGGCAGCGGGGCGCCACCGGCACGCGCGCCGCCTCGATCTCGGCCGTCACCCCGCTTGCGCGGCAGAGATGTCCGAGATCCTGCAGCAGGCCGTCGCTGACGTCGATCGCTGCCGTGGCCAACCGGGCGAGACGGCGCGCCGTCTCGACGCGGAGGGGAACCGGAGGCCGCGACACGCGGCGTCCCGCCTCGAGCGCGCGCACGGCGGCCGCGGCCCCGCCGAGGGTGCCAGTCACGAAGAGGAGATCGCCCGCCCGCGCGCCGCGACGGCGGAGCAGGCGCGGGCCCGTCTCGCCGATCAGGGTCACCGTGAGCGCGAGATGCGGTCCGGCGGCGACGTTGCCGCCGACGACGGCCACCGCCAGGCGCCGCGCATCGGCGACCAGCCCGCGCATGATCCCGTCCAGCACCCGCACCGGCAAGTCGGCGGGCGCTTCGATGGCGACCAGCGCCGCACGCGGGACGGCCCCCATCGCCGCCACGTCGCTCACGTTGATGCGCAAGGCCCGGCGCCCGAGAGCTGGCGGCGGCTCCCATCCCATGCGGAAGTGCGTGCCTTCGACGAGCGCATCCGTCGTGAGGACCATCGGTCGCCGCGAGGGCCCCAGGACCGCACAGTCGTCGCCTGGCCCGACGAGCACACTGCGGTCAGGCGCCGGCAGCCGCCGGAGCAGCGCTCGAATCCAGCCGTGCTCGCCCGTCTCGGCGAGCCATCGCTCCCGCCGCCGGCGAGCGCTCACCCGAGCATCGACTTCACTTTCTCGAAGAAGGTCTTCGACATCGGATGCACTTCCTCGCCCGAGAGCCGGGCGAACTCCTCGAGCAGCTCGCGCTGCCGCGCCGAGAGCTTGCGCGGGGTCTCGACGACGACCCGCACCACCTGATCGCCGCGGTCGTAGCCACCGAGCTCGGGAAAACCGCGTCCCTTGAGCCGGATCGCGGTCCCGGACTGGGTGCCCGGGGGAATCTTCACCTTGGTTACCCCGTCGAGGGTGGGCACCTGGAGCTCCGTGCCGAGCGCGGCCTGCGCGATGCTCACCGGCACGTCGCAGACGACATCCAGTCCCTCGCGGCGAAAGAGCTGGTGATCGGCCACCTGCACCAGGATGTACAGGTCGCCCGGCTGACCGCCAGGCCCGGGACTCTCGCCCTCCCCGCGCAGCTTGAGCCGCGATCCCGTATCGACGCCCGCCGGCACCTTGACGTTGAGGGTATGCTCGCGGCGCTGGACCCCCGCGCCGCGGCAGTCCGGGCAGGGATGCGGGATGATCGTCCCCTGTCCGTTGCACTGCCCGCAGGTCTTGGCGATCGAGAAGAAACCCTGCTGGAAGCGAATCTGCCCGGCACCCCGACACTGCGGGCAGGTCCGGGGCTGGGTGCCCGGTTTCGTGCCTCGCCCCCCGCAGGTGTCGCAGGGGACGAGCCGCGGCACGACGATGGGTTTCTCGCACCCCCGCGCAGCCTCCTCGAAGGACACCTCCAGGCGATACTGGAGGTCGTGCCCTCGACGGACCCGCTGGCGTCCTCGCCCGCGTCCGGTCCCGAAGAACTCGCCGAAGAGATCGCCGAGGACATCCTCGAATCCCGCGGTGAAGTCGAACCCGCCCGCCCCCATGCCCCCCTGCTCGAAGGCGGCGTGCCCGAAGCGATCGTACTGCAGTCGTCGCTCGCCGTCGGAGAGCACCGAGTACGCCTCGGAGAGCTCCTTGAAGCGTTCCTCGGCCTGTTTGTCGCCGGGATTGCGGTCGGGGTGGTACTTGAGCGCGAGCTTCCTGTAGGCTTTCTTGATCTCCTCGTCGCTGGCATCGCGCGCAACGCCGAGGACCTCGTAGTAGTCGCGCTTCATCGTCCATCCGCGCCCGCCGAAGCGGCGGAGCCCCCGGCCCTCCCGGCTGGCCGGCGGCTCCCGTCATCTACACCATGGCCTGCCCGTCGCGCGACCGCTGGCGATCACTCCTTGACTTCCTCGAACTCGGCCTCGACCACGTCGTCCTTCGGCTTCTCCGCCCGCGCGCTGCCGTCGCCCCCGCCTGGCGCCTGCTCGGTGCTGCTCGCCGCCTTGGCGTACATGGCTTCCGAGAGCTTGTGGGAGGCTCGCGCCAGCTCGTCCGCCGCCGCACGGAGCTGGGCCGCGTCCTTGGATTCGAGAACGCCCTTGGCCTTGGCAATCGCCGCTTCGATGCTCGCCTTCGTCGTCGCGTCGAGCGCGGAGCCATGCTCGGCGAGCGTCTTCTCGGTCTGGTAGATCAGGCCGTCGAGCTGGTTGCGCGCATCGGCAGCCTCCCGGCGCTTGCGGTCCTCCTCGGCGTGCGCCTCGGCGTCCTTCACCATGCGCTCGATCTCGTCCTTGCTGAGCCCGCTCGACGCCGTGATCTGGATCGACTGCTCCTTGCCGGTGCCGAGGTCCTTCGCGGACACGTGCACGATGCCGTTGGCGTCGATGTCGAAGGTCACCTCGATCTGCGGCACCCCACGCGGGGCCGGGGGGATGCCGACCAGGTCGAACTGGCCGAGGAGCTTGTTGTCCGCCGCCATCTCGCGCTCGCCCTGGAAGACCCGGATCGTCACGGCCGACTGATTGTCCGCCGCGGTCGAGAACACCTGGCTCTTGCGGGTGGGGATGGTCGTGTTCTTCTCGATGAGCTTCGTGAACACCCCGCCGAGGGTCTCGATGCCGAGCGAGAGGGGCGTCACGTCGAGCAGGAGCACGTCCTTCACCTCGCCCTTGAGCACCGCCGCCTGGATGGCGGCCCCGATCGCCACCACCTCGTCGGGGTTCACCCCGCGGTGCGGCTCCTTGCCGAAGAGCTTCTTCACGCGCGCCTGGACAGCCGGCATGCGCGTCATGCCACCGACGAGGACCACCTCGTCGATGTCCTTGGTGCTGAGCCCGGCGTCCTTGAGGGCCGTGAGACAGGGGCCATCGAGGCGCTCGAGCAAGTCGGCACAGAGCGCCTCGAGCTTCGCCCGCGTGAGCTTCATCGACAGGTGCTTGGGCCCCGTCTGGTCGGCCGTGATGAAGGGAAGGTTGATGTCCGTCTCCATGGCGCTCGAGAGCTCGCACTTCGCCTTCTCGGCCGCTTCCTTGAGCCGCTGCAGCGCCATGCGATCCTTGCGCAGGTCGATGCCCTGATCCTTGCGGAACTCGTCGGCCAGGTAGTCGATCACGCGCTGATCGAAGTCCTCGCCCCCGAGGAAGGTGTCGCCGTTGGTCGCCTTAACCTCGAAGACGCCCTCGCCGATCTCGAGAATCGAGATGTCGAAGGTCCCGCCGCCCAGATCGAAGACCGCGATCTTCTCGTCCTTCTTCTTGTCGAGGCCGTAGGCGAGCGACGCAGCGGTCGGCTCGTTGATGATGCGGAGCACCTCGAGCCCGGCGATCTTGCCCGCGTCCTTGGTCGCCTGACGCTGGCTGTCGTTGAAGTACGCCGGGACCGTGATCACCGCCTGCGTGACCTTCTCGCCCAGGTGATCCTCGGCCGTCTGCTTCATCTTGGCCAGGATGAAGGCCGAGATCTCGGCGGGGCTGTACTTCTTGCCTCGAATCTCCACCCAGGCGTCGCCGTTGTCCGCGCGGACGATCTTGTACGGCAGCACCTTCGCGGCTTTTTGCACTTCGGGGTCGTCGTAGCGGCGGCCGATCAGTCGCTTGATCGCGAAGATCGTGTTCTCCGGGTTCGTGATGGCCTGGCGGCGAGCGATCTGTCCCACCAGTCGCTCGCCGCTCTCGGTGATCGCGACCACGGAGGGCGTGATGCGGCTCCCTTCCGCGTTCGTGATCACCACCGGGTCGCCGCCCTCGAGCACCGCAACGCACGAGTTCGTGGTTCCGAGGTCGATTCCGATCACCTTGGGCATCTGCGTATTCTCCTCGGGAACCGGTTAATCACCGCTCCCGCCTTCAGCAAGGTCGCCACCTGCGGGCGCCCCTTTGGACACCGTCACCAGCGCGGGACGGAGCAGGCGCTCGTGCAGGCGGTAGCCAGGCTGGTGCTCCTCGACCACCTGCCCGGCCGCATGCTGGGCGCTTTCCACATGGGCGACAGCCTCGTGATGCGCGGGGTCGAAGCGCTCGCCCCGGGCCTCCACGCGCGTCACACCGTGGCGCTGCAACACATCCAGGATCGACTTGAGCACGAGCTCCACCCCGTCGCGGAGCGGCTTGCCATTCCCTCCGCTCTGGGCATGCGACAGCGCGCGTTCCAGATTGTCGACCGCAGGGAGCAGGTCCTTGACCAGGGCCTCGATGCCGAAGCGCACGGCCTCGCTCTTCTCCCGGGCCATGCGCTTCTTGAGGTTCTCGAGATCCGCTCGCTCCCGCAGCCATCGGTCATGCGAGGTCCGTGCCTCTTCGCGCGCCGCGGCAAGCGCCGCCTCGAGCTCGGCAATCCGGGTTGCGGGGTCGTCGGCGCGATCGACCCGTGGCTCGTCGGCCGGGACCGACTCCTTCGGCCCCTCGGTAGTCCTCGTCTCGTCCGTGTCCGCCATGGTGCTCGACGCGAGGGGACAAGCGACGCCCGCCCGCCGCGCTCAGATGGGTACGAGCGGGGGATTTGTCAACGTGGGGGGCGAATGGTAGCGGCAGCGAGACCGGCCGAACCCATGGACCTTGCCACTCCGGCGCTCGTGCTGCGGACCAGTTCCTACGGCGAATCCGACCGAATCGTGACCCTGCTCACGGAGCATCACGGCAAGCTCGCCGGGATCGCCAAGGGGGCCCGCAACTCCCGTCGACGGTTCGCCGGGACCCTCGAGCCCTTCGTGCACGTCCGTGCGGTCTTTCGTGCGCGCCCGGCCTCGGAGCTGGTTTTCCTGCAGCGCTGCGAGCTGCTCAAGGTATTGCCGAGCTTTCACCGCGATCTCGAGCGCTTCACCGCGGGAAGCTACGTGCTCGACCTGACGGATCGCATGGTGCTCGGTCCGGAATCGGGGCGGGGAGTCTACACGCTGGTCGCGGAGGCACTGGGCGCCCTCGACCGGGGGGCGCCGCCTGCCCCCCTGCTGCGCGCCTTCGAGATGCGGCTGCTCGCGCTTGCGGGCTGGGGGCCTGTGCTCGACCGGTGTCGCAGCTGTAACGCCACCCTCGACGCGGCGCCGACCATGTACCTCGCTGCGGACCGGGCCGGGCTGCTCTGCCGCCGGTGCGTCCCCCCGGACATCCCCGTGCGGCCGGTGGGCGCCGCGGTGCTGCGCGACCTCGGTCGGCTGGCGACTGTCCCCCTCGAGACGGCCGCGAGCGTGGCGAGCGGCGCTCGCCTGGCGGAAGCTGCTGCCGTGGCCGAGCAGTTGCTCGAGGTCGTCACGACCGGTCCCGTGCGCTCGCGTGCCTTCCTCGATCTGGCCGCACGTTGATCGAGGTCCGGTCCTCCGCTACCGTGCCCGCTTTGACGTGACCTCAGGGAGGAGCGGTCGATGGCACGACCCGGGAAGCGGGTGGGGACGACGAGAAAGCCTCTGCGGAAAGCCGCCCGAGGGGTAGCCGGCCAGGCAGGCAGCAAGCGCGCAGCCGCAGGGACGTCGAAGGCCCGCGGCAGCGCGGCCCGGCCCGCCAGCCGGCGGCCACGCTACGTCTTCGCCTTCGGTGGCGGTCGTGCCGACGGGCGAGCCGACATGAAGGCGCTGCTCGGCGGCAAGGGGGCCAACCTCGCGGAGATGGCGCGCCTCGGGCTCCCGGTGCCACCAGGCTTCACCATCTCGACCGAGGTCTGCACCTATTACTACACGCACAAGAACACCTATCCCCCAGGGCTGCGCGAGGAGGTTCAGGCCGCGCTGGCCCGTCTCGAAAAGACGCTCGGGCGTGGCTTTGGCGATCCCGAGAAGCCGCTGCTCGTCTCCGTCCGCTCCGGCGCGCGCGCCTCGATGCCCGGCATGATGGACACGGTGCTGAACCTCGGGCTCAACGACACGACCGTCCAGGGGCTGATTCGCGAGACCGAGAACCCGCGCTTCGCCTGGGACTGCTACCGGCGCTTCGTGGCCATGTACGGCGACGTGGTCCTGAACCTCAAGCCGGAGAGCAAAACCGAGGAGGATCCCTTCGAGGTCGCCCTCGCCGAGAAGAAGCGTCAGCGGGGCGTCACGCTCGACACGGAGCTCACGGCCGACGATCTGCGCGAGCTGGTCCAGGAGTTCAAGGCGCTCATCAAGATGCGCAAGGGGGTGGACTTCCCGGAGGACCCCTGGGATCAGCTCTGGGGAGCCATCGGCGCCGTCTTCGGGTCGTGGATGAACCCGCGCGCCATCACCTACCGCAAGCTGAACGATATCCCCGAGGACTGGGGCACTGCCGTCAACGTGCAATCGATGGTCTTCGGCAACATGGGTGCCGACTCGGGCACCGGCGTGGCTTTCACGCGCGACCCGGCCACTGGCGAGAACGTCTTCTACGGGGAGTTCCTCATGAACGCCCAGGGCGAGGACGTCGTGGCCGGCATCCGCACGCCGCTCCACATCTCCGACCTCGAGCGCGAGAATCCGGCCATCCACAAGCAGCTCCTGCGCATCCGGAAGATCCTCGAGAAACACTACCGCGATGTCATGGACATCGAGTTTACGATCCAGCAGGGCACGCTGTACATGCTGCAATGCCGGGTCGGAAAGCGCACCGCCACGGCCGCAGCGCGCATCGCGGTCGACATGGTGCGCGAGCGCCTCATCACGCCCGACGAGGCCCTGCGCCGGGTCGACCCGGAGCGTCTGAACGAGCTGCTGCGGCCCGTCTTCGATCACGAGGCGAAGGCGCGCGCCGAGGCGGCCGGACGACTGCTCGCCACGGGGCTCAATGCGGGGCCGGGGGCTGCCTCGGGGGTCATCGCCTTCCACGCCGAGGACGCCGAGCGGCTCGCTGCCACGGGCAAGCGCGTCATCCTGGTGCGGAACGAAACCTCGCCCGAGGACATCCGCGGCATGGCGGCGGCCGAGGGGATCCTCACGGCGCGCGGCGGCATGACGAGCCACGCGGCGCTCGTGGGGCGGCAGATGGGCAAGGTGTGCGTGGTCGGCTGCGGGGCGCTCGATATCAACTACGAGCGCGGGGAGCTGCGGGTCGCGGACCGCGACGTGGTGCTGCGCGAGGGCGATCCGATCTCGATCGACGGGTTCAGTGGCCAGGTGTTCGCCGGCGATATTCCCACGCGCCCGAGCGAGGTGGTCCAGGTGCTCATCGAGAAGACCCTCGATCCGGCGCAGGCCCCGATCTACCAGGTCTACGCCCAGCTCATGAAGTGGGCGGACAAGACGCGTCGACTCGGCGTTCGTGCCAACGCCGACCTGCCCGAGCAGTGCGCACAGGCGATCGCGTTCGGGGCCGAGGGCATCGGTCTCTGCCGGACCGAGCACATGTTCTTCGGCGAGGGCAAGATCCAGCCGATGCGGCGCATGATCCTCGCCGAGACGCCCGCGGAACGAGAAGCCGCGCTGGCGGACCTGCTCCCGCTCCAGCGGGCCGACTTCGAGGGGATCTTCCGGACGCTCGGCGGCCGCCCCCTCACCGTGCGCACCATCGACCCACCGCTGCACGAGTTCCTGCCGCACGATGCCGCGGGCCAGGAGGAGATCGCGCGCGAGCTCGGCGTGCCCGTCGAGCGCGTGCGCCTGCGCGTCGAGCAGCTCCACGAGTTCAACCCCATGCTCGGCTTCCGCGGATGCCGCCTGGGCATCGTCTATCCCGAGATCACCGCGATGCAGGCGCGCGCCATCTTCGAGGCGGCAGCCCGCGTGAAGAAAGAGGGCATCCCGGTGCATCCCGAAGTGATGATTCCCCTGGTCGGCCACGTGAAGGAGCTTCAGCTCCAGGCGGCCATCGTGCGCCGCGTGGCCGACGAGGTCATGGTGGCCGAGGGCGTGAAGTTCCCGTATCTGGTCGGGACCATGATCGAGGTGCCCCGTGGTGCGCTCACCGCGGGCGAGATCGCAGCCGAGGCCCAGTTCTTCTCCTTCGGCACGAACGACCTCACCCAGACCACACTCGGCGTGTCGCGCGACGACGCCGGCCGCTTCCTCCAACCCTACGTGGCGGAGTACGAGATCTATCCCCGGGATCCCTTCGAATCGATCGATCCCGAAGGGGTCGGGCAGCTCATGCGGCTGGCCACCGAACGCGGTCGCGCAACGCGCAAGGATCTCAAGGTCGGCATCTGCGGCGAGCACGGCGGCGACCCGGCATCGATCCGCTTTTGCCACGCGCTGGGGCTGGACTACGTCTCGTGCTCGCCTTTCCGCGTGCCCATCGCCCGGCTGGCTGCCGCACAGGCTGCGCTGGGGAGCTGACTCAAGCTTCCGCTGGCGCCAGCCGATGTTCCGAGGGGAGTGGGCCCCCTCTGCCTGGCCGGGACCGCTCCCGGCGAGCCCACATGGCGGCAAGAACAGTGCTGAAGGCGCGGCTCTTCGGGGTGCTCGGCGATCCCATCGAGCACTCTCTCTCACCCGCCATGCACAATGCGGCCTTCGCGGCGCTCGGGCTGCCCTACGTCTACCTGCGCTACCGGGTGCCAGCGGCGCGCTTGCCCGAGGCGCTGCGCGAAGCCCGGCTGCTGCGCTTTGGCGGGCTCAATCTCACCATCCCGCTCAAGGAGGTGGCGATCCCCTTCCTCGACGGCCTGACGCCGGAAGCGCGGCGGATCGGCGCGGTCAACACCATCCTGGTGCGGCGCGGCGGCCGGCTCGTCGGCGACAACACGGACGGGCGGGGCTTCTTGCGCGCTCTCGGCCGGGCCGTGCGGGTGCCCGGGGCCTCGGTGATCCTGGTCGGCGCGGGGGGCAGCGCACGCGCCGTGGGCACGGCCCTGGCCACTGCCGGGTGCGCGCGCATCGCCATCGCGAATCGCACCCCGGCCCGCGCGGAGGAGCTCGCGCGGCAGCTCGTCGAGCTCGGCCGGCCGCTCGCCGTGGCCGTCCATCCGCTCGCCGCGCTGCGAGACCCCGCGGTCCTCGCCGGGGCCCGGCTCGTCGTGAACACAACCCCCCTCGGCCTGGCCGGACGCACCCTGGCCGTGCGCCACGCCGCCACGCCACCCTCGTGCTGCTTCGTGGATCTCGGCTACGGCCGCAGGCCGTCGCCCTGGGTCGTCGCCGCGCGGCGTGCCGGGCGGCCGGCAACCGACGGCGCAGCCATGCTCCTCCATCAAGGGGCGCTCGCCCTCGAGGCGTGGCTGCGGCGCCCGGCGCCGCTGGCGGCGATGGCGTCTGCTTTGCGTGCTGCCGGGCTAGCCTTGCCACGGGCAGCGGCCAGCTCTACGGCGAGGCGGCCATGAGCTCGCGACTCGGGGACCTCCTGCAGCGCCGGGGCGACCTGACGGCGGAACAGCTCGCCCGCGCCCTCGAAGCCCAGCGCGAGCACGGGGGTGCGCTCGCCAGTCACCTCGTCAAGCTCGGCCTCGTCAGCGAGGAGCAGCTCCTCGCGCTCATGGAGCGCGAGTACCGCCTCCCCATCGTCGATCCCCTCTCGCTCGACATCCCGAAGGAGGTGCTGAACGTCGTCCCCCAGGCCCTGGTGCAGAAGCATCACCTGATCCCGACGAGCCTGAACCGCTCCACGCTCACCGTGGCGATGGCCGACCCCTCGAACCTGATCGCCATCAACGAGATCAAGTTCCTGACCGGCTACGACGTGAAGATCGCCGTCGCAGCGCCGGCTTCCATCCAGGCGGCCATCGAGCAGTACTACGGGGGCGCGCACTTCGAGGAGGTGCTCACCGCGCTCGGCAACGAGAGCGTCGAGGTGGTCACCGACGAGGACGACGTCGACCTGCAGGAGCTCGAACGCGCCACCGAGGAGGCCCCCGTCGTCCGCCTCGTCAACGCGCTCCTCACCGACGCCATCCGCAAGCGCGCCAGCGACATTCACATCGAGCCGTACGAGAAGATGATGCGGGTCCGCTTCCGCATCGACGGCGTGCTCTACGAGATCATGCAGCCCCCGCTGCGGCTCAAGAACGCCATCACCTCGCGCATCAAGGTGATGGCGCAGCTCGACATCGCCGAGCGCCGCCTGCCGCAGGACGGGCGCATCAAAATGAAGCTCGGCGGCGGCAAGGAGATGGACTTCCGCGTCTCGTGCCTGCCGACGATGTTCGGCGAGAAGGTCGTCCTGCGGCTCCTTGACAAGTCGAATCTCCAGCTCGACATGACGCGGCTCGGCTTCGAGGAACAGGCCCTCGCCTGGTTCAAGGAGGCGATCTACAAGCCGTACGGCATGGTGCTGGTCACCGGCCCGACCGGCAGCGGCAAGACGACCACGCTCTACTCGGCGCTCGCGGAGCTGAACAAGGTCGGAACCAACATCTCGACCGCCGAGGACCCGATCGAGTTCAATCTCGTCGGGATCAATCAGGTCCAGATGCACGACGAGATCGGGCTCAACTTCGCGGCGGCGCTCCGGGCCTTTCTGCGCCAGGATCCCGACATCATCATGGTCGGCGAGATCCGCGACTTCGAGACCGCGGAGATCGGGGTCAAGGCGGCTCTCACCGGCCACCTCGTGCTCTCGACCCTGCACACCAACGACGCCCCCTCGACCATCAATCGTCTGCTCAACATGGGGGTGGAGCCCTTCCTCGTGGCCAGCTCCGTCAACCTCATCCTCGCGCAGCGCCTCGCCCGCGTGATCTGCACGCAGTGCAAGGAGCCCGCACCGCCGCCGCCTCCCGAGCTGCTGCGGGAGCTCGGCTGGCAGGGCGAGCCCTTCGTGCCGCAGCACGGCGTCGGCTGCCCGGCCTGCGGCGGCACGGGCTACCGGGGACGCATCGCACTCTACGAAGTGCTGCCGATGTGGGACGAGATCCGCGAGCAGGTGCTGGCGGGCGCCACGGCGCTCGATCTCAAGCGCACCGCCATGCAGCTCGGGATGCAGACCCTGCGGCAAGCCGGGCTGCTGCACGCCGCCCGCGGCACCACCACCCTCGAGGAGGTGCTGCGGGTGACGCTGGCCGACTGAGCCCGCCGCCCGTCTCGCATCGCGCACAGCACCGCGCAACCCGCGTAACGCCGGCGTTCCGGGCGCGTTTCACTCCTGTCGAGGCCGTCATTCCCGTGACGCCGCTTGCCTCGCGCCTGCGCGCTTCCACCTGCCGCATGGCGTGGCACGGCCGGTGCTTTCCCTGCTGCGATGCCCACCATCGAGGCCTTCCTGCGCGAGATGGTGGAGCGGGGAGCGTCCGACCTGCACATCACCGTGGCGGCGCCGCCGATGATTCGGCTGCACGGCCACCTGACGCCCCTCGCCCACCCGCCGCTCAGCGGCACGGACACCAAGAACCTCTGCTACAGCCTGCTCACCGAGGGCCAGAAGAAGAAGTTCGAGGAGCAGAACGAGCTCGACTTCTCCTTCGGCATCCGGGGCTGCAGCCGGTTCCGCGGCAACCTCTATCTGCAGAAGGGGTCGGTCGGCGGCGCTTTCCGCATGATCCCGCACGAGACGCCGCAGCTCCACCAGCTCGGGCTGCCGCCCGCCGTCGCGGAGCTCACGAAGCTCCCGCGCGGCCTCGTGCTGGTCACCGGCCCGACCGGCAGCGGCAAGTCCACCACGCTCGCCGCCATGATCGACAAGATCAACCGGGAGCGCCACGATCACATCGTCTCGGTCGAGGACCCGATCGAGTTCGTCCACGAGCACAAGGGCTGTCTCGTCAACCAGCGCGAGGTCTTCGCCGACACGAACAGCTTCGCCGAGGCGCTCAAGCACGTGCTACGGCAAGACCCCGACATCGTGCTGATCGGCGAGATGCGCGATCTCGAAACCATCGAGGCCGCGCTGGTCGTCGCCGAGACCGGTCACCTGGTCTTCTCGACCCTGCACACGAACTCGGCCGTGCAGACCATCAACCGCGTGATCGACGTCTTCCCCCCCCACCAGCAGGCCCAGGTCCGCGCACAGCTCTCGCTGGTGCTCCAGGGCGTGATCTCGCAACAGCTCCTCGTGCGCAAGGACGGGAAAGGACGCTGTCTGGCCGCCGAGGTCATGATCCCGAACCCGGCGATCCGCAACCTGATCCGCGAGGAGAAGGTGCACCAGATCTACTCGCAGATGCAGGTCGGCCAGTCGAAGTTCGGGATGCAGACCATGAGCCAGGCGCTCGTCGCGCTGGTGCAGCGCAATCTCATCACACCCGAGGACGCCGTGGCCCGGGCGGTCGAGCCCGACGAGGTCCGCAGCATGCTCGGGCTCGGGCCGCGCATGGCCGCTGCCAGCCAGGCAGCGCGCTAGGTCGGAGGACACACATGGCCGTCTACAAGTGGGCCGGCGTCTCGCCGAAGGGGGAGACGCTGTCGGGCGAAATGGAGGCGACGAGCCGCGAGGCTGTCATCATCCGGCTACGTACGCAGCGCATCCAGCCGCTGCCACAGAAGATCAAGGAGAAGGGCAAGGGGCTCGACTACGAGATCAAGCTGCCGGCGATCGGGCGCGAGGTCAAGCAGCGTGACATCGTCGTGTTCACCCGCCAGTTCGCGACCATGATCAACGCGGGCCTCCCCATTCTCCAGTGCCTGCAGATCCTCGGCGCCCAGAGCGAGAACAAGGCCTTTCGCCGCGTCATCGGCGAGCTGCGCGACGACGTCGAGTCGGGCAGCACGCTCGCCGACGCGACCAAGAAGCACCCGAAAGTCTTCTCCGATCTCTACACGAGCCTCGTTCAGGCGGGCGAGATCGGCGGCATCCTCGACACCATCCTGCAGCGCCTCGCCGCCTATCTGGAAAAAGCGGCCCAGCTCAAGAGCAAGATCAAGGGCGCGATGATCTACCCCGCCTGCATCGTCGCCGCGGCCATTCTGGTCACCTTCGTCCTGCTCGTCTGGGTCATCCCCGTCTTCGGCGAGGTCTTCAAGAGCTTCGGCGCCGAGCTGCCCGGGCCGACCCAGTTCGTGATCAACGTCTCGAACTTCGTCATCGCCTGGTTCTGGTACCTGGCGCTCGTGCCGGTCGCTGCCGCTGTCGGCCTGCGCATGGCCTACCGCACGGAACAGGGGCGGCTCGCCATCGATCGGGCCTCGCTGCGGATCCCCGTCTTCGGCGACCTGCTGCGCAAGTCGGCGGTGGCGCGCTTCTCCCGCACGCTCTCGACGCTGGTGTCGTCCGGCGTCCCCATCCTCGATGCGCTCGCTATCACCGCGCGCACCGTCGGGAATCGAGTGCTCGAGAATGCGGTGATGCAGGCCCGTCAGAGCATCGCCAGCGGCCACACCATCGCCGAGCCCCTCGCCGAGAGCAAGGTCTTTCCGCCCATGGTCTGCCAGATGATCGCCGTTGGCGAGACCACCGGCGCTCTCGACGGGATGCTGACGAAGATCGCGGATTTCTACGACGATGAAGTGGACAACACCGTGGCGAACCTGATGTCGCTCCTCGAGCCGATGGTCATCATGTTCCTCGGCATCGTGATCGGCGGCCTGGTCGTCTCGATGTACCTGCCGATCTTCAAGCTCGGCGCGGTCATTCAGTGACGAGAATGCCGCCGAGCCGCATTTTCCTGACGATGCCCGCCCGCAGAGCCGCACGGCACTCGCGCAGCGCGGCTGGAGAAACCCCAGGCGAGGCGAGCTTTCGCGCCGGTCGCCGTTCCGCGGCGCGCTGGCACCTCGCTTGCTCGATCGATCACAGCGCCGGGACGGCGACAACCGCAATGGAGGTAACGATGCGCAAGGGAACCAAGGGGAAGCGAAGCAAGTCGAAGGGCTTCACACTGATCGAGCTGCTGGTCGTGGTGGCGATCATCGGCATTCTCGCCGCGATCGCGATTCCGCAGTTCGCTGCATACCGCGAGCGCGGCTTCCGCAGCCGCGTCCAGTCGGATGTCCGCAACGCGGCAACCGGCATGGAGGCCTTGTTTGTCGACGAAAGCACGTACGCAGGGGTCAACACGCAGTGCAGCAATCTGCCCGGTTTCACGAAATCGGATACCGTTGAGCTCGTGTGCACGGGCACTGGAGACTCCTTCACAATCACAGGGACCAGCACGGGGGCCCCAGGCTATAGTTGCACCTGGGACAGCACGGCGAACCCGCCGATGAGCTGCAGCTGATCGGCAACGGATCGTTCCGCGAGGACGGCGGGGAGCGGGGCAACCCGATCCCCGCCGTCGCCTTTTTTCGCGTGACGCGGTCGCGACGAGTTGACGGCTTCCGGCATGCCCGCCACCCTGCAGTCGATGCTGCCCCTGCCGATTCCTGGTGCGACGGCGAGCGGCGGTTGGCCGCTCGTCGCGCTCGTATTCGCGCTCGGCGCCTGCGTCGGAAGCTTCCTCAACGTCTGCATCCATCGCTGGCCCGAGGATCAGTCGGTCGTGCGCCCGCGATCGCGCTGTCCGCGCTGCCGCAGCGTCATCGCCTGGCACGACAACCTGCCTGTGATCTCCTGGCTGTGGCTGCGCGCCCGCTGCCGCGCCTGCGGGCGCGCAGCCACAGCCAGGAGATCACAGGCAGGTTGTCGT
>Ga0209101_1001039_pt1 | contig 21640 bp, 17 predicted proteins | sample ConPoolayeCmetaG_FD_185481 | JGI IMG/M metagenome (GOLD analysis project Ga0209101, IMG submission 185481) | Hot spring microbial mat communities from California, USA to study Microbial Dark Matter (Phase II) - Cone Pool mat layer C metaG... ...
GACGCGGCGGGCCAGCCTGGTCACCGGCGGTCCCGGGGGGAGGGCGCCGAAGTACTTTTCCACCAATTCCTTGGCCTCGGCGCTGGAGAAATCGCCGGCGATGCACAGGGAGGCGTTGGAGGGAGCGTAGTAGCGCGAGAAAAAGTCGCGCACGTCGTCCAGGGTGGCGGCGGCCAGGTCGGCCATGAATCCGATGGTGGGCCAGTGGTAGGGGTGGTCGGGAGGGTACAAAAGCCCAAGAAGGCGCTCCCAAACCAGTCCGTAGGGCCGGTTTTCGTAGTGCTGCCGCCGTTCGTTTTGCACCACCGAGCGCTGGTTGTCCAGCCGCTCTTGGGTGAGGGCGTCCAGCAGGAAGCCCATGCGGTCGGACTCCAGCCACAGGGCGCGCTCCAGGTGAGCGGCGGGCAGCAGTTCCCAGTAGCGGGTCCGGTCGGGGTTGGTGGCGCCGTTGACCGCGCCGCCAATGTCCTGCAACGCCTTGAAATAGTCGTCGTTGAAATGCTTGGAGCCCTGAAACATCATGTGTTCGAACAGGTGGGCGAACCCCGTCCGGCCCGGCCGCTCGTTCTTGGAGCCCACCTTGTAGTTGACGTTGACGCCCACAAGGGGCGTGCGGTGCTCCTCCACCAGGATGACCTCCAGCCCGTTGGCCAACCGGTAAAACTCGTGGGGCACGCTGGGAATCGCTTTGGCGAGGTCGGACACGGTCCATGCTCCCTTGGCGCCGGCTGGGTGGTGACGGCGCTCACCAATTCTGCCATCGCCCCGCCAGCCTCGGCTGCGGCGGATAACGCGCTGGTGCGCAGGATCACTTGTCTTTCAGTGGAACGAGACCTATGCTCAAAGCCGAGAATCGCCATGTCGGTAAACATTTCCACCCGTCCGCCGCGCCGCCGGCATCGCCCCCTGAGGGATCCGAACGTACTGGCCGACTTCGTGCGCAACCTGCGGGAGGGGATTTACGTGACCGCTGCCGATGGGCGGATCCTCGACGCCAACCCGGCGTTTCTGCGCATGTTGGGCGTGTCTTCCCTGCGCCAGCTGCGGCGCTTTACCGCCGAGCAGCTGCTCGTGGACCCGGCGCGCCGGGCCGAGGAGCTGGCCATCCTGGCCCGGGACGGTGCGGTGCGGGAGTTCGAGCTGGAGATCCGCCGGCCGGATGGTGAGGTGCGCACCGTCCTCGATACCGCCGTCCAGCGGATTGACGAGGCCACCGGCGAGATCTGCTACCACGGCATCCTGGTCGACATCACCGAGCGCAAGGAGCTGGAGCGCCGACTGCGGGACGCGGCGGTGCGCGACGCCCTCACCGGCTGCTTCAACCGCCACTATCTGCTGGAGCGGGAGCACCAGCTGGAGGCCGAGGAGGGGCAGTGGGGGGTGGTGCTGATCGATGTGGACCGCTTCAAGGAGTACAACGACCGCTACGGCCACCACACCGGCGACCGCGTACTGCGGCAAGTGGCGCGCTTCTTGATGAGCACGGTGCGCACCGAGGACGCCGTGATTCGCATCGGCGGCGATGAATTTTTGATCCTCCTGGTGGGGTCGGCGGCGCTGGCCACCGAGGAGGTGGCGCGGCGCCTGCGCGAGCAAGGACCCGGCGCGGCGCCGGTGTCGTTCTCCCTAGGGTGGGCGGTTAAGGAGGGCGGCGAGCGGCTGGAACACACCATCCGCCGCGCCGACCGCCAGCTCATCCTGGTGCGGGCGCACGAGCGCAGCCACGATCCCCGCCGCGGCGTCGCCGAACGTTTCCGGTGAGGGGGATGGCCACGGCGCAAGGAAGAGCTTCCAACAACTGCTGCGCGAAGGTGGCCGGGACGGCGATCTGGGCCCGAGTCCCGAGTCCGCGACCGGGGATCGTGTCCGCGTCCGTTGGCGTCGGGGAGACCTTCAATCGCTGGTAAGGTCAAGGGCGCTTGAGGTGCGGGCCTGCCGGCCCGCGCTTGCCCGGGGCGTGCCGCTGCCTGTGGTGAGTGTGGTGTTCTGTGGCCGTGCCCGTGCGGCCGATCGTTATCTTTCGCGGATTGGGGGTGCCGGGGCGGCCGGGGAGGTGGTTCGGGTACCATCCGCCATGGCGGACCGGCGTGCGGAGGGAGGTTGGCCATGACCAAAAAAATCCCCGACGTGTTCGTGATCGTGTTTTCCCTGGTCATCCTGGCGGCTGTGGCCACGTGGGTACTGCCTGGGGGCCGTTACGAGCGAAAGCGAGAAGAGGTGGGGGGCAGCGTGCGGGAGGTGGCGGTACCCGGGTCGTTTCACGTGCAGCCGTCACGCCCCCAGACCTTGGAGGTGTTCACCGCCCCCATCAAAGGGTTTTTGCGTCTGGGTGACATCATCGCGTTTATCTTCTTGGTGGGGGGGTCGTTTTACATCCTCAACGAGACCGGGGCCATTGCCGCCGGGATCCGGCAGCTGGTGGCCAAACTTGAGGGCCGTGAGTACCTGGTGATCCCGATTGTGATGACGTTCTTCTCGTTCTTTGGCGCGGTGTTCGGGATGTGCGAGGAGGCGATGCCGTTCGTGCTCATTTTCGTGCCGCTGGCGCTGGCACTGGGGTACGACTCGATCGTCGGCGTGTGTCTGAGCTTCCTGGCGGCGGGCGTGGGATTCGCCGGGGCGTTTATCAATCCTTTCACCTTGCAGATCGCCCAGGGGTTGGCCGGCGTGCCGCTGCTGTCCGGGATGCTGTACCGCGTCATCATTTGGCTAGCGATGACAACGTTGGTCATCCTCTGGGTGATGATTTACGCCGCCCGCGTGAAAGCCGATCCGCGCCGTAGTCCCATGTACGAACTGGACGAACCGCGGCGGCAGGAGCTGGCGCGGGCGCAGCAGGCCCACGCGGCGTTCTCCTGGCGGGACGGGGCGTGTTTGGCGATTCTTTTCCTGGGCGTGGCGGGGATGATCGTGGGCGTGGTGAGGTTCCAGTGGTACATCGTGGAGTTGGCGGGTCTGTTCTTTGCCATGGGGGTGAGTGCCGGCGCGGTGGCCGGGATGTCTCCGGATCGCATCGCCAAGGCGTTTGTGGCCGGCTGCAAGGACATCGCCGGTGCGGCGCTGATCGTCGCCTTTGCCGGGGGGATTCTGGTCATTCTGGAGAACGGCAACGTCATGGATACCCTGCTGCACGCCATGGCCTCGCTGACCGGAAATCTCCCCAACGTGCTGGCCGCCCACGTCATGTACCTGGTGCAAATGGGGGTGAACCTGTTCATCCCGTCGGGATCCACCAAGGCGGCACTGACCATGCCGCTCATGGCGCCGCTGGCCGACCTGTCGGGGATCACGCGCCAGACGGCGGTGCTGGCGTACCAGTTCGGCGATGGCTTCACCAACATGATCATCCCCACCTCGGGGGTGACGGTGGGGACGTTGGCCATGGCCAAGATCCCGTTCGAGCGTTGGGCGCGCTGGCACTGGCCGATGCAGGTGGCGTTCTTTCTCGCCTCGCTGATCTTCCTGGCCTACGCCGCGGTCACAAGCTGGCAAGGGTAGAGGGCCGTCACGGGGGTGAGGCGAGTGAGCTGGGCTACGAGCGCCGGGGCGCCGCCCCGGCCCCCGGCGAGGTTCCCGGCGGCTGCGGTTCGGCACCCGGAAGGCCGAACCTTCCCTCACGGCGCAGCGGGCGGGGCCGGGAGGCCCAGTGAGTTCTGGCCATCGAGAGGCGTAGCAGGAGAATCCTTGGGGGTCTTGACACCGGCGCGACGATATCTTATATATAATATCGGTCGAAGAGACGGTGACGGCATCACTTCCCCTCTCCGCGCACAAGCAGCTCCCCCAGCGGGTGGCTGAGCGCCTACGCACCGCCATTTTGGAAGGCAAGCTCCGACCGGGGGAGTGGCTGCGGCAAGAGCGCATCGCGGGAGAGTACGGCGTCAGTCAGATGCCGGTGCGCGAGGCGCTCAAGCAGCTCGCCGCCGAGGGGCTGGTGGAACACGTGCCCTATCGGGGTGTGCGGGTGGTGCAGTTTTCCGCCGCGGACGTGGAGGACCTCTACGCCTGCCGCGCCTTTATCGAGGGCATGGCGGCCCGGCACGCGGCGGCTTCGATCACGGCGGAGGAATTGGCAGAACTGGAGCAGCTGCACCAACGGATGAGCCGGTTGGTCGATGATGCGACGGTGGGCGAGTACCGGGAGCTGAACCGGCGGTTCCACGAGGTGATTTACGCCGCCAGCCGTCGCTCCTACCTGGTGCGGACGCTGGCACAACTGTGGTCGGCGTTTCCCACCATGCTGTGGTCGAACTTTGCCGCCACCGCCACGGCCTCGCCGCCGGGCAGGGTCGCACCGGACACCGAAGAGCACGCCAGCATCATTGCGGCGCTGCGGGCGCGGGACGGGGATGCCGCAGAGGACGCCATGAAACGACACATCCAGGAGTCTGCCCGGCAGCTTCTGGCGGCTCTTTGCGGTATGGAGAGGGATCGATGAACGTGACGGAACTGGTCAGGGGCGCCCAGTCCGGAGGAGAGCAGCCCCCACAGGGAGGTGGTATGAGGAGGAACGTAGTGTTCGTAGCAGCCGTGCTGTGTGCCGTGGCCGGGGCCAACGCTGCGCTGGGCCAGGCGGTCGTTTCGGGGTCCCTGACCGGGACAGTGGTGGACAGCGACGGAGGAGTGCTTCCGGGCGTGACAGTGACGGTGACCTCCCCGGCGTTGGTCGCCGGGCGTCAGATTGCCGTCACCGACGAGCGCGGTGGCTTCCGCTTTCCTTCGCTGCCGGTGGGGGTATACGTCCTGGAGGCCGAGCTGTCCGGCTTCAAGACGGTACGGCAGGAGAGTATTCGCGTCGGCCTGGGGCAGGAGCTGTCGTTGCGGTTGGTGATGTCGCTGGCGGCCCTGGCGGAGGAAATCACGGTGACGGCGGAGTCACCGCTGGTGAGCGTGGTCTCCAACACGGTCTCCACCAATTTGGATCAGGACTACCTGCTGCGCCAGCCGCTGTCGCGCTCGTTCAACGCCCTCATGTCCTACGCTCCTGGGGTCAACAATTTGCAGGCGTTCGGCGGCACTGAGGGCCGGCAGAACGCCTACACCCTGGACGGGGTCAACGTGTCCAACCCGGCCTCGGGCACGTACTGGCTCCTCCCCAGCATCGACTGGCTGCAGGAGGTCCAGGTGGGCGGCCTGGGGGCCAACGCCGAGTTCGGCGGCTACACCGGCGGCGTCTTCAACGCCGTCACCAAATCTGGCGGCAATTCCCCAGCCGGTGACATCACGGCGTACTACACGGCCAAGTCGCTGGTCTCCGACAACACTGGAACGGGAGCCAAGCCCGAGTTCTCCTACCGCGATCTGAGCGCCAGCCTGGGCGGGGCCATCCAGCGCGACAAGGTCTGGTACTTCGTGTCCGCCAACGCCGTGGAGGACAAGCGCACACCGCTGGGTGCGCAAGACAGCGAAGACCGTAGCGTGCGACGTTTTCTGGGCAAGGTGACGTGGCAGACCAACGAAGCCAACCGGGTGCTGTTGCTGGCCGACTACGACGGGGTCGATACCGAGCGCCGCGGCATCAGCGCCACCACCCTGCCCAGCGCCTCGCGGCGGCAGGACTCGCCCAACTACACCTACAACGCAACCTGGGAATCGCTGGTCAACGCCAATAACTTCTTCACTGTCAAGCTCACCGGCTTTGACGGCAAGGACGATCGGCTGCCTTACCACGGAAACAAGCCGGGGCGCTTTGATGTGGAGTCGGGGCTGTTGTGGGATAACGCCAGATTCACGCAGCTGGAGCACTACCGGCGGCAGACCCTGGATGCGTCGTGGAGCCTGTTCGCAGACTCCCTGTTCGGTGGTGGGGACTCCCACGCCTTCAAGTTCGGGCTTGCCTACGAACGGGCGCGCTCGCAGGAGACGTTCCGCCGCAACGGTGGGTTCTCCTATTACGACGATTCGTACTACTGCCAGAGTTTGCAGGAATACTTCAGCAATCCCGCCTGTGCGGTGTACTCGGCCGACTTCGGGGACGAGATTTTCCTGGACGGCAAGCACACCGGCCTCGCCCTGTACGCCCAGGATTCCCTCAAGCTGAACCGTTTCACCGTCAACTTGGGGGTGCGCTACGGCGCCTTCACCGGCGGCTTCGAGAACGGCCGCGACGATGCCTACGACGTCACTTTTGTAGACCCCCGCGTGGGCGTGGTATGGGACGTACGGGGTGACGCCCGCACCGCCGTGAAGGCCCACTTCGGGCGCTACCACGAGGGGATGTTCACCTACCTGTACGACCGCGAGGAGTCGGGCGCGGTGTTCACGCCGTCGTACTACTGCGACTACAACTTCAGTACGGGCAAGTTCGACAAGTGCTCCGCACCGCGCACCAACGTGGCCGCCATGGACGGCGGCATCAACCACCCGTACGTGGATCAGTGGGTGGCCAGCGTAGAGCAGCAGCTGGGCAAGGACATGGCGTTGGGGATCGACTACGTGCGCCGGCAGTTCCGGGATATCGTCGCCATGGTCAACACCGTCGACGATTACGATGAGCTGGTGGCGCCCGGTAATCCACTCACTGGGGGTAATTTACCCTTCTATGACTTGCTCTCCCGCCCCGCCTTCCTGCTGACCAACCCCGCTGCCGCGTTCCGTGACTACGACTCTTGGGTGCTGCGCTTCGACAAGCGTTACTCCGGCGGGTGGTTTGCCCGCGCCTCGCTGGTGTGGGCGGACTTGAAGGGCAACGCCTTCTCCTCCAGCGGGTACGTCAGCGAGTTCAGCGACCGCAACGGTCTCACCAACGCCGAGGGGAAGTTGCCAGGTTTCTCGGAGTGGGAGTTCAAGCTGTCGGCCTCTGTGGACCTACCGCTCAACCTGCAAGCCAGTGTCTACTACACCTACCTGTCGGGCGAGCACTGGACCCCCTACGTGCGGGTGCGTGGGCTGTACCGCAACGATCCTCAAAACGTCTATCTGGTAACGCGGGGCTCCGAACAGCTGCCCGACCGCAATCTCATCGACGTGAGGCTCGCTTGGAACGCCGACCTCTCTGACCAGCTGCGCCTGGGTATCTTCGTGGATGCGTTCAACCTCCTCAACGAGGACACGGTCTTAGAGGTGAACCAGCGGTGGGGCGAGTACCGCTACAACTTCCGTAACCACCCCGCCGGGTCCACCTGGCGTGCATCCTCCTCGTACCGGCAACCGCTGGCCATCGAGCGGCCGCGGGAGCTGCGGCTGGGGGTGCGCTTCTCGTTCTAGATCCGCGCGAGGGAGGAACCAGAAGGGGGGCGGCGCGAGCCGCCCCCGTTCCTTCGGGAGGCGTTATGGGAGTCAAGGTGCTCTTGTCGATCCTTACCATGGTGGCGGCCACCCTCCCCGTTGCCGCCCAGGGCCATCTCGTCCTCAACGGCGGCGGCCAACGCCCCCGGGCAGTGATGGAAAAGTTCATCGAGCTGGCGGGCGGGCGGGAAGCGCTGATTCTCGTGGTACCCACCGCCTCGGCCGAACCGGATACAGGGTCGCGCTACGTGAAGGAGTTCACCGGCCAGTACGGCTGTACCAGGGTGGCGGTGCTGGACGTTAGGGACCGCAGTGACGCCCAGCGGCCGGAGCACGTGGCCCTGGTGGAGAAAGCTGGCGGCGTGTTTTTTGCCGGCGGAGATCAGCGGCGCATTACCGCGGCGCTGCTGGACACGGCCGTGGGTGAGGCCATTGCCAGGGTGTACGCCCGGGGTGGCGTCCTGGGCGGCACTTCGGCTGGCACCGCGTGCATGAGTCCCCTCATGATCACCGGCGAGGGCGACTTTGCCGCGATCACCGCTGGCAACGTCGAGCTGGCCCGCGGCCTGGGGTTCTTCGCGGGAGTCATCGTCGATCAGCACTTCATCGCCAGGCAGCGGCAGAATCGGCTTATCGCCGTGGTCCTCGAGCATCCCGAGCTGGTGGGCGTGGGGGTGGACGAGGCCACCGCCGTGTGGGTGCGTCCCGAGGGCTCCTTGCAGGTGCTGGGGGAAGGTTCGGTGATGGTCATCGATGCGCGTACCGCCCGGGTGCGCCGCTTACCGCGGGCGAATCACCCCCACCCCCTGCTGGGCGTTGCGGACCTCAAGGTTCACATTCTCCTGCCCGGGGAGACGTTTGCTTTCCCCCCACCGCCGCGGGACGTGGTGGAGTGAGCTTGGGGCGAGGGGGGATCTTCCCCTCCTCGCCCCCGACGGGCCCTCTCTAGGAGTTGGACGTGGCCGACTCCAGGCGTTTGAGAATGGAAAAGATGAACGCCGCGGAGATCAGGCAACACACCACGAAGGTGGCCCACACCTGCCACACCTCGAAGCGCACCCACATCAGGCTGCCCACCACCAGGAGCTGGTTGCCCAGCGCCGTGGCTCCCAGCCATCCGCCCTGCATGAGGCCCTGGAAGCGCGGCGGCGCCACCTTGGAGACGAACGAAATTCCCATCGGGCTCAAGAACAGCTCCGCCACGGTGAGGATCAAATAGGTGGAAATCAACCAGTAGGGGGACACGCGGTCGGGCGATACCGCGCCGCCCAGCTCGGCGGGCGACAGCAGGCTGATGGAGCTGGCCACCATGACCAGGAAGGCCACCGCTGCCAGGACCATGCCGATGCCGATCTTGCGCGGCGTGGAGGGCTCCAGGTTGCGGGCCCGCAGCCAGGCGAAGAACGCCACCACCACCGGGGTGAGGAACACCACGAAGTACGGGTTGAACTGCTGAAAGATCTCCGGCTCGATGAGATTCTGCTCGGCGTAACTGCCGTGCAGCAGGTAGGCCAGCACCGCGCCGGCCACCGCCATCCCGGCGCCCAGGGCGCGCTTGCCCGCCGTGGCACCCTTTTGCACCAGGAAGATCACGCCGATGATCACCGCGGCGATGAGCAGCAACCCTTTAATATCAAAGATCAAATAGGTTAACGGCCCAACTTGCTTGGCGGTGTAGTCGCGGGCGAAGTAGGTGAGGGTGAGGCCGTTTTGGTGGAACGACATCCAGAAGAAGATGACGACTAAAAAGACCAGCCCCAGCGCCACTAGACGCTTCTTTTCCTCTTCCCACGGCATCGAGATGGACGCGGTGCCCTGGGCCACCTGCTGCCGGCGGTCGGGGAGCAGCCGTTTGAAGCCCACATAGGTGGCCAGCGACACCAGCATGGCAACGGCGGCAATGCCGAAAGCGTAGTTGTAGCCGGTGGAAAACGCCCCGATGTAGCTGGTCACGAAGGCGCCCAGGTCGGCCACTTCGCGGCCGGTGACCTTGTTGGCCAGCTCCTGCAGGGCGGCCACGTTGGCCATGTCGCCGCGCAGGTACTGGTGACACAGGGCGGGCAGGTCGGCGTCGTAGCCGAACCCCTGGGAGCCGAGATACCAGGTGCGGATGGCGCGCGCCGCATTGGGGGCGAACACGGCGCCGATGTTGATGCCCATGTAGAAAAGGGAAAACGCCGAGTCGCGCAGCTTGGAGTACGCCGGATCGTCGTACATCTGCCCGACCAGCGCCTGTAAGTTCCCCTTGAACAGGCCGTTACCGAAAGCGATGATGAACAGGCCGAAGATCGCGAACGGCAACCCCATGCCGGGGATGGCGAGGAGGACGTAGCCGGCGAACATGACGATGATGCCCGTCATGATGGTGCCCTTGTAGTTCTGCGTGCGGTCGGCGATGAACCCACCCACCAGCGCCAGGGCGTAAATCAAAAAGTAGAACACGCCGTAAATCCAGCCGGCCTGGTCGGCCTTGAGGCCAAACTTGGCCTGCAGGAACAGCACCAGGATCGCCATCATGGTGTAGAAGCCGAAGCGCTCCCCCATGTTGGCAAAGAACGCCACGATGAGCCCACGCGGGTGACCTTTGAACACGTCGCCGTCCTCCCCTCTTGGCGGCCGGCCTCGCGCGGGCGGCCGCGGCGTCAAGTCTGGCAGGGGAGTGTACAGGGTTGTGGGGCGATTTGCTCCCCCCGGCCAGGGGCCGAAAGGGGGCGCCCTACAACTCCGCCAGCAGGTCGGCGAGGAGCACGATGCGGCGGGCGAGGGAGGTGAGGCTCACCCGCTCCTCGCGGGTGTGCATCCCCGCGCCCACCGGCCCGAGGCCGTCCAGCACCGGCACCGTCACGGTGCAGGGGAGGAAGTTGGGGAAGGAAATGCCGCCGCGATCCTCCTCCACCTCCAGCCGCCACCCGCGCTGGGCGGCCAGAGCCACGGCCCGCTCCACCAGCGCCCGACCGGGCCCGTGGGGGTCCACCGGGGATACCGCCTCGCCGCTGGTGAACGAGGTGGTGACGTCGTGGTCGGCGGCCACGCGATCGCCAATGGCGCGCAGCTCGGCGAGCACCGCGTTCCCCTCGGAGAGCTTCAGAAAGCGCAACTCGCCCTCCACCACGGCGCGGTCGGGCACCACGTTGAGCTGGCGGGTGGTACCGATCAGCTCGGCGCGCTCGCGCAGTTGCCCGACGAAGTCGGCGGAGCCGGCCACCAGGCGGGCCACGTTCACCGTGGGGCCCTGCCCGGGGCGGGACAGCGCCGCGGCCGCCAGACTAAAAGCCGCGGCGGCAGCCAGCGCCGAACGCCCATCCCAGTACGCCAGCCCCGAGTGACTGGCGCGCCCCTGCACCTCCAGGCGCCACTCGCGCAGGCCGCGGCGCCCGGCCACCAGGGTCTCGGCCTCGCCGCGCCCCTCGCCGGGCTCCAGCACCAATACCGCCCGGGCGCCGCGCCCCAGCTGGCGCGTGGTGCGCTCCGAGATGGGCCCGCTCACCTCCTCGTCCGGCACGGCCGCCAGCAGCAGGTCGTGGGGGTAGGGGCAGCCGCGGGCGGCGAGCAGGTCGAGGGCCCCCACCAGCGCGGCGAGGCCCCCCTTCATGTCCAGGGCGCCGGTGGCCACCAGGGCATCCTCTTCGCGCCGCGGGGGGTGGGCCGGGAGGACGGTGTCCAGGTGGGCCACGAGGAGGAGGAAGCGGTCCCCGGCCCGGGGCGCACGCGCCAACAGCAGGGGGAGGTTTTGGCCTTCGCTGGCCTCGTTGCGGATCTCCACCGCCAGGCCGCGGGCCTCGAGCTCGGGGCGCATCCGCTCAGCGAGGCTCCGCAGGCCGGCGGCGTCGCCGCTCGCCGAGGAGATGGCGCACAGCTCCTCAAGCAACCGTTCGCAGCGCGCCCGAAGATCGGCCGGCAGCAGCTCTGCCATGCCGCGCCAGTGTACAATGTGCGGTGGGTCAGCGCCCCAAAGAACAGCGGCGCCGCCGACGGTTTTAGCCGTAGGTTTCGCCCGGCGGGGGTGGCCAACGGGGGGCGACCACAACCCCCGCGAGGGGTCCTCCCGCCTCAACCAGGGATGGCCGTTAGCTCCACAGGCCCGGGATGGGGCGGCTGCAGGTGGGGCAGGCGCCGCGGCGCAGGCGGTTTTCCCGCACCGTAAAGCCTGCCCGCTCGATGAGCCGCTCGCCGCAGCCGGGGCAGAGGGTGTGGGCGGCGGGGTGGCCGGGGAGGTTGCCCAGGTAAACGAAGTCGAGCCCCTCGGCGCGGGTGATGGCGTGGGCGCGCTCCAGGGTAGCCACCGGGGTGGGGGGCAGGTTGGTCAGGCGGTAGGTGGGGTGAAAGCGGGTGAAGTGCAGGGGGACCTCGGGGCCTAGGTTTGCCCGCACCCAGCGGGCCAAGTCGCGAATCTCGGCCTCCGAGTCGTTGAGGGTGGGGATGAGCAGCACCACGATCTCCAACCACACCCCGCTGGCCCGGACTATCTCCAGGGTGCGCAGCACCGGCTTGAGCTCGCCGCGCACCACCTCGCGGTAGAACGACTCGCGAAAGCTCTTCAGGTCCACCTTCACGGCGGCCAGGTGGGGCAGTACCTCCTTGAGGGGTTGCTCGGAGATGTACCCGTTGGAAACCACAGTGGTGCGCACCCCGAGGAAGCGGGCGGCGCGCGCCGCATCCCGCACGTACTCCCAGAACACCACCGGCTCGGTGTAGGTGGCGGAAAGCAGCCGCGCCCCGGCGGCGCGGGCCTGCCGCGCCAGCTCCTCGGGCGTGGCCCCGAAGCTTGCCACCTGTTCCGGACGGAACTGGGAGATCTCCCAGTTCTGACAGAACTTACACTCCACGTTGCAGCCCGCGGTGGCCCACGACAGCGCCCGCTCCCCGGGGAGCACGTGGAAGAACGGCTTCTTTTCAATGGGGTCCAGGTGCACCGTGCACGGCAGAGAATGCACCAGGGTGTAGTACACGCCGCCGCGGTTTTCCCGCACCCCGCACCCGCCCCGCTCCTGGTCGGCCACCTGGCAGGCGCGGGGGCAGAGCTGGCACTCCACCCGGCGGTCGGGGAGCTTGCGGTACCAGGAGGCCTCCCGGCCTTCCAGGTGGCGGTCGGGTGGCCGCGGTCGCTGGGCTGCGCTCCCCCGCGGCACCCCCGCCAACAGCGCCGCCACCGCCGCGGGGAGGAACTCGCGCCGGCGCATCATGCCCGTACGATCTCCACCTGGGTCGGGTCGCCCGTGCCCAGGCCGTACTGCTGAGCGGTAGCCAGCCAGCGGGGGGGCCGCCCGGCGGCGGCCAGGGTGGGTAGGCGGCGCCGCACCCGCTCCGCGTCAATGACCTGCCACGCCCAGGCGTCGGCGGCCAGGAGGTCGGTGGAAACCGCCAGCTGGCCGAGGGGCCAGGTGGCGTCGGGGCGGTAGGCTGGCCCGCCGTGGCACTGGGCGGTGACGCCGTCCAGGATGTTGAGCCGCACCTTGTGGCGCACGTAGGGGTGGCGCAGCAGGTCGGCGAGGTAAGGATCGCAGTTGCCGTCGTGGTACTTGTTGGGGTTGTGGATGATACCGTACCAGTTCTTGGCGCCGCAGGAGATGCCCGCCAAATCGTGGTCTTTGACGACGCCGAAGGAGACCAGGGCGGTACAGGTGGTGGAGGCCAAGCGGGCAAAGCAGGAACCGATGGACCCGGAGGTGGAGGGTTCGGGGTCGTAGTCGTTGTCGATGGGTACACAGCGGTAGCTGTCGCGTTCACCAGGGGTGAAGCCGGCGCGACGCAGCTCCCGGGCGGAGCGCTCGAAGACGATGATGCGGTCGCGGGAAAGCCCGGCCTCACCCAGCAGGGCGGCGAGGGCTTCCACGAGTTCGGGGCGGGGGGACATCCCCCGGCCAGCCAAACAGTTGAGTTTGATCCCCACGGTGTCGGTGGACTTGAACAGCGCCCGCAGCGCCGCCCCTGCCGAGGCGGCGCCGGTGGCCGCCACCAAGGCCTTTTCCAGGGCGGTGCGGGCGGTGGCGGGGGTGAGGCTTTCGGCGGTCAGGGTGGCAAGAGCCACGCGGGCCCGGGGTGCGGCGGCGGCGGGAGGGGAGAGGGGGCCAGCCAGGGCAGCTAGGCCGGCCAGGCGGGCGAGATCGCGGCGGGTCACCCGCGGGCTCATTCCGGTTCTCCGAAAACCTGCGCGGTAAACACCTCGAAGGTGGCTCCGGAGCGCCAGGCGTCTCCCGGCAGGCCGGCCTTGCGGGCCAGCTGGGTGAGGAAGGTGTCGCGGTCCCAGCCGGTCTCCCTGGCCACCTGGGGGAGGAAGACGGCGCGCCGCCCGCCCTTGGCAAGGATGACGCCGTGCCGCCCCAGTTCGATGGCCTCCGGCCCGGACGCAGCGGTGAGGGGGGAGAGCACCGACACCTCCAGGCGTACCTGCGGCAGCTCATCGCGGGTGAGGGGCGGGAAACGAGGGTCGTTGGCGGCCGACTGGGCGGCGCGCACGATGGCGTCCACCAGCGGTTCCCGCGCTTCAAGGGCGCCGATGCAGCCGCGCAGGCGCCCATCTCTGGCGGCGCGGGCGCCGGTGTTGTGGATGGTCACGAAGACGCCGGCCACCGCTGCCAGGTTCCCGGCCACCGGGTGGTTGGCAAACCAGGTGGCCAGCTGAGGCCCCTTGTGCAGGTAGCTTTCCAGGGTCGCGCGGGCGAGGGCCAGGGCGGCGCGCTGCTCGGCCTCGTCGAGGGTGGCGAGAGGTGGAGGCGGCGGCGGTTCGCGCCAGGAGGTCCACTGTCCCTCGAAGCTGACCCCTACGTAGGACACCACCTGCTGGAGGTTGCCGGAGACCTCGGCAGAGGTGGTGATGTCCACCACCCGGCCGCGCCCCGCAAAGGCGTGGGCCAGCAGCTCCAGCAGCACGGTAATGGGGCGCACGCCGCACACCGTGTCGGAGCTCACCTCCACCTGGTGCCAAAAGCCGCGGGGGTCGAGGGCGGCGGCGCGCTCGGCGGTGCGGCGGGCCAAATCCAGGAGGGTGGCGGGCAGCTGGCGGTCGGCGGGGAAAGGGGCGTGCCCGTAGGCGCGGCCGTGGTGGGTGAAGTCCGAGGAAACCACCACCACTGTGGTGTCATCAATGATGGCGGCCAGTCCCCGGGCCAAGGTCGCCGCGTCTTGCCGACTGGTGAGGTGGCCGATGAGGATCGGCACGATGGGCACCCCCGGCAGCGCCACTTGCAGGAAGGGCAACTCCACCTCCAGACAGTGCTCACCGTCGTGAGCTTCGGGGGGGCCGTCAAACAGGTGCGCAGCGCGCAGGGTGGCCAGCGCCGCGGCATCCAGGGGCACGTCCCCAAGCGGCGTGGCGAAGGCGGTAAGGCGCCGGTCGGGCAGCGCCGCCCCGCGGAAGGAGGCGCGGTGGGAGGGGCCGAGCAGGATCACCCGGGCAAACTCGGCCCCTTGCAGGGCGGCAAGAGTCTTGCCGGCGGTGGCGCCGGAAAAGACGTACCCGGCGTGGGGGGCAATGAGGGCGCGGGGCGCCTCCACGCCGTGTCTTGGCCGACCCATCAACCGGCGCACCTCAGCGCCAAGGCGTGCGGCATCGGCGGTGTAGAAGCTGCCGGCCACGGCCGGACGGCGCACCTCGGCGGCGAGCTGGGTGGAGACCATAAACACCCCCACAAGGACGAGGCAGGTCCTCACTGAAAAAGAAATAAGTCTTAGACGGCGCAAAGACAAGGTTTGCCCGATCTCATGTGGGGACGGCCGCGATCATGCGGTTTAAGGGGTCCCGCGACTCCCCCACCGAGCTGACGCGGATGGCCGCCAGCTCACCCACCGGGCAGCGGTGCTCGCAAATGCCGCAGCCGACGCACCGCTGGGGGTCGACGCGGGGCCGCTGCAGGCGCACCGGCCGCCCGTCTCGACCGCGTTCCACCACCTCCTCCAGCCAGATGGCCTTGGGGGAGGTGGGGCACATCTCCTCGCAGACGATGCACGGGGTGGCCATCGCCCAGGGCAGACAGCGGCCGTGGTCCACGAAGGCGGTGCCGATGCGCACCGCTGGGGCACCGTCGAGGCCAGTCTTGCGCGCGGTGGTCAACTCGGTGATGGCGCCGGTGGGGCACACCTCGCCGCAGCGGGTGCAGGCGAACTCGCACCACCCCCGCCGGGGGATGAGCACGGGAGTCCAGAACCCCTCCACCCCGGCGACGGCGATGGCCGGGTGCAGGGCGTTGGTGGGGCACGCCTGCTGGCACAGGGAGCACTTGATGCAGCGCTGCAGGAACTCCTGCTCGGCCAAGGCGCCGGGGGGGCGCAGGAGCTCGGCGCGGGCGGTGCCACGCCCGCCCCCCGCGGCCTGCAGCAGCGGCGCCGCTACCAAGGCTCCCAACGTGGAGCCCAGCAGGTAGCGGCGCGACAGATCGGGCTTGGCCGGGGCCGGGGCGGTGGGGGCCAGGAAACGATAACGTAACACTCCTTCTTTGCACGAGTCGGTGCAGTTGAGGCAGACGTGGCACTCGGCCACGCGGTGCTCCCCCAGCGGCTCATCGGCGCCTTGACACGCAAAGGTGCACAGCGAGCAGGAGGTGCAGGCCTCGCCGGTGCGTTGAATGCGAAACAGGGCAAAGCGCGCGAAGATGCCCAACAACGCCCCCAGCGGACAGAAGGCGCGGCAGAACAGGCGCGGGATGAAGCGGCTGGCCAGGACGATGGCCAACAGCAAAGTGGCGGCCAGCCACCCGCCGGGCACCGGTCGGCCCCCCGGGAGCATGGGCCACAACCCGGAAGCGAGTCCTCGGGCCAGCAGCGCCAGGGGGTCCAGTAGCCCGGTTTGCAGCGAGCCGGCCAGGGCGGCGGCGAGCAGCGCCGCCAAAATGTATGTCTTGAGGGCGTACCAGCGGCGGTAGCGGTTGACGTGGAGGCTTTCCCGCCGGGAGCGGGGGGAGAGAAGCCAGCTGGCCAACTGCTGAAGCGTTCCCAGGGGGCAGATCCACCCGCAGAACACCCGCCCAAAAACGATGGTGAGGAGGATCAACGCCACCGCCCAGATGAGGGGACCGGGTAAGGTCCCGGCGGCGAAGGTCACCCCCACCGCGGCCAAAGGATCAATGTGGAAGAAGGAAGTGTAAGGGAAGTCCCGCCCGTCGCCGGCCGCCAGGCGGGCTAGCAGCCAGAGGAACAGCACCAGGAAGAACCCCTGATAGAGCACCCGCACGCGGCGCGTCCAGCTCATACCTGGCGCACCGCCTTGAGGTCGGCGTGGCCCAGCCCCCGCTGCTCGGCCAGCTCCAGGAACGGCAAATCAGCCGGCGAGTGGCCCAGCTGCGCGGCTCCCCAGGCGTCACAGAGCACCGGGTCGGTGCCCGCCGCCACCGCGTTGACCGCCTTGACGTCGTTCAAGCTGCCGCCCTGGGGGCCGCTGCGCAGCAGCACGCGGGTGGCGTCGATCACCGTCAGGGTGGGGCGAAAGGCGGCGCCCAGCTCGGCGATGGAGCGGTCAATGCTCTGGTGCAGGCGGTTGCGCCCAGCCCCCAGGACCCCGTACCAGTTCTTCATCCCCAGGGTCACCCGGGAGAGGGAGTGATGCTTGACCACCGGCACGTTGATGACCCGATCGGCTTTGAACAGCTCCTCGATGACCTCCAGGCCGGCGGCCAGCCCGGTGAGGGCCGCCGGGACCAGGGTCAGGCGGTGGGATTCAATCACCTCGGCGCCCGCCGCGCTGGCCGCGTCGCTGATCCCCGAGCGGGCAAAGCAGCGGCGGGGGTCGTTGCAGGAGATGTCGGTGACCACCACCCGGCGGGCGCCCGCGGCGCGGCACAGGCGCACCAGCTCGGCCACCACCTCGGGGTCGGTGTTGGCCGCCTGCTCGGGGATTCGGTCCCAGCCCACGTTGGGCTTGATGAGGACACTCTCGCCGGGGCGTACGAAGCGCTCCATCCCGCCCAGCGCCGCCACGGCGCGGCGCACGTTGGCGGCGGGATCGGGGCCGAAAGCGACCGCCGCCGGGGGGTAGTGGGGGGCAGCCGGCACCCGCCAGTCCGGGATGGTGGGGGCCGACGCCTCGGCGCGGCGGCGGTCGTGGAAGAACAGCGCTCCCCCGCCCACCGCCCCCGCGGCCAGCCCGGCGGCGGCCAGGCGGGTGACGGCGTCGCGGCGGGTGAGGTGCTGGTCGTACGGTTCGCTCATCGTCTCCCCCCTTCACGCCAGGCCGCGAGCAGGCGCTGCAGCGCTTCGTCCGCGGCGGGACCAGTGTCATACGCGGTGAGCTTCAGATAATCGGCCCCGCCCAGCGCAAGGAGGACGCCCGCGTCGAGCCAGGCGTCGGCGGCACCGGGCACGGGCCGTGCCGCCGGCGGTCGCTCCGCCTCCAGTTGCGCGCGCGCCCCAGCCGCGGTGGCAAAGCGGTACACCTCCGCCGCCACCTCGAAAGGCCGGCCGTCGGGGGTAGAAAAGGAATACACGGTGGCGGCGCAGCGGGCAAAACCTCGGGCCAGGTAGGCGTCGGCGGCCCCGTTGATGAACTCGTAAAGGGTTGCGGCGTCGTAGGTGGCCACCTCGTCGCGGGCCGCAGCGCCGGCTGCCTCGGCGGCGGGCAACGTCGGGCCTTGGGCGGCGCGCAGGGCGGTGAGCACTGCCGCCGGGTCCTGGCGGGTAACCTGCCCCCGGTGCGCCACCCAGACGCCAATCACCCCCAGCAAGCCGAGTAGAGCGGCGTGGTGCACCGCGAGACGGGCCACGGACCCCCCTCGGCTACTATCCAAGTTTCAGGGCGGGCCGTCAAGGGCAGCGGTGGAGGCCCCGCGTGGCCGGCGGGGGTGGGGCGAGGTGGCGGCCGTGAGGTGGCCGGGACCGAGACGGTGATCCCGGGGCGCGGGTGCGGCAAGGGCGGGCCGCCCGCACGCTAACGCAGTTTTTTTAGCAGCTTCTCGGCGTGCGCGCGCACCCAGGGGTACTCCGGCGCCCACCGGGGGTCGGGGGGCGTGTTGAGAATAAAAAGGAGCTGTGCTTCAGCCTCCTTTTTCATCCCCAGGGCGCGGTAGGTGTCGGCCAAGTACAGGCGGGTGAGCTCGTTGGCAGGTTCGTGGGCGAGGGACCTCTCCAGGTGGAAGCGGGATTTCTGGTTGTCCCCCCCTTTGAACCACGGCAACTTGAAGTAGAGGCGGCCCAGCAGTCGATCGGGACCCCACGCCTCCACGCTGGGGTCCAGCTTCAGGCAGGTGTCCATGGCGGCCAGGATGTCGGGCACCACCGACAGGGACTTGAGCACGCCCCGCGCTTCGCCCCACACGCCCAGCAGCACCCCCAGCCAGAAGTGGCCCTCCACGCCGTCGGGCCGCAGCGCCACGGCTTTCTTGGCGCGCCCAATGCCGTCCTCGAACACCTGGATGCGTTCCGCCGTGCGCTCCTCCGGCAGGGTGTACGTGCCGTAGGCGTAGCACGCCCGCGCCCCTTGCCAGTGGGCCTCGTAGGAGGACGGATCGGCGGCCGCTGCCGCCGCGAACAGGGCCACCGCCGCCGCCGCCTGGGCGGGATCGCCGCGGCGGTGGTACGCCTCTTGCGCGGCGGCCAGGGTGGCAGGGGGGTCGGCAGGGGTTGCCATCGTCCCCGCGCTGGTGAGGGGGAGGAGAAGGGCGGCGGTGAGGATCGACGGGCGCATGGTGCCTCCAATGATAAGGATCTTGAAGGGTCGCCCTGGCCACCGGGTGGCGGGCGAGGGAGCGGCTAAACAGCCAGAGAGCGAACGCTGACGCGAAGCTAATACCCATGGGGGTAGCCTTAAGCGTTGGCCACCGGATCCAACTCCAGCAGACCGTTCTCCAGCGTCACCGGGTTGCGCGCCGTGAAGTCGTTGAAGGTGTACGCCTGCGCGAAGCTGGCGATCGAAGAGTGGGCAGCGCGTTCAAACAGCTCGGTGCCGTTGGTCCACCAGAACAGCGGGGGAAGTTCTTCGGGTTCGGCGGCGCTCACTGGGGCCTCCCGCGCTCTTCCACCAAAAGAGGGTGTTCAGGCAACGGCTCCAGTTCCGGGGCGGATAGGGCGGTGGCGAGACGCCGGCACCCCTCCTGAATCTCCTCCGGCTGGGCGAAGGTGAAGCACAAGCGCAGGCACTCCCGCCCGTCGCCCGGTGGGCCAAGCGTTTCCGCGGCGTCGGGGTAAAAAGCCCGGCCGGGCAGGAACGCCACCCCCGCTGCGAGGGCGCGGTGGAACAGATCCTGGCAATCCCGCCCCGCAAGGGAGAGCCAGTAGAAAAAGCCCCCCAGGGGTCGGCTCCAGGTGGCGTGCGCGGCCACGTGCGCCTGCAAAGCCGCCTCCATGGCCTCAGCCTTGACCGCATAGTGCCTGCGAATGGCGCCCAGGTGGGCCTCCAGGTGACCTTGGCGGCAGTACTCGGCCACCAGCACCTGGGCCACCGTGGAGGTGCACAGGTCCATCCCCTGTTTGGCCACCACCAGGCGGCGGATCAGTTCCGGCTCTCCAACCGCCCAGGCGACTCGCGCCCCGGGGGCGAGGATCTTGGAAAACGACGACGCGTACACCACGCCCTCGCCCCCCGCCAGGGAGTACAGCGACGGCAGCGCTTCCCCCGCAAACCGCAACTCGCCGTAGGGGTCGTCCTCCAGCACCGGCACCTCCAGGGCGGGGAGGAGGGCCGCCAGCCGTTCTCGCCGCTGGCGCGACAGGGTGGCGCCGGAGGGGTTGGAGAAGTTGATGACGGTGTACAGCAGCTTGGGGGCCCGCCCGGTTCCCCGACGGCACCGCTCCACCAGCTCCGGCAAAGCCTCCACGAGGATCCCCTCGCCGTCACTGGGCACCAGCAGGAAGCGAGCGCCGGCGTTGCGCAGGGTGTGCAACGCCCCAGGGTAGGTGGGCGACTCCACGAGCACCACGTCGCCGGGGTCGAGGAGCACGCGGGCGAGCATGTCCAGCAGCTGCTGGGAACCGGAGGCGATGACCACCTGCGCTGGGGTCACGGAGCGGCCCAGGAACGCCGCCATGCGCTGGCATACCCACTCCACCAGCGGCGGATACCCTTCGGTGGCACCGTACTGCAGCGCCGTGCGGCCGTTTTGGCGGAGCACCTCGGCACACTCAGCGAAACGCTCCACCGGAAAAATGGCGGGGTCGGGAAGTCCCCCGGCGAAGGAGATCAGGCCGGGCCGCTGGGTCAGGGCAAACAGCTCGCGGATGGGGGAAGGTCGCATCGCCTGGGCAATGCGGGAGTAGGGGTAAGAAAACGGCATCCAGCACCTCGGCTCCCCGGGGGAGCCCCGGCATTGTAGCCGGTTGGGTGCACCGGGGGGCGCCGGGAAGCCGGGACGGTGGCAATCGCACGAAACCTACCGGCGTCCAGGGCGTTCTTCGAGGCGTTGGGGGGTGTATACTTAGCTGCGATGCTTGGCGCCTCTGCTGATCGTCGCTGTTCATGTCGAGTTGCGATTTGTGTCGAACGATCGGGGTTGTCACGTTGTTAGCGGGACCTCTCGCAGGTGCGAGGGGAGAAGTGGAGGAGAAGATGAGGAAGTTCACGCTGCTCGTTCTCGCGTGTACGGGTCTGGCGCTGGCGACTACGGCGATGTCGCAGCAGCCTGCCGCGCAACCGCAGCAGGCGCAGCCAGCCATGACGCCCACGGACCCCAGGCTCCAGCAGATCGTGCAACTGGTGCAGGCGGGCCTCTCCGAGTCGCTGATCGCCGAGTCGATTCAGAAGGAGAAAGTGCCGTACAACCTAACTCCCCAGGATCTCCTTTATCTTAAGGAGAACCGCGTGCCAGAGTCGATCATCGCGGCGCTGCTGGCAGTGCAGGCGCCGACGAGCCCGGGGCCTGGGCGGCAGGAGGCAGGACGCGAGGTACGGGCAACTGCGACGCCACCTACGGAGACGGTGATCGACGGGTTGGTCCTGAAGACCGGGGCTTTCCGCAAGAACGTGCGTGGCGCCGTCGCCTTTCTCGCGGACACCATCGAATGGCGTGACGCGGCGACCGCGACCGGCAATATCACCATCTACACGGCCGGTATTAAGAAGGTCGAGCTCAAGTGTCGCGCCCAGGCCACCGGCCCGTTCTGCTACGAATTCCAGATCGATGTGAACAAGGGGGATTCTTTCACGTTTGAAGACGCCGATCAGGCGGTGGGCGGCAACCGGGCAATCATCGCGTTGCGAGACGCCTGGAAGGCGAAGTTCCCGCGCATCCCCATCGTCGAGAAGGTCAAGAGATAATTTCACTTGCGCGAGCAGCGAGGTGAGCCACGGGCCGAGGCTGACACGCCTCGGCCGGTGGTTTCGGCCAGACCTGGAGAGGGATCGGCAACTACGGCGCGAGCCTATGTTCAGTGCACCCAGCGATCGGTCGAGTCGCGGTCGACGATGCGCAGGCGAGGACGGCGGCGCAGCCGCAGGCGCGTCTGCAGCCAGAAGCGCTCCAACCGCAGCCAGGTGTTACGCCGTTGCCCCGGT